>Ga0102924_1000569_pt1 | contig 45758 bp, 37 predicted proteins | sample PaiPotPPM11metaG_FD_80116 | JGI IMG/M metagenome (GOLD analysis project Ga0102924, IMG submission 80116) | Iron sulfur acid spring bacterial and archeal communities from Banff, Canada, to study Microbial Dark Matter (Phase II) - Paint Pots PPM... ... | reverse complement strand
CGAAGGTTCTGGCCGATTGGGTGCCCGGTGAGGACGCCGAGGCGGTGCGGCGCTTCAAGGAGGCGGGCGCGGTCATCATCGGCAAGACGCGGATGAGCGAGTTCGCTTACAGCCCGGCGTCGAACAACGTACACTACGGCGCGACGCGTAACCCCTGGCATCTGGAGCGCGACACCGGCGGATCGAGTTCAGGGTCGGCGGCGGCAGTAGCGGCGGGACTTGCCTACGCCGCCCTTGGCTCGGACACCGGCTGCTCGATCCGCACGCCGAGCGCCCTTTGCGGCCTCGTCGGCCTGAAGCCGACGCACGGGCGGATCAGCCTGACCGGGGCGATCACCCTCTCCTGGTCGCTCGATCACCTCGGGCCGATGGTCCGCTCCGTCCGCGACGCCGCGCTGGTCCTCAATCTGCTGGCGGGGTACGATCCGCGCGACATCCGCACGCGTCGGGGGGCGATCCCCGATTTCACCGCCGGGCTGGAAGGGAGCGTGCGCGGCCTGCGGATCGGCGCGGTGCGAGACGACGGCTCGCCGAATGGCCCGCCCGAATCGGAAGCGACCGCCGCTTGGGAGGCCGGGCTGAACGCCCTGCGCGCGGCCGGGGCCGAAGTGGTTGACCTGGCGCTCCCCGATCTGGAGGACCTGCGGGTAATCGGCTCGGCGATCATCAATCTGGAGGCGCTGACCTACCACGAGCCGACGCTGCGTGATCGCCCGCAGGACCTGGGGCAGTTCCCGCGCGACCGCCTGACGGTCGCCTACGCCTACGGGCCGAACGCCGCGGTGCAGGCGCAGCAGATGCGTGCGGTGCTACGCGCCCGCCTCGATCGCCTGTGGGAGACGATTGACCTGCTCTCGACGCCCGCGTTGGCGTATGGCGCACCGCCGCTCGGCGAGCCGCGCAGCAACACACGCTACTCGATCCCGTTCAACGCGCTCGGCTGGCCCGCCATCGTCGTCCCGACCGGCCTGACCAGCGACGGGCTGCCGCTCTCGACGCAACTGATTGGGCAGCCATGGGACGAGGAGACGGTGCTGCGCGCGGCGCGAGCGGTGGAGCGATTCGGCCCGTGGGGTGGGCGGCGACCGGTAGGCTTCTGAGGCGACGTGCGCGGCTCATGGCGTTGACGGCGACGGAGGGCGCTATCCCCTGAAGGGGCCGAACGTTTGCGGAGCGAGTTCTTCGGCTGTTCGGTGCGCCCAGTCGCCGGGACCGATGCGATCCCACATGCGCTCGCCGGCGCTCTGCAACTTCGCCACGACCGCGCGCTCATCAACGTTCAGTACCTTCCCGTCGCGCATCACCCACGCGCCGTCAATCATCACCGACCGGAGGTCTTCGGCCTCCGCGCTGTAGACGATGTTCTTGATCGGGTCGCGCACGGGGGCCATGAAGAGTGAGTCCGTTCGCCAGAAGAGGAGATCGGCCTTCGCGCCGGGCGCGATCCTGCCGAGATCATCGCGGTGTAGCATCTTCGCCGCGCTCAAGGTCGCCGCGTTGAAGACGTCACCGGCGGTCGCTTTCTGTGTGTCGCGCGCCATGATCTTGCCGATGACGGCCGTCCAGCGCAGACCTTCGATCATGGACTGCGGGGCGGTGTCGGTGCCGAGGCACATGTTCACGCCGGCCTCCACGTAGCGCGGGAAGGACTCCATCGCGATCCCACGCCGCGCGAAAACCCAGACATTATGGGCCACCGACGCACCTTGCCGCGCGAGGATCGCGAGGTCGTCGCCCCCGTACTGGACCCAACTGTATCCGGCGATGAAGAGCACATGGCCAAGGATATTCCACTCGCTGAGGAAGCCGATCGCATCGAGCCACTCGACGGGTGTCATCCCGTGGCGCTGCACGATCTCATCGAATTCGAAGACGGACTGGCTGACGTGCAAGGCGAGCGGCACCCGCATCCGGTCGGACGCCTCCCGGCTCAGGCGCAGCAGTTCCTCCGTGCAGGTGTCAACCTGCGACGGGGAGAGAAAGCCCTTCACACGGCCGTTCGCTTGGCCGTCAACGCGCTCAATGAACTCGACGGCCCGCTTGAAGCCAGCCTTCCCCGCTTCCTCGTCCCATTCATATTCCATCTTTTTGCCGTCGCGCGTCAGCCAGCGCCCGGAGCGATAGCCGTTCGCGATATAGGCGCGCAGGCCGCTCCGCGCGACCGCGTCGGCGGTATAGTCGCCCTGACCACCGATCTCCATCACCGTGGTCGTCCCTGTACGGATCAGTTCGGCCATCGAATACTCAATGGACGCATGGCGCGCGGCCTCGTCAATCGCCGCGCCACGGACCGGCAGCATCTCAGCGAGACCGGACATGGAGAACTGGCGTCGCCCGCGATCCTCGACAAACGACTTGTCGAGTGGCGACTCGCTGAGATGGGTATGGGTGTTGATGAATCCGGGCGTGATGATCTGATCGTCCGCATTGATGACCCGGTCAATCCGCCCGTCAAATGTCCGGCCGACGTGGATGATCTCATTACCGTCAATGACGATACATCCATTCTCCAGAATACGATGCGCGCTATCCTGGTACGCCACGATCAGCCGACTATCAATGCGCGTGCGTTCTCCCACGTCTTCTCTCCCTACGGCTGGGCCACGATGGCGGCGATGCTCGCCTCGCACACCTGGCGATTGATAGAACGATGTGTGCCTGATTCTTCCTCTCGCTACTCGTTACTCCCTACTGGTCCATCACCGAGCCGTCCTCGTGCAGGCGGGTGATGACGGCGCGAGGCTTGTAGGGGTGTCGCTCGGCGGCATCTTCGGCGAGTTCGATGCCGATGCCGGGCGCGTCGGGGATGATGAGGTAGCCGCCCTCACGCTGCACCGTCGTCTTCACCATCTCGGTCTTCGGTGGCCGGTCCTCACCGAGTGGGTATTCCTGCAAGGCGAAGTTCGGGATGCACGCCGCTAACTGGATGCACGCTGCTGTGCTCACGGGGCCGAGCGGGTTGTGTGGCACGATGCCGACGTGCCGCGCCTCCGCCAACGCCGCGATCTTCTTTGCACCTGTCAGGCCGCCGCACATGCAGACATCGGGCCGTGCATACTGTACCGCCCCGCGCGCCAGCAGCATCTCGAACTCATAGATCGTGTGCAGTCGCTCGCCCGTCGCGATTGGGATGTTGATGTGCTGCGCGATCAACGCCATCGCGTCGAAGTTGTCCGGCAGCGTCGGGTCCTCGTAGAAATACGGGTGATATGGCTCAATGCCATGCGCCAGCACGATCGCCTCTGCCGGGGTCAGTTGTCGGTGAATCTCGATGCAGAGGTCCACGTCGTCGCCAACCGCCTCGCGATACTGGCGCACCGTCTCAATCGCGTCGCCCATCCTCGCGGCGTGTGTCTTGAAGTACGGCTGATCGCGCGGATCGTCGGTGAAGGGCGTCAGGTGGCCGACCGCCGTGAATCCCTGCGCCTTCGCGTCAATGCAGCCCTGCACCAGTTCCTCGCGCGTTTGGCCGAAGACGTGGTAGTAGACACGCGCCTTATCGCGCGTCTTGCCGCCGAGCAGTTGATAGGACGGCACGCCGAAATGCTTGCCCGCGATGTCCCAGAGCGCGATGTCAATGGCGGAGAGGGCGCCCATGATCGCCGCGCCGCGAAAATGCGTCCAGCGGTAGAGGTAATTCCAGTGATGCTCGATCCGTAGCGGGTCCTGGCCGATCAAGTAGCGTTTGAATGTCTCCACGACCGCAGCCGACGCTTCCAGAAAGCCCCATGCGCCCGATTCGCCCAGCCCGGTAATCCCGGCGTCCGTGTGAACCTGCACGAACAAATACCGGTCCACAAAGATCGTTTCGATGGCCGTGATTTTCATGCACTCCCCCTCGGTTCATTGAAATGGCGGCTGATCTGATCGTACTCGCGCTACTCTACACCAACAGTCGGGCGCCGCAATCGTCACCCCGGCTCTCCCGCGAAGGCCTATGCGATACTGCGTGCGCATCCGATGGGCGATTGAGGAGGAGAAACTGTGACTGAGGACACACTCTGCTGGACGCCCGCGACTGAACTGGCCGCCGCCATCCGTACACGGCGACTCTCGCCTGTGGAACTGGTGGACGCAGTGCTGGCCCGCATCGAACGCCACAATCCGCGCCTCCGCGCCTATCTGACGGTGACCGAGGAGCAGGCGCGGCAGGCAGCGCGAGTGGCGGAAGCGGCGGTGATGCGCGGCGATCCGCTCGGTACGCTTCACGGCGTCCCCGTCGCGATCAAGGATCTCTCGTTCACGAAAGGCATCCGCACGACGCGCGGCTCGCTGCTCTATCAGGATTTCGTGCCGGACGAGAACCACCCGATTGTCGTGCGGCTGCTCGACGCCGGGGCGATCATTGTCGGCAAGACGAATACACCGGAGTTCGGCTGGAAGGGTGCGACGGATAACCGCCTCGGTCCGCCTTGCGTCAATCCGTGGCATACCGAGCGGACGCCCGGCGGATCATCGGGCGGGAGTGCGGTCGCCGTCGCGGCGGGGATGACGCCAATCGCGACGGGGAGTGACGGCGTCTGCTCGATCCGCACGCCCGCCAGTTTCTGCGGCATCTTCGGTCTCAAGCCCCAGTATGGCCGTATCCCGTCACCGACGGTCGGGCTTGATGTCGCGCACCTCGGCCCGATGACGCGCACGGTGCGCGACGCCGCCCTGATGCTGAACGTGCTGGCTGGGCCGGATGAACGCGACCGCCAATCCCTCCCCGCGAGCGGTGTGGATTATCTCGCGGCGTGTGACGGCGGCATTCGAGGCTTACGCGTCGCGTGGAGCGCTGACTTCGGCTACGTGACGGTGGACCCCGAGGTGCGTGCGATCACGACCGCAGCGGCGCAGCAGTTCGCGGACCTCGGCTGCACGGTCGAGGAGGCGCACCCCGGCTTTGCCGACCCGAGCCATGCGATTGACGTGCTCTTTCACGGCTTGCTCGCCGGGCGGTACGCCGCGCAACTGGCGGAGCAGCACGACCTCTTCGATCCCGCGCTCGCGGAGACATTGGCGCGATACCGCGCTCTCGGCGTGGCGGAAATCATGGCCGCACAGACCGAACGCGAGCAACTCTGGCAGCAGACGTGGCCGTTTTTTGAGAAGTACGACCTGCTCCTGACGCCGACTGTCGCCTGCCCGCCCTTCGGCCTCAACCGCTTCGGGCCGGAGACGATTGATGGGCAATCCGTCGAAGGATGGGGTTGGACCGCCTTCACCTATCCCTTCAATCTCACCGGCCAGCCCGCCGCGACTGTCCCCTGCGGCTGGACGGCAGACGGCCTCCCTGTCGGCCTGCAGATCGTCGGTCGCCGCTACGATGAAGCGACCGTCCTCCGCGCCTCGGCGGCTTTCGAGACGGCATACCCGTGGGTGGATCGCGTACCACCATTCGGATGAAGGACTCATGACAGATGATCGGCTCGTCATAGAGTAGGGAAGGAAAACCCCACGGTGCCGCGCACGTCGTACCGCATCGTCAAAAACAACCCGGCAAAGCCGGACGATTTTGTATCGTACCAAGCGCGTGGGAGACGGCCTCCGAACGATCCAGAAAAGGCGCGATTATGGGACGGGCTTTCCGCCTACGAAACGCCGGAACAAGCGCGGCGAACGGCGATGATGGTCCCAATGCTCGGAACATGTATCGCGGAGGTTGAAATCCCTGACAATCAGGGTATAACGTATGAGAGGACTACCACGAGCGACGGGCATTACACCATCTGGGGTGAACCGGACAAAATCTGTCGCTCTGTGAAGTCGGTTGAAACGGTGTAAGGGGGTACGTATGAAAATAGTGTACGAACTGTGGGATTACGATACCGGTAATCTCCTTGATGCATACGATACTGAGCAAGCAGCCCCTAACGAAGTTCGCTCTGCGATACGAGTAGATGGTCATGATGCAATCGCAACGTGGGCACTCCTTCGGGATGACAAAGAACGTCCGGCCAAGACGGTGATCGCGACAGGCGCCGACTTGGCGGCATATGCGACAGATATGCAACTTCGAGCAATGTAGCACGCGCTCATTACCCCATCGGCCTGCAGATCGTCGGTCGCCGCTACGACGAAGCGGTCGTCCTTGAACTCTCGGTAAAGGGTCAGTTTGAGAGGCGCGCCTTCGCGGTTCAGGTTCCCCCTATCGAACGGTGAGCGGGACGCGATGGTAGCCCGTGGCGCCGAGGGGGATGGGTGGGGTGGATTCGCTGGGTTGGAGCGTGCCGATGCCGTCGGTGGCGCGGACGAGGACTTTGAACTCGCCTGCTCTTGGCGGCGTCCACGGGTAGGCCCAGAAAACCCAGGTAAGCGCACCGAGTGGTGGCTGGAGCGCGGCCTGCTGCCACGATTCGCCGTCGTTCGTGCTTACTTCAACCTTCGAAATGCCCCGCGCGCCCGCGTAGGCGATGCCCGCGACCACGGTTGGCACGCCGACGGCGAGATGGTCCTTGCGCGTCGGCGTGTCAATACGCGACATCGTCTGGACGACGGCGGCATCCGACCAGCCCTGCCGCTCCCAGTAGCCGAGATAGTCGTTCGACGTGACCGTGATGCGGGTGATCCATTTCGGATTCTTCATGCCGTAGTGGGCGGGGAAGATCAGTCGGGTAGGGAAGCCGTGCCGTTCTGGCAGCGGCGTACCGTTCAGTTGGTAGGCGAGGATCGTCTGATCCTCCAGTGCCTCCGCGAGCGGGATTGCGGTGGTGTACCCGTCGTCGCAGGAGAATTGCACCTTGATCGCGCCCGACTTGATGCCCGCGCGCTCCAGGACGAGGCGAAGCGGTACGCCCGTCCACTGCCCATTGCTGATGAGATCGCCGCCGATCTCGTTGCTGATGCATTCCTGCGTCCGCAGGAAGATGGTGTTGGGGAGCGCAAGCACATCCTCGTATGCCAGCGTCGTTGGATGCTCGACCATGCCATCCACCATCAGTCGCCACTTGTCCTGCCGGATGACCGGATCGCTGAAGTTTTTCGAAATAACGTAGAAATGATCGCTGTCCGTCACTTCGGGCGGCAGTTTGTCCATGACGGACGCGAATAACGGCTCGGCCATCGGATCGGTCACCTGACTGACCTCTACCCGCGCGTGCTGTGCGATTGCCTCGGCCTGCTGCTGGGCGGGAGTCGGCCCCTGTGGCGATGGCGCGCCACCCGGCAGCGGATGGTAGGCGAAGCGGCGTACCTGCACGGCCAGCCCGCCGAGCGAGAGGAGGGCCGCGCCGATGGCAACATTGTGCAGCAAGGCGCGGCGGCGCTCGTCAATGGTTGTGTCGGTATCGCTCGTTGGGGCGAAGGCGCGCCGCATTGCCGCCGTCATCCCCGAGAGCGCGACGGCATAGAGGGCGCAGAGGAGTAGCCCGGTGAGGAGATAGCCGGTTGGCCTGCCACGCAGCGCCGCGCCGAGCACGCCCGCCCCGACCAGGGGAGAGAGCACGAGCATCAGGACGAGCCAGACGATGCCACCGAGCCGAACAGCGGGAAACAGCATTCCCCGCCAGCCATGATCGGGCTGGCAAAGGCGGCGCGTATAGGAGAGGCCGAGCAACCCGCCGACGACAACCATTCCTACGGTGATGAGGGAAAAGAGGAAGGGTTTCGTCTCCGTGCCGAGCGTGCCGGTGGAGAGATTGAAGAGGGCAATTGGCACATGAGCGCTGAGGGCGTTGCCGATCAGTTCCGGGTACGACGGAATGCCTGCCGCCATACGCACGATGAGCATCACGACGCCCATCAGCGCGGCCGCAACGACGCCCGCCCCAAACCCGATCCATCCCGCCGTACGTCGCTCGCCCATCGCTCTCTCCCTCGCGCATTCTCCTCCGGTCAGTATACGCGCGGAAAGTGACAATTGGCTTACGGCAGGAACTTCGTCGTGAACATTTCCTCCGGTTTGGGATCGCCCTTGACGAGGGCGGTCTCTTTCATGAAGGTCGTCATGCGCGTCCACGCGGTGGGGTCAATCGCGCCGTACTTCGCCGGATCGCCACAGAGGTCAATCGTCGCGGCAAGGACTTGCTGCTGCACATCCGCCGTCTTCGCCGCCTCGGGGACGATCTTCAGCACCTCCGCGAAGGCGCCCTTTGGGTCCGCCTGCGTGTCGCGCATCCCCGCGATCATCGCGCGTACGAAGGCACGGACGGTGTCGGGGTGATCCGCAAGCATCTTCTCGCTCGTGACGATCCCGGCGGAGGGGAGATTGTAGACGTCCGAGACGCGCAGAACATCGACATCCACGCCCTGCGCTTTCAGCTGGATCACATCGTTGTTCACGTACCCGACCCCGGCGTCCACCTTCCCCTGCGCGATCGACTGGGCCTGCGAGAAACCGATTTCCTGCAAATTGACCTTGCTCTCGTCAATCTTATTCGCGTAGAGGATCGCTTTCAGGCCAATGTAGTTCGCGCCGTTGCGGCTCGGGATGCCGACCTTCAATTTTGTCAACGACTGGGCATCCGTCAGCCCCTTGCCCTTCGGGGCGAAGACCGCGATGGGGTATTGCTCATAGACGGCAGCGACGTAGACAACCGGCAATCCCTGTGCCCGCGCGAGGGCGACTTCATCGCCGCTCGCGTTGAGGAAATCCCGATCGCCGCGCGCCGTCAGTTGCATCAAGTCCGTCGTGGAACCATAGTCGAACTGTGTCTTGAGTCCCTCGGCTGCAAACCGGCCTTTCGCGTCCGCCATGTAGAATTGGGCGAATTGAACATTCGGGATGTAACTGAAGGCGACCTTGACGGTCGTGAGTGGCTTGCCGGAGACGGCGGAGGGCGCGGTGGTCGTGCTTGCGGCGCCCGTCGTGGAGGTGGGAGGCGTCGCCGCTCGACCAGTGGTGGCGTTCGGCGGGGTGGTCGCACTCGACGAACCGCAGGCGGCGAGTGCGGCGCCGAGTGCAGTGGCGGCAGCGGAAGCAAGAAAGGTACGGCGGCGCATGTACTAGTCCTCCCACGAGAGCAGCAAACGTTCCAATAGGGCGACGATGAGATAACCAAACGCGGATATTGCCATCAGGCAGAAAAGCGCGACGAACTTCAGCGGTGTGTCGTAGAGGAATTCGGCCTGCTTCAGGAGATACCCGAGCCCCTGCCGTGCCGAAACGAACTCGCCAACGACCGCGCCGATTACCGAGAGGGTGAAGGCGATCCGGACGCCGCCGAGCAACGACGGCAGCGCGAGCGGCACCTCGACATATCGGAGAATCTGCCAGCGGTTCGCGCCCGCGAGGTTCGCCACGCCGATCAGATCCGGCTCGATGGCGCGCAGGCCGATCATCCACGTCACGAGCGTCGGGAAAAAGACGATCAGCGCGCAGATCAGTATCTTTGGCAGCAGCCCTGTGCCGAACCAGAGAATGAAGATCGGGGCAATGGCGACAATCGGCATCGCCTGGCATCCGGCGATTACCGGCGACAGCGCGCGGTCGAGCAGCGGGATATGGACGAGGACATACCCGAGCGCGAAGGCGACGGCGATGCCGGCCACCGCGCCGTAGCCTGCCTCGGTCAGCGTCGTGCGGAGGTGCGGCCAGAGGATGCCGTCGCGCAGCGTGTCCCAGAACGACCGCGCGACCGTCTCCGGCGGCGGAAGCAGGAACGGCTTGTACCCACCGACGACCACGACGGCTTTCCAGACGACGATAAGCAGCACGAAAGCAATGACCGGCGCCAGCACATCCAGCCATGGGGAATCGCGCCGCCGCGTCGCTTTGCGTGGCGCTACGGAGGCGGCAACCGCCGCCGATGTCCGCTTCGTGCGTTCGAGTGTCCCAACCATCCGGCGTACCTCCCGGTACGGAGAACCACGCCGGGAGCAAAAAAAGTCCCGACGACCAGAGTCATCGGGGCATGTGTGTGTGCGGATACCGAAGATGGGGAAAGACACGGTGGCGGCGGGCTTTCGCCTGCCGCGAGAAACATAGGCGAAAGCCTATGCCACCACGTTTTCCCGCGTCCCCTCCGGGATCGCGTTACCCGCCACACACTGGTGATGCGTCTTCTCCCATCCGGACTCTCACCGTCGGCCCCGGAATCGCACCGGAATCTGCCATACCCCGTTGGGACGGATGTCGATATGGCTCGCGGGCTTGGCATGCGGGTAACGACTGCCTCACCGCCGGTCGGGGATTACACCCTGCCCCGAAGACTGCATAGGCCGATTATCGTGCGAAACTTCACAGATGTCAATGAAGGGGGCAGGCTGACCCTGCCGCCCCTTCATTCGTTGTTCCGTGATCCCATGGCGGGAACGTTCGATCAGAGAATCGCCGGCCGGTATTCTGGCGAGATCGGGATGCCGAACCCGCCATTTGCCAAATCCGCCGGTGGCCGGACGGCGTAGACCCCAATATTTACGGGGCCGGGACCACTCGCGGCGAGGGCGGCGACGGTGATCGTCGCGGTTGCCACGCCGTTCGTGACGGTTGCCGCAACGTACGCCGCACCATTTGAGGACTTTGCACCGCCCGTGAAGTTCGAGACGATGCCGGTATCCGCGATGATCACTTGCGTGCCGTCGCCGCAGACACTCCCGCTGGCATCGAGAATACGCGCGGTAATCGTCGTCGCGACGTTCCGTGTGATGCTCGCAGGAGTGTTCACAAAGACGGCGCTCGCCGGAGTGCTGCACGGCGTCCCGGTTGACGCCGTGGTCGGGGCCGGAGTCGTCGCGGTCGGCGGAGAGATCGGCGGCCCGCCGGAGTTCGTGCCGTAGCGCCAGGTGTAGTAATGCTGGCCGATGTTGCCGAACTCCACCTTGAACGGGTCAGGATTGTTGTTGTTGTACGTCAGCACCCGCCGCTCGAAGACTTGCGCGATGATGGACTGCGACGTCCCCGCGATCTTCACCGTCGCGCGGAACGGCTCACTCGTGGCGAGGCCGACCGAGGCGAGGCCGACCTTCGCGCGGAAGTCCGCGAAAATGCCGAGAACGTTGTGTTGCGTCGTGCCATCATACGTGCTGATCGCCGGGGTCATCGAGATGCCCGCGAAGCCGCCGCCATCGGTGACACTACCGTCCGCGCCGACGATGACGGTGATGAACGTACCGATCTTCGATGGCGCGGGGGCGAGCAGGGAGACGGCGGTCGTGCCGAGTTGGGCGTAGGTTGGCCCAACGTTGTTCGGATCGCCCGCGATCGGGATACCGGCAGGCTGGAGTTGCAGGAACGAGTTGTCCCCAACCTGCAATCGGCCGGTGATCAGTTCGTTCGCCAGGAGGCCATTCGTGATGATGCCCGTGCTGGGATTGGTGAGTTCCATGCGCGCCTTATCAAAATATTGGACGAGACGCGATCCGCCCGGCGCTTCAACGTATGGCTCCGATTGCCCATCATGTGCGAGGGGAAGTGGCCCCCAGAAGTTTGGGGCGAGCGCTTCACCGGCCATCCATTGGGCCTGAAATGCTGGAGTGGCAAAAGAGTTCGCGGCATTGACCACGACAAGCACGGACGTAAGCAAGAGCACGAGTACTGCCAATAGGGTGAAGGCCCACCATCGTCGTCGTACGGGCTTCATGCGCGTTCTCCTTTCGATCACCAAGTGCTACGACATGGCGACGACAGTACGTTGCCCATGACTATACGGTCGCCTCCGTCCAATGATGCCCCAAGTGCTTCCTTTTTATCAAGGTACGCTATTGATTGCGATTTGTAAAGCCACGCAAGAGATTTGCGTTTTATGGACTATCATGAGAATCGTCCGTTTACCGCGCGGTGGAGAGATCGAGGCGGGCGAACCGCTCGGCGGCGGCGGCGAGAGTTTCCGGCTTCTTGGCAAAGCAGAAGCGGATCAGCGGCGCGGCGCGGCTCGCATCCGCGTAGAAGACGGAGGGCGGGATGCCGACGACGCCTGCCGTCTCAATCAGATGGAAGCACGCCGCCACGTCATCCGGCTTGCCGAACGCGGAGACGTCCGCGAGGAGGAAGAAGGTGCCGCCCGCCTTGAGTGTTGGCAGCCCCGCGCCTTCGAGCATCGCGCGCATCATGTCCCGCCGGGCGGTGTAATCGCCTTTCAGTTGCGCGTAGTAGCCGCGCGCCTCCGCTTCCTGAAACGCGGTCGCCATCGCCTCCTGAAAGGGCGTCGCGGTGGCAAAGACGCTGAACTGGTGGACGGTGCGGAGGGCGGCGTTCAGGTGCGCCGGGCCAATGGCGTAACCGATCTTCCAACCTGTCATGCTGAACGTCTTGCCGGTGCTATTGAGAGTCAGTGTGCGCTCCCACATGCCGGGGAGCGTGGCCAGCGGCACATGCTCAGCGTCGTCGAAGATGATCCGGTCGTAGACCTCGTCCGTGATCGCGATCACGTCGTGCTCCTGGCAGAGCGCGGCGATCTGTGCCAGGTCGTCCCGGGTGAAGACTTTGCCGGTTGGGTTGTGCGGCGTGTTGAGGATGATCGCTTTCGTCTTCTCGGTGAAGGCGACGGCGAGGGCATCTGGGTCGAACGACCAATCCGGCGGCTGAAGCGTCACATAGCGCGGCACACCACCCGCGTAGACGATGTCGCCGACATAGGCATCATAGAACGGCTCGAAGAGGATCACTTCGTCGCCGGGGTCCACGAGGGCGAGCAAGGCGGCGAGCATCCCCTCCGTCGCGCCCGTTGTGACGGTCACTTCACTGTCGGGGTCAATCTCCCGCCCGTACATCGCGCCCCACGTCGCGGCAATGGCGCTCCGCAAGCGCGGGACGCCATGACTCGGCGCGTACTGGTTATGGTCGGCGAAGATCGCCGCCGCCGCCGCTTCCTTGACGAAATCCGGCCCGGCGAAGTCCGGGAACCCCTGCCCGAGATTGACCGCCTGATGCTTGATCGCCAGCCGCGTCATCTCCGTGAAAATCGAAGTCCCGAACCCATCAATCCGCGTTGCGCCTACCTGCTGCATACCACCCTCACTTGAAAGAAAAACGGATGCGGTTCAATCGGTTTCAGACCGGCTGCTTTCGGTGGGGAGGTCGGTGCGCGGGCCCCATTCGTTCCAGGAGCCGTCGTAGTTCGCCCAGTCGCGGTGGCCGGTGCGATGCAGGGCGAAGAGGACGCTCGTCGCGCTCACGCCGCCGCCGCAATACGCCACGGCGGGTTGCTCGTCCGAAACACCGGCGCCGTGGAGAATCGCGGCGAGTTCTTCATCGCGCTTCCATTCGCCTGTCGCGGGGTCGAAGAGCGCGGTGGAAGGGACATTGATCGCACCGGGAATGTGCCCGGCCCGGCCGCTACGTACGACCTCACCCGCGTATTGATCCGGCGCGCGGGCGTCAATGAGGAGAGCGGAGCGCTCGTCACTGATCCGCGCGACTTCATCCACCGTCTTGCGCATCGCCTGCCGGGGGCGTGGCGTGAAGGTCGCGGGCGCAACGGTCGTCGCCGCGTTCGTCGTCGGCATTCCATCGGCGGCCCACTTCTTCCAGCCGCCATTCAGGACGGAGACGCGGTCGTGCCCGTAGTACAAGAGGTCCCACCAAACGCGCGTAGCGATTGTGCCGCCCGTGTGATCGTAGACGATGACGTGCGTTGCGTCGCCGATGCCTACGCGTGATGCCCACACCGCGAATCGCTCCGCCGGGGCAATCTGCACGGGCACCGGGTCGTCCGGGTCGGTGATGTCGGTTGTCCAGTCCACGTAGACTGCGCCGGGGATATGCGCTGCCTCGTATTCTTCCTTCGCACCCGCGTATGTGACGACCATATTTCCTTTGCCGTCGTCAATGTGATGGACGTAGCCACGCGCATCGAGCACACGAATGTTCGGATCGTCCAGATGCTCTTTGAGCCATTCGGTCGTGACGAGCGAATCCACCGGCGTTGCACTCTGCATAATCATTCCCCCTTAGCGATTCACCATCATCGTACTGTCCGTTTTGTCAATCGTCAGTGACTGAGGATTCAATGATCCTGTGTCGTCTCGCCGACGTCCTTCATTCTTCCCGATGATGGCACGCCGCGTGCTATCGGGCAAGAGACGGCGCGGTGCGCCTCGGAGTTCGGCACGAGCGATGTGAGAAACCACAATGCTGACACAGACAGTGATGGAACACATGATGGGGTTTTATCTCGCGGTCGGTCTGACGATGGCCGTCCTTCCCGGCTTCGTAATGGCGCACGATGGGCGCGCGGTCTATTTGCGCCGTGCGGGACAGGTGTTGGTCGCCTTCAGCGTGATCCTTCTCGCCGTCTACAGTATGCAACCCGCGTAACCCCAGACTCTGTGCGATAATCGCACGATGAACGATTCCTTCTCCCTCCCCGATGACGAACAGGACGGCGCGCGCTGTCCGATTCCCGTGTGGGCGCTCCGGCCGCTCGCTGTGCTGCTGCCGCTTATCACACTCGCGGCGATTCTCTGGTTCGTCCTGCGGTAGCACTGATTACGGAACTCTCTCCGCTCCGGCAAATCGCGCAAATTCTAGGTAAATCGCGCACAAGACTTTGACGTTCCGCTGAAGCCGTCCTACGCTTCTCGGTGAGGGGCAATGGCGCCCCATCGTAAAGGGAAGCACGATGATGGTGCGCCTGCTCCAAGGTTTTGATTCCGGTTATCGCTCCGCAGCCGCGCGGGTGGCGCGATGAACACCACACGTCTGGTGCGCGTCGGTACCAGGGGGAGCGCGCTCGCGCTCGCGCAGACGGCGTTAACGATTGCCGCCCTGATGGCTGTTGATCCCGATACCTCCTATGCCCCCGCGATTATCCGCACCGAAGGTGACCGCGATAAGACGACACCGCTCACCGTCCTCGGTGGGCAGGGGGTCTTCACCGTCGCCTTGCAAGAGGCGCTTCTGCGCGGCGAGGTAGAGATGGCGGTTCACAGCGCGAAGGATCTCCCACCCGTGACGCCGAAAGGTCTCGTGCTCGCCGCGTTCCTGGAACGTGCCGACCCGCGTGATGTCTTCATCTCTCGGCACGGCGTCGGATTGGCAATGTTGTGGCCCGGCGCGCGCGTCGGGACGAGCAGTCGCCGTCGCGCGGTGCAGGCGCGGGCGATCAACCCGCACATTGAGATTATCGAACTGCGCGGGAACCTCGATACGCGCCTGCGGAAATCTACCGAAGCCGAGTATGACGGCATCATTGTCGCGGCGGCGGGGCTGGATCGGATGGGCTGGCAGGAGCGGATCACCGAGTATCTACCTGTGGATCGCTTCGTGCCGTCGCCGGGGCAGGGCGCGCTCGGTATCGAGTGCCGCGAGGACGACACGGGACTACGCGCCGTCCTCGCGCGCGTGGACCACGGCCCGACGCGCATCGCGGTGACAGCGGAGCGTGCGGTGCTTTCCGCCGCCGGTGCGGGATGCACGATGCCACTCGCCGCCTATGCTGAAATCCAGGAAGAGATGCTGCGATTATGGGGGATGGCGGCGGATTCCGACGACGCGAACCTCCGGTGGATCGCACGGACTACGTGGGCCTCGGATCCGGGTCGCGCGGGATGGCAACTCGCGGAAGCGCTCGGTCTCGTTTCCGGGGTGCGCGCATGAACGAGCCCGGGATGCCGCTGGGTGGGTTGCATGTCGTCGTGACGCGGCCGGAAGGTCAGGCGGACGCGCTGATCGAGCGGCTCGATGCCCTCGGCGCGACCGTGCTCCACGCGCCGACGATCCGCATTGCCGATCCGCCTTCCTACACCGCTCTTGACACCGCCCTCCGGCACTTGCCCTGCTATGACTGGGTCGTCTGGACGAGCGCGAACGGCGTCACGCGGTCTTTCGCGCGGCTGGAAATGCTCGGCCTCGACCCCGGCCTCTGGCGGGCATGCCGACGCGCCGTCATCGGTGGTGCGACGGCGCGGGCGCTCGCCTCGTTCGGTTACAGCGCCGATCTCGTCCCGCCGGAGGCCGTTGCGGAATCGCTGTGCGATGCGCTGATCGTGGCGGGCGTCGGCGCGGATTCACGATTGCTGTTGCCGCAGCCCGTCACGTCGCGCGATGTACTCGCGACGGGACTCCGAGCGGCAGGTGCGGTCGTGGATGTGGCGCCCGCGTATCAGACCGAACCGAACATCGAGGCGGCGGAGAATATGCGCCGGTGGCTGGCGGCGGGTCGGATTGATTGCGCCCTCGTCACCAGCCCAAGCACCGTGCGCGGTCTGCTCGAACTACTCGATCGCGATCTGGAGATGCTGCGACGTATCCCGCTCGCCTGCATCGGCCCGGTAACGGCGGACGCGGTGCGCGCGCTCGGCATTGACCCGGCGATCGTCGCTACCGAACACACGAATGACGGCCTCGTCGCCGCCCTGATTGACCACTGGAAAGGAGCCCGCGTATGAACGACCCGCTCGCGATCTCGATGCCGCCCTTCCAACGTTTTCGCCGCCTGCGGCAAACGCCGTCGCTCCGTCGCCTCGTGCAGGAGACGCGGCTCCATCCGGCGGAATTCATCCTGCCGTTCTTCGTTACGCACGGCTACGATGTGCGCGAGGAGATCGGCGCGATGCCGGGCGTCTACCATCTTTCGGTAGATCGTCTGCCGCACGCGGTCGAGGAGGCGGTGAACGCGGGCGTCACGAGTGTACTGCTCTTCGGCGTGCCGGAGACAAAAGACCCCACTGCGTCCGAAGCGTTCGCGCACGACGGCATCGTGCAGCAGGCGGTGCGGCGGATCAAGGCGGACTTCCCGGAGGTCGTCGTCATCACCGATGTTTGCCTCTGCGCGTATACCGATCACGGCCACTGCGGCCTGCTTACCAACCACGGCACGATTGACAACGACACGACGCTGCCCGTACTGGCGCGCGTCGCCCTCTCGCACGCCGAGGCGGGGGCGGACATCGTCGCGCCCTCGGACATGATGGATGGCCGGATCGCCGCGATCCGCGCCACGCTCGATGATCGCGGCTTCACGGAGACACCGATCATGGCGTACTCCGCCAAGTTTGCCTCCGCCTTCTATGGCCCCTTCCGCGAGGCAGCGCACTCCGCCCCGTCGCACGGCGACCGCCGCTCGCACCAGATGGACCCCGCGAACGGGCGCGAGGCACTGCGCGAGATCGCGGCGGACATCGCTGAGGGTGCGGACATGGTGATGGTCAAGCCCGCGATGCCGTACCTCGATGTGTTGGCACAGGCGCGCGCCGCCTTCGATCTGCCGCTCACGGCCTATCAGGTCAGCGGCGAGTATTCGATGCTCAAAAATGCCGCACGAAACGGCTTGCTCGATGAGCGGCGTGCGACGCTCGAAGCCCTCACAGGCATCAAGCGCGCCGGTGCGGACAGCATCATCACCTACGCGGCCGTGAACGCCGCCCGCTGGCTGGCCGAAGAATGGAGCGGCGCTCTTCGCGCTCTCCCTGCCCCCATCACCGTCGCGGACTAACCGGGAACAGTTAACCACATGAAAGGGTAACCGATGCAGCAGACGGTGACGGTGGCGGGGCCGAAGCGGGGGACGGGGGAGGCGCGGATGCTTGACGCATGCCAGCACCGACAGCCGGATTGCACGCCGGTCTGGTTCATGCGGCAGGCGGGGCGATGCCTCGCCGAGTACCGGCAGATGCGCGAGAAATATGGCATCCTGGAGATGGCGAAGACGCCCGAACTGAGCGCGAAGGTGACGCTGATGCCGATCCAGACCTTCGGGGTGGACGCGGCGGTGATGTTCGCGGACATCATGATCCCGCTCGAAGGAATGGGCATCTCGCTCGAAATCCAGCAAGGTGGCCCGATCATCCACCACCCGATCCGCACGATGACCGATGTTGAGAAATTGCGCCTCATCGAGCCGGACGATGTGCGGCCCGTGCGGGAGGCGATCCGCATCGTGCGCCGCGAACTCTCCGGCAAGCAGGCGGTGATCGGCTTCGCCGGCGCGCCGTTCACGCTCGCCTCCTATCTGATCGAGGGCGGGCCGTCGCGCACCTTCGAGAAGGCGAAAGGGCTGATGTTCAGCCAGCCGGATGTCTGGGACGCGCTGATGACGAAACTCGCCGACTCGATGATCGTCTACCTCAACACGCAGATCGAGGCGGGCGCGCAAATCGTCCAACTCTTCGACAGTTGGGTCGGCGCGCTCAATCCGGAGGATTATGCGCACTACGTCTTGCCGCAGACCCGGCGTATCTTCGCCGCGATCAAAGAGACAGGCACGCCAATGATCAACTTCGGCACAGGGAATGCGAGCCTGCTCGAACTGATGGCTGAGGCGGGGGGCGACATCATGAGCGTGGATTGGCGCGTCAATCTCGACGATGCTTGGGCGCGGATCGGTTTCGACAAGGGCATTCAGGGCAATTTGGATGGCACGCGGATGCTCGCGCCGTGGCCGGTGATCGAGGCGGGTATGCGGGATGTCGTGGCCCGCGCGGGCGGCAGACCGGGGCATATCTTCAACCTCGGCCATGGCGTAATGCCGGAGACCCCGCCGGCGATGCTCACGCGATTGGTCGAGGCGGTGCATATGGCGACGGCACGGGCCTAACCCCCGGCCCTTTCTCGACAGGGAAGGGGAGCGAACCTCTCGGAGAAGAGGGCATTATGGAGAAGGCTACGATACGGAGATTGATCTGACCCCCCTCCTTTTGGGGAGGGGGCAGGGGGTAGGCAATGAACATCGGCGTGTTGCTTCTCACCTATGGCTCTCCCGCGACGCTCGCGGACGTGCCGCAGTATCTCTTCAATGTCCGCGGCGGGCGGCCAATGCCGGAGGAGGAATTGCATGAACTCGAAGCCGAGTTCACGCGGCGGTATGACCTCATCGGCGGTTCGCCGCTGATCGCGCGGACGCGGGAGCAGGCGGCGGCCCTGCGGGAAGAATTGGCGCGGCAGTTCCCGGACGGCCCGACCTTCCGTACCGGTATCGGCATGCGTTTCTCGGAGCCGACGGTTGCCCGGGCGGTCCGTGAGATGGCAGCGGTGGGAGTAGAGCGGATCATCGGCATCATCATGTCGCCGCAGTATTCGCCGATCATCATGAGCGGCTACAACCGCGCGCTGGATGCCGCCGTCGCCGCGCTCAGCGACGATGCGCCCGCTGTGACGATGGCCGGGGCGTGGCATCGCGAGCCACTCTTTCAGGAGGCGCTGGCCGAGCGGGTGCGGCAAGGGCTCAACCGCTTCCCGCCGGAGATTCGTGGGCGCGTACCCGTGCTGTTCAGCGCGCACAGCATGCCGAAGCGTGTGACGGATCAGGAGCCGGAATACATCGCGCAGTTGCAGGAGACGGCGCGCGCCATCGCCGAGCGCGTCGGGCTGCCGGAATCGCAGTGGATGTTCTGCTATCAGAGCGCCGGGCACGAGCCGGGCGAGTGGTTGAAGCCGGACTTTAAGGACATCATGCCCGAACTCGCGCAGGCCGGTCACCGTGAGGTGCTGATGGCACCCGTGCAGTTCCTTGCCGACCATCTGGAAATCCTCTACGACATTGACCACGGCGCGCGCGCGGAAGCCGAGCGCGAGGGCATTCACTTTGCTCGCATCGAATCGCTGAACACCTCGCCGCTCTTTATCCGCGCGCTTGCTGCCATTGTGGCGGGCGAAGTGGCAAAGACAGAAGGGCGGCGGCTCACCGAGGCCGCTGCCGGGGACTAATCACCGATGCATCTGATCGCCGTCGGGCTGAACGCTGGGAGCGCGCCGCTCGCGCTGCGGGAGCGGTTAGCCTTTTCACATGAAACGCTGCCGGACGGACTGGAATCGCTCCGGGCTATGATGCGGAATGCGGGTTCCAGCCTCGTTGAGGGGATTATCCTTTCGACGTGCCACCGCCTGGAATGCTACGCCGTCGCGCATGATGTAGATGCCGGGTTGGATGCGCTCGTGCAGTTCCTTAGTACTGCGCACGATGTTCCAGCGACGGAGTTCATGCCACATCTCATCCCTCGTAATGACCAGGAAGCCGTGGATCACCTCTTCGCATTGGCGTCGGGGCTGGCGTCGCCGGTGCTTGGGGACAGCCAGATTCTCGGGCAGGTGAGCGACGCCTATGCCGCCGCCCAACGTGCGGGCACGACCGGCCCTGTCCTCGCGGCGCTCGTCCAACGGGCGATGCACGCCGCCAAGCGCGTGCATCGCGAAACGATGCTGAACCGCCGCGTCTCCGTCGGATACACGGCGGCGGCGATTGCGCTGGGGGCGGTAGATGTGCCGTATCCGACCGCACTCATCCTCGGCGCGGGGCAGATGGGGCAGCGCGCCGCATGGTATCTGCACAAGCACAATGCCGGGCGCATCCTGATCGCTAACCGGAACCCGGAGCGCGCCCGCGACCTCGCCGTCCGTGTCAACGGCGAGGTCGTGTCGTGGGAAGGGTACACGGATGCGTTCGCAACGGTGGACATCATCATCTCCGCGACCACCGCACCGGATACGATCGTGCGGGCAGACGATGTCGCGATGGCGATGCGCGAGCGGCCCAACCGCCCGCTTGTCTGCGTAGACCTCGCCGTGCCGCGCGATATTGAGCCAGCGATTGCTTCACTACCAAATGTCGGCGTCTCGACTGTGGACGACCTCGCGACACTCGTTGACGCCAATCAGGCGAAACGGGAGGCCGATATTCCGCGTGCCGAGGCGATCATCGCGGAAGGGAAGGCTGATTTCACCCGATGGCAGTCTGCGCGCGCCGTCACGCCGATCATCAGCGCGATGCGCGATGAGGCCGAGCGCATCCGCACCACCGAACTGCGCCGCTTCCTCCAGCGGGATGGTATGGACGCTGACGCCGCGCGACTCGACGCGCTGACCAAGGCAATCGTCAACAAACTGCTGCACCACCCAACGGTCCGTTTGAAGGAAATTTCCGCCTTACCGGATCATGAACGGTACGCCGCCATCGCGGGCGACCTCTTCGGAGTATCTGAAACCGATAGAGAGATGAGCGATAGCGGGCGTTAGCCCGCCTTCACCACAATTTGCTTCGGGAAACGCTTGAAGGAGACCGATGGATGAGCATGGTAACGCAGACGCGATCTGACGAACTCTTTATCGAGGCGCAGCGGGTGATTCCTGGCGGTGTCAACTCGCCGGTGCGCGCGTTCCGCGCCGTCGGGGGGCATCCGCGCTTTATCGAGCGGGGCGAGGGGGCATATCTCTACGACGTGGATGGCCAGCGGTACATTGACTATGTCCTCTCGTGGGGCCCGCTGATCCTCGGCCACGCGCCCCCGGCGGTCGTGCGTGCGATCACCGAGCAGGCAGCGAAGGGCACGAGTTACGGCGCGCCGACCGCGCTGGAGACGCAACTGGCCGAAATGGTCATTGCGGCGATGCCCGCTATTGAGATGGTCCGCTTCGTCAACTCCGGCACGGAGGCGACGATGAGCGTCCTGCGGCTGGCGCGAGCGGCGACCGGGCGGAGCAAGATCATCAAATTCGACGGCTGTTACCACGGCCACGCGGATTTCCTGCTCAGTAAGGCCGGATCGGGTGTGGCGACGCTCGGCCTGCCTGACTCACCGGGCGTGACGCCGGCCACCGCCGCCGACACGCTCACCGCGCCGTACAATGACCTCGCGGCGGTGCGGGCGCTCTTCGCGCAGCATCCCGAAGCGATCGCCGCGGTGATTGTCGAACCGGTCGCGGGGAATATGGGCGTCGTGCCGCCGGAACCGGGCTTCCTCGCCGGGCTGCGCACGGCGTGCGACGCGTCGGGCGCGCTGCTCGTCTTCGATGAGGTGATGACGGGCTTTCGTGTTCATCCCGGCGGCGCGCAGGCGCTCTACGACGTGCGGCCGGATCTCTCTGCGCTCGGCAAGGTGATCGGTGGCGGCTTGCCGGTGGGGGCGTACGGCGGGCGGGCCGACTTGATGGCGATGATCGCGCCGAGCGGCCCGGTCTATCAGGCGGGCACGCTGAGCGGCAACCCGCTGGCGATGGTGGCCGGTATCGCGACGCTTACCGTCCTCCAGGAGCCCGGCGTCTGGGACGAACTGGAGCGGCGGACAGCCACGCTCGCGGATGGCATGAGCAAGGCGGCGACAGCGGCGGGCATCCCATACTTCGGTACCCGCGTCGGCACAATGTTCTGCGGCTTCTTCGCGACCGAGGCTGTCCGCGACTACGCGACCGCGAAGACGAGCGACACGGCGATGTTCGGCCGTTTCTTCCACGGCATGCTCAAGCGCGGCGTCTATCTCGCGCCGTCGCAGTTCGAGGCGGGCTTCATCTCCCTCGCGCATACCGACGTGGAAATCGGCCAAACTATCGAAGCCGCCACTGAAGCATTCGCAGAAAGCGTCGCATAGCGAAACCCCGCCTGCTACGCCTTGATGTCCGCAAGCCATTCGGCGACGGCGAACCAGCGCGGCGAGATGCGCCCGTGGTCTTCGAGTGACCAGACAGCGGCGAGAACGGCCTGCGCGGCAGCCCAGCCGCGTATTCGCGCGCGGTCGAGGGCGAGTTCGTCCGACAGTTGCGCGACGCGCCGGGCGAGGATGCGCGCGGGCTGCGATGCGGTGAAGAGCTCTGCCGGGTTGCGCAGCAGCGCGCCGGTCTCGTAAGCGGGTTCACCGACCAGCCCCTTCGGGTCAATCGCGAGCCACGGTTCGCGGCTCGCCTGCAAGATATTGTCGTGGTGCAGGTCGCCGTGCAAAAGCATCGGGTCGCTTTGGGAAGCAAGCAACTCGGCGAAGAGCATCGTGGCCTTATCCATCAATGCGGCGGGGATCGGGCCGGGCGCGTCGCCAAAGCGCGCCCGATAGCGGTCCAGCCCTGCTGCCCAGTCGTGAGTCGTCGGGAAGGGATGATCCAGCGGCACGGGCCGCCATAACTGGCGCATGACGGCTGCGGCGATTGACGTAGCCTGTAGATCATCCTCCATCGCACGGAGCGGGACTCCGGGTTCGAGGCGTTCGAGGAGCATCACACCCCGCGCCGCATCCGCTTCCAACAAACGTACCGCCCCGTGGCCGTCGAAGAGGCGAAGGGCCTCCGCCTCCCGGACGAACGCTTGGTCGGGAAAGCAGACTTTGAGGACAACGGTCGTGCCGTCCGCGCGCGTGGCGGGCGTGGCGTAGTTGTAGGAGAGATTCGGGAATGGCGGACCGACTACGAGCGACCACTGCTCCTGATACTCTCGGAGGAGCGCGGGCAGGCCGTCTGCCCACGCGCGTCCAGCCTCGCCATACACATCCGTCGCGGTGTGGATGAGATTCTCCGGGATGTCACGCATCGGTATTCTTCCCCACTCAGGCTACCGGCGATACGGTCGGCGGGAATGGGTAGCCCCAGCCCGGTTCGTCCCCCGCCTTGCCCGGCACCGGGCCGTACAGGAGCGGGTCGTCCGTCGCGCGCATCCATCCGTCCACGAGGCCGCGCAACCGGGCGAGTTCGTCTGCGTGTGCGGGATCTGCGGCCAGGTTTGTGTGTTCGAGCGGGTCGGTGGTGCGGTCATAGAGTTCTTCTGTTGGGCGGATGCTGCCGTAATAGACCGGTGCAAGCGCTTCACCCGAAGGGCTATTGAGGATGTCCGATGGCATATAGATGAGGGGCGCCGCGATGAAACTGCGTGCGTAGGTATAGCGCGCCGTGCGAACGCCGCGCATCGGATTGTAGCGGTCGTGCCACGTCAGTTCGCTGAAGATGTGATCGTGTGGACGGTACGGCTCGTCGCGCAGGAGCGGCAGAAAGGTGCGGCCGTGTAAGCCGGTGGGAATAGGCAAACCCGCCGCGTCGAGGAGTGTCGGCAGGATGTCCACATTGACGAGCAGATCGCCCACGCGCCGCCCATCCGCGCCGCCCATTGGCCAGTGCATGAGGAGCGCGGTGCGCGTACCCGGTTCGTACACCATTCCCTTCGCGCGAGGCATGGCGATGCCGTGATCGGTCGTGTAGAGGAAGAGGGTATTTTCCGCCTGTGGATGGCGAGCAATCGCTGCCCGAATCTCACCGACTGCGCGATCAACAGCCTTCACCATCCCATTCAGTTGACCGATCTCTTCACGCACCGCCCGGATATCTGGAAGCCAGGGCGGAACGGTGACGGCTTCCGGCGGATCGAAGTCGTAGCCGGGGCGGTCGAAGGGGCGATGCGTCTCGTCGAAACCCGTCATGATGAAGAAAGGCGCGCCCGGCTGGCTCGCGATGCAGGCGCGCACCTTCTCCGCGACAACCGATGCCTGGATGGACGATGTATCAATGTGCTGATAGCCGAGCCGTTCCGGATGCGTATACGCTTCGTGCTGGAAGCCGAAGAGGTACGTCGCGTAGCCGCCGTCCGCAAGGTAGTGGGGCAAGCAGCGGATGCCGGGCCGCAATTCCCAACCGCGATGGGCGAGGCCCATCATGCCGTTCGTGTGCGGATACACGCCAGTGAGTAGGCTCGCGCGGCTCGGCGAGCACTGCGGCGCGGTGCAGTGGGCGCGGTCGAATTGCACGCCTTCCGTCGCCAGCGTGTCGAGATGCGGCGTCGCCACGCCCGCGTCGTAGCAGCCGAGGTGTGTGCCTGTATCATGCGTAATGACGAGGATGATATTCGGTTTCGACTGCGCCGCCTGTGCCATCCGCCGTTCCTTCGCCGCCAATCGTCTCCACGAACGTATCATACATGGAGTGCGGGGCAATCCGTGGACTGCGTGTCTGCCGTACTTCGGTGTAGCGGCCTAGCGGCCGAGACGCGGTGATACACTATCAGGGACAGGCGGATTCCGGTGGCACGCAAGCAGGCAGGCGTGAATATCCCACGGCACGGCACCCATATCACGGCCCGCAGCAGGCATGGCATACCGATTGTCGGTGCTTGCCTCTTCCTGCTCGTGTTGGTGTTCGGGCCGGTACTCATGCCTGTCCCGGTCGCGGCGCATACCTCGCTATTGCAGACGGACCCGGCATCGAATAGCACGCTCGATCATTCGCCGGAAACGATCACACTCCACTTCGATGAGCCGCTCCAGGCCGGTTTCACTAAGGTTACGGTTTTTGACGCGAGCCAGCGGCCCGTCACGTCGTCGCCGAATCCGGCGGCCGGTACGGATCCCTCCGCCGTGACGGTTGGCGTGCCGAAACTGACAACGGGTGTCTATTCGGTGCTCTGGCAGGTGCTTTCGGCGGACGGACACCCCGTGCGCGGTGCATTCGTCTTCACCGTCGCGCTGCCGGGCGATCCGCCACCCGCACCGGTCGCGAGCGTACCGGATATTGCCGGTATCTCCACCTCGAACCGCCCGCCCTTCCTCGCGGTGCTGCTACGCGGGCTGCGGTATGGGGGGATCGCCGCGCTCGTCGGTGGTATCGGCATCTTCCTGGCCGTCATCCTGCCCGCGCTCGGTGAAGTGCCGGAAGACGAGCGCGCGAGCCTGCGCCGCACGCTCGATCAGCGGATACAGCGCTGGCTCTTCATCGCGCTCAGTATCGCCCTCGGCGCACATCTCTTCTCGCTCATTGTGCAGGTCGCGACGGTCAATGGCATCACGCTCGGTGCGGCGTTGCAATGGGGACGCATCAGCGATCTCGTGAAGAACACGACCTATGGGGCAGTCTGGCGGATGCAGGGAATCTTGCTCCTCGTGCTGGGGGAGTGGCTGATCCTCCTGCCGGCGATGGGTCGTCTGCGTCTGCCGCGCGTGCCGCTCGGTATCGTTGCCAGTCCGGCCCGGCCGGCTGCCACGGCGGCGGAAACTGACACGACAGACCGCACGCCACTCTGGGCCTGGGGTGTTGCCTTCATCGGCGGGTTAGCGCTCCTCCTGATCAGTGTCTTCGGCGGCCACGCACTCGATGTGAAGGCGCACCCCGCCCTGGCGATGCTCGCGGACTTTCTGCACCTGACGGCGATGAGCCTCTGGTTCGGCGGTATCATCCTGATGGTCGGCCTCGTGCCGCCGCTGCTACATGGCACGGCGGGCACGACACAGCGGCGGGCGATGGGCGCGATCATCAGCCGCTTCTCGCAACTCGCGCTTATCAGCATCGGTCTCCTCACCATCACCGGCATCTACGCGATCACCGTCCATACGACGCGGAGCACGATTGGCGCGACAACGTATGGCCTCGTCGTGATCGGCAAGGTCGCGCTCGTCGCCGCGATCATGCTGGTCGCCGCGCTCAACCGTTTCGGGCTCAAACGATGGATCGCGCGGGATGGGGATGGCCGCGGGGCGGTGCGGGCGCAGACGATGCTCCTGCGCGGGATGAGTGCCGAAGTGATCCTCGGCATCGTCGTGATCGGCCTGACTGGTTTGCTGACCCAGTTGCCGCCCGCGAATACTCAGGAGACAGCCGCATCCACCACCATCGCGGTGCCTTCCGCGCCCGCCGAGGTTGTCGTGGCGCAACCGATTCTGGAAGCGGACGGCGTACGTGGCTACCTCACCGTCGAGACGAAAGGGCAGGACGCGACCTTCGACGCACGGATCACGGACACGGCAGGCACGGTCCGCGGCGACGTGACGCGCGTCACACTCTGGCTTAACAGCGGCGACAAAGATGTCGGGTTGCTCACGGTACCACTCATTGCTGCCGGGGATGGGCATTACCGCGCGACGGGGCAATGGTTCGCTATCGGCCAGAACTGGCTCGCGCGGGTCGTCGTGCGTCGGCAGGATGTGGCGGAGGATGTGAAACTTCCCTTCGCACTCCAGCCACGCCCGACGGCATATACCGAGGAACCCATCCCACCTTCCGCCTTCCTCTGGCCGCGTTTCCTGCCGGACGCCTGGCGAGGCGCTGATCCCTTGCTGATCGGCGTCGCGCTGCTCGTCTTTGCGCTGATCGTCCGCCTCGCGCGTGCGTCGGTGCGGCGCGCGACATGGATTGGCGCGATCAGCCTGATCGTGCTCGGCGCGACGCTGATGGCGTGGTACTCCGTGCCAACGACGCCGCTGACCGGACGGGCGGACCCGCAGCCCGCGACGCAGGAAATTCTCACCCAGGGCAGTGTGCTCTACGCGCAAAACTGCGCCGTCTGCCACGGCGCGAGCGGCGAGGGCAACGGCAAGCCCGGCACCCGACTGACCGCCGCCACCGGGCAGCGTTACACGGACGGCGACCTCTATTGGCTGCTCACCAACGGCGTCGCGGGGAAGGGGATGCCCCCGTACAACACCCGCCTCTCCCCGACCGAGCGGTGGCAGGTCGTCCGGTACCTGCGCTCCATCCTGCCGCATGGGTAGTCACGAGTAATGAGCAGCGAGTAACGAGCGTGTGTGAGGCCAAGTCGCTACTTGGTCTTCGTTGCCTTCGCCTTTGGTACTTTCGACGTGCTTGTTTCTCGTTGCTCTTCGCCCTCGGCGGCGAGGGCGGCGCCGACGATGCCGGCGAGGTTGAGCATCTGGGCCGGTACCATCGGCGTGTGGATTGCGATGTGCGGGGCGAGTTTGTCGAACTCATCGCTCACGCCGCCGCCGATGATGAAGAGGTCCGGCCAGAGCAACCGTTCCAACTCATGGAAATATTCGGTGAGCAGTTTGCCCCATTTCTTCCATGAGTAGCCGTGCTTCTCGCGCGCACCGGCGGAGGCGCGTGTTTCAATATCCTTGCCATCAACGATCAAATGGCCGAGTTCGGTGTTCGGCACCAATCGGCCATCCACGTAGTAGCCGATGCCGATGCCGGTACCAAGCGTCACCATCATGACGCTGCCCATCTTGCCCTTGCCCGCGCCGAAACGCAGTTCAGCCAACCCCGCGGCATCGGCGTCGTTGATGATTGAGACCGGGCAATCCGTCTTCGCCTCGATCAGCGCTTGACCATTCGTGCCGATCCATGATGGATCAACGTTGGCGGCGGTGTACATCACGCCCTGCTTGACGACGGCCGGGAAGCCGACGCCGATCTTGCCCTTCCAGTTGAAATGCTTGGCGATTTCGGCCATCGTGTCCGTCATCGCTTCGGGGGTCGCGGGTTGCGGAGTCTTGATGCGCAGCCGCTCGCCCGTCAGTTCACCCGTCCGCACGTTGACCGGCGCGCCCTTGATGCCGGAACCGCCCACATCAATGCCGAGGATCTCTTCCGTCTTGCTGGCCATTCCGCGTCCCACCTCTCCAGGCACTGGCCTGTGTATGGCTCGAACTTCCTTTCCGTGTATGGCGCACAGTGTAGCCCCCAATGACCGAGGAACGCAAAAGGGGTGACACAATCCCCGAAGTGATGCGTGTTGTTGGGAATGCGCGCACGCCCGCGGAACTTCCCCAAGAGGCGGAGGACGCAGCCCGATCAGTCCCATTGTACGAGGAGCCCGGGCGTGAAGGCCGTCAGGCTTGGCAGGACGAGATCGGCTGCTGAGAGGTCCTGCGGCTGCAACGCATCCGGATTCGGCACGGCGATGCAGCGCATGCCCGCCGCTTTCGCCGCCAGCACGCCGACCGTCGCATCCTCGAAGACGACGCAGGCGGCGGGCGGCAGGCCAAGGCGCGCCGCCGTGACGAGGTACGGCTCCGGGTGCGGCTTGCCGTGCGTGACATCCGTGCCGGTGATGATGACGGCGAAGCGATCCGCGATCCCGAGACGATCCAGCACGAGCATAATGTACTCCCGGATGCCGGACGACGTGACCGCCAGCGGATACCCGGCGGCATGGAGCGCGTTGACTATCTCGACCGCGCCGGGCATCGCAAGGAGCGTCGGGGCATCCCGCAGGGCGGCGAGCAAATGCTCCTGCCGCTGCCACATGAGTGTATCAACCGAATCGGTAATGCCGAAGTGGGCGCGTATCTCCGCCAGCAGATCGCTGATCCGCCGTCCGGAGGAACCGAGGCGGATCGCGTCGGGCAGAGCGTCGTAGTCGTGACCGAGGGCCGCGAGGGCCGCGCGATCCGCCGCGAAGTGCAACGTCTGGAGATTAATTAGCAGTTCATCGAAATCGAAAATCGCGGCGCGGATCGTCATGCCGCTATCGTACGCGATCCAATCGTACGACGCGACGTGCGCCATCGGTGACTTCCAGCGCGGCGACGGGATCGCGTTCAGGCATCACGGGACGTCCGATATCCAGGGACGCCGCACCGCGAGACCCACTGCGAGAATGATTACCACGACGATGAGCACCACGATCAGGATCGGTGTCCAGTTCGTGCCGGTGTCGGTTGTGGTCGTGGTTGTGGTCGTGCTCGTGGACCCGCTGGTCGTCGCGGCGGTGGCGACAGTGGTTGCCGCTTTGGTGGCCGCAGGGGTGCTCTGCGCCCCCGTTGTTGGCGTTGGGGGAGTCTGCGCTGCCGCGGTAAAAGCCGCCAGCATGAGCGCAACGCCGAGGAGCGGCGCAATCGTGAGCGGTCGGAGCCATCGTGCCTGATGGACCATGGTAGCACTCCTTTCTATCTGGCATGGGCGCCGAACGCGCCTGCCATCATCACCTATCGCACGCCGGATGCCGCCATGCTGAGGAGTGCTCTGTGTCAGCGGTTCCGCCCGGTAATACTCTTTCATGATGCACATGGCGGGATGCCTTACCAGCGCGGCTTGATGGGCAGCCAGAAGGGATCGCGCTTACGCATCTCGGTGACATCGTCACGGGCGAGGCGATTGCGGCGCTGGAAATTTTCAGCCAGTTTCGCCAGCTTGTCCTCGTCAATCTCGACGCCGAGGCCGGGGCCGCTCGGCACTTCCTGGCAGCCGTCCTGGAAGGACATCATCTCGCCCTTGATGATGTCCTCAGTGTTCCACGGGTAATGCGAGTCCGAGGCATAGAGCAGATTCGGGATCGCTGCGCCGACGGCGGTCATCGCGGCCATCGAGATGCAGAGATGATTGTTGGAGTGCTGCGAGAGGCCGAGGCCGAAAGTCTGGCAGAACTTCCCGAGGTCCACGAAGGCCCGCACCCCACCCCAGCCGTGGTGATCGCCGAGGATCACCTGCACGGAGTTCAGCCGCACCGCCTCCGGAATATGCTCGAAGCGCGTCACGCACATGTTTGTCGAGAGCGGGATATGCGTCGTGCGGGAGACGGCGGCCATGCCAACATTGTCCGCGGTCGGGTCCTCCAGGTATTCGAGATCAATCTCCTTCAGTTTGTACGCGACGCGGATGCTCGTCTCGACGGACCAGATCGCGTTCGGGTCAATGCGCAGTTGGTGATCCGGGAAGCGCTCGCGCAGCAGGAGCATCGTGCGCACTTCCTCATCCGGCGGGAGGACGCCACCCTTCACCTTGTGCGTCGTGAAGCCCCATTGCTCGTGGAACATCTCGGCTTCATGCACCATCGCCTCGGGCGTCATCACCTCGCCCCACGGATCGTCACGCTCCTGATCGGCGTACTTGTAGAAGAGGTAAGACGCATATGGCACTTTCTCTCGCACCTGCCCGCCGAGCAGGTCCACGAGCCGCTGCCCGGTCGCCTTGCCGATGATGTCGAGGCAGGCGACCTCGATGGCAGAGAAGACCTGTGCATTACCCCGGAGCGTCAGGCGCGCCGGTTCGAGATTGTACGGGCTTTGACCGAGAATATGCGGTCTCGCCGCCTCGATCTGCCGCGCCATCGCCGCCCCGCCGCCGACTTCACCCCAGCCGACGAGGCCATCATCCGTCGTCAGTTTGAGGATGACGCGGACAAAGTACGGCTCATGCACGCCCCACGAGTTGCGGAGCGGCGGATCGGGCGCCGCGACGGTCGTCACTTGCATCTGGCTGATTTTCATACTCACCCCCTAGCCCCCTCCTGAAACGGGAAGGGGAATGTGGATTTACGGTCAATCCGCGATGGCGTATTCGAGCGAACGCGGATTCTCGACGCGCTTCGATGCATCGAGGATTTCCAATCCGACGATATTGCCATCTTTGTCATAATCGAGGATGACCCCAGGCTTTTCTTCGTCGCTCTCCTCAATCTCGGCGTTGTTCAGCACAATGCGAAGCACATCTACTTCGGGATCGTACGTGATTTTCATGGCGCTCCCTCACTTAATCACCACTTCCCTCCCCGTCTCACTGGACTTTTCCGCCGCGAGCAGCACGTCCATGATGTGCCGGGCGTACTCCGGGCCGATGGGGGAGGGCGCGCCAGTGAGGATGCTGTGCGCGAAGTCGGTGATCTCGCCCGTGAAGCCCGTGCCGGTCGGGACGGCATCGAGCGGGGTGGGCGTGTAATTGCCGTCCGTTGCCGTCCAGACGCCGGCATTCATGCGCGAGTTGACGCGGAGCATGCCGCCGGTGAGGATGTACTCGCCCTCGCTCCACTCGTTGCCCTGCTCCTTCGCGTAGCCGGTGTGCGTGAAGACCGCATGGACACCGCTGGCGAAATCGAGCATCACGACGCAGGAGTCATCCGCTTTCTGGTGAACCATCGGGTTGCCGATCCAAGCCTTGACCGCCGTGACCTTGCTATTCACGAGCCAGGTGATGCGGTCCAGCATGTGCGCGCCGTTCATCTGCCACATGCCGCCACCTTGCGCGCGGTCAAGGAACCACGGCGGGCGCATGCCAAGGCCAAACGGTTTGTACCAGACATCGTTGCCAAAGACGATGTTGCCCAGTTCGCCACTGTGCAGGATGCGCCGCGCGGTGATGTTCGGCGCCTGGTAGTGCTCCGAATGGCCCACCATGATCTTGACGCCGTGCTTTTCCGCCGCTTCGGTCATCCGGTCGCACTCATCGAGCGTCATTGCCATCGGCTTCTCGATGAAGATGTGCTTCTTCGCCTCTGCCGCCGCGATCGTCGCGTCGCAATGGAGCCAATGCGGCAAGGCGACGATGACGAAATCGAGGTCGTCGCGCGTGAGCATCGCGCGGTAATCGGTGTAGGGCGTGCAGTAGTTCACTTCCGCGAAATGCTCGACGCGCCCCTCATCCACGTCCGCCGCCGCCACGAGCCGCGTCGCCTCTGTCTCCTTGACCGCCTTCGCGTGCCCACCGGAGACGCGCCCCGTCCCGATAATCCCGACACCGAGTATCGCCGTTTCGGTTGCCATCGTTCCTACCCCCATGCTGCCCAAAGGGCGCCCGCCTCCCGAAACGGGAAGGGGAACTGGTCGCATCGCGATGCGCCCCTACATGACTTCGTCTCCCCTCTCGCTCCCCCTCTCCTTTGCCCCCAGGCAAAGGAGAGGGGCCGGGGGGTGAGGTTCCCCGCCAAATATCGCGCAAAACGGGGATGAACGCTACCGTCCGCCCCCGTTTGTCACACTGCTCGCGCGGTGTGAAACCGCTTACCCCTTGACGCTACCCGCTGTCAGGCCCTCAACGAGGAACCGTTGCGCGTAACTGTAGATGATCGCGACGGGAACCGCCATCAGGATCGCGCCCGCCATTATCTGGCCATACGGATAGGTATCGCCGGTGGTGATGGTTTGCAGCCCGACCGGCAGCGTCCGCAGCGCCTCTCTCGAGATGAAGACGAAGGCGAAGAGGAACTCGTTCCACGCATTCGTGAAGGTGAAGAGCGCCACCGCGAGCAGCGCGGGCTTGGCAAGCGGGAGCGTGATGCGGCGGAAGGCCTGGAAACGGGTCGCGCCGTCAATCATCGCGGCGTTTTCCAACTCCTCCGGGATATTGCGGAAGTAGCCCATCAAGAGCCACGTCGCGAAGGGGAGCGCGAAGGTGGGATAGGTGACGATCAGCGCGCCGAGCGAGTCAATCAGGTGCAATCTGCTCAGAATCTGATAGAGCGGGATGAAGAGCAACGATCCGGGGAGGAGATACGTGAGCAAGAGGATACCGGTGAGGGATTGCGCCCCCCGGAAGCGGAGCCGTGCCAGGGCATAGCCCGCCATGGACGCGAAGGTGACGGAGAAGATCGTCGTGCTGCCCGCGACGATGATCGTGTTGCGGAACCATTTCCAGAAGGGATGCTGGCTGAGCAGATCGTGGATCTGCGAGGTCGTCCACGGTTTCGGCCAGAGGATGCTGGTCAGCGTTTGCGCCTGCAGGTCGGTCTTGAACGCGGTAATCACGATCCAGTAGAAGGGTGAGAGGACGATGAAGAGCAGCAGTGCCAGCGCGATCCACATCGGCAGGCGGCCAAGGATATTCGGTTGCTCCTTCGCGGAGCGTCGGTCCGCTCCCCGCGCGTGCCGGATCGCCTCCCCACGGTCTGTCAGCCATGTGCTGACCCACCCGAACGCGAAGCCGATGCCGAGAATGACGGCGAGGATTGCGATGGCGTGGATGAAAAGGCTCTGGTTCAGCAGATAGAGGAAAAGTGCCATCCCGGCGATGCCGACAAAGAGGAGGATCTTGCCGTAGCGGTCGAAGAAGCGGTCCAGCGGGGACTCGTCCACCTGCCGGTCGGAGCGGCGCATGTAGCGGGCGAGGAAGAAGATGAAGATCGAGACGATCGGTACCATCAGCAAGGCTACCGCAGCGCCAGCGCCGTACTGGGATTGTACGATCCCTTTCTGATAGGCGAAGATCGGGAAGACATTCGTCGCGTTGCCGGGGCCACCGGTTGTCAGCAGGTAGATCACATCGAAGGAGTTGAAGGTCCAGATCGTCGAGAGCAGGGTGGTGACGAGGATGACGTAGCGCAGACCGGGGAGCGTCACATTGATGAACCGCTGCCAGGAGGTCGCCCCATCCACGGCGGCGGCCTCGTAGAGGTCATTGTCAATCGCCTTCATGCCGGCGAGGAAGTTGATCGTGAAGAAGGGAATACCCTTCCAGACATTGACGAAGATGACGGAGGGCATGGCGAGATCCGTTCCGCCGAGCCACGACGCGGGAAGGCGATCCACGAGGTGGAGTTTGATCAGGATCGGGCCGAGATGCAGGAAGGCGAGCAGGGGATTCAGGCCACCGTAGATCGAATCGAAAATCGAGCGCCATGCGAGCGCGGTGACGACGGTCGGGACGATCCACGGCAGTAGGACCAGCCCCGTGAGGATGGAGCGCCCGCGCTTCAGGTTGTGCAAGATGAGGGCGGCGATCAGCCCCGCGGTGACCTTGAAGATCTCGGAATAGGTCGTGAAAGCGATCGTATTTTTGACCGCCTGTTTGAAAAATCCGTCATGCAGGAGATCGCGGTAGTTTTGCAGACCGACGTAGCGCGTCACATTCGTGACGAGACGCACGGTAAAACTGAGCCGGATCGCCTCAAAGAACGGGTAAGCGATCAGGCCACCCATGAGGATAATGATCGGCAGGATAAACGGGAACGCGATCTTCCAGTCCGGCCCAAATATCTGACGGACCCGCTGACCGACGGTGCGCTGGCTGGCGATTGGGACCGAGATTGCGCGTTGCCGCGTGGTTTCCGCCATCGTTCACCTGCTTACTGGTTCGAGGCGCTGGCTGCCGCCCCGAGGCATCTTCCCATCACGATCATGTATAGCGTGAGTGCACCATGAATTTTTGAACGGAAGGGGCACGGGTCTGCCGCACCCCTTCCTTTGACCCCGGTCGCTCGGCCTACTGCTTGATGCCGAGCTGGTTGAAGAGCTGGATCGCCCGCTGGGTCGCGGTCTTCACCGCGTCGTCCGGCTTCACCTTCTCCTGAATGATCTGCGCCATCATGTCGGTCAAGACGTACCCCTCGTCTACAGCGCTCGAGCCCGCGCTCGGCGTTTGCGGGAAGTGGAAGCCCGTCTTACTTACGATCGGCAGCGGCTGCTCGATCACTTTCCGCAGCGCGGGGAAGGAGGGATCACCCTTCGTGTAGAAGGGGTCGGAATCCCACTGCTTCGTATACGCAGGCAGCACGAGACCGAGAGAGGGCGTAGCAACAGTAAGCAGCGCCTTACCGCCCGCCATGTATTTCGCCAGTTCCTTCGCCAGCGCCGGGTTCTTCGCGCCCTTGAAGATCATCAATGCACCCCAGCCGCCGGTGTTGATCACGGTCTCGACCCCGGGGCCAAGGAGGCCGGGGAAGATCGCCGTATTTGGATAGACGGGGTTCTTGTCCTTAAAGGACTGGGCGTAGAGAGTGTAGGCGTTCTCCGTAATGCCGATCGTGCCGGCGAGCCATGCTTTGTTGTTGCCGAGGTCGTCCCACGCGAAGACGTCCGGCGGCAACATATTCTTGTACTTCGGGTTCGTGTACAGGTCCGCGAGGAAGTTGACAGCGGCGTGCGTCTCGGGAGAGTCCAGGACGACTTTCTTGCCGTCGTCGCTCGCGATCGAGCCGCCGTAGGCATGGATGCAGTCCAGGACGGTCGCTCGCCCGTCACCACTCTTGTTCGGCGTCAGCCCCCACCCATAGCGGTTCTTCGAGGGATCGGAGATTGCCAGGGCGATATCGCGGGCATTCTCGTAGGTCTTGATGCTCTCAACCTTGATGCCCTTCTCGTCCAGCCAGTCCTTGCGGGCGAACCAACCGCCGGCCTGCGAATAGAACGGCACCGCCGCCCACTTGCCATCAATAAAGAGCGCGTTCTTGATCTCGCTCTCGACCGGGCCGTAGGCCTTCTCCAACTCCGCGACGACGTCCGACACGTCAATGATGTCTCCCAACTGCCAGAGGCGGGCGACATTCCCCGCGTACCCAATGTCTTGCACATTGCCGGACTTCACGGCGGTGTCCTGCTTGGCGACGAAGTCCGCGGTGTCAACGTTGACGTGGTTATTCTCGATCTTCGCTCCCGTCAACTTGGCGAAGTCCTGGATGACGGTGTCAACCGCCGTCTGCGTGCCGGGGAAGTACTCCTGCCGCGAGATCATACTGAGGGACTGGCCCTTCCACTTGTCCGGGGATGGCGGCGCGATCGTCCCGATGGGGCCGGTCGCGGCGACCGCACTGCCGCTCGGCGCAGTCGTGCCCGTCACTGCCGGGGCGGTAGTGCTCGAAGCCGTGGTGCTCGCGGCCGGTTTCGTTGCAGCTGCTGCCGCGCTCCCCGCCGGTGCGCTCGTTCCGGTGGCGGGTGCGGTAGTGGCCGCCGCGCCGGTGGTTGGAGCCGCGCCCGTTGTCGGTTTCGCTACCGGCGTGCTCGTGGCGCTACTGCCACCGCAGGCCGCGAGAATCGCTGCCGCCGCGCTGGCCGCGATGCCACTGAGGAAACCACGTCGTGTCAACCGGGACGAATGTTCGGTCATTGCCTCTTCCTCCATACTACCGAAATACGACGAATGCTCCATCTCTCACGGTACCTATCCCACCGCTGCGAGTTTTGTCTGCGGCCCCGTCGGTCTACGCATCCAGACACCCCACGCTCGCGCGAGCGATTTTCTCCGATAGACGGATACGAACATTCCTGGATGGCCCAGAAGGTTATGGGCACGCTACCATCCATCGTGCCATTTTGTCAAGCGAAAACAGCACGCGAACAGGAGATTTGGGCAAACGCACGATAGCGGCGGGGGTGCGCTACAATCAGTGGCGTCGTGGGTCGAGCGGTCCGCAATGGGAGGAGAAATCGCGATGGCTGGTTTGGTCTGGGGAGAAAAGGAGTCGGCGCGCCTCGCGGCGATCCGTGACGATCTGGCGCAGGTGAGCACCGCGTCCGCCTGCCAGTTGCTCGTGCAGCAGGGGTGGCGCAATACCTATATGCAGGGGCTTTTGCCTCTCGAATCACTGGGTTTGGGCACGCGGCTCGTCGGGCGGGCACGGACCGTGCGCTACCTGATGCGGCGCGGGCCGGATGCACCGCCGAACCCCGCAGCGCGTCGGCAATCTGCCGAGATCGCCCTGATCGAGTCTATCGAACCGGGCGATTTCTTCTGCGTAGACGCGCTCGGCGTGCCAACGGCGGGGATCATCGGCGATATCCTCGCGACACGCCTGAAATACCGTGGCACCCTCGCGGCGGTCATCAACGGCGCAGTACGCGACACGCCATACCTGAAAGGCGTCGGCTTACCGGTCTTCACCGGCCACGCCCATCCCGCCGCGAGCAACCGGGACGTGATGGCGGTAGATTACGACGTGCCGTGCAACATGGCGGGCGTCTACCTCATCCCCGGCGACATTATCCTCGCGGACGATGAGGGCGTGCTGGCGATGCCGCTTGATCTGGCGGAGCACATCGCGGCGCACGGCCCAGCGAAGGAGCGGCAGGAAGTCTGGATTCGTGGCAAGGTGGAGGCGGGCGGCTCCGTCCACGATTATTACCCGCCGAGCGAGGAGAAAACTGCCGAATACGAGCGCGAAACTGGGCAGACCTATCACCGGTAATCGAGAACCCGATCGCATATGTGAAGGAGGGATGGCAGGCGATGCACCGCCTGCCATCCCTCCTTCACACAATGTCATCCCCAATGATGTGTACCCCCCTTGACCCTCCCGTCACATCCCTCACTGAAACACTCCGCGTTCGCGGCGGTCAAACAGGTAGGCAGTGTGTCAGGCCCGATCATGGAACGTTCACATTGCAGTGCGATAATTTTGATACAGAAAGCGAGTACCGTGCGGTGACGATCTATGACCTGTCCGAATGGACACAGCGGAACCACCCGGATGGACGATGTTTGATGGCGGCAGGAATCGTATGGTGGGCTGCGGAAGGACGTGCCGTCTCTTTGTCAGGAAAGAGTGCGGCACGGTGTTCTCACACGGGGTAGCAGTAAGGAGCGGCGCGTACCGATGTCAGAGAGACGAGAAGGAGAAGAAGGGAACCTTATGAAGATGGAAGAGCGGCTCAATCGGATGGAACATGCCACAGTGCCACCGGCGGATGGCCACGCCGCACCTATCGCGGCGCCGATTCCGCAGGGCGATGAGCAGCATTCCTCGATCGTCAATCCGATCATTGAGGCGCACGCGGTCGTCAAGGTGTTCGATACCGGCAAGGTCAAAGTCCCCGCCCTGCGCGGCGTCTCCTTCGCCGTCGGGCGCGGTGAGATGGTCGCCATCATGGGTCCGTCCGGCTCCGGCAAGACCACCCTCCTCAACTGCCTCGCCGGGCTCGAAGCGATTGACGCCGGTCAGATCATCGTGGACCGCACCGACATCGCCACGCTGAACGACAAAACGAAGACCGCCTACCGCGCCCGCCACATGGGCTTCGTCTTCCAGTTCTACAACCTCCTGCCCGTCCTCTCCGCCGTCGAGAACGTCGAGTTGCCACTCGTCGTCAGCGGCGTGAATACGAAGGAAGCGCGGGAGCGGGCGATGCGCGTGCTCGAACTGGTGCGGCTGAAGGAGTGGGCGGCGCACAAGCCCGCGGAACTCTCGGGCGGCCAGCGGCAGCGGGTGACGATCGCCCGCGCGCTCGTCAACGAACCCGCGATTGTCTGGGCGGACGAACCGACGGGGGACCTGGACAGCGAGACGGCAGACGAGATCATCGGCCTGATGCAGGACCTCAATGCACGGCACGGCCAGACCTTCGTGATCGTCACGCATGACGCGGGCGTGGGCGCGCGCTGTGGACGGATCATCAAGATGCGGGATGGGCAGATCATTGATGACGGCCTCGGTCACGTCGCTGATCCGCGTTCATTCTCGGGCGACGGTCAGGCGCGGCCAGTAGCGAGTAACGAGTAACGAGTGGGACGCAATAAACAGTGACGAGCGTACAGCCTCGTTGTTACTCGCTACTTCGATAAAGAGGAATAGATATGAACAAACTCTTTGGTATCCCGATGACGAATATCATGGTGGCGCTCCTGATCGTGCTGGCGCTGGTGCTGGCGATCACGGTCTATATCGCGCTGCGCAATCCGGTGATCTTCCGGCTGGGCATCCGCAACGTGCCGCGGCGCAAAGCGCAGACGGGGCTGATCGTCGTCGGACTGATGCTCTCGACGCTGATCATGTCCGCCGCCTTCGCGACGGGTGACACGATCAACTACTCGATAGGGGATCTCGTCTACAAGTCGCTCGGCCGCGTGGACGAGGTGATCCGTCCGAAGGCCGACCCGAACACCGTCGGGCAGGGGACGGACAAGATCCCCGCAGCCGTGTTGACGGACTTGGAGACGCGCTTCAAGGGCGACCCGGACATCACCGGCTTCGTCCCGTCGCTTGGTAAGGTCGTCCCTGCCCTCAACGCGCGCACATCGCAGAGCGAGCCGATCGTCTCCCTCGCCGGAGTAGACGCCAAGCGCGTGGCGGCCATCGGCGGCGTCCTCGATGCGAACGGCAACACACTGGATATCGGCACGCTGAAGCCGGGCGAGGCGTACCTCAACGCGACGGGCGCGGACAAACTGCAAGCGAAAGTCGGCGACACACTCCAGTCCTTCTACAACAACCAACCGATCAGTTTCACCGTCGCGGCAATCGTACAGGACAGTATCTTCAATCTGAATCCGGGTAATGCCAACCCCGGCTTATTGATCCCGCTCGACCGCGCGCAGACGTTGTTCAATCGTCCGAGCGACTATGACGCGATCTTCGTCGCCAATACCGGCACGGTGCGGAGCGGCGTCAACCGGACAGACGCGGTCGTGGGGAAACTCGATCCCGTCCTCGCCCCGCAAAACCTCGAATCCGTCAAGATTAAGCAAGATAGCGTGAAGCAGGCCGAACTGTTTGGCAACATCTTCACGACCTTCTTCCTCGTCCTCGGCTTGTTCGCTATCGCCGCCGGCGTGCTGCTCATTTTCCTCATCTTCACGATGCTCGCGGCGGAGCGGAAGAGTGAGATGGGCATGGCGCGCGCCGTCGGTACCCAGCGGCGCCACCTCGTGCAGATGTTCATCGCGGAGGGCACGGCATATGACCTGATCGCGGCGGCGGTCGGTGCGATCCTCGGTGTCGGCGTCGCGCTCGGCATCGTCTTCGCGATGAAGGCGATCATCGGCAACGAACTGCCGCTCTCACCGTATGTGCAGCCGCGCTCGCTGATCATCGCCTACTGCCTCGGCGTCGTCCTCACCTTCGGAACGATTGCCTTCTCCTCATGGCGGGTGAGCAACCTGAATATCGTCGCGGCGATCCGGGACACGGCGGAGCCGGTGCGCCGCAAGGCGGGGCGCAAGAGCCTGATCTGGGGCATCGTCATGGTCGTCGGGGGCGGGTTGCTCGCACTCTCCGGCCTCTCCGGCAAGCAAGCCGCGCCGTTCTATGGTGGGGCGATGCTGATCGTCTTCGGCCTCGCCCTGATCCTCCGCCGCTTCGGCGTGCCGGAACGGGGTGTCTTCACGGCGGTCGGGCTGTTCGTGCTCGTCTGGTGGTGCGTGCCCTTCTCGGTGCATGACAAACTGTGGGGCAAACTGAATGGCGGCATCGAGATGTTCTTCTTCAGTGGGATCGCGCTCGTTACCGGCGCGGTGCTCCTCATGGTCTTCAACGCGGACACGACGCTTCGGTTTGTGACGTGGCTCGGTAAGCCCTTCGGGCGATACGCACCCGCCTTCAAGACGGGCGTTGCCTACCCGATGGCGAACCGGGGCCGCACGGGCATGACGCTGGCGATGTTCGGGCTGATCATCTTCGCGCTCGTCGTGATGAGCGTGCTCAACACGACCTTCGGCAAGGCGTTCACCTCCGACGCGACGCTCGGCGGCTGGGATGTGGCGGCGGCGACGAACAGCAACAACCCGGTCGGCGATTTCAAGGCGGCGGTGCAGCAGGGCGGTGCGGTCAATACGAACGACTGGACCGCGCTCGGCGTCAACCACATTGTCTACGCGCAAAACACGCAAGTCCGCCTCGTGGGGGCGCCGGATTTCCGGCAGTACACCACGCGCGGTCTGGACAGCGCCTTCATTGACCACTCCACATACACTTTCCAGACCCGCGCCACCGGCTACGCCTCTGACCGCGCCATCTGGGATGCGCTGAAGCGTGATCCAACACTCGCCGTGATTGACGCGTCGGCACTCCCGCAGCAGGGCGGCTTCGGCGGCGCGAACAGCGACAAACGGTTTCAGTTGACCGGCGTCAAAGATAGCGACAAGACGATGCAACCCACCGCCGTGGACGTACGTGACTCACGGACGGGTAAGGCACAGCAAGTGACCATTATCGGCGTGCTCGACCAGACAATGAACATCAGCGATGGCCTCGGCATCGGGAACAGCGGCGCGGGCCTCTTGATGAACGACCGCACCTTCCAGCAGATCTTCCCGACTGATCGCCAGATCACCGCCTACTTCATCGCCGTGAAACAGGGCGTGGACACCAAGGCCGTGAAGTTCGGCATCAAGGCCACGCTCGTTCGGAACGGCGTGCAGGCGATTGACCTACGCGACGAGTTGCAGAAGGGGCAGCAGCAGAGCCAGGGGTTCCTCTATCTGTTGCAAGGCTTCCTCGGTATTGGCCTCTTCGTCGGCATCGCGGCGCTCGGCGTGATCGCGCTGCGGTCGGTTGTCGAGCGGCGGCAACAGATCGGCATGCTCCGCGCGCTCGGCTATCAGCGCGGCATGGTGAGCGCGACGTTCCTGATCGAGTCGCTCTTTATCGCGGTATCGGGCGTGATCGTCGGCGTGGCGACCGGGATGGTGCTCTCGCGGAACCTGATCGCCAGCGGCAACGCGGGCGCGCAGGCGAAGGTGATGATCGTCCCGTACGGGCAGATCGCGCTCTTCGTTGTCATCGCCCTCGTCGCTGCCTTCATCATGACTGTCATCCCCGCGCGCCGCGCCAGCCGCGTCCCGATCGCGGAGGCATTGCGGTACGAATAGGCAGCCCCTTATGGGAATCGCATTCCCTCCATGCCCCAACATCGCGGCAAATCACCCCTCTCCATTGCTGTCAGCAATGGAGAGGGGGCCGGGGGGTGAGGTTCCCTTACCGCAGCGTACTCGCGTAAATGCTATTGAAGAGCAGGCGATAGGTGCCACGGGCCTGGGCACGGAACTGGGCGCGGAAGCCGATCAGGATAACCTTGCCCTGCGCCACCGGTACCTCCACGACCGCCGCGCGCCCCTGAATCTTCTCCGGGCCGAGCATCCAGCCGGAGAGGAGCGGGTTGCTCATCGGGTAGCGCGCCACCGCCGCCGCGCCGCCATGTACCTCGAAGGCGGGGCTATTGACGAAGAGCGCGACACTCTCCCGCTCGAAGCCGTAGCCGATCGGGTGGTGCGGGTCGAGCAGGATGCGCACCATTGAGCCGGGCGAGTAGAACTCCTGCGGCGTGGCGCTTTCCAGCACGTTCGTCACCGGCAGGTAACACTGCTTAATTGCCACCTCACACGCCGCATCGAGGGCGATCAGCGTGCCGCCGCTCTCCACAAAGCGGCGCAGGTTCGCCGCGCCAAGTTCGCCAATGCCGCCCGTGTACTCCGGTGGGTAATCGGTCGGGTTGTTCCCCTCCATAATCATCTTCGCGGACATCGCGGGCAGAATAATGCACGAGCAGCGCCCTCGGAGGTCGCCCTGCCGCATGTCGCCGTCTCGCAGCGTGTCATAGAGGAAGCCGTACTCCTCCAGAATGAAGCGTGTCCAGCCCTCGTCAATCGCGTTCGACAACCACGGGCGATAGAGGCCGACTTTCGGCTGCCGCAGCCGCCGTGCTGAGGTCGGTACCCGCTCGACCGCCGCGGCGCGCGCACCCTGCTCAAGGCAGCGATTCCGCACGCGCTCCAGCGCCTTGCCCGTCGCCGCGATGGCGTAGGCGCCCGGCGCGAACTCCTCGCCACCGCCGCGCACGGGGCCGCTCGTGCGGCTCACCTCCAGCCCTTCCGCGAGTAAAGCGTTGACGAGTTTGACACTCGCGTTCGTCTCCGCACCGATGATTATGCCCGCCGTGCCTCTCCCTTTCACCGTCCCCTTCGGGAGCGCGATCAGGCCGGAGACGGGCACGAGGTCCGTCTTGAATGGCGTGGCGACCGCGACCGCCTCAACCCCCATTTGCAAGGGAAGCGAGTGCGCCGTGATGTCGTACGGCGGCTTCGGTGGGCCGTCCGGGTAGAGGCGGAGGTCCGGGTATTTCTGCGCTTCGAGGAGCGTCTTCGCGTACGCGCCGTATGGCTGCGCCATCTGAACGACGGCGGAGCCGATGGGATAGGTGACGCCGTCCGCCGTGAAGCGCGTCTTCGCCCGCGTCAGTTCGACGCCGCCGCGCTGCAAGACTTGCAGGAGTTCAGCGGCGGTGACCGGATCGCGCTGCCTGGCGGGGACGACAAAGGCAATGGGCGGGCCGGTGCGCTCGATGGCGCGGTGCGAGAGCGCGGCAAAGTTTGAGAGCCACATATCCCGATAGCGCGCGGCATGGAGGAGGAGGGCGTCCGTGCCGATCCGGTTGTAGGAGACGATGTCGGCGAGCGCCCACTCACCGCCGGGCCACGGGTTTGGGTGATTCCACGTCGCCGTGTGCGGATCGAAGCCGCGCCCGACCTTGAGATCGTCCTTGTTGATCGTCACGGGCGTGGCGATCCGGCAACTGGCTGCCTCGGAGAGAATGCGCACGCCGCCGTGGTAATGCTGATAGGCGCGGGAGGGCGAGAAGGCATCGAAGATGACGTTCGTCGTCACGCCCGGTTTCCCATGTGCCGCCAGTGCCTGCGCCATCGTCGAGCCGAGAACGTTGATCTCCTGGGAGAGGATCGGGTCCACATTCGGATCGTACGGATCAATAAAGGGCGGCACGAAGTAGCGCGGGCCGTCCGGCATCATCTGGTGCAGGTCATAGACGATCTGCGGATGCCAGACATTGTGGACCTTCTCGACAGCCAGGCGGTTCTCGGCCTGTGTGAGCATGAACCAGTCGCGGTTGTTATCGTGGCCGGTGTAGGTCTGATACAACTGTGGCGGCGCGCTTCCCTCGAAGGGCGTGCCAAGCGTCTTCGTGTACCACTGCTCGACGAGATCCCAGCCGTCCGGATTGAGCGACGGCACGAGCAACAGAATGACATTATCGAGGATTTGCCGCGTCGTCGCGTCATCCTTCGTGGCGAGATCGTGCGCGAGTCCCATCGCCATCAGCGTCGCGCCCACTTCGGTCGCGTGGATCGTGCAGGTGACGAGCGCAATCGTCTTCCCTTCCGCGACGAAATCGGCGATCCGTTGCGCGCTCACGCCGCGCGGGTCGGCGAGATGGTTCTGGATATCGCGGTAGTGATCGAGCCGCGCGTGCGTCTCCTCACCCGTGATGATCGAGAGGATGAATGGCCTGCCCTCGGTCGAGTTGCCGAGTACTTCGGTATGCACACGCGGCGAACGCGCGCCGAGCAGTTGAAAGTACGCCGCGATCCGCGACCACGGTGCGAGTTTGCGGGCATCGCCCGGCTCGAAACCGAGATGATCGGCGGGGGTGATGATCGCTTCCTGGATCGTCGCGCTCTTTGTCCCCGGTGCGGTTGCGGTCTCCGCCATACTTTGCTCCTTCATACCACGGACGGCTGCGAATGCCCGCCGAGTATAGCAGGCGACGAGCGGGGAAACATATCGCGACCGTGGATTATGGCTGTCGCATCCGCTCGCTGATCGCGCGCACGAACGTCGGCGCTTCGAGCGAGAGATTATTGAGGACCTGCTCGACTGATTGGGGAGGATTTCGCAGTCTTTCCGATTGTTCAACGATAATCCGCGCGACCGTATCGGAATCCGCAGCAAACAGGGAGTTGAGGAATATGTCGGCGGATTGTGCTTCGATTGCGGCATGTATTAATAGATCGCAGAGCGCCATCGGAAAAAGGGTATTCGCGTCCAAGACCGCAATCGGCACACCGCGCAGGGTCCTCATTCGTTGGGCAAGAGGGTGAATTTGCGTGGCGGAAGATCATATCCGCCCATCTCTTCCCCTTCTCGCGTCATTTCATCGAGGATTCGCTTGCGCTCAGCGTACCACACCGCGTGAGAGGCCATGAGATCATCATACGGGACGCGGCGGTGGGAGCCGACCATCGTGTAGGGGATCGCGCCTTCATCGAGCAACTTGATGAGGTAGGGGCGGGAGACATTGAGGATGTCTGCTGCCTGCTGTGTCGTCAGCGCCCTGTCCATCGCGCTGAGGACGATGATCTTGTTTTTCGCCGCGAGTTCCGCCAGTTGCCGAATCGCCGGGCGGAGGCTGTCCGGTATCTCGACCGCCTCACCCGCCGCATTGGTCAGTTGGACGCTCGGTTCGGCGAGCAGCGCGATGATCCGTGCATAGCGTTCATGCTCCTCGGGAGTGACCGTTTTCGGTGCGAGCGTTGATGTTGCCATACGATGGAATCCTCCTGACTATTGACGCAACGGCATCGTGGCGATCTGCGCGCTGCGCGTCTGTTAGGTGTGGGAAGGCTCCGGGGCGACAGGTGCGCCGACGGCCATGCTTGCCTGTGCGGCGAGGATGGCGGCAAGGCCGGGGCGCATCGCCCACGCGGCGGTGGCCGGTTCGTCCCCGGCGCGGATGCAATCGAGGAAGTGACGGATCTCCGCTGTGAATGTGTCCTCGGTCGGGATTCGTTCGGTGCGCGTGCCGCCCGGTGTGACGATGGTCAGCGTGCCATCGTCGTCCGTCATCAGGGAACCGCCGGGGCCGAAGACCTCGACGCGAATGCGGATTTCCTGGGGCACATAGGTGGAAAAACTTTCGGAGAGGACGGCGACGCCACCCCCTGCCATCCGGAAGAGGCCGATGCTCGTGTCATCCGTCGTCATCTCAGCCAGGGTCTTGCGGGCGGCGGCGGCGTAGATCTCCTGAAATGGTGCATCGCCCATCAGCATGCGCACGGTTTCGATGTCGTGGATACCGCCGCTCCACATGATGCCGCCGGTTGGGTCGGTGAAGAACCATGGCCGCTCGCGCAGCGCGTCGTGCATGTGATGGTCGCGAGAGATACGACAGAGAAACGGCGCGCCAATCGCGCCGGAGAAGATCAATTCGGTCATCCGCAGATAGACGGGATCGTAGCGGACATTCTCGGCAACCATCAGGATGCGTCGGGCGCGGGCCGCTGCCGCGATCATCGCGTCCGCCTCGTCAATGCTTGTGGCGAAGGGTTTTTCAATGAGGACATGCTTGCCCGCCGCCAGCGCCGCCTCAGCGACTGCCGCGTGGAGCGTGTGCGGCAGGCAGATATCTACCGCCTGTACGTCCGACCGGGCGAGCGCGGCACTGAGATCGTCGGTCGCGAACGGTATGCCCCACTCCCGCGCGCGCCATTCCGCGACCGCGTGGCGCGTCTCCACGACGGCGACAATCCGGCCATGATCCGGCAGGGCGCGATAGCCGAT
>Ga0102924_1000568_pt1 | contig 45771 bp, 42 predicted proteins | sample PaiPotPPM11metaG_FD_80116 | JGI IMG/M metagenome (GOLD analysis project Ga0102924, IMG submission 80116) | Iron sulfur acid spring bacterial and archeal communities from Banff, Canada, to study Microbial Dark Matter (Phase II) - Paint Pots PPM... ... | reverse complement strand
CCGCTGGCACGGCGCATCGCCGAGCAGCACGGCGTCGATCTGCGCACGCTCTCCGGCACGGGTCCGGGCGGCCGCATCGTACAGGAGGACGTGGAGCAGGCGATCGCGGCGCGGCCGGCCGCGGCTGGCGACGGCGCTGCTGCCGTGGGCGCTGGACAATCGATCGACGCCGCGCCCGCGAGCGTGCCCTATCGCGGCCTGCGCAGGACGATCGGCGAGCGCATGCATGCCAGCCTCCAGGCGATGGCGCAGCTCACGCTCTCCACCGAGGCCGATGTGTCCGATCTGGTGAAGCTACGCGGGCAACTCGGCGAAGAGTGGCAGCAGGAAGGCGTGCGGCTGGGCGTCACCGATCTGGTGATCAAGGCGGTGGCGAAGGCGCTGCGCGAGCATCCGCGCGTCAACGCCTCGCTCGACGGCGAGACGATCGTGCTGCACCCTGAGATCAATGTCGGCATGGCGGTGGCGCTGGCCGAAGGGCTGATCGTGCCGGTGCTGCGCCACGCCGACCGGACGCCGCTCAAGCAGCTTGCCCGCGAGTCGGCCGCGCTCGCGGAGCGGGCGCGGGCCGGCAAACTCGGCTTCGAGGAGGTCACAGGCGGCACCTTCTCCGTTACGTCGCTCGGCATGTACGGCGTGGATGCGTTCACGCCGATCGTCAATCCGCCGCAGGCGGCGATTTTAGGCGTGGGCCGCATCCGCGAGGCGCTGGCGCTGCTGGGCGGTGAGGTCACCCGCCGATCCGTGATGACCTTGAGCCTGACCATCGATCATCGCGTGCTGGACGGGGCGCCGGCGGCCGAGTTCCTGCGCCGCATCTGCCACCTGCTGGAGCGGCCATACCTGCTGCTCGCGGAAGGCTGAGCGTTGTGCCTCGTCGGCGGCAGTTCAGATGGAGGCTCGACCTTTGACCGAGCGCTTCGATCTGGTGACGATCGGCGGCGGCCCCGCGGGCTACACGGCCGCCCTGCGCGTCGCCGAGCTGGGCGGCCGCGCCGCGATCGTCGAGGAGCAGGCGGCGGGCGGCAACTGCGTCCAGCACAACTGCATCCCCACCATGATCATGCTCGACACGCTCGAAAGCGCGGCGCGGGCGCAACGCCTGGGCGTCGCCGGCATTCTGGCGACGGGCGAAGGCCTGCCCGCGTTCAACCGCGCGGTGGCGCGCAAACAGCAGCTCGTGCAGGCAATGACGAACGGCATTCGTACGCAGCTACGCCTGCGTAAGGTGGAGTTCCTGCACGGCCGCGCGCGCCTTGAGCGACCGGGCCTGATCGCCGCGGCGCTGAACGACGGCGCCACGGTGACGCTTGAGTGCCGGGCAGTCCTCGTCGCCACGGGCGCCCGCCCCGACATACCGGCGATCCCCGGCCTCGACCCGAACGCGATCCTGACCGCGGACGCCGCGCTGCGCCTGACGCTCGTGCCGGAATCGTTGCTTGTGCTCGGCGGCGCCGCGGGTCCGGCCTTCGTGCTCGAGTTCGCCCAGCTCTTCGCCGGCTTCGGCTCGCGCGTTACGCTGATTCTGGAGGACGACGTCATGCTGCCCGGCGAAGAGCGGGCCTTCGGCGAGGCGCTCAGCGGCGCACTCGGGGCGGCCGGGGTCGAGACGCTGACCGGCGCCAGGCTGGTCAGTGTCGTGAGCAGCGCGGCGGGCCACGCCGCCCTCGTGCAAACGGGCAGCGGCAGGCGGGAGATCGCCGTAGCGGCCATCTGTGCACCGGATCGCCGCCGGCCGTACTGGGCCGATCTGGGACTGGAAGCGCTCCAGCCGCGGCAGGAAAACGGCGCGCTGGTGGTCGATGAACATGGCGAGACGAGCATCGCCGGCGTCTTCGCGGCGGGGGATGTGAGCGGCGGACCGATGACATCGCAGGCGGCAGCGCAGGCCGGGCGGGTGGTGGGCGAGCACGTGATGGGCCGCCGCACACACCGCGACGATCGCTTCCTGCCGCGAGCGATCTTCACCGATCCGGAGTTCGCCGCCGTCGGCGTGACCGAGGACGGCGCGAAAGCCGCCGGCCGGCAGGTGCGCAGCGGCTCCGCAGATCTGCTCGGCAACGCACGGGCGCTGACGATGGGGCAACGCGAGGGCGCCGTGAAGGTCGTGGCCGACGCGGACAGCGGCCAGATCCTCGGCGTCCATGTACTGGGGCCGGGTGCGGGCGAGCTGATCGGCCAGGCCGTGCTGGCGATGCGGTTGGAGGCCACGGTCGACGATCTGGCGGCCGTCTCGCACTGGCATCCGACACTGGCCGAGAGCCTGACCGAAGCGGCGAGACGAGCCACCGGCGATGCCTGACGTGCGGCTGCTCGACCTGGGCCGGAGTCGCTACGAGGACGCCCTGCGGCTGCAACGGACGCTGCTCGAACGGCGCAAGGCCGGCGCGATTCCCGATACCCTGGTGCTGACGGAACACGAGCCGGTGATCACGACCGGCCAGAACGCCGACTTCCGCCATCTGCTCGTGCCCGAAGCGGAGCTGGCGCTCGCGGGTGTCCCGCTGGTGGGCTGCGAACGCGGCGGCGACATCACCTACCACGGCCCGGGCCAGCTTGTGGCCTACCCGATTCTCGACCTGAAGAGCTACGGGCGCGATCTGCATCAGTACATACGCCGGCTCGAACAGACGGCGATCGATCTGTGCACGGTCTACGGCGTCGCCGCGCGGCGCCGCCCCGGCGCGCCGGGCGTCTATGCCGGCGACGGGAAGATCGCCTCGGTCGGCGTGTTCGTCAGCCGCTGGGTGACCATGCACGGCCTCGCGATCAACCTCGCGCCTGACCCGGCGCAGCTCGCCTGGCTGCAACCGTGCGGTCTGCGCGATACACCGTTTACCTCGGTCGCTGGTCAGACCGGGCGCGTTCCCACGCATGCCGACGCTGCAGCCCGGTACGCGACGATCTTCGCGGATGTGTTCGGCTGCAGGCTGCTGGTCGGAGAGGCGGTCGGCGAGGCGCTGGCATAAACCGCTTCAGCAAGCGGAAGCGCCGCAGGCACCGCGTTACGTTCAGCGCTTCGCCCAGAGTTTACGCCGCAGCAGGCAGTGGGCGCAGAACGATGCGGGGCGAGAGTAGCGGGCGTGGCCTTCGCGCACGGATTCGGAACGGCTGGAGAGATGCGCCTCACAGAAGAGCGCCAGGCACTTCGAACACTGGCCCCAGCGCTCATCACCGCAACCCTCAATGCCGCACAGGCCGAACTGGTTGCGCTGGAGGGCACGCTCGCGAAAGCGCAGGTGCACCTCGACGTCAGCATGCTTGCGCTGGCAGGTCTCGCGAGCGCAGATCGCCTCACTGGCGGGCAACAACGAACCGTGGCCGCTGCAAAACGCGCGGCTGCAGTACTGGCACGAGCCGATGACGGACTCATGGCAGCGGGTGAAAAGGCTGCCTGCTCGGCAACGGTCCGTCATGCGCGTTGTCCGGATCGTACGCTTCAGGAGCCGGGATCGGAACGATCCGCGAAGACGATCCTGCCGCCGCGCAGGGCGCAGTGCCGCAGCAGGATCGTCTCGCCGCTGGCGTGCAGTGGGCGGGATGAACTGCGCGGCCGGCTCTGCGCGTAGTCAGCAGGCTCGCGCCTGGACGATCAGGCTCTCCCAGGCGTGCCGGGCGAGCGCGCGATCACGCGTCATGCCGGGCGCCTGCACCACGGTCGGCACGATCGCCCGCCCGGTCCGATCCCGGAGCGCCCCGGCTTCGACGGGCAACGCCGTTCGCGTCGCCAGCGTTTTCTCCACGGTGAAGCCGTGCTCCTCGAGCAGCCGGCACCAGGCGACCGCGTGGCCGGCACGGCGCAGGCGCGGCGCCGGGCAGGCCGTCGGGTTCGCGACCAGCAGGGCGGCGCCGGAGCGCAGCACACGCTGAGCCTCGTCCAGCACGCGGCGGGTCGCGGCCTGGTCATCCAGACCACCGCACAGCAGGATCGCCGCGAGCGATGCGCTGCGCAGCGGCAGCCGCGCGGCGACGCCAACCAGCCACGGCAAAACCGCTGGCGGCCGTCGAACGGAGAGGCCGAGCGCGCTCAGGCCTTCCACCCAGCCGAGCGCAGCCTGAACGATGGCTTCGCCGCAGGGATCGAGCGCAAGCGCCAGGATCGGTGCTCCCGGCGCGGCCAGATCCAGCAAGCAGTCGTGCAAATCCGCGACAAAAGCGGAACCGGACGCGGTTGCAATCTCGGCTTGCCCGGCGAACGGCATCGCGATCAGCGCTGTCGCACAGGGCCGACCTGAGCCCTGTGCGGCTTAGAGACGCAACTTGCCGTGCGAGGGCTGCCGGCGCCGCTGGCGCGGGCTGGAACCGTCTTCCTCGTCGAGGAGATCGATCGCCGGAGACGAAACCATTTCATGCACGAACCCGCAGGAGATGCAGGTGGCATACGACCCGTACCAATCGCGCTCCACAATCATCGCGCCCTGGCAGCGCGTGCAAAGTCTCGGCGGAAACGACTGCATTAACGGCCCCCTTTGGCACTTCAAGACACCAGTCTTCGGTTATGCACCGCAATGGGCCTTTCGGTTGCCGCCGAGGTTAGTTGACGGGTTCGGGCTGAAAGGCACGCCCTACTCGCTTCTGCGAGATTCACCCCGGAATGCAGGTCCCCCGGTCCGCCGGCAGCGGATTTGGCAGCGCGTGCGACGTCTCGATCGGGACAGCCAGCGCCCCGATCGAACTTTGTGACTTCGTGCACAGGTTACAGGCGCATAACAACGCGTGTCAATACGCGGCTGTGAAAAAAATAACGCAGTCTGCTTGCGACGGACTATCGACTGGTCCCACGCTGACACGCGCGGGGTGCCGCACTGGACGCCAGGCTCCGTGCATGGTCAACTCAAAGACGCGCACGCGCCGCCTGGTCCAGGCGCGCGCTGGAGGAACGCCGTGCCCGACGACCGCGCCGCCCGCCGCGCACTGCTGATCGTGTACACCGGCCGCGGCAAGGGCAAGACGACCGCGGCGCTCGGGCTGCTGCTGCGTGCGGCCGGCCGCGGCTGGAACGTGACCATGCTGCAGTTCATCAAGGCGGAAACCAGCAACTACGGCGAGCACCGCGCCGCCCGCCGCCTCGGTTTCGAGCTTGTCTCGCTCGGCGCGGGTTTCACCTGGCTCTCGGAGAACCTGGAGCACGACCGCGCCCTCGCGCAGCGCTGCTGGAGCGCCTGTAAAGAGCGGCTGCTCTCCGGTGAGTACGATATGGTTGCCCTCGACGAGTTCACCTACCCGCTCAAGTTCGGCTGGCTCGATCTCGACGAGGTGCTGGCGACGCTTGCCGCCCGGCCTGCCCACGTCCACGTCGTGATCACCGGGCGCGACGCGCCCGAGCGCCTGGTGGCGGCAGCGGATCTGGTGACGGAGATGACCGAGATCAAGCACCCCTACAAACAGGGCGTCAAAGCACAGCCTGGCATCGAGTTCTAGCGGGCGCAGCGGCCCTGCCGCTGCGCTGACGAAGACCGACGGGAAAGGAACGAAGAGCGTGATGGATGAACGGCTGCGCAGCATCATCGAGCGCATCGAGCCGCTCGACGCCGCGGCGATGGCCGCCGCCCGCGCTCGGCAGGACCGTCTGACCAAGCCGCCCGGCGCGCTGGGCCGGCTTGAGGAGCTGTCGGTCTGGCTGGCCGGCGTGCGTGGCGCGCCGCTGCCGCAGGTGCAGAAGAAGGTGATCGTCACCGCGGCCGCCGATCACGGCGTGGCGCGCCGCGGCGTCAGTGCCTATCCGGCCGAAGTGACCGGCCAGATGGTCCTGAACTTTCTCGCGGGCGGCGCCGCGGTCAACGTCCTGGCGCGCCAGGTCGGAGCACAGGTGATCGTCGTCGATGCAGGCGTCTTCTCGCAGCCGTCAGACGATGCGCGACTGATCGTGCGAGCGCCGCTGCGCGGCACGGCCGACCTGAGCGTTGGTCCCGCGATGCCGCGCAAAGTTGCCATCGCCAGCCTGCTGAACGGCGCCGATCTCGCGCACGACGTGATCGAGCACGGCGCCGACGTGATCGGCATCGGCGACATGGGCATCGGCAATACCACGCCGTCCGCGGCGATCACGGCCGTCTTCACCGGACTCCCGCCCGCCGCCGTTACCGGCCGCGGCACCGGCATCGACGATGCTGCTCTCGGCGCCAAGATCTTGCGGATCGAACAGGCGATCGCGGTCAACGCGCCCGACCCGACCGACGGCGTCGACGTGTTGACAAAGATCGGCGGGCTCGAGATCGGCTTCCTGGCCGGCGTCTGCCTGGGCGCCGCTGCTGAGCGCCGTCCGGTGATGGTGGACGGCTTCATCGCGACGGCGGCGGCGCTGATCGCGGTGGCCGTGGCGCCGGAAGCAGGTGCCTATCTCGCGGCGGCGCATCGCTCGGCCGAGCCGGGCCACGACGCCGCGCTGGCACATCTCGGTCTGCGGCCGTTGCTCGACCTGCAGATGCGGCTGGGCGAAGGCACCGGCGCGGCGCTCGGCATCGGCCTGCTGGAAGCGGCGGCGCGCGTGCTCAGCGAGATGGCGACGTTTGACGAGGCGGGCGTTGCGGATTCGGACAGCGCGTCTGCCGGCGAGAGCTAGGCCATGGCTGACTCGCGTGCTCTGGGTGGCTCGCCGGACGGCGTGCGACGCTTTCGCGGATTGCCGTCGCCACTCGTGGCGCTGGAGTTTCTCACCGTTTTGCGCCTGCGCCGCCCGCCGCTGGTCGATTCGGCGGCGCTTGCGGCCGCGCAGGCCTGGTATCCGCTGGTCGGCGCGCTGATCGGCGGCGGGCTGGCACTGGTCGACCGCGCCCTGGGCGGACGGCTGCCGCCGGCGCCCGAGGCGGTCGTGTTGCTGATCGTGTGGGAAGGAACGACCGGCCTCCTGCATCTCGATGGGCTGGCCGACTGCGCCGACGGGCTGCTGGGGCTGCAGCCACGCGAACGCCGCCTCGACATCATGCGCGACAGCAGCGTCGGTTCCTTCGGCGTGGCGGCGGTGGCGCTGTATCTGTTGCTCGCCAACGCGGCGCTGGGCTCGCTGCACGGCGCCGCTCGCGGCGCCACGCTCGTTGCGGCGCCAGCATTGGGCCGTGCCACGATGGTCGCGCTCGCGGCCGCGCTGCCGTACGCACGCGCCGATGGGCTGGGGCTGGGCTTTCAGCGCGCCGCGCGGGGCTGGCCGGGAGCGATCGCCCTCGTCGGCGCGTTGGTACTTGCCGTGCTCTGCGGCGGCGCGGGCGGGCTGGTGTTGCTGGGGGCCGCGCTCACAGGCGCGGGTGTGGTTGGCTGGCTGGCCTGGCGGCGCATCGGCGGCCTCACGGGCGATGTGTTCGGCGCGGCCTGCGAACTGGCACAGGCGGGCGTGCTGATCGCTGGCATCTTGCTGCAGGGCGCGGGCTGGTTTCGCCCGTGGCTGTAGCGGCAGCCGCTGGGCGCGGCGTGGAACTCGCGGCGGCGATCGGCGCCGCGCTGCTGCTGGACGCCGCGTTTGGCGAGCCGCCGGCGCCGCTGCACCCCGTCGTTTGGCTGGGCGCCCTCGCAGGCGTTGCAGAACGAAGGGTTCCGTGCCATCCTGCTGGGCAGTTTGGCTATGGCCTCGGTCTGGCAGCGACGCTGCCGGCAGCCGCGGCGCTGGCGGGCGCCGTCGTAGAGCTCGGCCTGCGCCGGCTGCCGCCGGCCGCGCGCGTTGTCGCGCGCGGCGCGGCGCTGAAGCCGGCGTTCGCGCTGCGTGCGTTGCTGGTCGCCGGCAGGGCGGTAGAGTGCAGCCTGACCGACGGTGATCTCGCCGGGGCGCGCACAGCGCTGCGCTCGCTGGTCAGCCGGGACACGGCCGGGCTCGACGAAGGGCTGATCGCGGCCGCTGCGATCGAGTCGCTGGCCGAGAACCTCACCGACAGCGTGATCGCGCCGCTGTGGGCGTTTGCACTGTTCGGGCTGCCGGGAGCGTACACCTACCGCGCGATCAACACGCTTGATAGCATGATCGGGTATCGCGGACGCTACGAATGGCTCGGCAAGGCAGCGGCCCGCCTGGACGATATCGTGAATCTCATCCCCGCCCGCGCCACTGCCATGCTGCTAGCGGGCGCTGCGCCGATCGCCGGCGCTTCAGCGGCCGGCGCCCTGCAAGCCCTGCGGCGCGACCATCGCCTGACGGCGAGCCCAAACGCGGGCTGGAGCATGGCAGCGGCAGCAGGCGCGCTCGGCGTGCGGCTGGAGAAGCGCGAGCACTATGTGCTGAACGCGGACGCGCCTACGCCGCGGGCCGCCGACATCGCACGAGCGCGACGGCTGGTCGGTACCGCGGCGGCCGCCGGTGCGCTGGCCTGCGCCTGGCTCGCTGTCGCTGCCGCGCGGATGCGCACACGATGACGGCGCAGACGCACGGCGGCCTGCGGCCAGCGGAGCTGGCGACGCTCGGCGTCGCTGTCGCTGATCTGCTCGACTTCAGCGTGAACGTGAGCCCGCTCGGGCCACCCGCGGGTGTGCGCGCGGCGATCGAGGCGATCGACCTGTCGGCCTACCCCGATCCGGACTGCACCGCGCTGGTCGCCGACCTCGCGGCTCGCCTCGACGTGCCGGCCGACCGCATCCTCGTCGGCAACGGCTCGACCGAGCTGATCCATCTGGTCACGCGCGTCTTCGTGCGTCGCGGCCAGCGGCCGGTCGCCCTTGCTCCCACCTTCGGCGAGTACGCGCTGGCGACGGAGCTGGCCGGGGGCACGCTGTATCCGTGGCAGGCCTCGGCGCAACGTGGCTTCCGCTGGAACTTGAAGAACAAACCGGACGTTTTGCGCCGGGTCAGCCCGCCGCTGGTCTTCGTCTGCAACCCCAACAATCCGACGGGCGTCTATCTTTCCAAAGACGAAGTGCGGTCGCTCGCGGCGGCGCTGACCGGCGGACCGCTGCTGCTGGACGAAGCGTACGTGGCCTTTCTGGACGAGCCGTGGATTTCGCTCGACCTGATCGAGAGCGGCCGCGTGATCGTCGTGCGCTCGCTCACCAAGGACTTCGGCCTCGCGGGTCTGCGCCTCGGCTATCTGGTGGCGCATTCCGATGTCGTGACCGCCGTGCGCCGCCTGCAGCCAGCGTGGAGCGTGAACGCGGCGGCGCAGGCGGCCGGACGGGCCGCACTGGCCGACGAAGCCTATCTGCCGCGCATGCGCGCCGCCGTGCGCGAAGGCAAGGCCGTGTTGCTCGAGGGACTGTCGGATCTCCGGCTTGAGTTTCACGCGGGCGCGGCGAACTTCGTGCTGGTGCGGGTCGGCGACGGCGCCGGGCTGCGACTGGCCCTGCTGCGGCGCGGCTTCGCCGTGCGCGACTGCGCCTCGTTCGGCCTGCCCGAATATATCCGCATTGGCGTGCGCCGCACGCACGACTGCCGCAGGCTGCTGTCCACGCTGCCCGAGGCGCTGGCGGAAGCCGTCGATCGGTCCACCGAGCGGTGCGACGGCAGGTTGCACTCGACATAAGGAGGGGCACTTGGTCACGCGGCTGCTGCTCACGCGTCACGGTGAAACCGTCGCAAACGCCGCGCGCCAGTTCTCCGGCCGCAGCGACGTGGCGCTCACGCCATTGGGCCGGCGCCAGGCGCGGGCACTGGGCCGGCGGCTGCGCTCGGTCGCGATCGACGCCGCCTATGCCAGCCCGCTGATCCGCGCACGGGAGACCGCCGAGATCGCGCTGAACGGGCGGACTATCGCCGTGGTGACTGAGTCAGGTCTCTGCGAGATTTCGTTCGGCGAATGGGAAGGGCGCACATTCGCCGAGATCCGCGAGCGCTGGCCAGCCGAGTGGGCAAAGTTGCGATCGGTGGATGAGGAGTTTTGCGCGCCGGGAGGCGAGCCGCTCATCGATGCACAGCAGCGGGCGGTGGCCGCCGTCATCGCGATCGTGGCGCGACACCCGGATCAGACGATTCTCCTGACGGCGCACGGAGGCACCTTGCAGTTGCTGCTGGCACACGTGCTCGGCACACCGGCGCTCTCGATACGCCGGATCGCCACCGGCAACTGCGGGCTGAGCATCGTCGAGTTCCACGGCGAGCAGCCGATCGTCACATTGATGAACGACTGCGCCCACACAGCGCCGCGCGTCCGCAAGGCGGCGCCATGAGCGCGTCCGCGGGCCGCGTGCTGATGCTGCAGGGCACCGCCTCGTCCGTGGGCAAAAGCCTGCTCACGACGGCGCTCTGCCGCATCCTGGCGCGCGAGGGCGTGCGCGTGGCGCCGTTCAAGGCCCAGAACATGTCGAACAATTCGTACGTCACCGCGGACGGCCGCGAGCTGGGCCGGGCGCAGGCGGTGCAGGCCGAGGCGGCGGGCATCGAGCCGCGCGCGGAGATGAATCCGATCCTGCTCAAGCCGGAGGCCGACCATCGCTCACAGGTCGTGGTGCTGGGGCGGCCGTGCGGTGTGCTGCACGGGCGCGAGTTCCTGACGCGCAAGCCGGAGCTGTGGCCGGTGGTGGTTGAGTCGCTGCAGCGGCTGCGCGCGATGTTCGACGTGGTGCTGATCGAGGGCGCCGGCAGTCCCGCGGAGATCAATCTGCGCGCCGGCGACATCGTCAACATGCGCGTGGCGCGGCAGGCAGCGGCGCCGGTGCTGCTCGTCGGCGATATCGATCGCGGCGGCGTTTTTGCGCATCTGGTCGGCACGCTGGAGCTGCTTGAGCGGGATGAGCGCGAGTTGGTACAAGGGTTGATCATCAACAAGTTCCGCGGCAGCGCCGAGCTGCTGCAGCCCGGCGTCGCGTGGCTGGAGCAGCGTACGGGGTTGCCCGTGGCGGGCGTCGTGCCCTGGCTCGATCGGGTCGGCGTGGCCGACGAAGACGCCGTTGCGCTCGAACGTCCGTCCGAACGACGCGACAAGCCGATCGACGTTGCCGTCATCCAGTTCCCGCGCATCGCCAACTTCGATGACTTCGACCCGCTGGCCGCCGAGGCAGGCGTCGGCGTCCGTTTCGTGGCGCGGCCGCAGGTGTTCGGTACGCCGGACCTCGTCGTCCTGCCAGGCACCAAGTCGACGATCGCGGACCTGGCCTGGCTGCGTGAGTGCGGCCTGGCCGCGTCGGTGCTGGCGCACGCCGCGGCGGGCGGCGCCGTGATCGGCATCTGCGGCGGCTACCAGATGCTGGGCGAGCGCGTGCTCGATCCCAGCCGGGTCGAGTCCACTCACGGCGAGGCGCAAGGTCTCGGCCTGCTTCCCGCCGTGACCGTGTTTCAGCCGGCGAAAGCGACGCATCGTGTCACGGCCACGCTCGCAGACAGCGCGAAGCTGTTCCCAGGCCTGGCGGGTGCGGACATCCGCGGCTATGAGATCCACATGGGCCAGTCGCACAGCGAGACGCCCGCTCTGCGTATCCGCTCGCGTTCAGGCTTGCCGTGTGATGACGCCGACGGCGCCGTGAACGCGGACGGCTCGGTCTTCGGCACCTATCTGCATGGCCTGTTCGACAACGACAACCTGCGCACCGCCCTGCTGCGCGGTCTGGCGCAGCGACGCGGGTTTGCCGCCGCCGCTCCGTCCGTTTGGAGCCGCGATGCGGCATACGATCGTCTCGCCGACCACGTCGGGCGTGCGCTCGACATGGGGCTCGTCCACCGGCTGCTGCGGCTGGCGTAATGGGCGAGATCGCCGTGGTCCTCGGCGGCGCCCGCAGCGGCAAGAGCCGCCACGCCGAACGGCTGGCGGCGGATTCGGGCGCGCCGGTGGTCTATGTCGCGACGGCGACGCCGGACGACGACGAGATGGCCGAGCGCATCGCTCGTCACCGCGCGGCGCGGCCGGCCGGCTGGCGCACGATCGAAGCGCCGTACGACCTGGAGCTGCGGCTTGGCGAAGCAGTGCCAGACGGCGCCTGCGTGCTGATCGACTGCCTTTCGGTCTGGCTGAGCAATGAAATGCTGCGCCAGCTTGCGGGCACGGAGATCGATGTGACGGTCCCGGCCGCGCTGGCAAACGCCGCTGAACGGGAGATCAGCGAACGCGTCGAGCGGCTGGTCGGCTGGGCCGCGGCGCGTCCGGGGCAGACCATCGTCGTCAGCAACGAGGTCGGCAGCGGCCTGGTGCCGCCGTATCCCGTTGGACGCCTCTACCGCGATCTGCTGGGCAGGGCGAATCAGCTCGTGGCCGCGCGGGCCGGCGCCGTGTACCTGATTGTCGCTGGCATCGCGGTCGATTTGCGCCGGCTTGCCGCCGCCCCGCCGGACGGCGCGCCGTGATTCCGATCGGCGATCACCTGCGCACGCGCAGCTTTCCCTTCGTCAACTACGGGCTGATCATCGCCAACTTCGCCGCGTTCTTTTACGAGCTGACGCTGAGCACCCATGTGCAGGCGGTGATTGTGCGCGGCTTCGTTCACGCCGAAGCGCCGCCGCGTGACCTTTGGATCGAGACCTGGGGCCTGATCCCGCGCCAACTCAGCGACTTCGTGAATGCGCCCTCGACGCACGATTGGCAGGTGCTGGAGCGGCTGATCACCTCACAGTTCATTCACGCGGGCTGGCTGCACATCCTCGGCAACATGCTTTTCCTCTGGGTGTTCGGCGACAACGTTGAAGACGCGCTGGGACACCTGCGCTATCTGCTCTTCTACCTGCTCTGCGGCGTGATCGCCGCGCTGACGCAGGTCTTCTTCGATCGCAACGCGCTGGGGCCGCTGGTCGGCGCCAGCGGCGCGATCGCCGGCGTGCTCGGCAGCTATCTGGTGCTCTATCCCGGCGCCCGCGTCTCGGTGATCATTCCCATCGTGATCATCCCCTTCTTCGCAAACGTGGCCGCGGTGTGGGTGATGTTGATCTGGTTCCTGACACAGATCATCAGCCTCGCGCCGACGGCCAACGCGACCGGCGGCACGGGCGGCGTCGCCTACGCCGCGCACATCGGCGGCTTCATCGCCGGCTTCGTGCTCGTCCGCCTGGTGGCGACGCGGCGGCGCAGCCTGCCCGGTTGAGCAGCCGGCGTTCAGGACTCGAGCAGCTCCAGCAGCCGCCGGCGCTGGATCTTCCCGGTGGCCGAGCGCGGCACGGCGGGCACGAAGCGGATCGCCTTCGGCACCTTGAAGCGGGCGATGCGTTCGGCGGCGTGCGCGATGAGCTGCGCCTCGCTCACGGCCATGCCGGGCTTGAGCGCGACGACGGCCTCGACCTCCTCGCCGTAGATCGGATGCGGCACGGCGATCGCGACCGCTTCCTGCACCGCCGGGTGGCTGAGCAGGGCGGCATCGACCTCGTGCGGCGAGATCTTCTCGCCGGCGCGGTTGATCAGCTCTTTGATGCGTCCGGAGAGGAAGACATAGCCGTCGGCATCGAGGTAGCCGTTGTCGCCGGTGCGGAACCAGCCGTTGGTGAAGGCGGCCGCGTTCGCCGCAGGGTTGGCCAGATAGCCACGGGTGACGTTGGGGCCGCGCAGGCTGACCTCGCCCTCACGGCCGCGCGGCAGCTCATTGCCGGCGTCGTCCAGCACCGTGACCTCAACGCCGTAGGGCAGGCCGACGGAGTTCTCTTTGCGCTGAGCGGGCGGCAACGGGTTGGTCGCGATCTGGTGGGCGGCTTCGGTCATGCCGTACGCCTGCAGGACGGGCGTCCCGAACAGCGCTTCGTAGCGCTGCTGCGTGGCCGGCGCCAGCGCCGACGAGCAGGAGCGTACGAAGCGGAACTGCCGGCCCTTGCCCGCGTCGCTCTCGGTCGCGTTGTTGAGCAGAATCGTGTGAATCGTCGGCACCGCGCTGTACCAGCTCGCGCCGCCGCCCGCACGTGCCTCTTCCCAGAAGCTGCTGGCGCTGAAGCGCGGCGGAGCGATGATCGTGCCGCCGCTCAGCAGCGTGGCGAAGGTGCTGGCGACGAGGCCGTGGACGTGGAACAGCGGCATCACGCAGAGCGTGACATCGGCCTCGCTGAGCTCGTACGCGCTGGCGACGTTGCGCGCTGAAGTCAGCAGGTTGGCGTGCGTCAGCGGCACGGCCTTGGGACGGCTGGTGGTGCCGGAGGTGTAGAGCAGCAGCGCATCGTCGTTTGCAGTGACGCTGGCCGGAGGCTGCGGCGGTCCGATCGGCGTGCCTTCGATCGAGACGCGGCCGCCGTCGAAGCGCAGCACGGCGCGACGCTCCGCCGGCACGCCGGTCCCGTCAAGCGCGCCCTCGCTGCCGGCCAGTGCGAACGTCAGTACGGCATGGGAGTCCTCGACCGCGAAGTCGATCTCATCCGGCGTGAGTTGCGGGTTGATCGGCTGGCAGGCCGCGCCCACTTCGAGGGCGCCCAGATAGCCGAACAGAAACTCGGGTCCGTTCGGCCCGATGAAGGCGACGTGGTCGCCGTGGCGTACGCCGAGACGGCGCAGCTCGGCGGCGGCCTGTGCCACGTGGCCGCGCAGACCCGCGTAACTGAGGGAAAGGCCGCGCTCGGGCGCGATCACGGCGGTTTTGTCGCCGTTCGAGCGTTCCAGCAAATCGATCAGGGTCTGGGGCTGAGCCGGCATAGCTACTGCACTCCCGTTCGTTCGTTCAGTGCCGAGCGTGAACCTGACGCGGGCATGGCGCAACGGCTCAGGCAGCGTTCTCCGGCGCCGGGCCGGGCCGGCGGATCAGCCGCACGCGATCGATGCGCCGCCGATCGACCTTCTCCACGCGCAGCTCGAAGCCGTCGCCGCAGTAGACATCGCCCACGTGCGGCTCGCGGCCGAGGTTGAAGAAGATCAGCCCGCCGAGCGTATCGGCCTCGTCTTCGGCCAGCTTGAGGCCGAAGCGATCGTTGACATCGGTCACGAGCACCGTGCCGTCGATCTCGGCTTCGCCGCCGGGCAGTTCCACGATGTCCGGCGCGATCACTTCGAACTCGTCGCGTACCTCGCCGACGATGCGCTCCAGGATATCCTCCAGCGTCACGATGCCCGCCGTGCCGCCGTACTCGTCAAAGACCACGGCGATATGCACTTCACTGCGCTTCATCGTCGCCAGCAACTGGTCGATATGCATGCTGTCGGGCACGAACTGCGGCTTGCGCATCAGCCGCCGCAGGTCGAACGCGTCCTCCGATCCCTCCAGCCAGGCGGCCAGCATATCGCGTACGTAGAGAATGCCGACGATATCGTCCATGGTGCGCCGGTAGACGGGATACTTCGTGTGTCGCGTCTTGCGTACGGCCTCGTAGACGGCCTCCCGGCCGGCGTCAGCGGCGAGGCCGATCACCTCCGTGCGCGGCACCATCACCTGGCGGGCGCTGAGGCCGGAGAACTCCAGCACGCCGAACAGCATCTCCTGCTCGTCCGCGTCCAATACGCCGGCGCGGGTACTGGCGGCAACAAGAATCTTCAGCTCTTCGGGCGAGTGCGCCTCGTTGCCCTCGGCGGACGCCTTGAAGCCGGCGGCATGGACGACGACCATGCCGGCCCGGTTGAGCAACGCGATGAACGGCCGGAACACGCGAATGAAGACACGGATCGGCCGGATGATCACCAGCGCTACCCGCTCGCCGCTCTGCAACGAGATCGTTTTGGGTACCAGCTCGCCGATCACAATATCGACCGCCGTGATCAGGACGAAGGTGAGCACGATTGCCACCGCGTGCGCCGTAATGGGCGACCAGCTCTTCGGGATGCGGCCAAACGCCGGTTCCACCACTGTGGCCACGGTCGGCTCGGCCAGAGCGCCGAGGGCAAGGCTCGCCATGGTCACGCCAAGCTGCACCGCGGCGATCAGCTCTTGCAGATTGTTGAGGGTATCGAGGATCAGTGAGGCTGTGCGGTTGCCGTCTTCGACCAGCTTGACGATGCGGGCCTTGCGCAGCGTGACGAGCGAATACTCGCTCGCGACAAAGTACGCATGCACCAGCACGACGAGCACAACGACGAGGAGCTTCAGCAGATCGGCGTAGAGACCGCTCATGCCCGCCGGGCTTCGAGCCGGCATCGCGGGCCGGCGTCTGAGGCGTTCGGATCGCGCAGAACCCGCGTCTCAGTATAGCAGTCCGCTGCACCCGCCCCGCAGCGCCGGCCCCGTCTGCTTGACAGTCGCAAACGGCAACGCGGATGATCGGTTTCGCGTCTTGCCCCGTGCGGCGGCTGGAAGAGGAGACGAGCGGATGACGGCGGCCACAGCGGAGGCGGCGCTCGAGGCGTTCATCGAGGCGGCCGTACGGCAGGATGTCCCGGCCGTGCTCGGCGTGCTGCTGCCCGAGGCGCTGACCCAGCTCGGCGCCCTGAATTTGGCTGGTATCGGCACGCTCAAGAGCCACGAGCTGCTGCAGAGCCGGGCCAGCGGCGCCGATACCGTGCTCGTCGTGCGCCTTCATGCGGACGATGACGTCGATCTGGAGGTCGTCTGGCGCGAGAGCGGCGGCGCCTGGAAGATCGCCGGTGCGTCACGCCTGCAGCAGCCGACGGCCGGCCGTGGGGTGATGGAACAGGCGGCGGGAAACATCTCGGCCGAGCTGCGCTGGCTGGATCCTGGCACGGAGTGGGGCGTACACGCGCCGATCGGCGCCCACGGCCTGACACTGGACGCGATCAACGTCGGCAGTTACGCCACGGTTCCCGAGCACAGCCTGCACGCGACGCAGCGCCCGCGCGGCGCTGCGCCAAATGCTGGCACGCCGGGTATGGGTATCTCGATCTTTCAGCAGGCCGAGGTCTGGTCTCCGATCGCGGCAGCGCTCTACGAGGAGGCGATTCAGCGGCGCTGGAGCCCCGCCACGGACGTGCCCTGGAACGGCATGGCGGAGCTTGATCCGCAACTTGAGGCGGCGATCTGCCAGCTCTGCACGGCGACCTCCGAGCGCCAGATGCTCGCGGCGGATGTGCCGGCCGGCTGGGAGTACCGCATCAGCTACGACTTTCACGAGGTGAAGCTCTTTCTGGCCACGCAGATCTTCGATGCGGCACGGCACGTCGAGGCGTTTCGCAAGCGAGCGCTGGCGAACGGCGGCGGCCTCGGCCGGCAGAGTCCGGGCAATGTGGCCCGGCTGATCGCGGATGCACAGGTATTTTCCGAGGTGTCGCTGCTGTTGTACGTGCTCGTCGCGTCGCAAACGGCGCTCTGGCTGCGGATCGGCGCCGCCTGCGCTCCCGGCCCGGCGGAATATCAGCTCTTCGCCCGAGCCCAGCAAGACCTGGCGCGGCAGCTGGCCTACGGCCAGACGCACCTGCGCTTTTTGCTCGAGCACGAGCCGGAACGCGCAGCCGAGCTGCACCGCTATCTGGACAAGGGCGAAGGCATGCTCGCGTCCGACCTGGAGCGCGACCAGTCGCTGACCGAAGCGCTGGTACGCCTGCTGAGCCGTGCGAGCGGCGACGTGCAGCAGGGCCGTGCCCGCCTCGGCCGTCTGGGCGAGCGCTGGATCGCGGAGTATCTGGGCCGGCTCGGCTGGGGGGGCCTGCCGGGCCGCGATCAACGGCTCGATGCGCGCCTGCGAGCCGCGATGACCAATCCATGAACGGCCGCCGCCGCGTTCGCGGCGCCGCTCGTCCTCCCTGTAGCCGCGGTCGCGGCCGAATCCCGGCCACTGGCGGTCGCAACGTCGAAGTATTGGAGTGAAGCATCATGCCACTGTTCCCATCGATCGAGTGGTTCAACGCCGTACGCGAGATCATCAACCACGATGAGGCGTACCGGCACCTTGGCACCTGCGACGCTGAAATGGGCATCGAGGTGGGCGACAAAGTCTACAAGCTCACCTTCGAGGCGTTCGAGTGCACGGGCGTTGAAGAGATCCCGCACAGCGCCGCCGATGCGCTCGACTTCACGCTCGTGATGCCGTACGCGGGCTGGAAGGAGATGATCGAGAACATCAAGCAGAACGGCCGCGCCGATCTGCACCACACGCTGAACACGCTGGACCTCGCCGCGCCGGACGAGTTCGCCCGCTCACGCGACTACTACCGGCGCGATCTGTTTTATCGCTTTAACCAGTCGTTCCAGAACTTCTTCGATGCCTCGGCGAAGATCGAGACGCAGTTCGCGGCGTCGGGCGTAGCGGGCTGAGCCGGTCGGGCGCGGCTGGTCGCAAGCGATTGCTGCTCAATCAGCGAAGTATGCATGCAGGGCCGCTTCGGCGGCGGGGACGATGCTGTCCCAGTCGGCGCCCGCCGTGCGACGAATGGTCACAAAATCCTTGAGCAGAAAGACACCGCCCACACCCGGAACGGCGAAGAGCGTCCGCGCCAGCGGCGAGAGGAAGGCCTGCTCAGCGCTGCTGTAGGTTTCGCCGCGCCCCTCGGTCACGCTGCGGTTGAGCGTGAACTTCATCGTCTCGGGGTTCGGCGTCGTCTGCGCGGTGATCTGGATCGCACTCACGGCGGCACGTCCTGCGCGGCGGGGGAGAATCAGCCGGCGTTCAGCGTCGCAAAGACGACGATGCGCTTGTCATAATTGTGGGTGCGTGGGTTGAACGTGCCAGCACAGGTGATCAGGTTCAGCCCCTGGTGATCGCTGGTGCGGAAGATGCGGTCGATGTTGTTGTCGTCCTGGGCGTCGAAGGTGGCGATCTCCGTCACCGTGAACGTCAGCGTCTGACCCTCTACTGAGACGACCTGCAGCGTGTCGCCCGCTTGCAGCAGGTGCAGGTTCCAGAACACCGCCGCGCCGTAGTTGGCATAGTCGACGTGACCGTCGAACACGGCGCTGCCCCAGTCGCCGGGATGCGTGCCCTCGTCCCACCAGCCCACGTCACGCGGATTGTCCGGCGACGCCATCGCCCCGGTCGCGTCTTCGCCCAGCGGCACCACGCGCGCGTCGACACCGATGCGCGGGATGATCAGGCGCGCGGGCGGCGGAGACGGCGGGGGCGGAGCCGGCGCCTCTGTCGGCGCGGGCGTGGGTGTGTCGGTCGGCTCCGGCGTTGGCGATGGGGTCTCCGTTGGCGCCGGCGTTGGCGATACCGTCGGGCCTGGCGTCCGGGGCGGTGAAGTTGACATAACGGTAAGTGGCGCCGCCGTCACAATGGGGGTGGGTGAGACGCTCGGGAGGGAGGCGGCTTTACTCCTGGTCGCGGAGGCCGCACAGGCGGTCAAGCAGAGCCCCAGTCCGACGAGAGCGAGGATGGTCAGTGCGCTGGCTGGGCGGGAGCAGCGTGGCGACATCATACGGATTCCGGAGCATCATCCTGCGCTAGACGGGGCATGGACGTGGGGCAGACAAGACGCCTGCCCCACGTGCCGAATCATGAGTCGTAGGCGGGCCAGGTCTTCGTGTTACGCGCGGCGGCGCGCCAGCAGCGTCAGGCCACTCGCCGACAGGCCGAGTGCGCCGGCCACGGCCAGCAGACCCACGAGCGACGCGGCGGTCGTGCTGCTGCCGGTGCCTGTGTTGGGCAGCACCACCACGGGAGCCACGGTACCGGGCTTCTGTGCGACCGGAGCGACGGGCTTCTGCTGGCTGGTGCCTCCCAATCCGGTCTGCGGCGGCCGGCTCGGAACGACAGCCGTGGGCGCGACGGTGGGTGCCGTCGTCGGCCGCACGGTCGGCGGTGGCGGCGGAGTCGGCCGCACAGTCGGCGGCGGGGGTGGTGTCGGCGCCGTCGTCGGGGCAGGTGTTGGCGTGGCCACGGCCACAGTCAGGTTCAGCGACACCGCGGTGCCTTGAACCGGCGGCAGCGTGCCGGTCTGCGTCGCCGGCTGGCCGGCTACCGTGAAGTTCACGGTGGCGCCCGGCGTGGTGCAGCCAGAAATCGCCTGAACGTCCACGGTGTACTGCCCGGAGCTGACCGTGCCCGTGCCGCAGGTCACGCCGCCGACGAGCGCAGCCACGGTAGCGCCGGGCGCCACGGGACCCGTGGCCGAGGTGACGCTGCCGAAGAAGCGGGCCGACGGCACCGCCGCCGGACCACCAACGTTGCTCGCCGGTGTCGGCGTGCCTCCTGTCTGCGCGAACACGCCGCCGCTCGTCGCCACGAGTCCGCCGGCGAGGGCGACCGCCCCCGCGAGTGCCGTGAACGCCAGCATCCTGCTACGTAACCGCATGCATCCCCCTTCCCTTGCGCACGTAATGCCGGCCGCATTGTCCGAACCGGCGCGCGCTTCTCCCGCCGTTCGGCGGACCCGCGGGCACGCCCCGCGGCTTTGGGGAGTATAGCCGCACGCCATGCAGGGGGCTACTCCCCTGGCTCGCGGCCCGCAGGGGCTGTTGCGATCCAATCTGCTCATACTATCGGCAGAAGGGACCCATCCTTGCAGATTTGGATGCGAGAAGGTTGCGACGTATCATCAGGCCGTGCCGTGTGGGCGGAGTCGGGCGGCCCCGGCGTCGAGCCGCGTTGAGCGGGACGGGCGATGGACATTCTCGCGGGCATGATCGCCGTTCTGGTGGGCGCGCTGGGGATCTACCATGCCACCGGCGCCCTGCGCCGCAGTCCGCTGCCCGCCGCTGCGAACGGGCTGGCGGCGCTGCTCGGCGTGGCGCTGGTTTTCTGCGGGTTGGAGCTGATGCTCGGCACGCCCGCCGGGCTCGTGGTGGTGCCGGTCCTCGTCGCCAGACGCTTGCTGGCGTTGTACAACGCCAGACTCCTGCGTGGCCGCGTGCGCCGCACCGACCTCTGGCCCGCTGCCGGCGATCTGGCGTTGGGTGCGCTGGCGCTTGCCGGCGCGGCCTGAGCGAACCACGCATCCGTACCGACGATAGGCGTAGGGCGGCGGCGGGCGACGGTTCCCGTCCGCCGCCGCAACGAACAGCAGGAGGAGCGCTTCAGGGCGGCGCCGTGCGGCCGGAAAAGAACGCCATCTACGTTGCTTTGGGCATGCTCGGTGCGAGCGCGGCACTATCGCTCGGCCTCGGCAGCCTGCTGCACTCCGTATTTCACTTCTCCATCCACGACATGCGCCGGCTCGTGCATTCGCTCGGACCGTTCGGGGCGCCCGGCGTCTCGCTGATGATCGCCGTGATCATCGTTTTCGTGCCGATTCCGACGATCCCCATCGAAGTTGTCGCCGGCGTGGCCTACGGGATCGTGGCCGGCACACTGCTGGTCCTGATCGGCCACCTGGTCGGGGCGCTGATCGCCTTTCTGATCGCGCGGCGCTTCGGCCGGCCCTTGCTGCGCCGCTGGCTCGGCGATGCCGCCGTGAGCAAACTCGACCCCTTCGCGGCACAATCCGGCTTCTGGTACGTCTTCTTCATGCGCCTGTTGCCGCTGTTCGACTTCAAGCTGGTGAGCTACGCGGTCGGCTTAACGCCGATGCGCACGCGCAGGTACATGATCGCAACAACCACCGGCATCTTCCTGCCGATCCTGATCCTTGATGCCATCGGCGCGACGGCGGCGGCACGGCCACGCGAAGCGGCCGTCATCGCGGCGGCCTACAGCCTGGCGGTGGCCGGCACGATCGCGTACTTCCTCGTGCCGCGGCGCAAGCGCGTCGTCCACGTGCACGTCGAACACCCGGCGAACGCGCCGGTGGTGCGGTTTGCCGGCCATCTGCGTGAGCACGGCCGCGAGGTGCCGGCCGGTGCCTTCGTCGCCGCGCAGCTCGACGGCCAGGTGCTGGCGAGCACCCAGACGCAGGATGCCGGCCTCTACGCGCTGGATATGTGCCTGGCCGCGCACTGCGCCGCGTCCGGTACCCCGCTGGCGTTCACGGTTAACGGCCGGCCGGCCGAGCAGACCGTGACGCTGCCCGAAGCGGCGGGGACAGTCGTGCTTGATCTCAGCGTCGCCGAGTCAGGGCGGCACCTCCCGCGCACGGCCAGGTCCGGCGAGGACCGCGGCGGCGCCGCTCGGGGCGAGGCGGTCTGACTCCGCCCTGCCGCCTCGCGGGCCGTCCCCATCATGTACAACTCGTTCGATTGGATCGCACTATAACGGTTATGTCGTGAACTGTCGCGGACGCCGGCGGCTTCTGACAGGCGACTGGCCGACACAGCCCTGCGCCGGATGGCGCCGACCGGCGGCGAACTGGCGGCAGTACGCGACCAGGCCCAACAGCAGCCGAGCCGGACGCCGTGAGCGCAATCCGCGGTCGAATCCGCCGGAGCGGCGGCGCCGCGCGGCAGCGCGTTAGCGCCGCGCACAGCGCGACCGCGGCGGACCCGGCAAGCCGTACCGCCGCACGATCCGCCGGTCGGCCGCGGTCGCTATGCTACACTCAACCCCGCGCAGCAGCGCGCACAGCCGCGATCGGTTGCGGGGCTTCGGTGGCCGCAGCGGTTTGGAGCGGCCGCCGTTATGTCGAGGCGGAAGAGTGGCCCGCGCGTCGTTGAGGACGAGGGGCGGTTGGGAAAGGGTGGAGCAATGACGCAGCAACAGAAGGCCGCGGTCTGGATGATTGGCGCCTTGCTGGCGGTTTCGCTGGGCGCCTTCGCCTTCCTCGGCGGTTATCTGGTGCGCAAAACGACGGAGCCTGTCGTCGCCTCCGCGCCGTCCACCGCGGCCGCAACCTCCGTTGCCGCCGGCAACGCGGCGCCGGCGAGCGGTGCATCCGCGTCTTCATCGGCGAGTGTCGACTTCAGCGTCCTGCAGGAGATCGATAACGTCCTGAAGGCGAACTACGTCGATCCCAGCCGCTTGCAGGACCAGCAGGCGCTGAAGCAGGGGGCAATCGACGGTCTGCTGAACACGGTCGGCGACACGCACCAGGTGTACGTGCGGCCCGAGGACGTGCAGTTCGAATCCACCGACCTCTCTGGTCAGTTCGAGGGCATCGGCGCCACCGTGCAGCAGAAGAACGGCCAGGTTTCGATTGAGAGCCTGATCCCCGATTACCCGGCGGCGAAGTCCGGCAAGCTCAAGCCCGGCGACATCATTCTCGCCGTCGATGGGCAGTCGATGCAGGGCAAGACCTCGACGGACGTTGTCAAAGTCATTCGCGGGCGCGCCGGCACCAACGTGACGATCAGCGTGCAGCACAACGACGGCAGCAAGGAAGATATCACCCTGACGCGGGCGCAGATCCTGATCACCAGTGTGCACGCCGACCAGATCAAGGATGCCAACGGCAACCCCGTCAGCGACCTCGCCTATCTGCGTATCTCACAGTTTCAGCAGTCGACGGACAAGGAAGTGGCCGACTACCTGAAGAGCATCCAGGGCAAGGGCTACAAGGGGCTGATCCTCGATCTGCGCAACAATCCCGGCGGCTACCTGCAACAGACAGAGAACGTGCTCGGCGACTTTCTGAAGCCCGGACAGACGGTGCTGATCACGCAGGACCGCAACGGCAAGGAGACCGTGGACAAGGCGTCGGCGCAGAGTGTGAGCACCGATCTGCCGGTCGTGGTGCTGGTGAACAAGAACAGCGCCAGCGCCAGCGAGATCACGGCCGGCGCGATTCAGGCCGACGGCCGCGGCAAGGTGCTGGGCGAGCAGACCTTCGGCAAGGGCACGGTGAACCAGTTCTTCCCCCTGCCCAAAGACGGCGGCGAGCTGTATGTCAGCATCGCCCGCTGGCTGACGCCCAACCACGAGACGATTGAGGGCAAGGGCATCACGCCCGACATGGTCGTGCACCTCGGCGACAACGACGATCCGCAGAGCTACTTTAACGCGCAGCTCTACGCGGCGATCGACTATCTGCATCAAGGTAACCCGTAGGTGGCGGAAAAACGCAAAGAGAGCGGCAGGGATCCCCGCAGCGGGACGATCACCGTCAACCGCAAGGCCTTTCACGACTACGAGATCCTGGAGAAGGTCGAGGCGGGCGTCGTCCTCACCGGTACGGAGATCAAGTCCGCGCGCGAGGGGCGCGTCAACATCCGCGACGCCTACGCCCGCGAGGACCACGGCGAGCTGTGGCTGTTTAACGCACACATTTCGCCCTACGACAAGGGCAACCGCAACAACCACGAGCCGGAGCGGCCGCGCAAGCTGCTGCTGCATCGCTGGCAGATCCGCAACCTCTCCGACAAGGCGCGGCAACGCGGCGGCACGATCGTGCCGCTGGCGATGTATCTCAAGCGCGGCATGGCCAAGCTGGAGCTGGGCGTGGCGCGCGGGCGCAAGTCGTACGACAAGCGTCAGGCGATCGCCACACGTGATGCGCAGCGCGAGATGGCCCGCGCCCTGCGCCACAGCGACCGCTAGCCAGGCAGGGTTGAGCGTGCTATACTCAAGCTGCGGCCGATCCAGCACGTCGGCACGCCCAGGGGGACGACAGGGCTCGACAGGGAAATACGGACTGGGGTTGCAAGCCGAGGTGCCATCGGCCTCGTTAAACTGGTGGCAACGCTGTAACTGGCGAAAATCAGTTCGCTCTCGCCGCTGCATAGCGGCGACGTCCGCCCTCTCCTCGGCCTGGTGGGAGGGGATGCGGGCGCCACAATGCCAGGCTGCCGCGTCGCGTCACGCCGATAGCGCCCGCGAAAGACCCATCGGCTAGCCCCAAAGGAGTTCGGCAGTAGACGCCGGCGGGGCAAAATCAAACTGCTGCCTAAGCTTGTAGTAAACCTCAGGCGGAGTTCATCTGGACGGGGGGTTCAATTCCCCCCCGTCTCCACCACGAACCAGCGGGCCGGCAAACCGCCGGCCCGTTTTGCTGTTCAGCGGTTTCGCAGCCGTGGCCTATCCCTGACGGCTACGCCGTCTGTCCCTTCCCCACGGGGGAAGGGTTGGTTCGAGGACATCCGATCTTCCTCAGATAAACCCCAGATAAACCCCTCCCCTGCGGGCCAGAGCGCAGCGCAACCGTCGGAGACTTCAGATGCAAATCCGAGCGCTTGCGCGAGGGAGGGGTAGGCGGCAGCGGCACTAACGCCGTTTGAACTCCCGCTCTAACGTGGCCGCGCTCAGGTGCACCATGGTTGGGCGGCCGTGCGGGCAGGTGCGCGGTGAGTCGCACTCTTCGAGTTGCAGCACGAGGGCACGCATCTCGTCCAGACTCAGCACCTTGCCCGCGCGCACGCTGCCGTGGCAGGCGAGCGTTTTCAGCAGGCGTTCGCCCGACGGCGGCTCGCGTTCCTCGTCGAGCGCGTCCAGCAGCCGGGTCAGCGCCTGCGCCGCGTCGCCGCCCGCCAGAACCGCCGGCATGGCGCGCAGCAGCAGCGCCCGATCGCCGAACGGCTCGCTGGCGAAGCCGTGGCTGGAGAGCAGCCCGCCGTAGCCGGAGAACGCGGCCGCCTGCACCGGCGTCAACTCTACCACGGCGGGCGTCAGCAAGCCCTGCACCTCGATCGTGGCGTCGGCGCGCCCGCGGCAGATGCGCTCGTAGAGCACGCGCTCGTGCGCCGCGTGCTGGTCGATCAGGTACATCCCCGTCGGGCCTTCGGCGATGATATAGGTCGATCCCGTCTGCCCGACCACGCGCAGCAGCGGCAGACGAGGCGCTTCGTCTGGCTCGCTTGCCTCGTTATGTCTGGCGCCGGCGTGGTCGTCCGGACGCAGCAACGTCTGCCAGAGCGGCGCCTGCGCCGGCTGCGGACCGTCGAGGATCACCGGCCCGCCGAAGCCGATCGCGCCGGCCTGACTGAGCAGGCCCGCGTCGCCGGCGCCGAGCGCGAAGTCGGGCACGGGCGCCTGGCCGATCAGCGCGCGGCGCACCGCCGCGTGCACCGCCCCGAACACGCCCCGCTCATCGCGGAAGCGCACCTCCGACTTGGTCGGATGAACGTTCACGTCCAGTTCGGCGGGAGGCAATTCGACGTTCAGCACCGCGATCGGGTGCCTGCCGACCGTCAGCAAGGTGTCGTACGCCTGCTCGACGGCGAAGGCGAGGCGGCGCGGCTGCACCCAGCGCCGGTTGACGAACAGCATGATGCCGCCGCGCGTGGCGCGCGTCAGCGCCGGCGGACTGATCAGGCCGCTCACTTGGACGGCCTGCTCCGGACCGCCTGGCTCGTGCGTGACTTCGAGTAACTGCGCGGCCGGCGCCGCGCCGAGCACCCGCGCCGCCGCGTCGCGTGCCTCGCCGCTGCCCGTGGTCTGCAATACCTGCCGCCCATCGACCGAAAGCGAAAGGCGCAGACGCGGATAAGCGAGCGCGTAGGGATTCACCGTTGCGGCGACCTGCGCCGCTTCGGCCGCCGGCGAACGCAGAAACTTCAGGCGCGCCGGTTGGTTGGCGAACAGGCCGCGCAACGTCACGGTGGTGCCACGGGCGCTGCCGGACGCCTTACGCTCGATCAGGCGCCCGCCACGAAACTGCGCGCTGCAGCCCATCCCTTCGCGCTCGGTACGCGTGCTGAACTGCACCTCGGCGGCGGCCGCGATCAGGCTGGGCAGCGCCTCGCCGCGGAAGCCGAGCGTGGTCAGCGAGGCGAGATCGGCGGCCGTGACGAGCTTGCTGGTAGCGTGACGCTCGAAGGCCGTCTCGACCTCTTCAGCCGGCACGCCGCGGCCGTCGTCCGAGACACGGATCAGGTCGAGTCCGCCATGCGCCAGCTCGATGCGGATCGTCGTCGCGCCGGCGTCGATGGCGTTCTCCAGCAGCTCCTTGACCGCCGAAGCCGGCCGTTCGATCACCTCGCCGGCGGCAATCGTCGCGGCGACGGCCGGCGGCAGCACGCGAATGCTCATGCCGGCGCTCCTTCAGCCGGAAGTGTAGCACAGGCGTTCGTTCAGGCCGGCACCGGTCCGCCAGCCGCGCACTCAGGCGTTATGTCGCGCCGCTTCGCGCAGCTCGTACAGCCGCCGGATCGCGTCCAGCGGCGAGAGCGCGTCGATGTCCAGCGCACGCAGCTCGTCAAACAGCGGCGACGATTCTGGAAGCAGACTGAGCTGCACGCCGGCCGGCGCACGCGCGGAGAAGCGGCCGTTGCGCCCTGCGGCTGCCCTGGGCGCCTCCAGTTCAACCAGAATCTCCTGCGCCCGCTGCACCACGGCGCGCGGCAAACCGGCGAGCTGCGCGACGTGCACGCCGTAGCTGCGATCGGCGCCGCCTGGCACGATCGTATGCAGAAACACGACGGTGCCGTTCTCTTCCCCGACCGCGACGCTGCAGTTGCGTACGCGCGGCAGGTTCGCCGCCAGCCGCGTCAACTCGTGATAGTGCGTGGCGAAGAGCGTGCGCGCGGCAGATTGCCCGCGATTGTGCAGATACTCGACCACCGCGCGGGCGATCGCCAGCCCATCGTACGTGCTGGTGCCGCGGCCGACCTCGTCGAACACGATCAACGAGCGCGGCGTGCAGTGGTTCAAGATCTGTGCCGTCTCCACCATCTCGACCATAAACGTTGAACTGCCGGCCGCGAGGTCGTCCTGCGCCCCGACGCGCGTGAAGATGCGGTCCACAAGACCGATGCGCGCCGCGTCCGCCGGCACGTAGCTGCCGATCTGCGCCAGCAGCACAATCAGCGCGACCTGGCGTAGATAGGTCGACTTCCCGGCCATGTTCGGCCCGGTCAAGATTACGATCTGCTCGGCGCCGGCGGAGAGCCGTGTGTCGTTTGCTACAAACGTACCCGATGGCAGCATGCGTTCCACCACCGGGTGGCGACCGGCGCGGATCTCGATCTCGTCGCCCTCATCCACCAGCGGCCGGCAGTAGCCGTGCAACGCCGCGGCTTCGGCAAGGCCCGCGGCGACGTCCAGTTCGGCGATCGCGGCGGCAGCGGCGCGGATGCGCGTCGCATGGGCCGCTACCGCCGCGCACAGCGAGCGAAACAGCTCCGTTTCCAGCGTTTCCAGCCGCTCCTGGGCGTTGAGCACGCGGCTCTCGTGCTCCTTCAGCTCCGGCGTCACATAGCGTTCGGCGCCGGTCAGGGTTTGGCGCCGCTGATAGTCGGCCGGCACGGTGTGCTTGTAAGCATTGCTGACCTCGATGTAGTAGCCAAACACGCGGTTGTAGCCGACTTTGAGCGAGCGGATGCCGCTGCGCTCGCGCTCGCGCTGCTCGAGATCGGCCAGGATGGCGCGGGCGTCGTGTGAGATGGACAGCAGCCCGTCTAACTCCGGCGAAAAGCCAGCGCGCATCACGTCGCCCTGCCCCAGCGTGCCCGGCTCGTCCGCGAGCGCGCACTCGATTATGGTAAGCGCTTCGGATAGCTCAGGCAGCGTCGGCAGCGCCTCCGGCGGCTCGGCCCGCAACTGGCCGCGCAGCGCCTCGGCCTGCTGCAGCCCGCGCCGAAGCGTGGCAAGGTCGCGCGGGCTGCCGCCGCCGGCGCCGACGCGCACGATCAGCCGCTCCAGATCGCCCACCCGCGCGAGCGCCGCCAGCAGCGCGCCGCGCAGCGCGCCGCGCTCGTAGCACCATTGCACCGCGTCGAGACGGCGATGTATTGCGCTCGCGTCCGTGAGCGGCCGCGCCAGCCGCTGGCGCATGAGGCGCGCCCCCATCGGCGTTTTTGTGCCGTCGATCGCCGTCAGCAACGACCCGGCCTTGCCGCCATTCCTGCCCGCTTCGAACAGCTCCAAATTGCGGGTCGTCTGCGGGTCGAGCGGCATCCAGCCCTGTGCGCTGCTCGTCGCAAGCTGAGTGACCTGAGACAAAACGGCAGGTTGGTTCTCGGCAAGGTAGCGCAGAATCGCGGCGGCGGCGCAGACGGCCAGCGGCTTGCCGGCGCAGCCGAAGCCTTCGAGCGTGAGCACACCGAAGTGACGCAGCAGTTCGTCGCTCGCGCGCTCGTCGTCGAGCGCGGCGCCGCCCAGCGCGGTCGGCGGCGGCAGGCCCGCGGGCAAATCGGAGACCGCTCCAGCGATCAGCAACTCCCGCGGGTCCAGACGCTGCAACTCGGCGGCGAGTTCGAGTGCGTCGATCTGCGCCGTCTGAAACTGCCCGGTGCTCACGTCGATCGAGGCGAGGCCTGCCCGTTCCCCGTCCGAGATCGCCGCGGCCAGATAGTTGTTGGCGCGCACATCCAGCAGTTGCTCGTCGAGCACCGTGCCCGGCGTGACGACACGCACGACCTCGCGCGGCACGAGCCCTTTCGTCGTCGCCGGATCGGCCATCTGATCGCAGACGGCGACCTTGTAGCCCTTCGCGATCAGCTTTGCGAGGTAGGAATCGACGGCGTGGTACGGAATGCCCGCCAGCGGTACGCGGAAATCGCGGCCCAGCACCTTCGAGGTGAGCGTGATCTCCAGCTCGCGAGCGCAGAGCCGTGCGTCGTCTTCAAACGTCTCGTAGAAGTCGCCGAGGCGGAAGAAGACGATCGCGTGCGGATACTGCCGCTTCACGCCGAGGTACTGCCGCCAGATCGGGGTCGTCATGCGGATAGGGTACAGATATTAGGGCGAGGGGCGTAGGGCGTAGGGTGAAGTCGCGCCGCGGCCAGTCGGCCCTCTATCCCCCTTCCCCTTTCTCCCAATCCTGGGGAGAAAGGGGCGATCCGGTTTGAAGCGTTTCAACAGGGCGCCGGGTTAACCGTTCAGTAATCGGAACGCTTCAGGCTGGATCGTCTCCTTCTCCCAATCCTGGGAGAAGGAGACAGGAGAGGCTGAGGGCCGATAGCCGCGCCCAGCCTCAGTGCCCGGCGGCGGGCGCAGGCGCCGCCACCAGCGGCAGCGGCTGCTCGGGCAGGGCGCTGACGCGCGGCCGGGGCATCGCGTCCACCACGCGGATCGCCCGCGGGCTGCGTTCCTTGCAGGCGCCGCACTTGATGCAGAGACCCTGGTCGATCGCGTAGTGGCCGCTGCTCTCCTTGATCGCGTTCGTCGGGCAGATCGCCGCGCCTGCCGCCGCCTCGGTGTCGCGCTCGGGAATCACTTCATAGCGGATCAGGCCGCGGCACACCTGCGCCGGGCAGCGCCGCTCCTGAATGTGGATCAGGAACTCGTCCATGAAGTTCTTGAGGCAGTTCTGCACGCACGTCGGCGCCGCCTGGCCGTGGACGCAGTTCGACCAGCGCAGCGTATCGACGATCAGGTGCAGCAGGTTGATGTCGCCCATGCGCCCGCCGCCGTCCTGAATGCGGCGCAGGATCTCGGTCATGCGCTGCGTGCCGCCATGACAGGTGGTGCAGCGGCCGCACGACTCGTCCTCGGCGAACCAGCTGAAGTACTGACACAGATCGACGATGCAGGTCGTGTCGTCGCAGAGGATCAGCCCGCCGGAGCCCATCAGCACGCCGAAGGCGCGGAACGGCTCCGGCTCCAGGACCAGGTTGATGCCCTCCGCCGGCAGAATGCCGCCGAGCGGCCCGCCCGGCTGGATCGCCTTGAGGGCGTGCCCTGCGGGCAGGCCGCCGCCATTCTCGTACAGCACGCTCTTCATCGGCGTGGCGAACGGCACCTCGAGCACGCCGACGCGCGCGATGTCGCCGGAGAGGCTGAACATCTTGGTGCCGGGGTTCCTTTCCGTGCCTTGCTGGCGATACCAGTCGGCGCCGTTGCGCGTGATCAGCGGCACATTCGCCAGCGTCTCGACGTTGTTGACGTTGGTGGGCAAGCCCCAGAGACCGGCGTTGGCGGGGAAGGGTGGCTTGATGCGCGGCATGCCGCGCGAGTCCTGAATCGACGAGATCAGCCCCGTCTCCTCGCCGCACACGTAGCTGCCTGCGCCGCGCACGACGCGGATCTCGAAGTTGAGGCCGCTGCCGAGGATGTTCTCGCCCAGCAGGCCGTACGCCCGCGCCTGCTCCACCGCCTGCTGCACGCGCGCGACACAGAGCGGATATTCGTCGCGGATGTAGATGTAGCCGATCTCGGCGCCGGTGGCCTGGCCCGCGGTGATCATGCCTTCGAGGATGGGGTGCGGGTCGCCCTCCATCAGGTTGCGGTTGACGAAGGCGCCGGGGTCGCCCTCGTCGGCGGTGCAAACGATGTACTTCGGCGTGCGCCGCGCGACCTTGAGGAAGTCCCACTTGCGGCCGGCGGGGAAGGCGGCGCCGCCGCGGCCCCACAGGCCCGAGTCGAGGATCAGCTTGATCAGCTCGTCCTGCGACAGCGCCAGCGCTCGTGCCATACCTTGATAGGCGCCGGCGGCGATGGCGTGGTCGATATTCTCCGGATCGATGATGCCGCATACCGCCATCAGCTGGCGCACCTGCCCGCGCCAGAAGACGTGCTGCTCGATCGGCGCGACGCCGGCCACGGAGCCGCGCAGCGTCCCCACGGCCAGCTCACCGCCCCGTTCGCCCCGCACGATCGCCCGTTCGAGCAGCGCTTCGACCCGCTCCGGCTCGACCTTGCCGTACTGCACGCGCACGCCGTCCGGCCACGTGACCGAGAGCAGCGGCTCGACGAAGCAGAGGCCGTTGCAGCCGGTGACGCCGACATCGCACTCCAGGCCGCGCGCCTGCACGACCGCGCGCACGCGAGCCAGCGTCTGCTCCGCCCCCCAGGCGTTGCCGCAGGTGGCGATGCTCACCGCGATATATGGCCGCTGCGGCCGGTCCACCGCCGCCCACGCCGCGTCGGCGGCTTTCCGAAGCTCTGCATACGACGCCATAACTGCACTCACACCGCTGGATAGTTGCTCGAATCAGCAAGGCGCGCCCGCGACGCGTACCGTTGCTGCCTACAGATCGCGCTCGCCCGCCTTCAGCCGCCGCGCCAGCTCCACCGCGTCGGCGACCTGCAGCCGACCGCGCACGGCGCCGTTGTACCAGATCTGCGGCGCGGCCTCGCAGGTGCCGTTGCACTGGCCCAGGTGCAGCCCGATCTCGTTGTCCGGCGTCTCGCCCTCCATGCCGATGCCGAGCACGGTTTCGAACACAAGGCGGATATTGTCGCCGCCCTTGAGCCGGCAGGCTGGGCCGCTGCACCACATAATCTGGTTCTGCGGCGGCGGCGTGGTGCGAAACTCCGAGTAGAAGCTGAGGGCGCCGAACACCGCCGAGGCGTTCATGCGCAGTTTCTTCGCGACTTCGGGAATCGCGTCGGGCGGCACGTACCCGAAGGCGTGCTGGAGGGCGTGCAGCGCGGCCAGCAGGTCGCCCTGGTCGGCCTCGAATGGCGCGAGCAGCTCGCGATAGCGCAGCAGCACTTTGTAGTCCGGCATCCGCGGCTCCGGCGCCGTACGGCGCGCTTGTTCTATCGGTCACGAGTATAGCCGCGGCGTTTCGCACAGGCCAGAGGCCACTGGCAGCGGTGCGGGCGACTGCAATATTGCCGACGCCGATCCTGGCATTGCTGACCAGTGCGGCTATTGGAATCATCTGGCCATCCCAGCGCAGGCACTACTGGCTCACCACAACTTAGCGATGATCACCACGGTTGCCTTACCGGCTGGCCAGTAAGTCCTGATCGGCAATCCTGGCTGCACCGCAAAGCCTGTCAGCGGAGCCGGCGTGGCATACGCGTTCGACCCAAGATCCGGCTGTCGCTCGGTCATGACTCTTGAACCGGGTCAGGGGCCTGGACCCATTCTGGAGTGGGTGGTCCGGTCCCCATGGCGTCATCGATGAGTCAGCCCTAATCGACTGCAGACCACACGCGTGAAGAAGTGATGGCGCGGTTTGCAATCGTGCTGGGCGGCGACCGGTTGACAGCCGCCCAAATCTCAATCAACCCGTAACGGGATTATTCTTGAAACACGAATATAGAATGAGTAGCATGAATGCCAGTGCGCAGCGGCCGGGTGGAGAGGCGAGCGACGATGCGATGACTACCATTGCGACCAAGGAGTCAGTATTAGCTGGATTTGCGGAAGCACGGAAATCACGACGCATCAGCCGCTCATCGGCGATTTTCTGAATTTCGGTATGTTTATAAATGACTGGTTCCAGCAGGAATATTACTCATTGGATGGGTCGACGTGGACCGAATTCCCCTCGCCGACCTCCAGAATCACCCTCTCAGGCTCTAGCGCTACGGCCGCAACGTTTGGCGACAGAAACAATCTGTACTGCGACCGTCCGTTAGGCTCGGAACTATTCTCATACGGTCAATACCATCAATCCGGTTATCTCTACTCCATGAACCTGCGAGCGGCGGGAACGTGTCGATAGCGCGAGAGATTACTTGTGGCTAAGGATGTCTTCGTCTCGCGTTGGTGCGTGCTCACGGTTTTCCTGTGTGGCGCGCTTGCAATCCGGAGTACACCGAACGATGCCGCCCGAGCGGCTGGCTGGCAAACAACACCGGTCACAGTCACCTATGCGCCAGGATGGAATCTCATTGGAGCCTCGCCCGGGACGGTACTGGCAGGGGTGGTTGGCCCGCTCTACGCCCTCCAGCCTGGCGGCAGTATGTATGCAACGGTTGCCCCTGGCACGGTCGCGGATGGACACTCGCAAGGGACGGGGCCGCGAACAGGTGTTGGGTACTGGGCCTACTTCTCCAGTGCCACCGCAATATCCATCCCCTTCTATCCGAGCATGCCGCAAGCCGGTGGCCGCCGAGGGTCAGTCCCATTCACGATTGCGCCGCCTGCCGGCCAATGGGTGATGATTGGCAACCCTTACAACACCGCGGTGACCGTGGATGACCTGCCAGGCGTTTACGCGTATGTGACTGGTCAAGGGTATGTTCTGACGTCACAACTCGAGCCAGGGCAGGGTGCATTTGCCTATTCCGAAACGGGTGCTACTGTCCTGCTTTGCCCGGTCAATCTGACATGCGGTTAGTATTACAATGACCACTACCGCCTCCGGTGCGGGAGTCACGCTCACGACAGAGGTCGCCACGCCTGCGGCGGCCGTTCTGAGCACGCATAGGGGCAGCCCCCCAGAAGGGTCACTGTAAAATTAGCGCGCCGTCATGCCGCCGTCCACCGGCAGCGCGTGGCCGGTGACGAATGAGGCGTCGTCCGAGCAGAGCCAGACCACGGCCGCGGCGATCTCTTCCGGCCGGCCCATACGGTTCAGCGGGTGCGCCGCGTCGAGCTGGCGGCGGCGCTGCGGGTCGCCGCTGCCCAGCGCCCGCGCGACCATCGGCGTGTCGATCACGCCGGGGCAGACGGCGTTCACGCGCACGCTCTGCTTCGCGTAGGCCAGCGCCGCGCTCTTCGTCAACCCGACCACGCCATGCTTGCTGGCGACGTAGCCCGAGAGCGTCGGCGAGCCCTGCAGGCCGGCCACCGAGGCCGTGTTCACGATCGCGCCGCCGCCCTGCGCGATCATGCGCGGAATCTCGTACTTCAGGCAGAGATACACGCCCTTCAAATTGACGGCGATCACGCGGTCGAACTCGTCTTCGCCGTAGTCGGCCGGCAGCGTCACGGGCCCTTCGATGCCCGCATTGTTGTGGGCGCAGTCGATGCGGCCGTAGAGGGCCAAAGTGCGCTCGATTAGTGCCTCCACGTCCTTCGCCTGCGAGACGTCGCAGCGCACGAACGCGGCGGTGCCGCCGGTGTCCTCGATACGGCGCACGGTCTGCTCGCCGCCGGCCGCGTCCACGTCGGCGACGACGACCTTCGCGCCGGCGCCCGCGAATGCGAGTGACGACGCCCGCCCGATGCCCGAGCCGCCGCCCGTGACCAGCGCAACCTTGGCGTCCAGTTGATCGGACATTCCTGAAACTCCTCATGCGGGATTCGCTGCCGGACGGCGCGTCTCACCAGATCGTCGCGCCGCCGTCCACGTTCAACACCTGACCGGTGATGAAATCGGCCGCGTGCGAGGCAAGGAAGACGACGGCGCCCTTCAAGTCGTCCTCGCGCCCGAGCCGGCCCTGCGGTGAGAGCGCCGTCATGCGGTCCTCCACCGTCTTGACGAGGTAGTCGGTCATCTTCGTCGGGAAGTAGCCGGGCGCCACGGCGTTTACCTGAATGTTATGTCGCGCCCACTTGACTGCCAGATCGCGCGTCAGCGCATCAACGCCGCCCTTCGCCGCGTTGTAAGAAACCGTGTCCTGCAGCTCCGGCGCGAGGCCGAGCTGGCCGGTGATCGAGCTGACGTTGACGATCTTGCCGCCGCCGCGCGCGATCAGCCGCGGCGCTGCTGCCTGCGACATCAGCCAGACGCCGGTAAGGTTGACGCGCAGCACCATCTCCCACTTGTCGAGGGGAAACTCGAGCGACGGCGCGCCCCACGAGGTGCCGGCGTTGTTCACCAGGATATCGATACCGCCGAAGCGCTCGACCGTCGCCTCGATCGTGCGGCGTACGCCCTCCGGCTCGCCCACGTCGGCCTCCAGCGCCAGCACTTCGGCGCCGGCCACGCGCAGCTCGCCCTCAGCCGGATCGAGCCATTGTCGCCGCCGGCCGGTGATAGCGACCGCCGCGCCCGCTTCGCCGAGGCCGCGGGCGATCTCCAGCCCCAACCCGCGCGAGCCGCCGGTGACGATCGCGACCTTGCCGGTCAGGTCGAACAGCTCTTTGACGTTCATCGACGCCTCCGAACGCAGCGCCGGGCGGCGAGCAGCGTGCTGCGATGCATATCGATCTGGACGGTACCGAAGACCAGCCCTGCTCACAAGCAGAGCAGGCAGATCACGCGCGGTATCGGCAGTGCTGCAACGGGATCGTGTTGGCGGGACGGCTCACGCAAGCCAGCGCGTGCGCGCGGCGGCCGGGGCGCGCTTGCCCTGTCGCTCTTGCGCGGCATAGCCGAGCTGCACGAGGCCGACGATCCGCTTACCAACAGCAACGCCGAGTAACTCGCGCGCCGGCGCATAGCCGATCAGCCGGTTCGTGCTCCAGAAGGCGCCCAGCCCCAGCCCCCGGGCCGCCAGCATCAGGTTCTGGATCGCGGCGGCCGTCGCGGCGTAGTCCTCCTCGCGCACGGCAGGATCGGCATGCTCGGCCATCGCTACGGCGACGGTGACCGGCGCAGCGAGCGCCTTCTGATAGCCCTCTTCCGCCGTGCGCGCGATCTGCTGTTCGGTGAGCGTGCCCTGCTCACGCAGTCCTGCCGCGGTCTGCTCGCGGCGCAGGATGGCCAGTCGCTCGAGCGTGGCGCCCTGCACGACGATGAACTCCCACGGCTCGGTCAGGCGGTGGTTGGGCGCCCATACCGCGGCTTCAAGCACGCGCTCGATCGTCTCGCGCGGCACCGGTTCGGGCCGGTACGCCTTGATCGTTCGGCGCGTATGAATCGCATCGAGCACGTCCACCCCTGACCTCCACGGCGCACCCGCGCCGCCGTGATTTATTGTAGCCGCCTTGCAAGGTACAGGCGGCACGCGCCGTGCCCATGCCTGTTTGTTCCGCGACCGCGCGCCGATAGCTCGTATGGAGAATCGCGATCGCGAGGCGCATGCCGATGTCCGCCTGCTACGTCCGTCGCCGCGCTCTCGTAGCTAGCAAGCGTGCCGCTGTCGGGCCGCGCGGCCGCACGGCAACGCTCGCGGCGGCGCTCCTGCTCGCGGCCGGGTGTTCGGCCGGCGTGCGTCAGCCGGCTTCAACCAGCACGGCCCCGGCAAACGCTCCTCCGCCCGTCCAATCCCGGATGGCTCCCCCGCCCGTGCTGACGTCCGCGGTGGCGCCGCCAACACCCATGACCACGCCCGCGGCCGTGCCCGTACCCGCCCGGAGTGCGCCCGGACAGGATCCAGCGGCGATCGAAGCAGCGCTCGCGACGCTCGATGCCGTGCCGGAAGCAGCCACCACCAGCGACAGCTCGCGCTGGGCGAGCGAGACGACTCCCGGCGGCTGGAACTCGGCACCCCTCGCGGCGCCCGCGGCGGGTGCGGCCGTGCAGGTGCGCCCAGGGCCGCGCTACTGGGGTGTGGCGACGTATTACGGCGCGGACTTCCAGGGGCTGCCGATGGCCGCCGGCCCGCTGTTCGACATGCGCGACCCGACCGTCACCGCCTCAAATAGCTGGCCGCTCGGCACCCGCCTGCGCATCACGCGCATCGCCGGCGGACCGTGGGACAGCCTTCTGACGCCGGTTGAGCGCGACGCCTATTTCCGTCGCTCGATCGTCGTGACCGTGATGGACCGCGGCGCCTTCACGCACGCGCTGGACCTGAGCTGGGGCGCCTTCGCCGAGCTGGGCAATCCCGCCGAAGGCGTGATCCGCGTGCTGATCGAGCCGGTCGACGGCGTGCCGCCGGTCAAGGGCCTGCGCGGCGCACCCGCAGGGCCGGATTTGGGACGCTGAGCGCAGGCGATCGGCGTTCGTCAGCGCACAGCTTGCAACCGTTTCGTATCCGTACCCTCGTCGGTTGCCATAAGAACCCCACGCCTCGGCACGGGCGCACGCAAAACTGTTCACGACGGGGGTCGGAATCCGTGGCGGGAGAGCGTATGCGCGGGCAGGCGGCGGTGGCCCTGATCTCGATGCTGGCGATGACGCTGGCCACACCTGTGGCGGCACGGGCGGCATCGCCGCACCGCTGCGAGTGCGTCGAGTATGTGAAGAGCTACTTCGGGCTCAAAGGCGCGGCCGGCAACGCCAAGGACATGGGGCCGTTTCTCGCCGCTCACGGGTTCAGACGCATACCGGCGCCGATGCCCGGCGCCGTGGCCGTCTTGCAGCCGCGCTACTACCGTCACGGCGAGGGCAGCCGCTACGGGCACGCCGGCGTGATCAGCTCCCTCACCCGCGTCGATGCGAAGCACTGGGCTTTCATTCTGCGCAGCGCAAATCAGCTTGCCCGGCCGACGACGGCGCTCGGCTGCAACAACGTGTCGCTGAAGTGGTTTGGGCCGCTGGCCGCGGACAGCCGCCTCGCGACCTATTGGCTGCCGCCGCGCTGATCGGCGTCCATCGCGGCCGGTTACAGGCTTTGGATGAATGCCAGCAGCTCTGCATTGACTTCGGCAGGAAATTCCTGCTGGGTCCAGTGCCCGCAGCCGGGCAGCAGCACCGTCTTCCTCAGCTTCGGCACAAACCGTTCCAGGTTGTGAACGACGGCATCCATACCCGGAAACGCGATTACCGCGTCGCGCTCTCCGGCGATATACAGCGCCGGCTGCGAGACCAGGGCGCCCTGCCAGGCGCCCATCAGCTCCCAGCTCAGGTCGATCGCGCGATACCAGTTCAGCCCGCCTGCAAAGCCGGTGCGGGCGAATTCGCCGGCATAGAAATCGATGTCCGCCTCCGTCAGCCAGGCCGGCAACTGCTTCGGTTCGACCGTGCGCGTCAGCACTCCCTGGCCCTTGGGCATTTCCGGTCGCCAGCGCTCGTCCGGCGCCGCGTCGCCGGAGAGCGCGTACAGAAACCGGCGCAGCGAGGCGCACACGTCGCGCTCGAGCTCCGCCTCGGCCACGCCCGGCTCCTGGAAGTAGGCAATGTAAAAGTCCAGTTCGGGCGGTAGCTGTTGGCGAATCGCTGTCAGGAAGCTCGCGTCGCCACGCGGGGTGTAGGGCACGCTGAGGCCGACGACGCCGCGGATGCGGTCGGGGCGCAGCAAGGCCGTGTGCCAGGCCACCGGCGCCCCCCAGTCGTGGCCCACGATCACCGCCTGCTGCTCGCCCAGCGCGTCCAGCACGCCCAGCATGTCGCCCACGTGGTGCAGTTGCGTGTACTGCGCAGCGGCCGCGGGCCGATCGGTCTGGCCGTAGCCGCGCAGGTCGGGGGCGACGGCGTGCAAGCCGGCGCCGGCGAGGGCGTGCAGCTGGTGGCGCCAGGAGTACCAGCTCTCGGGGAAGCCGTGACAGAGCAGCACCAGCGGCCCGCTGCCCGCCTCGGCCAGGTGCAGGCGAATGCCGTTGCTCTGCACAAACCGATGCCTGATCTCGACCGGCGCAGCTCCAGCCATGCCATCCTCCTGCCGCGGTTCAGGTGTACCGATACAGGGTACAGGAGTCCGCTTCGGCCTGCCGCGCGTGCCGGGGCGAGCGCAGGGAGGCCGGTCTCGGAACGATCGCCGGCAAGATGCGCGGACGCCACGGAAGCCGACCTGAGACGACGATCGACCGGGCCAGGTGTACGATGACGTTGCCCGGCCAGAGATGCGGAGGGCGGCAGGCGTGGGCGCGGGGACAGCGGACGAGGACGATGCGGCCGAGTTCTCCTTCGAACCCGGATCGCATGAAGACGTGTGGCTGGCGAAATATCGCGGCCGGCCGATCGGCGCCGTTGGCTACGCGCTCGGCGATGGCCGCTGGCGTGCCGCCTGGCACGGGGATCTCGTCGGCAGCAGCTACGAGACGCGCGAGGAGGCCGTGCGGGCTTTGCTCGAACGCGCTGACCGCGATCTCAGCGGATAGAGACACGCCATAAGCCGCGACCGAGCCACTGTTGGCCACAGCCTCGGGCGCCCGTCGTGTCACCCGCTGCACAGAGCGCTATCCGCGCGGCAGGCCGAGGCCGCGCGTGGCGATGATGCCGCGCTGAATCTCGCTGGTGCCGCCGCCGATCGTCGTAGCGGAGGCAGCCAGGTAGTGGCGCGGGATGCGGCCGGCAAGCGGCGCGGCGCCCCCTCCCCGGCCCTCCCCCATATCGTTGAACATCATGGGGGAGGGAGAAGCTGTTGCGGAGGAACCGGCGAGGGTGCCTTGCAGGCCGAGAATGCGCATGCCAGTTGCGGCGATGCGCTGGTCCAGCTCGCCGTTGTAGAGTTTGGCGATCGAGGCTTCTTTATTGGGAATCAGGCCGCGGCGCTGCATCGAGATCACCTGATACGAGAGCAAGCGGCCGATCTCCGCTTCCACCGCCCGCTCGGCCAACTCGGCACGCTGCACGGCCGTGAGCTTCCGGCCACTCTCGCGCACCCAGTTGGCCAGGTCGCGCACGATCAGCGCCATCGAGGTCGAAGCGGCGATGCTGCTGCGCTCGAAGTCGAGCGTCGTCGCGCCGATGTACCAGCCGCGGTTCTCCTCGCCCAGCAGGTTTTCTTTCGGCACCCGCACGCTGTCGAAGAAGACTTGGTTGAAGCTGTGGTCGTCGAGCATATTGACCAGCGGCCGCAGGGTGATGCCGGGCGTGTTCATCTCCAGCAGAAAGTAGGAGATGCCCTTGTGCTTGGGCGCGTCCGGGTCGGTGCGAGCCAGCAGGATCATCCACTGCGAGTGGTGGGCGCCGGAGGTCCAAATCTTCTGGCCGTTGACCACATAGTCGTCGCCGTCACGCGTCGCGCGCGTTTGCAGGCTCGCCAGGTCGGAGCCGGAGCCGGGCTCGGAGAAGCCCTGGCACCAGGTCTCGTCGCCGCTGACGATGCGCGGCAGGAAGCGCCGCTTCTGCTCCTCGCTGCCGTAGAGCATAATCGTCGGCCCGGCCCAGCCGACACCGATGCCGCCGACGCCGGGGGCGCGGTGCACCGCCATCTCCTCGTTGAAGATGAACTGCTGGCCGATATCGAGGCCGGCGCCGCCGTACTCCCTCGGCCAGTGCGGCGCGAGCCAGTGGCGCGCCGCCAGCTTGTGCCGCCACTCGCGCATCGGCCCGCTCTCGAGGCCGCGGCCGCGACGGGTGTTGAATGCGCCCCACTCCGGCTCGACGCTGCGCAGCGCCGCGGGCAGCTCCGCCTCGATAAAGCCGCGCACTTCGGCGCGGAAGCCGGCGTCTTGCGGCGAATCACGAAACTCCACGGCGGCGCCTCCCCACGGGCGACACATCGCCCGTTCCCCGATCATGGCCGCATCGCGCCACCGATCGCAAGCGAGGCATGCCGCTTTGACCGCCGAAACTCCCCTTTTGCCGGCACCGACGCGGTATCGTGCAGATGATCGGTGATTCGCCGGCCCATGCTTTGCTGGATAACAGCCAGCTCACGCAGGAGGAACCCATGATTACCAGTACAGATGCGTTCCTGCGCTACTTTCAGGCCGTGAACCGCCGCGCGATGCGCGATGTTGGCACCCTGCCGGCTGAAGCGGCGACGTGGCGGCCGCCGGCCGGCGAGGGCGAGAACGCCTGGGGCATTCGCCAGCTCGTGGCGCACATGTGCGGCTCGCGCCTGTACTTTGCGCACGCGTATCTGAACGAGGGTTGGACGGCCGAACGCTGGCCCGAAGACCTGAGCGACCAGGCGAGCTGGGTGCCCGCACTCGATCACTCCTGCGCACGTTTCTGCGAGCGGCTGGCCGGCACACCGAACGACTGGCTCGAGCGGCGCATCGATCTGATCGATACACCGGGCGCCACGATCGCCGGTTGGCGGGCGTTGCTGATGATGGTCGAGCACGATGTGCATCATCGCTCGCAGATCGACACCTACGCCGGCCTCAACGGCTGGCCGGTGGCGCAGATCTTCGACCGTACCTTCGAGGCGGTGGCGGCGCAGCGCGACGATCAGCTACGCAAGCACGGCCGCGCCTGAGGTCGACATCGACGGCCCGCGGCGGCGAGTGCTGTGGCGTGCCCGCAGCTACGGTCGCACCGGCCGTCGTACAAACGTGGCAAAACGCGTATTGCGGCCCGTTCGCCGGCTCCCGCGTTGACCGCAGGAGCCGGCGAACGATGCTGCCGGGACTCAAGCGCTGACCACGCCCGATTGCCCCACGCCGCCCGGCCACGGTACACGTTACAGAGGGTGAGGCCGAGCGACCGTGCCCGCCTGCCGCGTGCTCCGCAGGCCGAAAGGCCGGGGCCGGACGCCGAGATCGTACGCGCGCCGCCCGCCGGGCGTGCCGGCGCGGGTGGAGTCTGCGTATGCCGTCCGGCGAAGTCGCCGGCGAGCTGGCCGCCATCGCCAGTGCGGCGCTATGGGCGTTCTCCAGCCTGGCGATGGCGGGCGTCTCGCGGCGCATGCCGGCGATCGCGGTCAGCGCCCTGCGCCTTGTCTTCGGCGTGCTGTTCTATCTCGTGCTGCTCGTGGCCGCGGGCCAGGCCGGCGACCTGCTGCGGCTCGGCCTCGGCACGGCGCTCGCGCTGGCCGCCAGCGCGATCCTGGCGCTCGGCTTCGGCGATACCCTGTATATCTACGGCATGCAGGCGATTGGCGTCAGCCGCGCCTCACCGATCAGCGTCACCTCTTATCCCGTGCTTACGCTCGCGCTCGCCTGGATTCTGCTCGGCGAAGCGGTCTCGCTGCGCACGGCACTCGGCACGGGGCTGGTGCTGGGCGGTATCGTGCTGATCGTCGCACGCCCGGGCGGTTCGACTGTGGCTGTCCCCGAAGTGGCTGAGGTTGAGCCGCCGCTCTCCGAGGCGATCGGCAGCCCCGCGGCCGCGGCCCCGGTGCGGCTCGACACGCGCCAACAGCAGGGCGTTTCGGCGGTGGGCCTGACGCTGGTGCTGGTGGCCGCCGTCGCCTGGGCGCTTTCGACCGTCTGGTTGCAGACGCTTACCGCGGACGCGAGCTTGTTGGTCGTGAACACTGTGCGCGTGCCGGTGGCGATGCTGCTGATCGGCGGGGTGGCCTGGGGCCGCGGCCTGTTGAGGCCCCGCAGCTACAGCCGCCAGGACCTCGTGCTGCTCAGCGCGGCCGGACTGGTCGGCAGCGGCCTGGGCTCGTTGCTTTACGTGTACGCGCTCAAAGAGGCGGGCGCGGGACGCAGCGCCCTGCTCAACTCGCTCTCGCCGCTGTTTGCGCTGCCGCTTGCCGCCATTTACCTGCGCGAGTCGCTGACGCGGCTCACGATCGCGGGCACGGCGCTGGCGCTGGGCGGGCTGTGGCTGGTGATTGGCTGACCATCAGTTTGAGTCGTGGCCGATATTCGCCTGTACCGCCGGCAGCGCCGCCACCCGCTCCCACACCAGCGCCGCGATGCGCTCCACTGGCTGTGAACCGTCGAGCACGAGCCAGCGATCCGGCTCCGCGGCGGCGAGCCCCAGATACGCCGCGCGCACACGCTCGTGGAAGGGCAGCGCCTCGCCGCCGATCGCGTCCCTGCCTTGCTCGCCGTGCTTGCGCCGCAGGCCCAGATCGGGCGGTACGTCGACCAGCACGGTCAGCGCCGGCCGCAGCCCGCGCGTGGCGACGGCGTTCACCAGCTTCAGGCTTGCGGGGTCGAGGCCGCGCCCGCCGCCCTGATAAGCCAGCGTCGAGTCATCGAAACGATCGCTGATCACGACAGCGCCGTGCGCCAGCGCCGGCAGAATCAGCTCGGCCACGAGCTGCGCCCGCGACGCTTCCATCAGGAACAGCTCGGCCAGCGGGTCGAGGCGCTGCCAGTCGCCGCCGGCCAGCTCGCGGTGGAAGCGCCGCGCCAGCGCCGGCTTGCGCACCAGTGCCCGCAACTGCTCGCCGATCGGCGTGCCGCCCGGCTCGCGCGTCAGCACGACCTCGCGCCCCGCCGCCCGCAGCCGCTCGGCCAGCAGCCGGGCCTGCGTCGATTTGCCGCTGCCCTCGCCGCCTTCGAACGTGATCAAGGGCAGTGGGCAGTGGGCAGTGGGCAGTGGGGATTGGCTAGTCACGCGGTCGCTCGCCTCGCATGCAGGATATGCGCCGGACGCCGGCGGTTCACCCCCGACGGCGCCGCACGAAGGTGAAACAGTGGGGCGGCACTGGCCGGCCGAACGCCGAGCGAGCGGTTCGCCGCGGCGCAGACCGCGCGCGTCCCGCTGGCACAGCAGGATCCTCCAGCGTGGGAACCGCTCACCGCGCCACGAAGATGATCTCCGGGCTTGGCTCGCTGAAGGGGCTGCCGTCCCAATCACCGTACACGACCTCGGGGCTGAAGCCCGAGGTCGTGAGCTGGCCCAGCACCTCGTCACGCGTCGGGAAGCGCAGCACCTGCCGGCTCACCAATTCCTCGCCTGTCGCCGTGAATCGGTAGTGCAGCTCGCCGTCGACGAACGCGCCGCGCACGCTGCGCAGGTGCGCGGTGACCTCTACATCGCCTTCCTCGGCGCTGGACAGGCGTCGCGGGGGCGCCGCGGGCGTCCACTGCTCCCAGGCGCGTGCGAGCGGATTGCGCGTCTCGAAAGCGAGCCGTCCTCCGGGCGCGAGCGCGGAGCGCGCCGTGCGCAGCATGGCCTGCACATCATCGTCGCCGAGGATCGCCTGGAAGGCGTGGCCGCTCAGCATGACGAAGTCGAAGCGGCCGACGAGCTGCACCCGGCGAACGTCGGCTTCGATCCAGGTCACGCGCGTTCCGCCGGGCCGCGCACGCGCAATCGCGAGCATCGCCGGGGCGGCATCAACAGCGGTCACGCTGTGCCCGCGCTCCGCCAGCGCCACGGTGATCTGGCCCGTGCCGCAGCAGAGGTCCAGCACGCGCAGCGGCGTTGCGCCGGCGAGCGCGACGTAGAAGTCGAGGTCTTCCCGATCCGTGCCCCACTGATCGTACAGGCGGGCAAGGCGCGGGTCGTGGAACTCGGCCACCTCCATCGACGCCACTCCTTCGCCGGCAGCCCGCGAATGTGCGGGCCGAGCGGCCGCAAAACCGCGAAAGCTGCCCCGCCGCCGGGCAATCGTCAGCGCCAGCCGGTTGACCCCGATCGCCGCTGCCCTGTCCGCATGATTATGGACGAGAGCCATCCGCTGGAAGGCTTCAGTCCAGAGCCACACGTGCCGCCGTCTTGCGACGCGAGCGAGCGGGCCGAGCTGCGGCAGCTGCAGCCTTTTCCGCTCGCGCCTCAAGGCGGGCGATACGCGCCAGCAGTGCCTCGCGGTCGGCGGCGTCGGCGGCGCCGAAGCGCAGATGGTGGCGCTCAACCAGCGCCAGCGCCTGGCGAGTGTATTCCGCGGCGCGGCAGAAGTCGCGGGCGGCGCGCTCGTGGAACTTCGCCAGCTCGATGTAGGCGTAGAGCTGCTGGTTGCGCGGTCGCGCGGCGACCGCTTCCCAAACCTCGACGGCTTCTTCCCAGCGACCGAGCTTGCGCAGCAGCAGCGAAAGCCGCTTTTCACACTCGTGCTGCAGGGCGGGGCCGAGGCCGATCTCCAACGCGGCGCGGTAGTTGGCGATCGCCTCGCCGGCCAGCCCGTCGGCCTCGCAGGCACGCCCGAGCGCGAAGCGGTCCTCGGCGCCGCGCGCCCCCTCGCCGCCAAACAGGTCGCAGAGATGCGCAGTCAGCGTCACCAGCGAGAGCACGTCGAGCGCGTTGTGATCGAAGACGGGCTGTACGGCACGGAAGCGGCGCGTGCGCACATAGCGGAAGTAGAGCGCCGGAATCTCCCAGCCCGGCACATCCTCGATGCGCGTCAGGCCGAGCACCTGCTGCTCCAGCTCGCCCAGCCGGCAGGAGGCGAAGCGGTCGCGGTAGATGCGCCGCGAAGGGTGCAGCAGATCCAGGTGCGGCAGCTCGCGCACGTTTGGGCCGTGCGCCTGGCCGCGCAGCAGCCCGTTGATCGTGAAGCGCGTCTCCAGCAGCGGCAGATCGAAGGTTTTGCCGTTGAAGGTCACGACCGCATCGAAGGCCGGCAGATAGTCGGCCAGCGCCCGCAGCAGCGCCGGCTCCTGGCCGAAGTCGGTCTGAAAGTACTGGCGCAGGCGGAAGCCGCCGTCGCAGAAGTGGCCGATGCCGACGAGAAAAGCGTACGTTCCGGTGCCGCCCGCAAGGCCGGTCGTCTCTGTATCCAGGTACAGCACTCGCTCCGGCGCGATCCCCGCCAGCGCGGCGTTGCGGCCCACGCGGGCGACGATCTCTCCGCGAGCGCTCAGTGTGCGCCTCAATGGGATTGCGCCGTGCAGGTGGTCCAGCTCGAAGCGCTGCTCGACGATGAAGATGCGCCCGTCCGGCGTGTCCTGCCAGAAGCCGGGCATGAGGTCGGCGATGTCGGGCTGTTGGGGCGTGAGTGGTGAGTGGTGAATGGTGAATGGGTGGCGCGTGATCGGAAGTGAGGGTGGCGCCGGCGTGGCGTTTGCAGCGGGCAGGGCGCCCAGGCCGCGCAGCTTCTCGCGCAGCGAACGCGCGCCCGCCTGATTCAATGAGCTGCTGGAATCCGCAACAGCGCTGGGCGCAGCCTCCTCGCCACCACTCACCCTTCACCCCCAATCGCCCGCCCCAGCAACGCCAGCGCCGCCGCCTTCGGATCGCCGGACAGCTCGTTCGCCGGGCCGACGCACGAGGGACAGCCGCTTTCGCAGGCGCAGGCGAGCGCCAGGTCGCGCGCGGCGGCCAGCAGACGGCCGTGTTCGGCGTAGAGCCGGTCGGAGAAGCCGACGCCGCCGGGATGATTCTCATAGAGAAACACCGTCGGCGCCTCGGTGAAGGGCGACTTCACCTGCGCAACGGCGCGCACGTCGCGCGGGTCGCAGAGCAGAAACAGCGGCGCCACGTTGACCAGCAGGTTGCCGATCGCCCAGAGCCCGCCCTGCAGCTCGTCGCTGCCCCCTCCCCGGCCCTCCCCCATGG
>Ga0102924_1000561_pt1 | contig 46062 bp, 45 predicted proteins | sample PaiPotPPM11metaG_FD_80116 | JGI IMG/M metagenome (GOLD analysis project Ga0102924, IMG submission 80116) | Iron sulfur acid spring bacterial and archeal communities from Banff, Canada, to study Microbial Dark Matter (Phase II) - Paint Pots PPM... ... | reverse complement strand
ATCCGTCGCTCGGCGGCCGGACCAGCAAGTTTCCTGGAGTTGATGGCCGCGTTGGGCAGCAAGGACGGCCGCGAGATCGTGCGCGAGCTCGACGCGCTTTACGCCGCGAAGCGCCTCGACCGGCTCGATGACGGCCGATATGTGCTGAAGAACGGCGGAAAATGAAGGAACGTCATCACCGGGCCGGCGCGTCAGCGCCGTGACCCGGTGATCCCACTTAGGCTGGCACGACCTGTGCCCGCTCAATCGGGATGGCCGGAACAAGTCCGGCCATGACAACAAGGGAGTGAAACGGTGAGTCAACGAACCACGCCGCCATTTCGCGCCGATCATGTCGGCAGCCTGTTGCGGCCCGCGGCACTCAAGGACGCCCGCTCCAAACACGCCAGCGGTGCGATCACACCGGCGCAACTTAAGGAGGTCGAAGACCGCGAGATCGATAAGATCATCAAAAAGCAGGAAGAGGTTGGCCTCAAGCTTGCGACCGACGGCGAGTTTCGCCGCTCGTGGTGGCATTTCGACTTCTTCCGCGGTCTCGAAGGCGTGACGTTCTACACCACCGACCACGGCATCCAGTTCCACGGCGTACAGACCAAGGCCGAGGCCATCAAGATCGACGGCAAGATCGGCTTTTCCGGCCATCCTATGCTGGAGCATTTCAAGTTCCTTAAGGCGCACACGCGCGTCACGCCGAAGATGACGATTCCGGCGCCGAGCACCTTCCATTTCCGCCAGGGCCGCGCCGCGATCAGCAAGGCGATCTACCCGGAGATCGATCCATTCTTCGACGACCTCGCCAAGACCTATCGCGCTGCAATTCGGGCCTTCTACGACGCCGGCTGCCGCTACCTGCAACTCGACGACACGGCCTGGGCGATGGTGTGCGATCCGAACGAGCGCGCGCAATCAAAGATGCGCGGCGACGATCCCGACGCGTTGCCGAAGCGCTACGCGCGCCTCACCAACTCAGCGCTCGAAGGCAAGCCGGCGGACATGACGATCACCATGCATTCGTGCCGCGGCAATTTTCGCTCGACCTTCATCGCCTCGGGCGGCTACGAATTCGTCGGCGAGCAGCTTCTCGGCAATACCGGTCTCGACGGCTACTTCCTCGAATACGACTCGGACCGCGCCGGCGGCTTCGAGCCGTTGCGATATTTTCCAAAGGGTAAGAAGCAGCTCGTGCTCGGTATCGTCACGTCAAAATTTGGCAAGCTCGAAAACAAGGACGACATCAAGCGCCGCATCGAGGAGGCTGCGAAATACGTCGCGCTCGACCAGCTCTGCCTGTCGCCGCAATGCGGCTTCGCCTCGACCGAAGAGGGCAACGTTCTGTCCGAAGACGAGCAGTGGGCGAAGCTGCGGATGATTGTGGAATTGGCCGATGAGGTTTGGGGAAAGTAGCAATGACTTGTCATCGTTCGCGAAGGCGGACGATCCAGTAATCACCGGATGATCGGCTTTTGCGGTGACTACTGGATGCCCCGCCTGCGCGGGGCATGACAGTGGTAAGTAGGATTAAGACGTATGCAGCGTACCAAACCGCCGTTCCGCGCCGACCACGTCGGCAGCCTGCTGCGCACGACGCCGCTCAAAGCGGCGCGCGAGAAGCGCAAGCGCGGCGAGATCACCGCCGAAGCGCTTAGCGAAATCGAAGATCGCGAGATCGAGAGCGTGATCCGCAAGCAGGAGGCTGCCGGGCTCAAGTCGGTGACCGACGGCGAGTACCGGCGCATCTCGTGGAACTATGATTTTCTCGAAAATCTCGACAACGTCGAATCTTACGCCGGCGAGCGCAAAATCAAGTTTGCGGCGAGCGGTCCGCAGCCGCGGCCGATCCTGCTGCGCGTCATCGGCAAGCTTGGCGGCTACAAGCCGCACCCGATGATCGAGCATTTTAAATTCCTCAAAGCGCATACCCGGCAGACGCCGAAAGTGACGATCCCGTCGCCCTCCTCGCTGCATTTCCGTTACGGCCGCGACGTCGTGCCGGCCTCGCTCTATCCGTCGATGGACGATTTCTACCGCGACCTCGGCGAGACCTATCGCAAGGCGGTGCGCGCCTTCGCCGATGCCGGCTGCCGCTACCTCCAGCTCGACGAAGTCAATCTGGCGTATCTGTGCGATCCGTCGCTGCGCAAATTCATCACCGATCGCGGCGAAGATCCGGCGGCGCTGCCGGACATTTATGCCGGCATGATCAACGCCGCGATCTCCGATATCCCGCCCGACATGACCGTCACCATGCATCTGTGCCGCGGTAATTTCCGCTCGAGCTTCGTCGCCTCGGGCGGCTATGAGCCGGTGGCCGAGCTGTTGTTCAACACCATCAAGGTGCACGGTTATTTCATGGAATACGATACCGAGCGCGCTGGCGGCTTCGAACCGCTGCGCTTCGTGCCGAAGGGCAAGACCGTCGTGCTTGGCCTGGTGACGACCAAGACCGGCGCACTTGAAACCAAGGACGCGATCAAGCGCCGAATCGAAGAAGCCGCCAAATTCGCCGATCTCGACCAGCTTTGCCTGTCGCCGCAATGTGGCTTCGCCTCGACCGAAGAAGGCAATAGTCTTGCGGAGGACGAGCAATGGGCGAAGCTGCGGATGATCGCAGAGGTCGCGCAGGACGTGTGGGGGGAATAATCGAATGCCAAATATCGTGGCCGGCAAGGTCGCCATCGTCACCGGCGCGGCTCGCGGCATCGGGCGCGGTATCGCGCTCCTGATGGCGCAGGAAGGCGCGCGCGTCGTGGTCTGTGATATCGGCGCGAGCCTTGATGGCGCTGGCGCCGATGCCGGACCTGCCCAGGACGTCGTTAACGAAATCAAGAAGGCCGGCGGCGAGGCGATTGCCTCGACGCTGTCGATCAGCGAGCCGGGCAACGCCGACAAGATCGTCAAGACGGCGCTCGACGCCTTCGGCCGTGTCGACATTCTGGTCAACAATGCCGGCATCCTGCGCGATCGCATCTTTCACCGCATGAGCTGGTCCGACTGGTCCGACGTGATCGGCGTGCATCTGCACGGCAGCTTCAATATGAGCCGCGCCTGCGCGACGCATTTTCGCGAGCAGAATTCCGGCAGCTACGTGCACATGACCTCGACCTCCGGGCTGGTCGGTAATTTCGGCCAGGCCAATTACATGGCGGCCAAGATGGGCATCGTCGGGCTGTCGCGCGGTATCGCGCTCGACATGGAGCGCTTCAAGGTGCGCTCGAACTGCATCGCGCCATTTGCCTGGACGCGGATGATCGACTCCATTCCGACCGAAACCGAGGCGGAAAAGGCCCGCGTCGCCCGACTTCGCGATATGACGCCGGAAAAAATCGCGCCACTCGTCGTGTATCTCGCTTCGGACCTCGCCGAGGGGATCAGCGGCCAGATTCTTTCGGTGCGCAACAACGAGATCTATCTGTTCAGCCAGAACCGGCCGATCCGCACGCTGCACCGCTCCGACGGCTGGACACCGGAAAAGATCGCCGCGCAGCTCAAGGGCGCGTTTTCATCTTCATTCACACCGCTCGAACGGTCGGGCGACGTGTTCTCCTGGGATCCGGTTTAGCACTTGTCATGCCCCGCGCCGGCGGGGCATCCAGTAATCGTTGACTGCGGAGAACAACTTTTACGTCTGTGATTACTGGATCATCCGCATTCGCGGATGATGACAAAGAGAGAAGATGCTAGGTCTGGAACAATGACGATCGTCTACGAAAAGCTCATGGCGCTCGACATCCCGCCGGCCGAGCAGGCCTACACGCCGAAGGATTGCATGCTCTATGCGCTCGGCGTCGGGCTCGGCCACGATCCGATGAACGAGGACGAGCTGCCCTTCGTCTATGAGAAGAATCTCAAGGTGATGCCGACCATGGCGGCGGTGCTCGGCTATGTCGGCTTCTGGGCGCGCGACCGCGATACCGGCATCGACTGGGTCAAGATGGTCAACGGCGAGCAGGGCATCACGCTGCACCAGCCGCTGAAGGGGCAAAACACCGTCATCGGCAAACAGCGCATCGTCGAAGTGATCGACAAGGGCGCCGGCAAGGGCGCGCTGGTGCTGAGCGAGCGCAAGGTGATCGACAAGGCGAGCGGCGACTTGATCGCGACCGTCACCCAAACCAGCTTCTGCCGCGCCGACGGCGGCTTCGGCGGGCCGCCGCGCCAGTCGCCCGAGCCGCATCCGATCCCGCCACGCGCGCCCGATACCGTTTGCGATCTGTCGACGCGCCCGGAGGCGGCCCTGATCTATCGCCTCAGCGGCGACCGCAACCCGCTGCATGCCGAGCCGGCATTTGCCAAACAGGCGGGCTATCCGCGGCCGATCATGCACGGGCTCGGCAATTTCGGCATCGCCGGCCACGCGGTGCTGAAAACCTTCTGTGGTTACGAGCCCGCCAAGCTCACCTCGTTCGCCTGCCGCTTCTCCGCTCCGGTGTTTCCGGGCGAGACTATCCGCACCGAGATGTGGCGCGACGGCGCGGTGGTGAGCTTCCGCTCCCGCGTCGTCGAGCGCGATGTCATCGCCGTCAACAACGGCCGCGCCGAGGTCCGATCGTGAAAATTCTTTTAGAATGACCCCGAATACGCCAAACGAGGACCTGTCGCCGATCCGCGAAGCCGTGCGCGCATTGTGCGCCGATTTTCCCGGCGAGTATTGGCGTGAGCTCGATCGCGAGCGCGCGTATCCCGAGAAATTTGTCGCGGCGTTGACCAAAGCGGGTTTTCTCGCCGCGCTGATCCCCGAAGACTATGGCGGCAGCGGTCTCACTATGAGCGCGGCTGTCGCCATCATGGAGGAGATACAAGCCTCGGGCTGCAACGGCGCGGCGTGCCACGCGCAGATGTACACGATGGGTACGGTGCTGCGTCACGGTAGCGCCGGGCAGAAAGCGCGTTATCTGCCTGGGATCGCGCGCGGCGAACTTCGCCTGCAAGCGTTCGGAGTGACCGAGCCGACCTCCGGCAGCGATACCCTTGGTTTGCGCACGACGGCGGTGCGCAACGGCGATCACTACCTCGTCAACGGCCAGAAAATCTGGACCTCCCGCGCCGAGCATTCCGATCTCATGCTGCTGTTGGCGCGCACTACACCGCGCGAGCAGGCGGCAAAACGCACGGCGGGCCTTTCGGTTTTTCTTGTCGACATGCGTGAGGCGAAGGGCAACGGCCTGACGATCCGGCCGATCCGCACCATGATGAACCACGCCACCACCGAGGTGTTCTTCGAGAACATGCGCGTGCCCGCGGACAATCTCATCGGCGTTGAAGGCGAGGGCTTTCGTTACATTCTTTCCGGCATGAACGCCGAGCGCATTCTGATTGCGGCCGAATGCATCGGCGACGCCAAGTGGTTCATCCAAAAGGCCGCAAACTATGCCGGCGAGCGCGTCGTGTTCGGCCGGCCGATCGGGAAGAACCAGGGCGTGCAGTTTCCCATTGCGCGCGCCTACATCAACATGCGCGCCGCCGAACTGATGGTGCGCGAGGCGGCGGCGCTCTACGAAGCCGGCATGGACTGCGGCGCCGAGGCCAACATGGCCAAGCACCTCGCGGCAGAGTCCTCGTGGGCCGCAGCCGACATGTGCGTGCAGACGCATGGCGGATTTGGCTTCGCCGAGGAGTTCGACATCGAGCGCAAATTCCGCGAAACGCGGCTCTACACCGTCGCGCCGATCTCGACCAATCTGGTGCTGTCGTATATTGCCGAGCACGTGCTGGGCTTGCCGAGGTCGTACTAAACCGTCATGGCCGGGCTTGTCCCGGCCATCTCGATTCGTAAAACTCGGCGCATGCGGCAATTCTATGTTTACATACTCGCTAGCCGACCCGGTGGCGCGCGCTATATTGGCGTCACAAACAATCTTATTCGCCGTGTATATGAGCACAAAAAGAAAATGGTCGATGGACATACGAAGCACTATGGAATTGACCGTCTTGTTTATTTCGAGATCTACGAAACGGCATATCAAGCCCTTCAACGTGAGAAAAACATCAAGCATTGGCCGAGAGTCTGGAAGACGCGACTTATCGCGAAAGAAAATGAGACGTGGCGTGACTTGTATGATGATATTGCACAGCCGTAGCCAATTGATCGGGATCGCCGGGACAAGCCCGGCGATGACGCAATGACCCTCCCGCTCTCCGGCCTGCTAGTCGTTGCGCTCGAACAGGCGGTTGCCGCGCCGATGTGCACGTGCCGGCTCGCCGATGCCGGCGCGCGGGTGATCAAGATCGAGCGGCCGGAGGGCGATTTCGCGCGAGGCTACGACGAGCTGGTGCACGGCGAGTGCAGCTATTTCGTCTGGCTCAACCGCGGCAAGGAATCGGTCGTACTCGATCTCACCAAGGACGAGGACAAATCGCTTTTCGCGGCGATGCTCAAGCGCGCCGACGTGTTCGTGCAGAATCTCAAACCCGGCGCGGTCGGCAAGCTCGGCTTTCCCATCGCGCAATTGCGGCGTGAGCAGCCGCGGCTGATCTGCTGCTCGATCTCGGGCTTCGGCGAGAGCGGACCGCTGGCGATGCGCAAGGCCTACGACATGCTGATCCAGGCGGAATCCGGCTTGGCCTCGATCACCGGCACGACGGAGCCGTCGCGCGTCGGCGTATCCGTGGTCGATATTTCCTCCGGAATGTACGCCCAACAGGCGATCCTCGAGGCCCTGATCGCGCGCCAGCGCACCGGCGAAGGCGCCGAGCTTTCGATTTCCATGTTCGACGCCATGGCCGACTGGATGACTGTGCCGCTGTTGCAGCAGGAAGCCGGCGCGCCGCCGCAACGTATCGGCCTTGCCCACACCTCGATCTCGCCCTATGGCGCGTTTCGCAGCCGGGACGGCGTCGACATTCTCATTTCCATCCAGAGCGATCGTGAATGGCGCGTGCTAGCGGAAAAAGTCCTGGGCGACGCTGCGCTCGCTGCCGATCCCGATTTTGCGACCAATGTCGAGCGCGTCAAACGCCGCGCCAAGACCGACGGCAGGGTCGCCGCGGTCTTCGGCGCACTCGATGCCGACACGCTGGAGCGGAAACTTGCCGCCGCCGATATCGCGTTTGCCCGCGTCAACACGCCAGCCGACCTCGCGCGCCATCCGCATCTGCGCCGCATGACCATCGGCACGCCGAGCGGCCCGGTGTCCTGCCCGGCGCCTGCCGAGCGGCATGCTGCAGAATCACGCCGTTACGGCCCGGTGCCGGCGCTTGGCCAGCACACCGAAAAGGTGCGGGCGGAATTCTCGTCCGCGTAGATCGTCATGGCCGGGCTTGTCCCGGCCATCTCGATCTGAGAGGTAAGGCGTTCTAGAAATCGGGATGCCCGGCACAAGGCCAGGCATAACAGCGTATCGGGGAGGAACGTCATGGATATCGGCTTCATCGGTCTCGGCAATATGGGCGCGCACATGGCGCGGCGGCTGGTCGAGGCCGGGCACAAGGTCATCGTCTACGATACGCGCCAGGAGGCGATCGGAAATATCGCAGCCCTCGGCGGCATCGCGGCGCGCTCGCCGAAGGAAGTGGCCGACGCAGCCGAGACCGTCATGGTGAGCCTGCCCACGCCCGACATCGTGCTCAAAGTGGCGACAGGGCCGGACGGCGTGATCGAGGGCAAGCGCGTCCGCCGCTTTGTCGATCTTTCGACCACGGGCTCGGTGATGGCGCAGCGCATCTTCAAGCTGCTTGCGGCGAAGAATATCGTGCAGATCGACGCGCCGGTCAGCGGCGGAGTGCGAGGCGCGGCGAAAGGCACGGTTGCCGTCATGGCATCCGGCCCGCGCGCCGACGTCGAGGCCGTCGAGCCCGCGCTCAAGGTGATCGGCAAGTTCTTTTACATCGGCGAGAAACCGGGCTCCGGCCAGACCATGAAGCTTTGCAACAACGTGCTGTCCGCGGCCGCGACGGCGGCAACCTCGGAGGCGATGGTGGCGGGCGTGAAGGCGGGCCTCGATCCGCGCATCATGCTCGACGTGATCAATGCCAGTTCCGGCCGCAGCACGGCGACCGAGCAGAAATTTCCCGAAGTGGTTCTGCCACGCACCTTCAATCAGGGCTTCACCGCCGGGCTGATGAAGAAGGACGTCGACCTTTTCATCTCCGAAGCAAAAGCGCTCGGCGTGCCAATCCAGGTCTGCGAAGCCGTCGCCGCGCTGCTCAAGCTCACCTGCGACGAACTCGGCCCGGACAAGGACATCACCACGATCATCCAGCCGATCGAGAGGCGCGCCGGCGTCGAGGTGCGCTCCCCCAAAGCGTAAACGGCGACCGGCCGCATCGCGCGTCCGATTGCGCCGTTCCGGCACTCGCGGCTATGACAAAAAGCCATTTTGTATCAGATATTTATATAAAAGAGGAATTCTGTGATGGCGGTCACTTCGGCCCTTGCAGCTGCTGGATAGGCTACCCGCATAGACCTCCACTACGGACGCTGGCTCGTCACCCCCGATACCCGGCGTCCCCGAAGGGGTGATCTCGGTCCCCAAGCACCCCCGATGACCCTCAAAAGGTCAGCACCCCGCCCGCCCGGATCCCCCGTCCGGGCGGGCTTTTACTTTGTGTGAAATCTGCCGCATGGTTCCGTTACGATCGGGACGCTGTCCTGAGCTCTTCAGTGGCGATGGGTGTTATGCCACCGAACCTTATCAGTCCGAGCCTGCTGACGGGATTGCCCGAGCATCTCTCGGCAAAGCTGTTCAATGCGGCGACCACGGTGAAACTCGCCGCCGATGAAATGCTATTCATGGCCGGCGATGCCGGCGACGGCTGCTATCGCGTCGAGGAAGGGCTGCTCAAGGTCACCATGGTTTCGCGCGCCGGCGGCGAGCGCATTCTCGCCTTCCTTGGCGCCGGCGCCATCGTCGGCGAACTTTCGATGATCGATAGCCTGCCGCGCTCGGCTTCCGTCGTGGCCGTCCGCGATGCGGAGTTGAGTTTTCTCAGCCGCGCCGCGTTCGAAGACTTCGCCAAAGCACATCCTGAAGTCTACAAATCTCTCGTCACGCTTCTCGCCACGCGGTTGCGCGAATCCGATGCGGTGATCGCGGCCGGGAGCTTCCTGCCACTGCGCGGCCGCGTCGCGCAGACGATGCTCGAATTGGCGCACGAATTCGGCCAGGATGTCGGTTCAGGCCGCATCGTCATCCGCCAGAAGATCGGGCAAAGCGATCTTGCCGCCATGGCCGGCATCGCCCGCGAGAACGTCAGCCGCATCCTCAATGACTGGAAGCGCCGCAAGCTGGTCAGCCGGCTGTCGGGCTATTATTGCCTTGAGAACAAGTCAAAACTCGAACATGAAGCCGAGTTGTAGCTTTGTTCGTTCTTCCTCGCGCATCGGCTTGACATGAATACGCCTCGGCTCGACGACTTCCGCCGCATCGTCGTGAAAGTCGGCTCCTCGCTGCTGGTCGATGCTGCGGCCGGCAAGCTCAAGGAGTCCTGGCTCGCTTCGCTGACTGCCGATCTGGCGCCGCTTTATCGCGACAAGCGCGATCTGCTCGTGGTGTCGTCCGGCGCCATCGCGCTCGGCCGCGCGGTGCTCAAATTGCCCGAAGGACCGCTCAAGCTCGAAGACAGCCAGGCGGCGGCCGCGGTCGGCCAGATCGCGCTGGCGCGCACCTGGACCGAAGCACTGTCGCGGCACGGCATCACCGCGGGGCAGGTGCTGGTCACGCTCGGCGATACTGAAGAGCGGCGGCGTTATCTCAATGCGCGTTCCACCATTGACAAGCTGTTGGAATGGCGCGCGGTGCCGGTCATCAACGAAAACGATACCGTCGCGACGACGGAAATCCGTTACGGTGACAACGACCGGCTGGCCGCGCGCGTCGCCACCATGGTGAGCGCCGATCTCGTCGTGCTGCTGTCTGACGTCGATGGCCTCTACGACGCGCCGCCCGGCACGGTTAAGTCGGCGCGGCACATTGCGCGCGTGGAGCGGATTACGCCGGAGATCGAGGCAATGGCCGGCGCCGCCGGTTCCGAGCTTTCGCGCGGCGGCATGCAGACCAAGCTTGAAGCCGCCAAGATCGCCACCGGCGCCGGCACGCACATGGTCATTGCGTCGGGCCGCGTCGAGCATCCGCTGCGTGCCATTTCCGAAGGCGCGCGCTGCACCTGGTTCATCGCCATGGGAAACCCGGTGACGGCGCGCAAAAAATGGATTGCCGGCTCGCTCGAACCCAAGGGCACGCTCACCATCGATGCCGGCGCCGTCGCCGCGCTGCGGCGGGGCAACAGCCTGCTGCCGGTGGGCGTCGTAAGGGTCGAGGGCGATTTCACGCGCGGCGACGCGGTGATGATTCGCGGCCCGGACGGCGCCGAGATCGGCCGTGGACTGTGCGCCTACGATGTCGAGGATGCGCAAAAGATCAGGGGCCGCGCCTCAGCTGAGATTGCCTCACTTCTCGGCTTCAGCGGCCGAACCGAAATGGTTCATCGCGACGATCTGGTCGTCGGCCGGGATTGATGGCATCGCCCGCCGCCGCTGCCGCCGAAGAGCGATAAGGTAAAGGGGCCCCTCAGGATGGGTCCGCGCACCCAGCCCCTGCTTCTTCACGCGCAAACGCCACACACAAACGCCAACTTGCCAGCAACCGCGTCGCTGCTGTTGGGTTCCGTGGCCCGATCGGAAGCACGCAGGCAATGGCTTATGAACGGCAAAAGCGGCGGATCGACTTCGGACCGTCAAAATAGATGAACCCCGACCGCTAATGCGGCCGGGGTTCGACGCCGGGTGATTGAGGGTGAGGGGCTGGGGGGCTTCGCCCGGCGCATATAATCAATGCCGCTGTTGCCGGCTGGTTCCTTCCCGGCCAATAATTTTTTTCGCAAGTGAATGCCGGGGCTTGGCGCGATTTTGAGCCCGGTTCCGCCTGGCGGCGGGTGCGCTCAGGCCCGGCAACTGGCCGAGATCGGCCGGAAGCTTGATGCGGCGCCCGCCGGGCAAGACCACATAGCGAGCGAACACGCGCAAATGCCCGTCCTCGCCACCCCGGCCCTCGACCACATATCTGGCACCGACCGGGAAGCGCTTGGGCAAAGAACTCGACTGACGATCTAGTGGCAAACGCATGACACCCTCTCATTCTGTTCGCATTGATGGGGGACCCAGCCGTCGAACACCGGCAGCTTTCGCCAGGTTCCTCGGATTCTCTGACAGCCTCATGAATGCTGTGGATTCTTGTGGGTAACCTGCCGCGCCCGGGCCGCCTCGCCGGACCCCGCCGAACGTGATAGGAACTGCCCGAATGCAAGACGGATCAATGCCATGAACGCTCCGCTCAAGGCGGTAGATGGCTCCGGCAAACTGGAAGCCACCATGCGGGACATCGGCCGCGACGCGCGCGGGCAGCCCGGCGCGCTCGCGCTTGCCTCGCCGTCGCAAAAGAACAAGGCGCTCGCCGCCATGGCCAAGACGATCCGCAGCTCCAGTGCTGCGATCCTGGCCGCCAACACCGAGGACTTGGCCGAGGCCAAGTCGGCCGGCGCGACTGCCGCCTTCCTCGACCGCCTGGCGCTCGACGCCGCGCGGGTCGCGGCCATGGCGGACGGCCTCGACGTCATCCGCAAGCTCAAGGACCCGGTCGGCACGGTCATGGCGTCCTGGCGGCGGCCGAATGGGATGCAGATTGAGCGCGTGCGGGTGCCGCTCGGCGTGGTTGGCGTGATCTATGAGAGCCGCCCCAATGTCACCGCGGACGCCGGCGCGCTTTGCCTCAAGGCCGGCAATGCCGTCATTCTGCGCGGTGGATCGGAAAGTTTCCGCTCGGCCCGCGCCATCCACGCCGCAATGGTCGAAGGCTTGGTCGAAGCCGGCCTGCCCGCCGCGGCGATCGCGCTGGTGCCGACCCGCGACCGCGCCGCCGTCGGCATGATGCTCGCCGGCCTCGACGGCGCGCTCGATGTGATCGTGCCGCGCGGCGGCAAGGACCTCGTCGGCCGCGTGCAGACCGAAGCGCGCGTCCCGGTATTCGCCCATCTCGAAGGCGTCTGCCATGTCTATGTCGATGGCAAAGCCAAGTTGCCGATGGCGAAATCAATCGTGCTCAACGCCAAAATGCGCCGCACCGGCGTGTGCGGAGCCGCCGAAACCTTGCTGGTCGATCGCGCGGCAGCGCCGAAGATGCTCAAACCGCTCGTCACCATGCTGATCGAGGCGGGCTGCGAGATTCGCGGCGACGCCGCCGTCCAGGCCATTGACGGTCGCGTCAAGCCCGCGAGCGAGGCCGATTGGAGCACCGAATATCTTGACGCCATCATCACCGCCGGCGTGGTCGACGGCGTTGACGCGGCCATCGTGCATATCGAGCGTTACGGCACGCATCACACCGACGCGATCGTGACCGAGGACAAGGCGGTGGCGAAGAAATTCCTGCGCGAGGTGGATTCGGCGATCGTGCTGCACAATGCCTCGACGCAATTTGCCGACGGCGGCGAGTTCGGTTTCGGCGCTGAGATCGGCATCGCCACCGGCAGGCTGCACGCGCGCGGCCCCGTCGGCGTCGAACAGCTCACCAGTTTCAAATACCGCATCCGCGGCAGTGGACAGACACGGCCGTGATAGATCGGCTGCTCCGTCGCGCGTTATCGCGATGGCAGCCGGCGATGGATGCGCCGCGAGGGGGAATTTTCTGACAGTCATGAAGCGGGGGTTCACTCCTGCACGCTCGGCCGCCCCACGGGCTGCTGTCCGAGACCGCATCGTACTGCCGCCGTATGCGGACGGCATGCGCATCGGGCTGTTCGGCGGCACGTTCGATCCGCCGCATGCGGCGCATCGCGCGGCCTGTCTGCTTGCATTACGGCGGCTCGGGCTTGATCGGGTGTGGTGGCTGGTCACGCCTGGCAATCCGCTGAAAAACACCCGCGGTCTCGCGCCGCTCGCACAGCGCCTCGCCGCCGCACAAGCGCTCGCGCACCATCCGCTCATCGACGTCACCGACCTCGAGGCCGAACTGGGCACGACCTACACCTATGAGACCGTGTCCTATCTGGTGCGGCGCTGCGCCGGCGTGCACTTCGTCTGGATCATGGGCGCGGACAATCTGCGCAGTTTCCATCGCTGGCAGCGCTGGCGCGCCATCGCGGAACTCGTGCCGATCGCGGTCGTCGACCGGCTCGGCCCTAGTCTCTACGCGACAGCCAGCGCCGCCGGCCAGGCGCTGACGCGGTTCCGCCTTCCCGAAACGGCAGCGAAAACGCTTGCGCTACGAAAGCCCCCGGCATGGATTTACCTGCATGGACTGAAATCGCCGTTGTCCTCGACGGCATTGCGCGCGGCGCGCGCGCTACGGCTCCGCTAAATGACAGTTGGTTGACTGCAAAGCAGTTGAATCCATTAACCCGCCATGCCTATCTTAAGCTCGGTGCCCCGGATTCGGTGGCTGGGGCTGATACGGGAGCGAAAAGGATAAGGACCCCTGTCCACAGTTGTAATCTCTCGGGACGAACGTCGCGTGCCCGAAGCGGTCTCCAGAATGCGTCTTGACGCCGAGGAGATCCTCCGTCTGGTCCTCACCCGCCTCGACGATATGAAGGCCGAGGACATCCTCACCATCGATCTGCGCGATAAATCCTCAATCGGCGACTACATGGTCGTGTCATCCGGCCGGTCGCAGCGCCATGTCGGTTCGGTTGCCGACAGGGTGGTCGAGGATTTGCACAAAGCCGGAATTGCGGCTCACGTTGAAGGCGTGCCGCATTGCGACTGGGTGTTGATCGATGCGGGAGATGTGATCGTTCACGTCTTCCGGCCTGAAGTCCGGACCTTCTACAATCTCGAGAAGATGTGGATGACCGGCCGGCAGGCGCGGCGCGCGAGCTGAACGTCATTCCGGGGCCGAGCCAACGGGTCCGGCCCGAAGTGGCCGGCCCGATGACAGGCTCCGCGATGAGCCCGGAATCCATAACCACTGCCCCGCGAGTGCTGGCACGGCGTTCACAAACCTCACTGATCGTGATTATGAATTCCGGGCCCGCGGGCTTTGCCCGCGTCCCGGAATGACGCCATGCGTATCGTGATTGCCGCGGTTGGCCGCCTGAAACAGGGGCCTGAACGCGAACTCTCCGCGACCTACCGCAAGCGCGCGGAAGCCGTTGGGCGCGGGCTCGGATTGCGCGAGATCGAGATCGTCGAAATTCGTGAAAGCCGCGCACAGGACGCCGAGCGCCGCCGCGTCGAGGAATCGATCGCGATCGCCAATGTGATCCCCGAACGCTCGATCATCGTCATCCTCGATGAACACGGAACCAGCCTCGATAGCGCGACGCTCGCAGCGAAGTTGGGCGAGTGGCGCGCCGAGGATCGGCCGGCCGCCTGCTTCATCATCGGCGGCGCCGACGGCCTTGCGTCCGGCCTGCGCGGCCGCGCCAACCTCAAGCTCGCGTTCGGGACCGCCACTTGGCCGCATCAGCTTGTGCGCGTCATGCTGCTCGAACAGCTTTACCGGGCCGGGACCATTCTGGCTGGCCACCCCTATCACCGGGCGTGATGGTTCCTAACGTTTGGCGATCTCACCGAATTGTGACGGTCGCGCCAAACTCGGTCTTATTCCGGTCGAATCTTGCTGCTTGTTCTTGCCTTCCTGAGGCTTGGGTCTACCCTTGAATACGATGATTCTCCGACGGTCGAGCCGCGCCGATCCATGCCTTGTGCTCGGCTCGGCTTTGGCATTTGCGCTGCCACTCGGAGCCAATTGGGCCGCGTTTGCCCAAAACCGATCTCCGCAAGCCCCGGTTGCCCAAGTTCCATCACCATCGGTCGTCCCCGCACCGGCGGCGCCTTCGACCGATACCGATACGCTCAAGCAGCACGACCAGGAACTCGACGCCGCACGCGCCCAACGACGGGCGGCGTTGGATGCGCAGGTAAAGCTTAAGCGCGAGATCGACGCGATCGGCGCCGACCGGGCCGCGCTCAACCAACACCTGATCGATACCGCTGCACACGTACGCGATGTCGAAGCGAACATCGATGCAACGCAAGCGCGCCTTCAGCCGCTCGATGAGCGGGAGAAGGTGTTTCAGACATCGCTCGACGAGCGCCGCACCGTGATCGTTGAAATCCTCGCCGCTCTGCAGCGGATCGGCCGGCAGCCGCCGCCCGCGCTCGTGGTAAAGCCGGAAGATGCGCTGCAAGCCGTGCGCACCGCGATCATGCTCGGCGCCGTAGTTCCGGAAATGCGGGCGCAAGCCGACGCGCTTGCCGACGATCTCACCGAGCTGCTTCGCGTGCGCAAGGATATCGACGCCGAACGCACACGGCTCGCAAGCGACCTCGACGTGCTGGCGCGCGAGCAGTTGCGCTTGAACATGCTCATCGACGAGCGGCAAAAGAAGCAGGCTGCCGCCGAACAGGCCCTTGATAGCCAAAAGCAGCACGCCGCCGACCTGGCACATCAGGTCGATAACCTGAAGGACCTCATCGCCAAGCTCGAGCAAGGCCTCGACAACGCCACCCGCGACGCTCGTACCCAGGCCCGCGCAATCGAGGAGGACGCGACGCGGCCCGACCTCGCCGCGCTCAAGGATCCCGGCCGCCTGACGCCCGCGGTGGCGTTCGCCGCGACTCGCGGCCACCTACATTTGCCGGTCAACGGGGTGCGAATTCGCGAGTTCGGCGGGTCGGATGGCGTTAGTGGAACCCAGAAGGGACTCTCCATCGCAACCCATTCAGGCGCCGAGATTACCGCCCCGTGCGACGGCTGGGTTGTTTACGCCGGACCGTTTCGCAGTTATGGGCAACTCTTGATCCTCAATGCCGGCGGCGGGTATCATGTGCTGTTAGCGGGGATGGAGCGGATTTCCGTCGATCTCGGCCAGTTCGTCCTGACCGGTGAACCCGTGGCTGTAATGGGCGGTGGATCGCAGGTGTCCGCCGCCATCACTACCGGGGCCAAGCAACCTGTGCTCTACGTGGAGTTCCGCAAGGACGGCACTCCAATTGATCCCAGCCCTTGGTGGGCGACAAACGAAGGCGAAAAGGTTCGCGGATGATGCGCAAGACCTCTCTCATTTTCCTCGGTGCGGTGGCAGGCGCCGTCGCAACGCTGCTCGCGACGCAGCCACACTCGATGCTGATCGGCTCCGCCGCCAGGGCGGCGGCCTCGGACACCTACCGGGAGCTCAATCTGTTTGGCGACGTGTTCGAGCGCGTGCGCGCCGACTACGTCGAGAAACCCGATGACAGCAAGCTGGTCGAATCGGCGATCAATGGCATGCTTGCCGGGCTCGATCCGCATTCGAGCTATATGGACCCGAAAAGCTTCCGCGACATGCAGGTGCAGACACGCGGCGAGTTCGGCGGTCTCGGCATCGAGGTCACCATGGAAGACGGGCTGGTGAAGGTCGTCGCGCCGATCGACGATACGCCGGCGGCCAAGGCCGGCATCATGGCAAACGACATCATCACCCAACTCGACGACGAGGCGGTGCAGGGCCTGACGCTGAATCAAGCCGTCGACAAGATGCGTGGGCCGGTCAATACCAAGATCAAGCTCACGATCATGCGCAAGGGCAGCGACAAGCCGATCAGCGTGACGCTCGTGCGCGATGTCATCCGCGTGAAATCGGTCCGCTCGCATCCCGAAGGCGATGACATCGGCTACATCCGCGTCACGCAATTCAACGAGCAGACGACGGATGGGTTGAAGCAGGCAATCAACGACCTTAACAGCCAGCTCGGCACCGACAAGATCAAGGGCTACGTGATTGATCTGCGCAACAACCCGGGCGGCCTGCTCGATCAGGCGATCTCGGTGTCGGATACGTTCCTCGACAAGGGCGAGATCGTATCGACCCGCGGCCGCAATGCCGAGGAGACGCAGCGCTTCAACGCGCGGCCGGGCGATATGACGAAGGGCAAACCGCTGATCGTGCTGATCAATGGCGGCTCCGCTTCGGCGTCGGAAATCGTCGCCGGCGCGTTGCAGGACCATAAGCGCGCGACGCTGATCGGTACGCGCTCGTTCGGCAAGGGATCGGTGCAGACGATCATCCCGCTCGGCGCCGGCAATGGCGCGCTGCGGCTCACCACGGCGCGCTACTTCACGCCGTCGGGCCGCTCGATCCAGGCCAAGGGCATCACTCCCGACATCGAGGTGCTGCAAGATGTGCCGGACGACTTGAAGAACCGGACCGACACCAAGGGCGAGGCGTCGCTGCGCGGGCACCTCAAGGCCGAGGGCAGCGAGGCATCAGGGTCGCAGTCCTATGTGCCGCCGGACGAAAAGGACGATCATGCGCTCAAGTCGGCGCTTGATCTGCTGCGCGGCGCGACAACGAACGCGGCGTTCCCGCCGAACCCGAAGGCCGCAGTCCCCAATTAAGTGGCGCCCAACCGAAAAGCTTAAGGTCGGGGCGGCGATGAGCTGCCCCGATTTTTTGCCGCCGGCGGCGCTAGAGCCTCGCAGACGCCGATAACAGCCGCAAAACCCCGGTCCAAACCGGCCGCAGACCGGCCGTGATAGACTGCGGCGCATGATTCGCGAGCGATTGGCCCAAATCTTAAGGACTATGGGACCGTGACGGCGGATGACCTGAACGCGCCGCTCGGCCAGCAACTGAAGAAGCGGCGCCTGGCGATTCCGATCACGACTTCGCAGGCTTTTGCCGGGGCGCTCGCGCTTTTCCTAGGAGTATTCGTGCTGTGGGCGGCGCTCGGGGATAATCCGTTCGGCGGCGAACCGCTGGCCGTCGCGCCGATCAATACGCCGTCCGCAACAGCGGCTAAGGGACCGCTGGACGTGCTCTCCGGCACCCCCAATCGTTATGACGGTCGCTCCGGAACTCACCCGCAAATGGCCCAGACCGCGCAAGCGCCGGTCGCCGCAACCAAGACCGTCACCATCATCGACGGCAAGACCGGGGAACGGCAGGAGGTGGCAATTCCGGCCGGCGCGAGCGACGCGCCGGCGGCGGCCACACCGGTCGACCAGAAATTTGTCGAGCTAACGCCCCACGGTCCTGTTCCAAAAGTCGCCGCCGACGGCATGCGCCCGGCGGACGCTTTCGCCCAGCCGGTGAAGGCGCTGCCCGGCAAGCCCGATGCCCCCCGCATCGCCATCATCGTCAGTGGTCTCGGCGTGAGCGACAACGCGACGTCCGACGCCATCACCAAATTGCCGGGACCGGTGACGCTCGGCTTCATGCCCTACGGCAACGACGTCGCGGCGACAGTCGCCCGCGCACGCGATCAGGGCCACGAAGTCTTGCTGCAAATCCCGATGGAGCCGCTCGACTACCCGGACAACGATCCCGGCCCGCAAACACTACTTACCACGCTGGCGCCGCAACAGAACATGGATCGGCTTTATTGGCTGATGAGCCGCTTCCAAGGCTATGTCGGGCTGGCCAGCGCGATGGGCGCGCGGTTCACCTCCTCCGAGCAATCGTTCGCCCCGGTGCTGCGCGAAGCCGCCAAGCGCGGGCTGCTCTTTGTCGATGATGGCTCCAACCCGAGGAGCCTCGCGGGTCGCATCGCCGGCGCCAGCAATGTGCCGTTTGCGAGAGCCGACGCGGTGATCGACTCGGTTGCGACGCCGGTTGAAATCGATCGCGCGCTCGGCCGCCTGGAAATGGCGGCGCGCGAGCGCAGTGTCGCGGTCGGCATAGCGTCGGCGCTGCCGGTCTCGATCGAGCACATCGCCAAATGGGCGAAGGGCTTGGAAGGCCGCGGCATAGTGCTGGTGCCGATTACCGCCGTCGCGCTGAAGGCGAAGCAGAGCTGAAAATAGCGAATAGCGAAATGGCGAATAGCGAATAGAATGGTTCGCTATCCTATTCGCCATTCGCCACTCACCATTCGCCCATCCCAATGCGCTTCGAAAATCTCCCCTATCGTCCCTGCGTCGGCGTGATGGTGCTCAATCGCGAAGGCCTCGCCTTTGTCGGCCGGCGCATCGAAGGACCGGAGCACGTCGATGCCACTCACGCCTGGCAGATGCCGCAGGGCGGCATCGATCCGGGCGAAGAGCCGTGGCCGGCAGCGTTGCGGGAGTTGCACGAGGAAACCAACATCAGTTCCGTCGAACGGCTTGGCGAGATCGCCGAGTGGCTAAGTTATGACATTCCGCGTGAAATCGCCGGACAAGCGTGGAAGGGCAAATATCGCGGTCAAAGGCAGAAATGGTTTGCGCTGCGCTTCACCGGCGAGGACAGCGAGATCGACGTCGCCAATCCCGCAGGAACGCACCAGCAGGAATTCGCCGCATGGCGCTGGGAGCCGATGCAAAACGTGCCGGACCTCGTCGTGCCGTTCAAGCGCGCGGTCTATGAGCGCGTGGTGCGCGAATTCCAGCACCTCGCAACAACCGAAGCGTAAGCCCGGATAGCCGGCGTGCTATTGCGTCAAGGCCGCTTGCAGCGACTTCAATTGCTCGAGGTGGCGCGCCAGCCGGTCGCGCTGCGCATCGTCGGTGGCGTCGGCAGTATCTTCTTCGGCATCTTTGATCTCGCCGGCGAGCATCTGCATATCGAAATCCTCGCGCGCTACGGCCTTGTCGGCGAGCACGGTCAATCCGGCCGGCCCGACCTCGGCAAAGCCGCCGATGACCACGATGGGCAGGCGCGCGCTGCCGTTGAAGACCGTAACGATGCCCGGCCGCAGCGTCGTCACCAGCGGCGCATGGCCGGCGAGGATGCCCATGTCGCCCTCGGTGCCGGGCAGATCGACCTGCTCGACGTCGCCGGAAAACAGCACCCGCTCGGGGGAGACAAACTCGAGATGAAGTTGAGCCATTGATACCTACAGCTTTTTCAAGTGCGAATAGCGAGTGGCGAATGAAACGCCCAGCTTTATTCGCTATTCGCCATTTCGCCATTCGCTCTATGCTTATGCCTCGGCGGCGAGCTTTTTGCCCTTCTCGACCGCCTGATCGATGGTGCCGACCATGTAGAACGCAGCCTCGGGCAGATGATCGTATTTGCCCTCGCATAATCCCTGGAAGCCGCGGATGGTGTCGGCGAGATCGACGAAGACGCCGGGCGAGCCGGTGAACACTTCGGCGACGTGGAACGGCTGCGACAGGAAGCGCTCGATTTTGCGCGCCCGCGCCACCGTCAGCTTGTCTTCCTCCGACAGCTCGTCCATCCCGAGGATGGCGATGATGTCCTGCAGTGCCTTGTAGCGCTGCAGGATCTGCTGCACGCGGCGGGCCACCGCATAGTGCTCCTCGCCGACGACCGTCGCGGACAGCATGCGCGATGTCGAGTCGAGCGGATCGACCGCCGGATAGATGCCCTTTTCGGCGATCGAGCGCGACAGCACCGTGGTGGCGTCGAGATGCGCGAACGAGGTCGCCGGCGCCGGATCGGTCAGATCGTCGGCCGGCACGTAGATCGCCTGCACCGACGTGATCGAGCCTTTGTTGGTGGTGGTGATGCGCTCCTGCAGCGCGCCCATGTCGGTGGAAAGCGTCGGTTGGTAGCCCACCGCCGAGGGAATGCGGCCCAGCAGAGCCGACATTTCCGAACCCGCCTGGGTGAAACGGAAGATGTTGTCGACGAAAAACAGCACGTCCTGGCCCTGGTCGCGAAAGTATTCGGCGACCGTCAGTCCCGAGAGGCCGACGCGGGCGCGGGCGCCGGGCGGCTCATTCATCTGGCCATAGACCAGCGCACACTTCGATCCTTCGACCGAACCCTTGTGCGGGTCCTTGTTGACACCCGACTCGATCATCTCGTGATAGAGGTCATTACCCTCGCGGGTGCGTTCGCCGACGCCGGCGAACACCGAATAGCCGCCGTGCGCCTTGGCGATGTTGTTGATCAGCTCCATGATGATGACGGTCTTGCCGACGCCGGCGCCGCCGAACAGGCCGACCTTGCCGCCCTTGGCATAGGGCGCGAGTAAATCGACAACCTTGATGCCGGTGACCAGGATTGCTGCCTCGGTCGACTGATCCGTATAGGCCGGCGCATCCTGATGGATGGCGCGCGTCTCTTGGTGCGGCACCGGGCCTGCCTCATCGACCGGCTCGCCGATCACGTTGATGATGCGGCCCAGCGTGCCGGCGCCGACCGGCACCGAGATTGGCTCGCCGGTGTCGGATACCTCCTGGCCGCGCACCAGGCCTTCGGTCGTATCCATGGCGATGGTGCGCACGGTCGACTCGCCGAGGTGCTGGGCGACCTCAAGCACCAGACGGTTACCCTGGTTCTTGGTCTCCAGCGCGTTGAGGATCGCCGGCAGGTGATCCTCAAACTGCACGTCGACGACTGCGCCGATGACTTGGGTGATGCGTCCGGCTTTGCTGGCCATCATGTCCTCTTCACAAATTGGTTCACAACGCCTCAGCGCCGGAGATGATCTCGATCAGTTCCTTGGTGATCATCGCCTGGCGGGTGCGGTTATAGGTGAGCGTCTGCTTACGGATCATCTCGCCGGCGTTGCGGGTGGCATTGTCCATCGCCGACATCTGCGCGCCGTAGAACGACGCGGCGTTCTCCATGAGAGCGCGGAAAACCTGCACGGCGATGTTGCGCGGCAGGAGTTCATGCAGGATGTCCTCCGCTTCCGGCTCGAACTCGTAGACCGCGCCACCCCCCCTCCCTAATTCTCCCCCGCTTGCGGGGGAGGGAAGGGAAGGGGCGTCGAACTCCGGCGGAATGATCTGCTGCGCGGTCGGTATCTGCGCGATGACCGAGCGGAAGCGCGAGAAGAATAGCGTGCAGACGTCGAACTCGAACTTGTCGAACAGCGCGATGACCTTTTGCGCGATCATTTCGGCGTTATCGAAATGCAGCACGCGCACCGCGCGCAGGTCGACCAGTTCGACGATCTGTTGGCTGTATAGCCGGCGCAGCTGATCGTAACCCTTGCGGCCGACGCAGAAGAACTTGACCTCTTTGCCTTCGCTCATCAGCGCATTGGCGCGCTCGCGGGCGAGCCGCACGATGGCGGTATTGAACGGGCCGCACAGGCCGCGCTCCGCCGTGCAGACGAGCAGCAGATGCACCTTGTCGCTGCCGGTGCCGCGCAACAGCCGCGGCACGGTGTCGAGGCCGGCGACCGAGGCGGCGATGTTGCCGAGCACCTGATCCATATGCGTGGCATACGGGCGCGCCGCTTCGGCTGCGGCCTGCGCGCGGCGCAGCTTCGACGCCGCGACCATCTGCATGGCCTTGGTGATCTTCTGCGTCGCCTTGGTGGCGGCGATGCGATTGCGCAGGTCTTTGAGGCTGGGCATTTCGTCTCAGTCGCTTCTCTTCATTGTCATGCCCGGCCTTGTGCCGGGCATCCACGTCTTGGCCGCACACCACGCCAAAAGACGTGGATGGCCGGGACAAGCCCGGCCATGACGGCGGTTAGGCAAACGTCTTCGCGTAATTATCGACGACGCCTTTGAGCTTGCCAGCGGTGCCGTCGTCGAGGTCACGCGAGTCGCGGATGGAACCGAGGATGTCGGTATGCTGGTTGCGCAGCGCACCGAGCAGACCCTCCTCGAACGCGCGGACGCGGTCGAGCGGCAGCGGATCGAGATAGCCGTTGACGCCGGCATAGATGACGCAGACCTGCTCCTCCATCTTGAGCGGCGAGAATTGCGGCTGCTTGAGCAGCTCGGTCAGCCGCGAGCCGCGGTTGAGCAAGCGTTGCGTGGTGGCGTCGAGGTCGGAGCCGAATTGCGCGAATGCCGCCATTTCGCGGTATTGCGCGAGTTCGCCCTTGATGCGGCCGGCGACTTTCTTCATCGCCTTGGTCTGCGCTGCGGAGCCGACGCGCGACACTGACAAACCGACGTTCACCGCCGGGCGGATGCCCTGATAGAACAGGTCGGTCTCGAGAAAGATCTGGCCGTCGGTGATGGAGATGACGTTGGTCGGGATATAGGCCGACACGTCGTTGGCCTGCGTCTCGATCACCGGCAGCGCGGTGAGCGAGCCCGCCTTGTTGTCGTCGTTCATCTTGGCGGCGCGCTCGAGCAGGCGCGAATGCAGATAGAACACGTCGCCCGGATAGGCCTCGCGGCCCGGCGGCCGCCGCAGCAACAACGACATCTGGCGATAGGCGACCGCCTGCTTGGACAGATCGTCGTAGATGATCACGGCGTGCATGCCGTTGTCGCGGAAATACTCGCCCATGGCGCAGCCGGCGAACGGCGCCAGGAACTGCATCGGCGCCGGATCGGACGCGGTCGCCGCGACCACGATCGTATAGTCGAGCGCGCCGTTTTCCTCCAAAACCTTGACGAATTGCGCGACCGTCGAGCGTTTCTGGCCGATAGCGACATAGACGCAATAGAGCTTGATCTTCTCGTCGTTCGATTGATTGAGCGATTTCTGGTTCAGAATCGTATCGAGCGCGATCGCGGTCTTGCCGGTTTGGCGGTCGCCGATGATCAGCTCGCGCTGGCCGCGGCCGATCGGGATCAGCGCATCGATCGCCTTCAACCCGGTCGCCATCGGCTCATGCACCGATTTGCGCGGAATGATGCCGGGCGCCTTCACGTCGACGCGCGATTTATGGTCGGCCTTGACCGGTCCCTTGCCGTCGATCGGATCGCCGAGCGCGTCGACGACGCGGCCGAGCAAGCCCTTGCCGACCGGCACCTCGACGATGGCGCGGGTGCGCTTGACGGTCTGGCCTTCCTTGATCTCGCGGTCGGTGCCGAAGATCACGATGCCGACATTGTCGGCTTCGAGGTTGAGCGCCATGCCGCGCACGCCGCTCTCGAACTCGACCATTTCGCCGGCCTGCACGTTGTCGAGGCCAAAAACGCGAGCGATGCCGTCGCCGACCGACAGCACCTGGCCGACCTCGGAAACCTCGGCCTCCTGGCCGAAATTTTTGATCTGGTCCCTCAGGATGGCGGAAATTTCCGCGGCGCGGATATCCATTATCGTGCCTCTTTCATCGCGTGCCTGATCGCATTGAGCTTGGTGCGCAGCGAGGTATCGACCATGCGGCTGCCGAGCTTGACGACGAGGCCGCCAATGATCGTGGGATCGACCTTGATATTGAGGTCGACGTCCTTGCCGCTGACCGCCTTGAGCGCTGCGCGCAGCGCGTCGAGATGGTCGCCCTTGAGCTGTTCGGCGACCGTGACTTCGGCGGTCGCCTCGCCTTTGTGATTCGCCACGAGCTCGCGATACGCTTTCGCCATGTCGCGCACCGCGAACAAGCGGCGGTTCGACGTCACGAGCTTGAGGAATTTCGCGGCGAGACCGCCGATGCCGGCCCTGTCGAGCACCGCCGCGAGCGCCTGCAGCTGCTCGTCGGCGGAAAACACCGGGCTGCGCACCAGACGGGCGAGATCGGAGCTTTCGGCGATCAGCGCGTCGAACCCGTCCAGGTCCGCTTTCACCGCATCGATCGCATTGCCCTCGCGCGCCAGATCGAACAGCGCGGTCGCGTAGCGGCCGGCCATGCCGGATACGATGGTTTGTTCGCCTGCCAAAGTTGGTGCTCGCTTCGCGTGCTCTCGGGGGCTTTGGTTTTTTCCAAAGGCTCGGCAGCGGTCCCGATGGACCTGCGCAAGCCCTTGGGATTTAAGCGGGACTTGGATGTTCGCAGACGCCGCAGAAAGCCCCGCGAACCCCGCGAAAATCGAGGCGTTGCTAACATAGAGCGGAATACGGTGCAACACGGCGGTAGAATGGCGAAATGGGCCGACGCGTCCTCGATTCCGTCACCCTGAGGTGGCCGCAAAGCGGCCCTCGAAGGGCGACGGCCCGGGCCGTGCATCCTTCGAGGCTCGCTTCGCTCGCACCTCAGGATGACGGTTCGGAGGCGGATTCCATTTGCAGCAAACTACTTTGAGGCCCGCTCACCCCGTGCTGGCGGATCACGTCGAGGAAAATCTCGCCGTACTGCCGCAGCTTCGCGGCGCCGACGCCGTGCACCGCGCTCATTTCCGCCGCCGTCGTCGGCTTGCGCCGCGCCATATCGATAAGGGTCTTGTCGGCGAATACGACGTAGGCCGCGACGCCCTGCTCCTTGGCCAGCTCGGAGCGGCGCCTCCTGAGCGCCTCGAATAGCACCGTGTCGCCCGCTGCGCCGTCGGCAAGCGCCGCGGCATTGGCGGCGGTGCGCGCGGTCTTGCGCGTGGCGGGCTTGAGCGTGTCCTTGCGCAGCGTGACCGATGTTGCGCCCTTGAGCACGCGCCGGCCGGCATCGGTGACCGTCCAGGTGCCGTAGCCCGTGATGTCGAGCGCGATGATGCCGGCGCCATGGAGCTGGCGGAATATCGAACGCCATTCCTGCTTGCCGTATTCCTTGCCGACGCCGAAGGTCGGCAGGCGATCGTGGCCGAACTTTTCCACCGCCTCGCTATTTTCTCCAATAAGAACGTTGGTCAAGTGCTCGGTGCCGAAGCGCTCGCCGGTACGCACCATGGCGGAGAGCGCCTTCTGCGCCGCGATGGTGCCGTCGATCACCTCGGCGCCGTCACAGCAGAAATCGCAATTGCCGCACGGCTCGGTGGTCTCGGCAAAATAGGCCAACAGGGTTTGCCGGCGGCAGCGCGGCGACTCGCACAGCGAGACGAGCGCGTTGAGCCGCTGGCGGTCGACGCGCTTCTGCTCGTCGGGCGCGTCGGTCTCGTCGATCTGCATGCGGCGCAGCCTGATATCGCCCATGCCATAGAGCGTCAGCGTGTCGGCCGGCAGTCCGTCGCGGCCGGCGCGGCCGATTTCCTGATAGTAGCTCTCGATATTGGCCGGCATATCGGCGTGCAGCACAAAGCGGACGTCCGGTTTGTCGATCCCCATGCCGAACGCCACGGTCGCAACCACGACGATGCCGTCCTCTTGCAGGAAAATATCCTGATTGCGCGAGCGCGCCGCGCCGTCCATGCCGGCGTGATAAGGCAGCGCATTGACGCCGCTGCCGCGCAGATAATCGGCCAACTCCTCGGTTTTGCGCCGCGAGCTGCAATAGACGATGCCGCTCTGGCCGGGATGATTTCTGATGAAATCCGAAACCTGCTTGCGGCCGCCGATTTTCACCCGCATCGCCAGGCGCAGATTGGGCCGGTCGAAGCCGTGAACGAACACCACCGGCGGCCGCTTGAAAAGCTTCGCCAGAATATCCGTGCGCGTGGCGGCGTCGGCCGTGGCGGTGAAGGCGACCGTCTGCACGCCGCCGAGCGCCGCCTGCACGGTGCCGAGCGCGGCGTATTCGGGGCGGAAGTCGTGGCCCCATTGCGAGATGCAGTGCGCCTCATCGACCGCCAGCAGCGCGACCTTGGCGCGTTTGAGCAGATCGAGCGTTTCGGATTTCACCAGCCGTTCGGGCGCGACATAGACCAGACGCAACTCGCCGCGCCCGATGCGATCGAGGATCGAGCGGTTTTCGCTGGCGTCGTTGGCGGAGTTGAGCGCAGCCGCGGCGATGCCATAGCCGCACAATTGCGCCACCTGGTTGCGCATCAGCGCGATCAGCGGCGACACTACGATAGTGAGGCCGTCGCGAACGAGCGCCGGAAGCTGGTAGCAAAGCGACTTGCCGCTGCCGGTCGGCATCACCGCCAGCACGTCGCGGCCGTCGAGAATAGCGCTGACGATCTCGGCCTGGCCGGGCCGGAAGGCCTCGAAGCCGAAGGTCGTGCGCAAGCTAAGCCGTGCCGCCGCGAGGTCGGACATCGCTATTTCCCCTAGACCAGCGTTCTATATTTGTTCTTGAAGGCCGGCAAGGTACCGGCCCCTTATGACGATGTTTTGACCAAAAGGGGCCAGCGGTCCTGAAAAGGGGCCATCGAGGCGTTAACCATCCCTGTTTGCAGCGGTCATCCGTCAAGCAGGAAACTGTTAGGATTACCACGCTAGTAACGAGCATGGGCGGGGAACGTGTCCGAGTTTATGGAGCGTGTTGCTCCAATCGTGGACGAGACGATCAGCGCACTGGCGCGGGTCCGATTTGTCGAAGACCCGATTGCGGGCGCTCACTACTCCCGTTCTACCAGCATCGTCAGTTCTGCCTACAAGCGGCATGGCCGCATTTTGGAAATCGCCCTGCGGGAAAGCCTGCGGGAAAGCAATCGGCACAAGGTCTGGAACGACGCCGCCTTTCGGGTATCGCGAGAGGCGGACGCCCTGGCGAACACGCAAAACATAGATGCCTGTCGGCAAACGACGCTGCCTTACGGCGAGCTGGTGAGAACGTTGCAGGTCGATATGGTGGCCTACGACAGCGCCGATCAATTTATCCGGGCTTACGAGATAAAGCGCGGCAACGGTCAATTCGATGCGGGCAAAATTCGTTCGATCACACGCGATCTCAAATGCGTTCAGGTATTGCTCAAAAACTATGGCGAGTTCTGCAAATACAAACCAATCGACGCGGAATCGCGGATCATTTTCTATTACGGAGTACGATCAATACCGCGTCCTTGGTCATTGGTGAAAAACGAATTGGATGCTCATTTCGGTTTTCCTGTGGTGGAGCGTATCGAGCAAGCTAATGAGTATTTCCGAACCAAACTCCACGCCCTCCTTAATGCAGCGTAGGTACGGGGTCATCTACGCTGATCCTCCTTGGTCATTCCGTAATTGGAGCGCCAAGGGAACGGGCCGCAATGCGATTTCGCATTATGACTGTCTTGACTTCCCCGCATTGGCCGCGCTGCCGGTCGGCGATCTTGCGGCGCAAGATTGCGCGCTTTTTCTTTGGGCCACTGACCCGCTTTTACCGCGCGCCCTCGAACTGATCGAGGCGTGGGGATTCAAATATAAAACCGTTTCCTTTTATTGGGTAAAACTGAATAGCGCCGCAAAACACAACGCGGATTTTTTCACCGGCCTTGGCTACTGGACGCGAGCAAACCCCGAACAATGCTTGCTTGCGACGCGCGGTAAACCGATGCGACAAGCGAAAGACGTTCGGCGTCTTGTCGTGGAAAAGCGGCGGGAACATAGTCGAAAACCTGACTGCGTGAGAGAGCGAATTGAACGTTTGGTGGCTGGTCCTTACATCGAACTGTTCGCCCGCGAGACAAAATCTGATTGGGATTGTTGGGGCAACCAAGCCGGTCTTTTTGATGCCGGAACAGTTGCGACACGTCGGCAACCGTCCCGGCTTGTTGATTCGCTGATACTCCCCCTCTAGTTCTTCCCGCCCTCGATTAACTGGAACCGCTTACGGCGATCCGGTGCACGCGCAGCCCAACCATCATGCGGTCGTGCAACTCGGTACAATCGCGACCGACGCGGAGCGCCAGTCGGGCGACGTGTGGCCGGCAGCTGACCGCAAGCTCTGGTTGGACCTTCTCGAAGGGAGCCTCAAGCTGAGCTACAAAGACGCTTCAGAGGAAACGAAACTGAGTTTAGGTGAGAGGATGAAGGCGCGCGCTGAGAGCAAAAAAGACGAGGCCGCCAACTGAGACGGCCTAGCTAAGCAGGTCCTTAATGTTTATCGGGAATCCCGCTTCCTGTAGTTCGGCCCCAAGCCGCTCTTTGACCTCATCAACACGTTTGTTGAACTTGATGTAAATTAGTCCGCTAATGTCGGACGGGAGTTCTAGAGAGCCCTTGTGCAAGATGGCAACTCGCTTCCGTCCAAGGCGGACAAGAAACATACCCAACTCTAAAATCACATTCTGCCGCGCTCTCAGTTTCTTTTCTTTTGGTTCGCCTGTCGGATGACCCTCATCATCGGGTGTTAGCAACACGCACGCATATCGTACATCGATATTGGCTTCTAATTTCTCGATTATCGTATCGCCAGTTATCGGCAGGTTTTGCAGAATGACAGGCTCTAGCTTCATTCTGCGCAAAAGCAGTTCAAGCTGTTCTCGGGCTTCGATGTCGTGTCCATAGACAATAAAAACCTTATTGTTGGACGGGCTCACAATGTCTTTGGTTGATCCGCTGGTGGTAACGACTGGCTCGGGCGTGCCGCAAAGCCCCTTCACCTTAAGGACGGTTTCAGTCTCCTTGCCCTGCCAGACGATTTTCCCCTTTGCGTAAACATTCGCAATGGCACCATCGGTCAAACGGAATTGTCGCCCGTAAGGGATTTCCTTAGTCGTAAACCCGATGTTCTGGGCTTGAAGTAACGTTTGCATCTCGTCGGGCGTCATCGGGGGACTATGCCGCTCAAACGAGTAGTCCTCAAGCTGCACTATCGACCGTTTCCAGGGGGGGCATCGTTAGGACGTTCATTTGATTTCGCCAAAAGGGGCCACCTTCAAATTCAAAAGGGACCACCCTAAGCGGGCAGGGGTCGAAAGGGGCCAGTACCAGCCGGCAAGTGCTGCAGCCCTGGTTTCATGCCTTTTCTTGCGCCTTGGCGCTGGCTGATGCAGGTTGCGGCTGAAAGTTGCCGTCCGCATGCTCCCTGCCGGGAATTCCACAGCCGGACTCTCCACCGGCCGCCTCGTCAAGCTCATGTTCGTGCTCTGGCTTGCCGGGGTCGCGATGCGCATGAGCATTCTCGCCATGCCGCCGATCATTCCGCAGGTGCATGACGAATTGCACATGTCGGAGACGCAGGTCGGCCTCTTGATCGGACTGCCGCTGGCGCTGTTTGCCATCGCGGCGGTGCCGGGATCGCTGCTCATCGCGCGGACCGGCGCGAGCCTCGCGGCGATCTTCGGCATGGTCATCGCCGCGCTTGCCGGCGGCGCACGCGGCGCCGCCGTCGATGTGGCGACGCTCTATGCCGCCGCCATCGCGACCGGCTTCGGCGTCGCCATCATGCAGCCGGCGATGCCGACGCTGGTGCGCGAATGGCTGCCGCGCCACATCGCGCTCGGCACCATCGCCTATTCCAGCGGCATGCTGATGGGCGCGATGTTTTCCACCGTCCTGACCATTCCCTTGGTCTTGCCTTTGGCCGGCGGCAGCTGGCGGCTTGATCTCATGCTGTGGGCGGTCCCTGCACTGCTGATCGCGCCGGCGTTCTTTCTGTTGAGCCCAAAGGCCGGCTATCGCCGTGCCGCCGGCGATGCAATCGGCGGCCCGTGGTGGCCGGATTGGAAAAATCCGCTGATCTGGCTGCTCGGCCTCACCTTCGGCAGCAACAACAGCGCGTACTTTTCGACCAATGCCTTCCTCGGCGATTTCCTCGCCAGTAACGGCAAGCCGGAACTGCTCGGTCCTGCATTGGCATGGCTCAATGGCGCGCAAATCGTGACCCCAATCATCCTCTTGGTCATGGCGGATCGCATACAGCGGCGCGCGTGGCCGTTCGCGATCTTCGGACCCATTCTGCTCGCCTCCTTCCTGGGACTGATGTTTGCTACGTCTACGCTTTGGATCATCGTCTGCGCCACGCTGGTGGGCTTTACCACGGCGATTACGCTGGTCGCGACGCTGGCGCTGCCGCCGCTGCTCAGCACGCCGGCCGATCTGCCGCGCACCGCCGCCGGCATGTTCACCGTCAGCTACACCACCGCGATCATCATCCCGACCATCAGCGGCGCGCTGTGGGACGCGACAGGCAAACCGTGGACGGCCTTCGTGCCGCTATGCGTCTGCGCCATGGTGCTGACGGTGTCCGGCATCGTGGTCACGCGCTACCGGCCCGCAGGCGAAGCAAAGCTGGCCTGACATTTGGACGGCTTGGTCTCGCAGCAAACGACAGGCATAATTCCGCAATGGCTACGCGCGCAAAAAAATCCGCTCCACGCAAGAAGACCCGGCTGATGCTGCCGACCGACCGCATCGCCTATTCGCCGATCACCGAGCGTGCGCCGCTGAAGCTGCCGAACGGCGCCCGCATGGTGGTGTGGGTCATCGTCAATGTCGAGGAATGGGACGCGACCCAGCCGATGCCGCGCACCGTGCTGACGCCGCCGGCCGGCGGCTCGCCTATGCCCGACGTGCCCAATTGGGCCTGGCACGAATACGGCAACCGGGTCGGCTTCTGGCGCTTCATCAAGGTGTTCGACGAATTCGCCATTCCCGGCGTCATCGCCATCAACGGCTCGGCGCTTGCCGCCTATCCGCCGATCGTGCGCGCCGCGACCGAGCGGAAGTGGGAGTTCGTCGGCCACGGCTTCACCCAGCGCAACATGCAGAAGGTGGCCGACGAGCGCGCCGATATCCGCAGAACGCGTGAGGTCATTCTCAAAGCGACCGGCAAGCCGCCGCGCGGCTGGCTCGGTCCGGGTCTTACCGAAACGTGGGAGACGCCCGATCTTTTGGCCGAGGAGGGCTACGGCTATGTCGCCGACTGGGTGCTCGACGACCAGCCGGTGTGGCTGAAGACCCGCGGCAAGCCGATCGTCAACCTGCCCTATACCCAGGAATGCAACGATGTCGCCATGATGCTGATCCAGCATCACAAGGCGTCGGAATACTCCGATCGCGCGCTCGATCAGTTCGAGCAGATCTACGCCGACTCCGCCGATTCGGCGCGCGTCATGGCGATCTCCATTCATCCCTACATCATGGGCGCGCCGCACCGGGTGAAATATTTCCGCCGCGTGATCGAGGTCATTCGCCAGAAACAAGACGTCCTGTTCTGGACCGGCGGGCAGATTCTCGACTGGTTCCTCGGCGCCGGACCGAAGCAGCCTTGAGAATTCCGTGAGAAATCCAGAACGCATTCATGACGCTCGCGCGGGCGACGACCCCGGCGCGCGGCTCATGCTTGGCGCTTTGTGCATCGTCTGGGGCGTCACTTGGCCGATCATGCGGATCGCGCTCAGCGAAATTCCGCCGTTCACGATGCGCACCTTGAGTACCTTGATCGGCGGCACGGCGTTGTTTGCGATGTGTCTCGTCATGCGCCGCAACTTGCGCCTTCCCGGCGCCAAAGGCTGGGTGCATGTCGCCATCGCCTCGCTGCTCAACGTCGCCAGCTTCAGCGTGTTCTCGACCTTCGCCCAGCTCGGCGCCACAACCTCGCGGGTGGCTGTACTCGCTTACACGATGCCGATCTGGGCGGTCATCCTGGCGTGGCTGTTTCTCGGCGAGAAGCCAACCGGCACGCAGCCGATCGCCGTCGGCCTCTGCGCTGCCGGGCTCGCAGTGCTGATCTATCCGCTGACCGCGGCGGGAATTCCGCTGGGGATCATATTGGCGCTCGCCACCGGCGTGAGCTGGGCGGCCGGCACGGTTTACCTGAAATGGGCGCGGATCGACGCCGATCCGATGGCGATTGCGATCTGGCAGGTCGTGATCTCGTTTTTTGTCATCGCCGCATGCATGATGATCTTCGAGGGCGGACCGGATTTTCACGCCGCGCATAGCGACGGACTGATAGCGACCACGCTGTCGGGCTTGCTCGGCACTGGCGCCGCCTACGGCCTGTGGTTCACCATCATCCGGCGGCTGCCGGCCATGACGGCGTCGCTGGGCGTACTCGGCAGCCCCGTGATCGGCGTTGTCGCTTCGATACTGGTCCTGGGCGAACGGCCCACCGTAGCTGACGGCGTCGGCTTCGCCTTGATCCTTGCCGCGTCGGCCTGCGCATTGCTCGGCCGACCATCGACCGTGGAAGAGGCGTCACAGCACACTTGAGAATTTTCCGCGCGGACGCCTTCAGACCGGCAGGCACAGCGCGTTGTCGACCAATAGATTGTCGTACACGCAGCGGCGCTCGGCGAGCTTGATCTGATCGCCAACGCGGCGGAACTTGTCGTAATAGACGCCAACCTGGTGCAGCTTCGCGTCCGGGCGGTCGAACAGCACTTGAATGAGGACGTAGTTGGCGCGGGCCCGGATCTCGCCGTTGGGCTCCTCGCTAAGCATTTGCACGTTGCCGACGATGTGGCGCAGATAGCGCGGCGCAAACATTTCGGTCTGCATGGCGAATGCGCGGTCCAGGATCATGCCCTTGTTCTCGCAATAGATCAGGCCCACCGGCATGTTGCGGTCGGCATTCTCGCGCGAGATCACGACGTAGAATGCATCGTCGGTGAACATCTCCGCCCAATCGGCAAGCCGCTGCTCGTCGAGCGCGGCGGCATAGGCAGTGTTGAATTCTTCGAGCTCGCGGTGCAGCAGCAGCGCTTCGATGCGCCGGTCATTGGCCGATGCACGCGGCGAATCCAGCATCCCGGCGCTCACAGACCCATCGCCTCGCGCCAATGCTTGTACATGGCGCGAATGGCGGACTCGGAAATCAGCGTATCGGCAGTTCCCGTCTCCCGCTCGGGATCAAGCTTGACCAGATGGCTGCCGTTCGGCACGCGCCGCATGCCGTCTTGCACGAATTTGATCGCCTCGTTGTCCTCGAGCCCGAGAAAGCCCGCAGGTCCCATCAGATTGCCCTGGCGCAGGCGATGCCGGGTCATATCCTCGTCGTCGCCCGCGAAACCGAACATGGTCCATTTCATGATAAACTCGTGCGGGCCGGTCGGCACGATCTGGCGCACACCGAGCGTATTCATTTCCCGCTGCACGATCAGGTTGGGCCAGATCGTGGCCATGGTCACCGACCACGGACTGTCGAACTCCTCGATGAAGTCCATGAAGCGCTGTTCGTGCAGCTTCAGGCCCTCCTTGTAACTTCGCATTTCCTTCTTGGCTTCGCTTGACAGCGCCTTGGCGTCCGATTTCGCCGACGCCATCACGCCGTGGCGTCCGCTCTTGTCGGCGAGCATCAGCGAGCGATTGCCGACAACGAGCAGGCCGAAGGTCACCAGGAAGGTATGCAGCAGCGTGGCGTGATACGGGTCCTTGAGGTTCTCGTGATAGAGCTTCCAGTTGCCGGGCAGCGAGTGACGGTAGTGGCCGAGCACGCGCAGTTTGCGGCCGTCGAACGTGGCATCGAATTCACGCAGCACTTCGGGGCCGAGATAGTCGCCGAGCGATTCCATGTCGCGCGAATAGGATGCGAAAACGACGCCGCGATGGCTCGTCACGCTCAGTTTGCGCAGGCCGTGATCTTCCACCTGGAAATCCGCCGGCATGCCGCCCTTGCCGCCGATGCCGCGCCGGAATGGAATGCCGATGAGGTTTCCCTTCAGATCGTAGGTCCACTGATGATAGGGGCAGACGAACTCCTTGGCGCTGCCGCTCAGCTCGCGGCAGAATTCCGACGCCCGATGCATGCAGCGGTTCTCAAACACATTGATCGAACCGTCGTCGGCGCGGGCGACCACGACAGGCGTCGGCCCGACGTTGGAGCGGATGAAATCGCCGGCGTTCGCAATCTCGGCTTCGAGCGCGACGTAATTCCAGGTCCGGCCGTGGAAGATGCGTTCGACTTCCCGCTCATAGATCGACTGATCGGTATAGACCCAGTCCGGGATGACGGAGAGATCGTCGCCGGGCCACACATAGTCCTTCGCAAAGCTTGCGCCGCCGTTGGGCGCCGCGCTCGCGCTTTTTGTGGCACGATTGCCGACGACGCCCGGACCTGAAATCGCCGCAGCTTCGCGCGGGGCCGCCGTCGTATCGCTCGCCGCTTTCCCAGGCCGCACGCCGGCGACGTCGATCAAGACGTCCGCGCCTTCGATCCTCACCGGATAGACGTCGAGGTGTTGCGTTGCCGGAGCGGACTGCGCCTTGCCGGTGCGGATATCGAACAAGGCCTGATGCAAAGGACACTCGACGGTGCCGTCTGCCGGCTCGATAAAGCCATGGCAGAGCAGACCGAACTCGTGGGTGCAAATGCCGCTCGTGGCGAAAACGTCGTCGCCGAGCCGGAACAGCGCGACCGTCGTGCCGGCGATGTCGATGCCGGTCGCTGCGCCGTCGCGCAGCGCGTCCAACGATGCCACTTTTTGCCATGCCATGCGGATTGCCTCGCAAAGCCGTCATGAAAGCCATTTCAGCATAGCCCATTTTCAGCATAGCCCATGGCGCCCAGCATGCAATCGGTTGCTACCCCGGACCTGCCGGCGTACGCTCGCGGTAACCTGATACGGAGAAGGATCATGACGCAGGAACCGCTCGCCACCAGGGGCAATTATCTGCACATTTATGATTTTCGCGTGATGAAGGGCAAAGAGGACGAGTTCATCCGGCTGTTCGAAGAATTCGACTACTCGGACGGCAATCCGATGCATAAATCATCGGCGCAGGTGAAGGACGGCGTGCTGTGCCGCGACACCGAGGATCCGCAGCGCTTCTTCCTGATCGCCGAATGGGCCGACATCGAAGAGCACGCGCGCATCCGCAAAATCCTGGCCAACGACATCAAGCCGGAATTCATCAAATATATCGAAGGCCACAAGTTCGTGCCGAAATATGTCGAGGTCGTCTCCTCGACGCCGGACGAAATCCTCAATAAGGCCGCGGAGTAAACCACGTCGTCATGGCCGGGCTTGTCCCGGCCATCCACGACTTTGACTCCGCGCCTTCCTAAGACGTGGATGCCCGGCATAAGGCCAAGCATGACGGTCGATACAATTTGCTGCGTTACGCCTTGACGTGTTGCGCCAATTCGGCCACCCGCGCCACCATCGCGCTTTGCGGATCGGGCAGCGCATCGATGATGGTGAAGTGGTTCACGCCCGCGATCTCCTCGTAGCGGGTCTTCGCGGCGCTGTGCCACGCCTGCGCAATGATCTGGCTCTGGCGCTTGAACTCGCTCGATTCGAGAGCGCCCACCACTGCATCCAAAGTACGGCCGGGGCCGAGCGGCCAGAATGCCGGCGAGACTTTGCGCGCTGCTTCGGCACTGAGGCGAAAATCCTCATTAGCGCTCAAGTTGAGCAACGGAGTAAGGTCGTAGAGGCCGGAGATCACATAGCCTGAGGGGACGAGGCCGGCCGGTGCTTTCGGATAGAGCGCAGGCCAGTCGGTGCCGACCATCGCCGCGGCGAGATGGCCGCCGGCTGAATGCCCATAGACGAACATAGTCCGGCCGAGCCGCTGCCACAGAAACACGCAGGCGCGCCGCATCTGCTCGATGATATCGGCAATGCCGACGTTCGGGCACAGATCGTAGCCCGCGACCGCGACGGCGACGCCGCGGGCGTTCAAGCCGCGCGCCATGTGGCTGAACATCGAGGGGTCGAGCGAGCGCCAGTAGCCGCCGTGAATGAACAGCGCGAGCGGCACCGCGGCACCGGCCTCCGGCAGGAATAGATCGACGGTTTGCCGCGGCGTATCGCCATATGAAAGTCCCAGCTCGGCGCGGCCGCGCTTGAGCGTATCGACGCGGTAAAGCTCGGCATCGCGCATCCAGCGGGCGAAGATCTCTTCATGCTCCGGCACGCGGGCGCGGTTGTTATATTCGGCTTCGTAGTCGATCGTGGCCATCGGCGGCTCCTGCGGATATCCCGTGTAAGATTGCGACATGACTGTTCCGCGAGCAAGTGGAGGGCGGTCCGTCATTGCAAATACTCGACAGTCTGCTGGAATCTGCTAGGGAAACGCTATGAAAGTTGACGGCAAAGCGATGCGCAGCATCTGGCTCGAGCCGGACGGCTGGTCGGTCGGCGTGATCGATCAGACCGCTCTGCCGCATCGTTTCCGCACGACGAAACTCACCTCGCTCGACGACGCGGCGCATGCGATCCGTGCCATGCTGATCCGTGGCGCGCCGCTGATCGGCGCGACCGCGGCCTATGGCATTTGTCTCGCGCTGCGCGCCGACGCATCCGATGAGGCGCTCGATCGCGCTTATGCCACTCTCATCGCCACGCGGCCGACGGCGATCAACCTCAAATGGGCACTCGACGAGATGATGGCCGCGGTGCGCAACCGGCCGCGCGCCGAGCGGATCGCCGCGGCCTACCGGCGCGCCGCCGAGATTTGCGACGAGGACATCGCCATCAACACCGCCATCGGGCGCAACGGGCTGCCGCTGATCGAGACCATCGCCGCGCGCAAGAAAGCGGGCGAGCGGGTCAATGTGCTCACCCACTGCAACGCCGGCTGGCTGGCGGCGGTCGATGTTGGCACGGCGACCGCGCCGATCTACCTGGCGCACGACAACGGCGTCGCGGTTCATGTCTTCGCCGACGAAACCCGGCCGCGCAACCAGGGCGCCTCGCTCACCGCCTGGGAACTGGGCCAGCACGGCGTGCCACACACGGTGATCGCGGACAATACCGGCGGTCATCTGATGCAGCATGGGCTGGTCGATCTGGTGATCGTCGGCACCGACCGCGTCACCGCCAACGGCGACGTCTGCAACAAGATCGGCACCTATCTGAAGGCGCTCGCCGCGCGCGACAACAATGTGCCGTTCTTTGTGGCGCTGCCGTCGCCGACCATCGACTTTACGGTGGCCGACGGCTTAGCCGAAATTCCCATCGAGGAGCGCTCAGCCGAGGAGGTTGCGACAATGACCGGGCGCGCGGCCGACGGCCGGATCGAAACGGTGCGCATTGTTCCCGACGGTTCCGCGGTGGCGAACTACGGCTTCGACGTGACGCCGGCGCGGCTGGTGACTGGTCTGATCACCGAGCGCGGCGTGATCGGTGCGTCGCGGACGGCATTGGCCGCCGCCTTTCCCGACCGCGCCGGAACACCGTCATGACGCTCAATGCACCGGCAATGGCTTTGCCGATTGACGGCCGGCAATCGCAGACCGCGCTGGCCATAGCGCGCGGCACCGCGCGCTACCTGCACGCGCTTGGCTATTGCGTGGTCAGCGAATTGGCGCTGCCGTCGGGCCGCCGCGCCGATCTCGTGGCGCTCGGCGGCGACGGCGAAATCATCATCGTCGAGATCAAATCTTCAATCGCCGATTTCCGCGCCGACCAGAAATGGATGGACTACCGGCTGCATTGCGACCGGCTGTTCTTCGCCACGGTCGTCAACGTGCCCTGTGAGATATTTCCCGCCGACGCCGGCCTGATCGTCGCCGATGCCTTCGGCGCATCGATCGTGTGCGAAGCCCCCGAACATCGGCTGCCGGCGGCGACGCGCAAGTCCATCATGCTGCGCTTTGCGCATGCCGCGGCGCTGCGCTTGCAGGCGCTCGCCGACCCACAAGGGCCTTACGCCGGGGAAATCTGAACGCGAGCATTATGCCGCAACGGCGGTGGATTCGCGCGAGGCCTTGAGCCGCTCAAGAAACCTGCGCAGCATCACCAGATCGACCGGTTTTGGGATGCATTCCCAGATATCCAGGTCAAGCGTTCCGGCTACCCTCACAGTCTCTTTGCAGGTCGCGTCATCGCAACCAGTCACGACGATGATGGGCGCATGGCAGCCAAGCATCGAGAGGTAATGCAGCATCTCGCTGCCGGAATGCGCGCCAAGCGACAGATCGAGCGTGATGCAATCGAACCTGGTTTCCTGGGCAAGCCTGGCCGCTTCGTCGTAGGTCGCCGCGCCCGCCGGCAGATAACCGGCCTTGGCCGCGACTTTGCAAATGATCATGCGATGCAGATTATCGTCATCGATGACGAGAAGGCGCGGCGCAATGGACCGTGCGCCGAGCACGCCGGTCAAGCCTTCCTGATCCGAATCAAGCAAACGGGACTGGTCGAGCATCCGATAGCCGCGATAATTCTGGTTATGGCTGCTTCGAAAGTTAGGCAAAGTTTGCGAAAATCGGCTTAGCGCATTCCGTAAAATTCGAAATGATTGAGGTAAACAGAAACCAAAAATTATTTGGGTGCGCGTTTGGCGAGAATGCGCTGCAACGTGCGGCGATGCATGTTGAGACGGCGCGCGGTCTCCGAGACGTTACGGCCGCACAATTCGTAGATGCGCTGGATGTGCTCCCAGCGCACGCGGTCCGCCGACATCGGATTTTCCGGAGGTTCGATTTTCCTGTTGTCCAGCGCCAACAGCGCCGCGGCCACATCGTCGGCATCGACCGGCTTGGCGAGATAATCGACGGCGCCGAGTTTGACGGCATTCACCGCCGTCGCGATGTTGCCGTAGCCGGTGAGGATGATGGCGCGGGCCTCAGGCCGGCGCTTTTTCATGGCCGAAACGACATCGAGGCCGTTACCGTCGCCGAGCCGCATGTCGACAACGGCAAAGGCGGGGGTGGCTTTCTCGACCTGCAACAACCCGTCGGCCACCGATTCGGCCGTCGTCACCACAAAGCCCCGGCTCTCCATGGCGCGGGCCAGGCGTTGCAGGAAGGATTTATCGTCTTCGACGATCAGGAGCGAACGTTCGCCCGGGAGCGCGCCGGCCGTTGCATTGGTCATGGCAATTCTACTCCTTCAAAACGATTGTCAGTCCTCTGCATCAACAATCAGGCCAATGCTTGGCTAACAATTAAGAGGCTTGGGCTGCCGGCTCAAGAGGGGACGAAACCAGCGGCCGCTCGAAATCGGCCCGGCTCCAGGTGACGACAACCGTGGCGCCGTGCAGCGGGGGCGCCTGATTTGTCAGCGAAAGCTTCGCGCCGGAGCGTTCCAGCAGCGTCTTGGCAATGAAGAAGCCCAGGCCGAGCCCGAACACCGCGCCCTCATCATCGCCCGGCCCGCGCGATCCGGGCCGGCGGTGAGTGACATAGGGCGCGCCGATGCGGTCCACGATTTCGGGAGCAAAGCCCGGCCCATCGTCGCTGATGCTGATGCTGACCTCGGCCGCCGTCCATTGCGCGAAGATCTCGACCCGCCGGTGGGCGAAATCGACGGCGTTCTCGATCAGATTGCCGAGGCCATAGCGGATCGCCGGATTGCGTGCGCCGACTGGTTCTGACGATCGGTTCGGCGGCAGCGTCACGCCGATCGAGACACCAAAGTTGCGATGCGGCGCGACGGCTTCTTCGATCAAGGCGGACAGCGGCATGCGGTCGAACGGCTCGCCGGCAGGAAGCTCGGTGATCTTTGAAAGAATCTCGCGGCAGCGCTGCGCCTGCTCGCGCAGCAGCTTCACATCCTCGGTGTGAGGCGAATTCGGCTCGAGCGCGCGTTCGATTTCACGCACGACCACGGTAATCGTGGACAAGGGCGTGCCAAGCTCGTGGGCCGCGGCAGCGGCAAGGCCGTCGAGCTGGGATAAGTGCTGTTCGCGCGCCAGCACCAGCTCGGTCGCCGCCAACGCATCGGAGAGCTGGCGGGCCTCTTCCGCGATCTGCCACGTGTAAACGCCGATATAGCCGATCGCGAGCAGGATCGAGAGCCAGACTCCAACCATGTAGATTTCCGGAAGCTGGAGCGGGTCCTCGCTGTCCCACGGCAAGTCGTAATGAAAAAACACTAACACGGTCGCGCACAGCATGGCGAACGTGCCGATGAGCAACGTCATCCGCGGCGGCAGCGCAGTCGCTGAGATCAGCACCGGCCCGAGCAGCAGGAACGCAAACGGATTTTCCAATCCGCCGGTCAGGTAGAGTAGCGCCGCCAGCTCGGCGATGTCGAAACCCAACAGCCAGGCGGCGCGATCGGGCTCGAGCCATTGCGTTTGGTGGAAACCGACGCGCAGCGCCACATTGAGCAGCGCCGACAGGGCGATCACGGCGAAGCAAGCCCAGATCGGAACCTCGAATTCGAGGCCAAAATGCACCACCAGGACGGCCGCGAACTGGCCGAAAACGGCAAGCCACCGCAGCCGAACCAGCGTATCCAGCCGCACATTGCGCGGCCGGTCATTGATCCGCGGCAAACCGAACATGGGCGCCAATGTAGCGTTTGCGCGGGGCTATTCCAAACTGGGCAAGGTGACGCTAGCGCCGGCCGCAAGGATGAGCGACACTAAGGGCAAGCCAACCAGCCCCTCTTGGGAGTGACGCCTATGCCCTATGAGCTCGATCAGTTCATATCGGACTGCCGTTCCATCCTCGCGCGAGATCCCGGCCCGAAGGGACGCGAGGATGTGCGCATCCGTCTCGAAAACTTGCTGAAAAATCCGGACTTCGTAAAAAAACATTGTGAGGACGCGCCGCGCGGTCTGCATGTGCTTTATGAGGACAAGGAACTCGGCTTCCAGATTCTCGCGCACATCAATGACAAGGCGCGGGTCTCGCCGCCGCACGATCATGGTGAGTCCTGGGCGATCTACGGCCAAGCCACCCACTATACCGACATGATCGAGTGGGAGCGCGAGGACAACGGCGGCGATCAAAAGCACGCCAAGCTCAAGCCGGCGAAGAAATACCGCCTGGAGCCCGGCCACGCCGGCATCTATCAGGACGGCAAGATTCACTCGATCGACTATCCCGATTATGCCCGCTTCATCCGCGTGACCGGGACAAATCTCGACAACATCCATCGCGTGCGCTTCGACCTTAAGACCGGCGAAGTGCAGCGCATGACGCCGCAGCAGGCCACGTGACCTCACCGGTCAGCCCCGCAAAACTGCGGGGCATGCTCGGCGACGGCGGCGAGCTTGCGCTCGTCGATGTGCGCGAGGAACTGATCTTTTCACAGCGCCATCTGCTGCTGGCCCGCTCGATTGCGCTGAGCCGGTTCGAACTGAGGTTTGCCCAGCTCGTGCCTCGCCGCTTGACGCGCATCGTGCTGTGCGACGACGGTGGCGGCCTCGCCGAGCGAGCGGCGGCGATCCTTGCGCGCAACGGCTATTCGGACGTTGCCATTCTCGACGGCGGCATCGGCGCCTGGGAAGCGGCGGGCTTCGAAGTGTTCTCCGGCGTCAATGTGCCAAGCAAGGCGTTCGGCGAATTCGTCGAGCATGCCAGCGGCACGCCCAGCATTACGGCTGCGGAACTCGAAACGCTGCTGCGCGAAAAGGCCGACGTGGTAGTGCTCGACAGCCGCCCGTTCGATGAATATTCGCGCGTATCGATCCCGAGCGGCATAAATGTGCCCGGCGCGGAGCTGGTGTTGCGCGCCCGCGAGATCGCGCCGTCGCCCGGCACCATGGTCGTGGTGAATTGCGCCGGCCGCACCCGCAGCATCATCGGCGCGCAGTCGCTCATCAATGCCGGCCTGCCGAATAAGGTCGTGGCGCTGCGCAATGGCACGATGGGATGGAGCCTTGCCGGATTTACCTGCGACAGCGGCAAAAGCCGGCGCGCGCCGGAAGTTTCGTCAAAGACACGCGATTGGGCGCGGCAAGCGGCGCAACGCGTCGCGCAAAGCTGCGGCGTCGCGTTCATTGATCGGCCCACGCTCGAGGTTTTGCGCCAGGACGCCGGACGAACGCTCTATATGTTCGATGTGCGCGATCCCGCCGAATACGCGGCAGGCCACGTCGCCGGCGCGATCTCGGCGCCGGGCGGCCAGCTTGTACAGGCCACCGACCACTATATCGGCACGCTCGGCGCGCGCATTGTGCTGGTCGACGATGCCGAGGTGCGCGCGGCGATGACCGCGTCGTGGCTGCGGCAAATGGGCTGGAAAGATGTTTTTGTTCTGGCCGAAGCTGGAACGGAACCTGGCTGGCCGGTTGCACCGATGCTTGCGAGCGATGATCCCGCCGGTTCCACAATCGATTGTGCTGCGCTCAATGCAATGCTGTCGCGCGGCGAAACAACGGTCGTCGATCTGTCGCCAAGCAAAGACTATCTCGCGGGCCACATTCCCGGCGCATGGTTTGCGATCCGCACGCGGCTTGAACGGGCGCTGAAGAAAATTCCACTGCACGGCGCGCTGGTGCTCACGTCCGAAGATGGCGCCCTGGCGCGCCTGGCGGCAGCGGAAGCGCAAGCATTGACTGCTATCCCGGTGCGCGTTCTCGCCGGAGGCAACGCCGCATGGCGGGCCGCCGGCTATGCGCTATCGGCGCAACCCGAGATGGCCGATGACACCGTCGATCAGTGGCGCAAGCCCTACGAACGCAGCGGCGATATCAAAGCGGCGATGAACGAATATCTGGCGTGGGAGATCGACCTCTTGCCGCGCATCGAGCGCGACGGATCGTTGAAGTTTTTCAATCGCTAAATTATTGCGAGACTTCCAGCAGGATCTCCATGAGCCGCTTCGGCATGTCGACCATGACGTCATGGCCGCACGGCGCTTCATAGGTTCGCCAGGCCGGATCGGATTTCAGCGCGCCATAGGCCCGGTCAAATCCCGGATTGGCGTAGTTCCTGGCGCGGATGTAGCTCTTGCGTGCGATACGGTCGCGGGCGCCGGTGAGTGCGATCTTGTCGGTGAAGGTCGCGATCGGCTGCCCGACGCACAGACTGTCCACCCAGGCGCGGTCGGCCACGTTGACGCCGAAGGCTTCCGCGGGCCGCGGCGGAATTGCCATTTCACCGCGCTGCAGCGCGGCGCGGACAGCCTCCAGTACGGCCGGTCCGGTCAAGTCTTGCACGCTCTCGCCGTCGCGCGGCACGAAGGCGTCGAGGAACACGATCGAGCGGATCGCCGATGCTATTTGTTCGGCGACGCCGGAAATGACGAAGCCGCCATAGGAATGGCCGCACAGCACGACGTCTTCCAGCCGCTCCCAATTCATGACGTTGACCACGTCCGCGATGTGAGTCTTGAGGTCGATGCCGGCGCGCAGAAGATGCGAGCGTTCGCCAAGCCCGGTCAGCGTCGGCGTAAAAACAGTGTGGCCGCTGCCGCGCAGCCGGTCGGCAACGCGCTGCCAGCACCAGCCGCCATGCCAGGCGCCGTGAACGAGGACAAACGTGTAGAGCATGAAACTCTCCCTCAGGGATGCCACGCCGCGTCCGCGGCGCTTGGTTCGGCGGCGCGTTGGGCCTCGTCGATAACCTTCAGCAATGCCCGCAGGACTTCGGTCACGCCCTCTCCGCTCACCGCCGAGACCACGAGCGGCGTTTTCTTTGCGGCGCGTTGCAGCCGCGCGACCTGCTGCTTGATCTCTTCGGCGCCGAGCGCGTCGGCCTTGCTGAGCGCGACGATCTCCGGCTTGCCCACAAGATCGTGACCATAAGCCAAAAGTTCCGCACGCACCGTCTTGTAGGCAACGCCCGCGTCCTCGCCTGTTCCGTCGACGAGATGCAGCAGCACGCGGCAGCGTTCGACGTGACCGAGGAAACGATCGCCGAGACCGACGCCTTCATGGGCACCTTCGATCAGACCCGGGATGTCGGCCAGCACGAATTCGCGTCCGTCTGCGTCAACCACGCCGAGTTGAGGATGCAGCGTGGTGAAGGGATAATCGGCGATCTTCGGCTTGGCGGCGGTGACGGCGGCGAGGAACGTCGATTTGCCCGCGTTCGGCAGGCCGACAATGCCGGCATCGGCGATCAGCTTGAGCCGCAGCCGGATCGTAAGCTCGGTGCCGGGTTGGCCGGGATTGGCATGGCGCGGCGCGCGGTTCGTCGAGCTCTTGAAATGCGCGTTGCCGAAGCCGCCATTGCCACCGTGCGCCAGCGCGGCGCGCTGGCCGGCTTCGGTGAGATCGGCGAGCAGCGTCTCGCCGCCCTCCTCGTAGATTTGCGTGCCGACCGGCACTTTGAGCACGGCGTCGGCGCCATTGGCGCCGTGGCGGTCCTTGCCCATGCCGCCGCGGCCGTTCTTCGCCGTGTAGTGCTGCTGGTAGCGGTAATCGATCAGCGTGTTGAGACCTTCAACGGCCTCCGCGATCACGTCACCGCCCTTGCCGCCGTCGCCGCCGTTCGGCCCGCCGTATTCGATGAACTTTTCGCGCCGGAACGCCACGCAGCCGTTGCCGCCGTCGCCGGAGCGGATATAGACCTTGGCCTCGTCGAGGAATTTCATACGGGCATTCCGTAATCGGCGGGCGCTTTTCGCGCAATGCAAATCTCGAATGCGGCCGGGCGGCTGCCAATAAAGGCCAATTTGGCATCCAATTATTGTAAACAGATGCCGGCGCGGCGTAGTTGCCGGCACGCCCGCGGAGAATGGTCAGCGTGTGGTCGGTTTTCAAGCTTGCGGCGCGGGCTGCGATCTGGCGGACAACGCCCGATTCGCCGCTCGTGGGACTGCCCGCTCTGCTCGGCTGGACGCTTGTACTGGCTGCGGTCCGCGTGGCGCTGCAATACGCCGCGGCCGCCGGCGCGCCAGTGCATTTCAATCCTTATGGCTTGAATGCAATTATCGCCTGGCTCGCATTCCAGCTTGCCGTGGCGGCTTTCTTCGTGCGGCCCGCCGGGCGCGCCACCGCGCTTGCGGCGATGTTCATCCTCTCGATCATCGCGGATATTGCCGCCGCCACGGTCCAATTCGGCGGCCGGCTGCTTGCGTCCGCCGCCGCGCTGAACGCGTTCTGGACTCGCGCGACTGTGGGAGGCGCGGTTATCACGATCGAAATCATCTGGTGGCTGGGCGCCATGTCGTGCGTGCTCGGCAGCATCGAGCCGAATTCGCGGCTGCGCCTGATTGCCAGAGCCGCCGCGCTGTGGGTGGCATTGTTTGCCGCCCATGCGCTGATGCCCGATGCGCCGGTATTTGTCACGCGCGACTTCGACATCCGCAGCGCGAACTGGTGGGAATATGTGTACGCCCGCTATGGCGCGCACAAAGAAGCCTTGCAGATCGAGCAAGCGCAGCCCGGCCTGCTCAAAGCTGAAGTCGATCGCCTTGCGCCGCAGCGCAATGGGGCTACCAACATCTACGCGATCGGGCTTGCCGGCTGGGCCGACCAGGACGTCTTCGTCAAGGAGCTCGACGGCGCGCTGGCCTCGATTGCGGCCGTGCTGCCGATCAAGGACAGGGCGCTGCGGCTGATTAACAATCGCGAGACCATTAGCACTGTTCCGCTCGCCAACCTGCAAAACTTCACGGCCGCCGTTCATGCCGTCGGCGAGGCGATGAACAAAGCTGAGGATGTTCTCCTCCTCGTCATGACGTCTCATGGCGAGCAGACCGGATTTGCGCTGCAACTTCCCGGCAGCGTGACTGCCGAACTGACGCCGCAGCAGGTCGCCACGGCGCTCGATGCCGAGGGCATCAAGAATCGCGTTGTTATCGTCTCAGCCTGCTACGCGGGAATATTCGTGGCGCCGCTCGAAAACGACAACACCATCGTCATGACCGCGTCGGATGACAAGAGCACGTCGTTCGGCTGCGCCCCCGAGCGGGATTGGACATATTTCGGCGACGCGCTGTTCCGGCAGAGCCTGCAACCGGGAGCGGATTTCCAGCAGGCTTTCGACCATGCCCGCGTCCTGATCCATGGCTGGGAGCTGATGGACCGGGCGCAGCCTTCCAATCCGCAAGGCTATTTCGGGCCGGCCTTGGTCGCCAAGCTCGCCCCGCTCTTTGCGTCTGCGCAGGGCGCCGCGCAGTAGGAGTAATAATTCTTCGCCAGCCGTCATTGCGAGGAGCGAAGCGACGAAGCAATCCAGGGCAGCGGGAAGAGGCTGGATTGCTCTGATGTCCCACGTCAAGCTCGTGGATACAACTTCTCCGCTCTCCCTCACGATCTGCGCTGGAAGCAATCGATGGATGGTCGTGCAACGGTAGGAGCGAAGCCTTGAGACGT
>Ga0102924_1000560_pt1 | contig 46080 bp, 41 predicted proteins | sample PaiPotPPM11metaG_FD_80116 | JGI IMG/M metagenome (GOLD analysis project Ga0102924, IMG submission 80116) | Iron sulfur acid spring bacterial and archeal communities from Banff, Canada, to study Microbial Dark Matter (Phase II) - Paint Pots PPM... ... | reverse complement strand
CGCTTCCTCCGGCGATGCTGGTGACACCTGCGCCGGTGACTGCCCCGTCCTCTCAGCCGAGAGAGCTGACTGAAGAGGACGCTCCACTCTGGGGCTTCGATCCCGCCACTCGTGAAGTCGCGGCTAGCGAGCAGGCTCTCCAGGAGCCAGCGTCGGAGGAGCTTGAGGAGCCTGGGCCGAATGAGGTACTCGGTACAGCCGCGGCCGCGCCGGCTGCCGAGAAGCACCCACCTCCCTCCGAGCCCGCCGTGCCCGATACCTCTCCCGCGGCCGAGCCGGTGCCCGTGGCCGAGCAGTCGCGATCTGGTTGGACCGTCAGGCTGTCGCCGCGGCGCGCAACCGAGCAGGAGCGGAAGCTTGCGGCCCGGGAACTGGAGATGCCGCCGCTGGTCGAGGAGATTGTGGCGGCCGCCAGGAGCCAGCAGGAGCGCCTGTCGGCCCGGGGCAATGCCCGTCGAGTTCTGGCCGCGGCAAGGGAGCGTCCGGCGTTCGCGCCGACCGCTGAGCCCGCCACAGAGATCAAGGCCGTGCTGGAGGCTGGACAGCTAGAGGAAGCCGCGACGCTCGCCGTGCAGATGGCCCTGACCACCCCTGGCGACGCCGCCGCCACCGTCGTCTGCGCAGTCGGTGAGGAGGTCCGGCAGGCAAAGCACCTTGAGTTGTCCCTCCTCTGTTTCACCACCGCGGTGCTCTCTGCCCCACCGTGCGATCGTGCCTGTTGGCAGCTCTGCACCCTCTCGGTCGAGCGTCGCGACGCTGAGGCGGCCCCGATCTGGCTGGAGTTCGTAGCCCGTCTGTTGCGGGCGCGGGGCGCTGACCTCGACGCCATCTCTGTCTATCGACAGCTGCTCAAGCTGGCACCGCGCCGCCATGACATCCGCGAACTTTTGCGGGTGTCCTCGCTGACCGGTCAGCTCCCGGACTGATCTCCACCATCCTGCCTGGGCGCCTCACCGTGAGGCGCTCAGGCTTCTCTCTCCAAGCCCTGGATCAGGGAGCGCACATAGTCCGCAGCCAGCTGGGCCGCTGGGGCACCTGAATGGCCCGCGTAGGCGCCGACCAGGGCACTGCCGACGATCACCCCGTCGGCCCAGGGCGAAACCTGGCGAACTTGCGTCGGGCTGCTGATGCCGAACCCGACCGCCAGCGACTTGTCGGTGACCTGGCGCAGGCGCTCGACCTGATCCCGGAGCCACTCGAGGTCAGGTTCGCTGCGCTCACCGGTCACTCCCAGCCTCGACACCACGTACACGAAGCCGTCGCTGGCGGCAGCGATTCGGCGTGCCCGCGAGGGACCGGTGGTGGGTGCGATCAGGAGCGGCATGGCGAGCTGGTGGGCATGCAGGGGTGCGCTGACCTCGTCGAGCTCCTCGACGGTGAGGTCAGGGATGATCACTCCCCAGGCCCCAGCCTCGGAGGCTCTTCGTGCGAACCGCTCTGTTCCAAATTGGAAGACGGGGTTGAAGTAGGTGAACAAGATGGTCGGCACTAGGTGCTGCACCCGCTCTAGCAGGTCGAGGCAGGCTTCCACGGTGGCGCCAGCCGCCAAGGCTCGCTGGCCCGCGGCCGCGATGGTGGGCCCATCGGCCAGGGGATCGCTGTATGGAATCCCCAGCTCCAGCACATCGAGTCCGGCGGAGGCTATGGCTGAGATCACCATCTCGCTCGTGGCCAGATCCGGGTCTCCCGCCACCAGGTAGCCGATCAGCGCGGTCCGGTCCCTGGCCTGGATCTCCCGTAGGTGCCTACCGAGGCGATCAGCAGCCAGGATCTCAGCCATACGACTCGCCTGGAACGACCTGGCCTGTTCCTTCCCGCTGCGCCAGCTGTTCGATGTCCTTTTCGCCCCGCCCGCTCAGGTTGACGATAAGCAGTCCCTGGGACCCGCTCGCCTCCGCCACTCGGTCCACCAGCGCCAGTGCATGCGAGCTCTCCAAGGCCGGCACGATCCCCTCGCGCTCGGCGCAGCGGTGGTAGGCGGCGATGGCCTCATCGTCGCTAACGGCCAGGTAGTGAGCCCTTCCACTTTCCTTGAGCATTGCGTGCTCTGGGCCCACCCCCGGGTAGTCGAGCCCGGCGCTCACCGAATGGGTCCCGGCCACCTGGCCATCGTGGTCCTGCAGCAGATATGACTTGGAGCCGTGGAGGATTCCTATCGATCCGTAGGTCAGCGCCGCGGCATTCTCGCCGAGGCCGCTGCCTCGTCCCGCGGCCTCGGCGCCCCAGAGTCTGACCCCGGGGTCTTCCACGAAACCGGAGAAGATCCCGATCGCGTTGCTGCCCCCGCCCACGCAGGCGATCACATCGGTGGGCAGCCGCTGCCACTGCTCCAGGCACTGGCGACGGGCCTCGACTCCAATCACCTTCTGAAACTCCCGCACCAGATAGGGGTAGGGATGAGGCCCGACCACGCTGCCAATCACATAGAAGGTGTCGTTGGCCCGGGTCGCCCACTCGCGAATGGCTGCGTTGACCGCATCCTTCAGGGTTTTCGTACCGGTCTCGACGGAATGGATGGTCGCGCCTAGCAGCCTCATGGTGGCCACGTTCATGGCCTGGCGCTGGATGTCCAGCTCTCCCATGAACACCTCGACCGGTAATCCCAGCTTCGCCCCGATGGTGGCGGTCGCCACCCCGTGCTGGCCGGCGCCGGTCTCGGCGATGAGACGCTGCATCCCCATTCTTCGCGCCAGCAGGCCTTGGCCTACGGCGTTGTTGATCTTGTGCGCCCCAGTGTGGTTGAGGTCCTCACGCTTGAAGAGCACGACAGTGTCGCGGGAGGGGAAGCGCTGGGCGTGGTAGAGGGGGCTGGGACGGCCTACAAAACTCTGCAGGATTCCCTGAAATTCGTGCCAAAAGGTGGGATCGCCAAAGGCGCTGTCAACCTCCGCCTCCAGGTTCTGCACGGCCTGGTGCAGAACCTCGGGCACGTACTGTCCCCCGAACGCGCCAAAGTATCCGCGCTGGTCAGGTGGCTGCATCGGCACTCCGCACCGCCCGAATAAATGCACGCAACTTAGCGGGATCCTTGCCGGCGCCAGATTCCACACCGGAGCGCACGTCGACGGCGTAAGGGCGCAGGAGTCGGACGCAATCGCCGACGTTGCCGGGAGTCAGACCGCCGCTGATGACGGACGGGCGGAGCCCGGTGAGGGCGCGCACCTGGGACCAGTCGAATGCGCGCCCAGAGCCGCCGCGCTGCGCGGACGCGGTCTCGAAGACAGGCAGTGCCTCGGGAAACCGCTCCAGCTCGGCCCGGAGTCCGTCGCCAGCACCCGGGTCCTGGTCGGAAACCGAAATCACCTTGAGGTAGGGGACACCCAGATGGCGGCAGAGGCCGGGCGACTCGGATCCTGAGAACTGGGGGACCATCCGCGGCAGCAGGGCGAATGCCTGCTCCAGGTCGGCCTCCGTGGGGTCGACGAACACTCCCACGACCGTGACCTGGGCGGGCGCGGCAGCGGCGGCCGCCGCTGCCTGGGCTGCGGAGATCTGCCTCGGGCTGGGGGCGAGTATCAGGCCAATGGCGTCGGCGCCGGCCGCGACCGCCTCGGCCACATCCGCGGCGGACTGGCAGCCACAGATCTTGACCCGGGCACGCTGATCAGAAGGACCAGACCCCAGCTGGGGTGGGGACGACGGGGCCGCACGTCGCTGGCCCAACTCGGCTCTAGTCACCGGGCCCGCCATGTCTTCCTCCTCCACGTCTACTCCCGCAACGCCTCGGCTGCCTTCACCGCGCTCACGAATCCCGCCTTGTTCCTACTGCGCATCAGAGCCTCTCCCACCAGAAACGCGGGGATCCCGCCATGAAAGGCGCCTTGAATCTCGGCCACGCTCGCGTAGCCGCTCTCGCTGACGACCTGGATTCCAGGGGGCACCAGGCGGATCAGGCTCTGGGTGACTTCGGGGTTGGTGGCCAGCGTGCGCAAATCCCGATTGTTTATCCCTAGCAGCGTGGCGCCAAGACTGAGCGCCCGGCCCATCTCCGCTCTGGTGTGAACCTCGACCAGGACCTCGATCTCCCACTCGGAACCAGCCGACAGCAGCGCCAGTAGCTGGGGATCGGTGAGGCCGGCGACGATGGCCAGGATCGCGTCGGCTCCGTAGGCCGCGGACTGCACCACCTCGTAGGGGGTGGTGAGAAAGTCCTTGCGCAGCAGGGGCACGTTGGTCTGGTCCCGCGCGACCGCCAGGTAGCTCAGGCGGCCTTGAAAGTGATCTTCATCGGTGAGCACGCTGATCGCGTCAGCTCCAGCCTGCTGGTAGCTGGCGGCTATTTGGGCAACATCGAAGTCGTCAGTGATCACCCCCGCAGAAGGCGACGCGTGCTTGATCTCCGCGATCAAGGCCGGCGGCCGAGCGCTCCTCAGTGCTGCGGCAAGGGAGCGGCGGGTGGCGCGGCTGGCCGCCGCCCCCTCGGTGAGCGCGGCCAGGGGCTCCCTTTCCATCTCTTCGTTCAGGCGGACCTGCCGTGACCGATAGATCTGAGAGAGGACGTCAGACATGGCGGCTCTCGAGTTGGCTGGGGCCCCGCCGCAGAGCGTCGAGGGCCGCAAGAGCTGCCCCCGAGCTGACGCTGGCCCGGGCCATGGCCATGCCCTCGTCGATGTCGGCTGCTGCCGCCGCCAGTACCAGGGCCAATGAGGCGTTGAGCGCCACCACGTCCGCGCGGGGTGAGGGTTCGCCCCTGAGGATTGCCAGGATCAGCTCGGCGTTGGTTTGAGCGTCGCCACCGCGAAGATCCGCCAGCGAGGCCTGTACTCCGTGATCCTCTGGGTTCAGCAACCATCGGCTGCTTCCCTCGGGCCCGAACTGGGCCACCCAGGTCGGGCCTTCGCCCGAGACCTCGTCCATCCCGCTGGCGGAGTGCACCACCGCACCAGCTTCGATGCCCAGCCCCTGCATCGCTTCTGCGACCAGCTCCATCTGGGTCTCCCCGAAGACTCCCACCAGCTGACGCTGGGTTCCGGCGGGGTTGCACAACGGCCCCAGGAGATTGAAGATCGTTCTCACCCCGAGCTCGCGCCGCAGGCCGGCAACTGCCTTCATCGCCGGGTGGTAGCGGGGTGCAAACAGGAAGGCGATCCGATCGCTGGCGAGAAGTTCCCCCGTCGCCACGGGGTCCAGATCAAGGGGAACTCCGAGGGCCTCCAGAACATCGGCGCTGCCGCAGGCGCTCGAGGCAGCGCGATTGCCATGCTTGGCGACCGCAACCCCGGCACCGGCGACCACCAGTGCTGCCGCGGTCGAGATGTTGATGCTTCGAGTGCCGTCACCACCGGTACCAACTATGTCGATGACCAGCGGGAGCTGATGATCCACTCGGCGAGCCCGCTGGCGCATGGCGATGGCCCCACCCATCACCTCCTCGACGGTCTCCCCACGGCTGGCCAGCACGGTCAACAGCGCCGCGGCCTGATTGGTGGTTAGCTCCTCATCGAAGATCGCCCCCAACGCGGACGCGCTTTCCTCGGCTGTCATGGTGCCGCCCTGGATCAGCCGGCGGAGGAGCAGGGGAAAGTCCTCCATCAGGAAGGGGCGCGTCCAAGGGAGGCAGTCAGCAGGCGTGGCATTTGCGGTCGTCTCCTTCTGGCATCAAAAAAGCCCCGGGCATTGCCCAGGGCTCGGTGGTCGCTTGCGGTCGCTGTGACTAGGCGCGCGACGGTGCCGAACCCTGCTCGGGCCAAAGCCACCGCCAGCTGAAGACGAATCCCTTAGTCACAGGCAGACGATTCTGGACCATGGCGTGGCCAGGAGTCAAACCTCGGCCTTCCAGGCATGTCCAGTAGGGAGCAGCGCAGATGCCGTCGGCTGGCGGTTTCAGCGCTGGTAGAGCGCGATGATGTGCACTTGCGCCCGCCGCAACCAGGGCAGTGCCAGCAAGGTCTCCAGCCCAGTTGCCATGGTGAAAAGCGTTTGATTGAAACTGATGTAGGACGGGTCCCCGTTGCGGAGCAAGCACACCTTCTTCAGGTTGGCGGCGTGCATCACCCGCTCGATCTTGGTCTCGGTGTTCAACCGATAGCGGACGGGATAGGTATCGCGCTCTTGGCGTCCGTAGAGTCGGCGAGTGAAGAATTCGTGGTAGCGATTGGGTACCCCCCGCACCAACCACGTGTTGTAGTTCCAAGCATTCGGAGTGAGAAACAAGAGCCTGCCACCCGGTCGCAGCACCCGGTGGATCTCTTGGGCGGCTTCGTCGGGATGTTCCAGGTGCTCCGCCACCCATGCCATGCAAGCGAGGTCGAAAAACTGGTCGGGCATGGGAATCTTTTCGACCGTGCCCACCACCGGGTGCTGGATAACCGGGTTGCGCGCCAGCGCCTGGGCATCGGGGTCCAGCCCGTAGATGTGCGGGCTGATGGTGTATTCGGAGGCTAAGAAATCGGCGTGGCCACAGCCGATGTCGAGAACCTTGGACTCGGGACTGACATGAGCCGCGAGCATCTTCCGATAGATGCTGGTGCTGTCTCGCCAGCGCGGTCGGCGACGCTGATACTCGCGCCGGTAATGCTCCTGTCGAGCGACTCCGGCGGGCAGTTCGCTTTGCTGCGAAGGCAGGGGCGCAGGCTGCTCATCGTCCTCCGAGCTGCCGTCCAGACTCCAACTGTGCAAAGTCTGCTGCCCCCCAAGGCGGCGATTATAGGTCAGCACTCTTTGCGTGCACGTGCAGCGACCACTCCCTGCCGCTGCGGCGGAGTGACGGGTCGAACGTGAGCACGGTCGCGGCCGAGCGGACTGTCACCTGTCTGGCCAACGGGTCGTCGATATCGAGGGGACTGTCGGCGGTGCTCTGGAGCTTCCGAATCCGCTCCACTTGCGCCCACTCCTCGGCCCCGTAAGCCGCGAGGTCGTCGGAGATCATCAGAAAGCACCCGAGGCCGGACACCAGGTCGGCGCCCAGCCGGCGCTGTGCCGTCGATAGGTGGGTGTCGATGGGCCGGAGCAGCAGGCAGTCCGGATCGTTGATCCACAGGCGCCGATGCAGCGGAGCTCGCAACAGGCTGGCCCGTGCGGCATTGGCCAGGCAGGCTGCGGACTCGGCGAATCCCTTGACCGCGCCACCTCGGCGCGGTGCCCACCAGGGCCCGGTGTCGGGGGAGACGCGCATGGCGTCAACGACTCCCGCGGCGGGGCCCAAAGGGCAGCCACAGCCCAGCAGGAATGCCCCCTCACCGATTCCCTCTCGAAAGGCCCGCAGTCCGCGGGCGAGCGCCTCAGCCCTGGTGGCAGCGGGGTCGTGGTGCTGTCCGGGCAGAGCAGCGGCGTAGCAGAAATCCGCCTTGTGATAGCTGAAGCCGGCGGCGGTCAGCTGGGCGGCGACGTCCCTCACATGCTCGAGGGCGCCCGGATGAGTCATGTCCAGCGCCAGGGCCCAACCGCCCCAGGCCGAAGGGTTGTGGTGGGCGCCCACAGGCCTCCCGTTGCCTTGCCGTAGCAACCAGTCTGGGTGCTCCCGCGCCACCGGTCCGTGGGCTGCGACCAAAAAGGGCGCGGTCCAGATCCCTGGGCGAAGGCGCTGCTCGAGGATGTCGGTGGCCAGCTCAGCCATCGAACCCCACCCGTCTCTGACCGCCAGCCAATCGCCCACGGTTTGCTGGTAGCCGTCGTCGATCTGCAGCACACGCAGGCCGTGCCCAGCGGCGCGAGCGAGATTGTCGCGAATGACCGTGGGCTCGACGCTCTCGAAGTACTGATACCAAGAGCACCAACCCGGCTCCGAAGGCGAGGTCCGCCGGGCGCCGGCAGCGTCGCCCCAAAGGCCGGCGTAAGCGGAGTAGAGGCGACCGGGGTCGCCGTCCGCGATCCAGAGGGGATCGAGCTGGATCCGCTGGCCGGGATGTAGAGGCACGCCGTCGAGCAGAGCCCAGGCGGTCAGTCCCTGAGTCTGGACCGGGCACTCGATGGAGGTGAGGTTGCGGGCTCCGCCGAGCGCTCCCACCACGCCTAGGTCGCTGACCAGGAAGTGATCACCCCGCACCGACGCACCAGCGGCCTCTGCGTCTGCCAGGAGCATCCTGGAAACCCAGCCTGGAGCTGCCCTGCGACTGGGTCGAGCGTCGCCAGCAAAGCTGCTGCGAACCGGTGACCAGCTCTGCCAGCCGTGCTCCAGGACCAGTTCGGGCCTGGCCGTGAGGTGAAGACCGACCCGGTCGACGGTCTCCAATGCTGGGCCGACGCTGCGGATGCTCCAGTCCCAGCGCGTCCCCCCAGCCAAGTCGCTGCCCTGCAGCTCGAGCTCTATGCTTCCCAGCCGGCCGATGCCTGCCAGCAGCGGCACCTCCACCCCATTTATCGACGCTGACGCGGGTTCGGTCATCCCGATTTCCCCGCGATGGGATCCGCCACAAGGTGAGCATGGCAGCGAATCGCCCCTTATTGGTAGGCACCCACAGATGTCGCGATTTGTTGAGCGAACTTGACTCGGAGCCAAAACTTCCGGCAGAATCCGCGGCCTATGGTCATGGCGTGCGCGTCGTATTGGCGGTGGAGCTGGCCCGCTGGGGGTGAAGTGTCCGCACGCGACTGACCGTCTGAGCGAAACGCGAGCACCAAGCCCCGGAACCCTCCGGGGCTTTTTCTTTTGTCGACTTGGGAGACGTGATGCTGGCCTCACTGACGATCCTGCCCGACCGAGAGACGGTGGAGAGAAACGCTGGCAACTTTCCACTGGTCCCGATCTGGGCTGAGCTTCCAATCGAGGACCTACTCCCAGTCGACGTCTTCGAGGCGCTGGCGGGGCAGGGGCCAGGAGTCCTTCTCGAGGAGCTGGAGCTCTCGGGGCGCTCGACCGGCTACACGATCGCGGCCGGGGAACCGGCGGCGTTGGTGGTAGTGGACGAAGCCGGGGTGAGAGTCGAGGCGGTGCGCCGTGAACTGCCCATAAAAGAGGGGATTTTTGGGACCTCTGGCCCCGGGCTGCGCTCGTCCCTCAACCGTCTTGCCGCCCAGCTGCGCGGGCCCCAACTGCCCCACTTGCCCACCATGACCGGCGGTCTGGCGGGTCTGCTCTCATACGAGGCGGCGTCGCTGATCGACGAATTTGCCCATCCCGTTGGCCGGGGCCGCATGCCCTGCGACCCCATCACCCTGATGGTGCTGGACCGGGTCGCCGTCTTCGACCACCGCACCGGCCGTCTGTTCCTGGTGGCGCACATTCCCGCGGGCACCGACTACGAGCAGGGGGTGAGCGCGGTGGAGGAGATGGCCAGCCGGATCCGGGCCGGCGCAGCGCCCCGGGCCCAACCCCACGCCGCTGCGCGACAGACGCTGGCGGTCGCGCCCAACTTGTCGACTGAGATGTTTCGCTCCGCGGTCCGCCGGGTGAAGGAGGACATCGCGGCTGGTGAGATCTACCAGGCCGCGCTTTCACGGCGGCTCTCGGCTCCCGCTCGGGAGAGCGGCCTCGACATCTATCAGCGGCTGCGCCACCTCAATCCCTCTCCAGCGATGTTCTATCTGCGGGTTCCTGGCCTGGAATTGGCGGGATCTTCGCCAGAGCCCCTGGTGAAGGTCCAGGGCCGCCACGTCAGCACCCATCCCATCGCAGGTACTCGCCGTCGTGGCGCCGACGAGCTGGAGGACGAGCAGTTGGAGCGCGACCTGATCGCGGACCCCAAAGAGCGTGCCGAGCACGCCATGCTGGTCGACCTGGCCCGCAACGACCTGGGCCGGGTCTGCACCCCCGGCACCGTCGCCCCCACCCAGCTGCTTCAGGTGCAGCGCTTCCCCCGGGTCATGCATCTAGTCAGCAGCGTGGCCGGGGAGCTGGCCTCCGACCAGACTCCGCTCGACGCGCTGCTGGCGGTCTTTCCGGCGGGCACGGTCACCGGCGCCCCCAAACGCCGGGCCATGGAGATCATCGCCCGGGAGGAGCCCACCGCCAGGGGCCCGTACGCCGGCGCCTGTGGTTACGTCACCTTCTACGGCGACCTCGAGTTCTGCATCACCATCCGGACCGCGGTCGTGACGGCAGGTCAGGTGCATGTCCAGGCCGGGGCTGGGATTGTCAGCGACTCTGATCCAGCCACCGAGCTGGCGGAGACCGAGGCCAAGGCCTCGGCGATCCTGGCCGCCATCGGTGGCACGCCGTGATCCTTGTCGTCGATCACCAGGACTCGTTCGTCTACAACCTGGTCCAGGTGGTGGCGTCCACTGGGCGCGAGGTGGAGGTGGTCGGCTCGGAGAGCGCATCGGCCTCAGAGCTGGCCGCCAGTCAGCCCGACGCCGTGATTCTCTCCCCAGGCCCGGGACGTCCGGAGCGCGCCGGCTGCTTCGTCGCTCTCATCCGCACCCTTCCCGACGACATCCCGCTGCTCGGCGTGTGTCTGGGGCACCAGGCGCTGGCGACCGCCTTCGGGGCCAAGGTGGTCCGAGCACCGCTGCCGGTCCACGGCAAGACCAGTCCGGTCTACCACGACGGCAAGGGCATCTTCGCCGGCCTGGCCTCGCCCATGGACTGTGGCCGTTACCACTCACTGGTGGTGGAGAGGTCCTCACTTCCTGAGGAGTTGGCGGTCACCGCCGAGACTGAGGACGGGTTGGTGATGGGCATGGCGCATCGCCGGCTACCGCGGTTCGGAGTCCAATTCCATCCCGAGTCCATCCTCACTCCGGAGGGCCCGGCGCTCATCTCCCGCTTCCTGGACCTGGTCGGGGTCGCCGCGTGACCCCAATCCTCATCGAGCGGGCTGCCGGAGACGAGCTCGCATGATCGTGATGTCGGCGCATGCCAGCCCCGAGCAGTTGCAGGCGGTCCTGACCAGGATTGAGACGCTCGGACTCGCGGCCGAGATCAACCTCGGAACCGGCAGGACTGTCCTGGGTGTAAGCGGCCAGGGCACCGAGACCGAGCTCGAGGCCCTGGGTTTGCTGGAGGGCGTGGAGCGGGTTGTGCGCGTGCTCAGCGACTACCCGCTGGCCAGCCGTGAGTTCCACCCCGAGGACCGGATCGTGAGCCTGACCGATGGAATCCAGATCGGCGGTCCCGGGATCCTGATCATGGCCGGCCCCTGCGCGGTGGAGAGCCGAAGCCAGCTTCAGTCGGCCGCCGAGGCGGTCTCCGCGCAGGGAGTGAGGGTGCTGCGCGGTGGTGCCTTCAAGCCGAGGACCTCGCCCTACGCCTTCCAGGGGTTGGGGGTTGACGGTCTGCGCATGCTCCGAGAGGTAGCGGACGACCTGGGCATGGCCGTGGTCACCGAGGTGATGGCTCCGGAGGACGTCGCGGTGGTGGCTCGCCACGCCGACCTCCTCCAGATCGGCGCTCGCAACATGCAGAACTACCGACTGCTCGAGGCGTGCGCCCGGGTGGACAAGCCGGTGCTGCTCAAGCGCGGTATGTCCTCGACCCTGGAGGAGTGGCTCCACGCCGCGGAGTACATCCTGGCCGGGGGCAACCTCCAAGTCGCCCTCTGTGAGCGCGGCATCAGGACCTTCGAGCCCATGGTCAGGTTCACCCTCGACATCACCTCGGTCCCGGTGCTGAAGCGGGTCAGCTCCCTACCAGTCGTGGTCGACCCCAGCCACGCCGCGGGACGCTACGAGTACGTCAAGTCGATCGGTCTGGCGGCCGTGGCCGCCGGCGCCGATGGTCTCTTGGTCGAGGTCCATCCCAATCCCAAGGAGGCGCTGTCGGACGGCCCTCAGTCCCTCAGTCCCAAGGCGTTCGCCGAGATGATGTCCGCAGCTCGCAAGGTGGCCGAGGCGGTCGGCAGGGTGGTGACATGACCACCCTGGGCAGGTCCGCCATCGCCGCTGGTCGGCAGGGTCCGCTACTAGGTCGCTGCCAACTGCCGAGCGACAAGTCGATCTCACATCGGGCCGCGATCCTGGCGGCCTGCAGCATGGGCAGGTCGAAGATCTTGAACTTCTCAGCAGCCGGGGACTGCCGCGCCAGCCTCGCCCTGGTGGGTTCCTTGGGGTGTGAGGTGAGCCGGGCGGGGGCCAGTCTGGAGATCACCGGCCTCGGCCCCTCGGGGCCTTCGCGGCGCCTCGACGCCGCCCTGGACTGTGAGCGCTCCGGCACCACCATGCGCCTGGGGGCGGGATTGGCGGCAGGGCTGCCGGTGATCTTGAGCCTGACCGGCCACCCCCAGTTGCTGAGGCGCCCCATGGAGCGGGTGGCGGAGCCCCTGAGGCGGATGGGAGCGCAGGTGAGGACCGCCCCCGGAGGACGGCCGCCGATCGACATCCGCGGCGGAAACCTGATCGGAATCGAGTACGTTCCCTCTCTGTCCAGCGCCCAGGTCAAGTCGGCTGTGCTCATCGCCGGGCTCAGCGCCAGCTCGCCGACCACCGTGGTGGAGTCCGTCCCCACCCGCGACCACACCGAACGCCTGCTGGCGGCCATGGGCGCCAGCATTGAGCAGGCGGACTGCGACCACGGGAGTTCGATCCGGGTGCTGCCCGGGAAACTTAGTCCGCTTCAGCTGTCCATCCCCGGAGACGCCTCCTCGGCGTCGGTGCTGGGCGCCGCCGCCGCTCTCGTTCCGGGGTCCGACGTGGTCCTCGAACGGGTGTCGGCCAACCCGACCAGGACCCGGTTCTTCGAGGTCTTGGCCCGCATGGGCGCGGTGGTTGAGTTCGAACCGGCGGGCGACCAGCTGGGGCCCGAGCCTGCCGCGGACATCCGGATCAAGCAAGGACCTCTGACCGCAGTCCGGATCGACGCCGATGAGGTGCCACTGTTGATCGACGAGCTGCCGCTGGTTGGGCTGCTGGCAACCGCAGCCGAGGGGGTGACCGAGGTGCGGGGCGCGGCCGAGCTGCGCACCAAGGAGTCGGACCGAGTCGCCGGGTTGGTATCCGGCCTCCTTGCCCTAGGCGCCGAGGCCGAGGAGTTGGCGGACGGGTTCATGGTTCGCGGCCCGACCCAGCTGCGGGGAGCGGCCTGCGACGCTCTGACAGATCATCGCCTGGCCATGACCTTCACCCTGGCGGGACTGGTCAGCGCAGGTGTTGTCGAGGTGGCCGGGACCGAGTTCGTCGCCGACTCCTTCCCGGGCTTCTTCGCCAGCCTCCGAGCGCTGTCGGCATGATCGAAGTGGCCCTGGTTGGGGATCCGGTCGCCCACAGCGTGTCACCGGCAATCCAGTCGGCGGCGTTCGCGGCCACCGGGCTCGACTGGCAGTATCGGCTGATCCGGGTCGCCGACGGTGAGCTCGAGAAGGCCTGGCCCGGCCTGGCGCGACGGTTCCGCGGCCTCAACGTCACCAGCCCCCATAAGCAAACCGCCGCCCTGCTCGCCGATGCGCTCAGCCCGACCGCCCGAGCCTGTGCCTCGGTCAACACCCTCACCTTTGGGCCCTCCGGGGCTCTGGGAGACTCCACCGACGGGGCCGGGTTCCTGCGTGCGCTGCGGCGAGCTGCCCCATGGGTGCCCGAGATCGCGGTGGTGCTGGGAACAGGGGGCGCCGCCAGGGCAGTGGTGGCGGCGCTCTCAGCGGAGGGGATCGAGGTCCGGGTGGTGGGACGCAATCACCTGGCGGGGCTGGAGCTCGCCCGAGATCTGGCCGGCGCCGGTCCTGGGCGGATTGGCTTCTGCGGGGACGGCCAGGTGGTTCTGGCAGCGGCACTGGATGACGCCGGGCTGCTGGTGAACGCCACAACGCTGGGAGGCCCGGCCCAATCCGGGCGCTCCCCGGTTCCGGACGGTGTGCAGCTCAGGCGAGAGCTGATCGTCTTCGATCTGGTGTACCTACCCCGGAGCACGCCGCTGCTGTCACGAGCCAAGGTCTCGGGGTGCCTTGTCGTGGAAGGCCTGGACATGCTGGTCGAGCAGGGAGCGCTGTCCTTCGAGGCTTGGACCGGGGTCGAGGCTCCCCTGCGGGAGATGCGCGAGGCGGCTGATCAGGCCGTGGCAGCGCGGTCGTGAGCCTGCGTCTGCTCACCGCCGGAGAGTCGCATGGCCCTGAGCTAGTGCTGATCGTGGACGGGATTCCTGCCGGTGTCAGCGTCGATGTCGAGGAGATTGACCGCCAGCTTGAGCGACGTCGCGGGGGTCACGGTCGCGGGGCCCGGTCAACCAAGATCGAGCATGACCACGCCGAGATCGTCAGCGGGGTTGTGGCCTGCCTCACCACGGGATCGCCAGTCGCGGTCCGCATCGTCAATCTGGACTTCGCGAATCAGCCCGAGGATCCGGTCCCGCTGACGACCCCCCGGCCAGGGCACGCCGATTTGGCGGGGGCCACCAAGCATGGCCACTCTGACTTCCGCATCGTGCGAGAGCGGGCGAGCGCCCGCGAGACCGCCGCCCGGGTGGCCGCAGCCGCTCTTCTCCGTCCTCTGCTTCGAGAGTTCGGGATCTCGCTGGGCTGCTTCGTCACCGCCATTGGGGAGGCGGTGCTGCCCGTCGATCTCGGGTCGCTGACCGCCCAGGCTTTGATGGCACTGGCCGCCGAGGCTGACCCCGACCCGGTTCGCTGCCCCGATCCCGCGGTTTCGGAGCAGATGGTGGCCGCCATCGACCGGGCCAAAGACGAGCGCCAGACCCTGGGGGGAAGATTCGTGGCATTCGCCACCGGAGTCCCGGTCGGCCTGGGTTCCTACACCCAGTGGGATCTTCGTCTTGACGGCCGCCTGGCCCAGGCGATCTGTTCGATCCCAGCTATCAAGGGCGTCGAGATCGGGCCCGCGTTCGAGGTTTCGACCCTGGTTGGGAGCCGGGCCCAGGACCCGATACTGGAGTCGTCCGGCAAGCTCGCCAGGGGCTCCAACTATGCCGGTGGAGTCGAGGGCGGGATGAGCAACGGCCAGCCGATCGTGTTGCTGGCGGCGATGAAGCCACTGTCGTCCACCAGAGCGCCGGTCGCTTCGGTAGACCTCGTAAGCGGCACCTCAGCCGATCCGCCCTACGTTCGCTCAGACATCTGTGCCGTGCCGGCAGCTGCCGTGGTGGGGGAGGCCATGCTGGGCTGGGTGCTAGGCGGGGCGCTGCTGGAGCGCTTTGGAGGTGACCGACTCGACGCCAGCTTGGCGGCAGCTCGTCAGGTGGACTCGCAGCCGATGCCTGGCCTCAGCCGATGAGAGAGCTGGAGATGCCGGCGCCAGAGCTGGGGGGTGGACAGGCCAACTTGGTGCTGGCCGGGTTCAGCGCGACCGGGAAGACTGAGGCGGGCTCGCTGGCGGCCCAGCTCCTTGAGATGCCGTTCGTAGACCTGGACGAGGTCGCGGAGCGACGAATGGGCAGGTCGATCGCGGATGCCTTTTCCTCGCTGGGGGAGCCGAGCTTCCGCGAGCTTGAGGCTGAGCTCTTGGCGGAGGCCGCTCGCCTCTCGGGGACGGTGATCGCCACCGGCGGCGGAGCGGTGCACCACTCGGAATTCGCGACCCTGGCCGCGAGTGCGGTGAGCGTGGTGCTGACCGCCCCGGCGGCGGAAGTCGAGCACCGACTCAGAGGTGACGGGTCGCGACCGCTATTAGCTGGCCGGCCCAAACAGCGGATCCGGGACCTTATGGCCGATCGGGCTCTCGCCTACGCGGGCTCCGGATTCTCGATCGAGACCACGGCTAGGAGCGTCGCTCAGGTGGCGGAGCTGATCACGGGGCACTATCGGGCCGAGTCCTACCGGAACTCAATTCCGGTCACAGTGCTGGGGCCGGCAGGCCCCTATCCGGTCGTTCTGGGTCCCGACGTGCTCGATGATTTGGAGCCTCTGCTGGCAACGACGGTGACGCAGGGCGCCCGGGTGGTAATTGCGTCAGACGAAGCGGTGCTGGAGAGCGCCGCTAGCCGGGTTCGCGAAGCTCTGCAGGGGTCGGGGAGGGAGGTTTCCAGCGTGGCGGTCGGGCGAGGCGAGGCCTGCAAGCAGCTCTCCGCCGTGGCCGATCTTTGGGATCGCTTCCAGACGATGCGAGTCGACCGGGGGGACCTGGTCGTCGCCGTCGGTGGGGGAGCCCTGCTCGACGCTGTCGGGTTCGCCTGCGCTACCTGGGCCCGTGGAGTGCCGTGGGTCACTGTACCCACCACCATCCTGGCCATGGTCGATGCCTCCATCGGCGGCAAGGTTGCCATCGACCGGGACGGCGCCAAGAACGCCGTGGGGGCCTTTCACCATCCGCGCGCGGTTGTCTGCGCGCCAGAGCTACTGGCTACCCTCCCGGGCATGGCGGCGCGCGACGGACTGGCGGAGGTGGTCAAGGTGGCGTGTCTGGCCTCCCCACTGCTGCTGGACGCTCTGGAACGCTGCCAGCCGCTGGGGGATGGTCTGCCCGCGCACCTCAGCTGGTTGATCGAGCAGGCGGTACGGATCAAGGCTGCCTACGTCGCGGCCGACCCCGACGATCGCGCGCTGAGGCAGTCGCTCAACCTTGGTCACACCTATGCCCACGGTCTTGAGGCCGCCAGCGACTATCGGGTCTCCCACGGGCGCGCTGTTGCATTTGGACTCCTCGCCGCTTCGAGATTGGGCGTCGGCCTGGGACATACACCCCCAGACCTACCCGACCGGCTTCACGCGGCGCTGGACCGGTTGGGACTTCTGGAGCCGCTGCCCCCGATTGACAGGGATCGGGTGCGGGCGGGGATAACCCTGGACAAGAAGAGCCGGGGAGGTGTCACTGCCTTCGTGGTACCCACAGCAACTGGGGCCGTGTTGGTCAGCGGCATCGAGCTGGAGATGGCGCTGGGACCGCTCTGGGAAGTACTGGAAGGCCAGTCAAGCAGGCAGGTCGAGGACCGCGCAGCGGAAGTCCCGGACCCACTCGCAGCCAAAGAGGTCGTCCGGTGAAGGTCCTGGTGCTGCACGGTCCCAACTTGAATCTGCTCGGGACTCGCGAGCCAGAGATATATGGCACAACAACTCTGACCGAGATCGATGCTGCACTCGCCAGCCGCGGCAGGGACTTGGGAGTGGAGTTGGAGTCTCTGCAGTCGAACTCGGAGGGCGCTCTGGTGGACGCGATCCAGGGGGCGCAGGGATCCGCGGACGGGATCGTCATAAATCCCGCGGCCTATTCCCACACCAGCGTCGCGATTCGGGATGCTCTGAAGGCGGTGGGACTGCCGGCGGTCGAGGTCCATCTTTCCAACCCCGCGGCACGGGAGGAGTTCCGGCACATTGACCTTGTGGCCGGCGCCTGCCAAGGGGTGATCGCCGGCTTCGGTCGCGACGGTTATCTCATTGCACTCGAGCAGCTGGCCTCCCGGCTAAAGTCCCGAGTGGGGCCGATTCCCGAGGGGTGAACGCGCTTCATCATCGGCAGCGTCAAGTCTGCCTCGCAGCGTCGTCAATTTGACACTCGGTCTGTCGTGCGCCAGACCCCGTTTAGCCAGTCACCGCCACCATACTTTGGCCAGCATCCGCCGAGAGGGCGGACCAGTACCAGAAAGGAGCAAACCATGACATCGAACGATTCCGACTTGACCCGCAACAGCGACGCTGACGACAAGGACGACTCCGAGGGCCACCGCGTCGCGGGCCCAAAGGCATTCGCCGAGTCCGAGGAAAAGGACGATTCTGAAGGGCACCGCTTCGGTGGCCCCCGGGCATTCGCCGAGTCCGAGGAGAAGGACGACTCTGAGGGGCACCGCTTTGGTGGCCCCCGGGCGATCGCCGAGTCCGAGGAAGACGACGATTCTGAAGGGCATCGCTTCGGTGGCCCCCGGGCGGTGGGAGACTCCGACGAAGCCGACGATTCACCGGGCCAACTGGTTCGTGACGGTCACTAGTCGCAAAACGTCTGACGCCTGACACCGACAGCGCGGGGTCACAGATTGAGCAGCCGAGCTCGGTCTGTGGCCCCACCTGTGTTCTGGGGGCAAGCTGGCCGGGGTCAAAAGAGGGCTACGAGCTCAACCTGAGCTGGCTAGCTGCCGCCCGCGAGTCCGCGCAGGATGGTCTTGACGTCGAACGGCGTGCACTCCGGGTGCTTTGCCAGGATGAGCGCCACCAGTCCGCTGACGTGGGCTGCTGCGAAGCTGTTGCCGCTGGCGGTGATCACAGTTCCCTTGGACCACGCCACCTCGACGTCGAGGCCTCGAGCCCCGAACTCCACCGGCGGTTCCGGGTTGTAGGCGAGAGCGCGAGGATCCGAGCCCGGGTGGCAGGCGACGGAGATCACGGAGGCGAACTGGGCGGGAAAGGTAGGCCCGGGAAGATTGTTGGCGGCGCAGACCAGCACCGCCTGCTTGAAATAGCACTCGTCGGCCACCCGGTGCCATAAAGGTGCCCGGTCGGCTAGTGGGGTGCTGAGGCTGAGGTTGATGACTCGCGCGCCATGCTCAAGCGCCCAGCGCACCCCGGCAATGATGCAGGTGGTCTTCCCGGTCAGTCGCTTGCCCAACACCCGAACGCTGAGGATGTCGCATCCGGGCGCAAGCTCCCGCGCGATCGCGGCGCAGGCGGTGCCGTGGCCGAAGAGATCGTGATGCGCCTGCTCTTCCACCCGAACCGACGACGGGCTGCTGGGATCGTAGGTGATGATCGCTCCACCCTGGACGCTGCCGACTCGGGGATGGGAGGCGTCGACCCCACTGTCTACGACCGCGACCCTGACCCCGGCACCGGTGGAGTCGCCCACCGCCCATTCCCAGGTGATCGGCAGTCCCAGGACCGGGCCCGTCGCGGCTCCCGCGTTCACGAACGGCTCCGACCAGGCGGGGATCAGGGGGTCAGCGATCTTCGCTCCCTGGAGTAGGCCAGGACGTCCTCAACAACGCTGAGGGCCAGCCGCCGCTCTGGGCTGCCAGGACGACCCAGGTCGGATAGCAAACCGGCGAGTCGGGCCACGTCCTGGTCGACCGGACCCAGTCGCCGCGCTGCGGCTCGGAGTGCCCGGCCCGCATCTGCGGCATCGGTCGCCTGGGCCAGGCCGTTGAGCAGCACCCGACCCAAATCGTCGAAGGCCGCCACCGTCTCCAGGGCCAGAGCGGCCACATCCGCGACCATGCCCAGGAGCTGAAGATCGTGGGCTGCCCCGGGCCGGCTGACGTCGCGGTCGAGAACGGAGAGGACGCCCAGCAGACGTCGAGGGGTCCGGATTGGCACCGCCAGAATGGCGTCGGGCACGTACCCAGTTCGCTCCGCCGCCGCTCGCGAGAAGCGCGGATCGCGACCCAGGTCCCGCACCTCGATCGGCTGCTCGGACTGGACCACCCAGCCGGCAACCCCCTCGTCGGCGGGCAGCCTGAGACCGTGAACTTCGCCTTCTCCGCCAACCGCGGAAGCGGTGTACACGAGTTCGGACTCATCCGGACTCAGCAAGGCGATGGAGCAGGCCGCCGCCCCCAGGAGACGGCGGGCGTTGGTGGTGATGGCGGTGAGCAGCTCCTCGGCGGCCCGAGGTGCCACCGCGGGCCAGGCCTCCTGCGCTAGACGCCCCAGTTGGGTCGGGCCGAGCGGGCGCGGAGTCACGACCGGGGGCTCGTGGAACCACCTCTTTCCGCGGGCACTGAGACTGCTGCGACGCCCACTCGGTTCACCTCCCCCACCTTCTCAAGCCGAAGGCCTCTGAGTCTAGGAGCTGAAAGACGCCCACGCGCGCTCCGGATAGGCCAAACTCGGAGGGTAAAGAGGGCCCTCGGTGGGAGGCCACGGGGCAGACGCCCCGTCAGGGAGGAATTACCACGGACGCGGTAAGGATCGGACAGATGCTCGCCGCCACACCCAGCCTTTCTAACCTCGACCCCGCCGACCTGGCCGCCTTGGCCGCCACCTGCCGAGTTCGGCGCGTACGTCGCGGCCAGATCCTCTTCGCTGAAGGTGACCTTGCCGACTCCCTGGTGGTGCTGGCCTCCGGGCGGCTGCGGGTACTGGTCAGCTCGGCGGAGGGCGGGGAGCTGGTACTGCAGGTGATCAACCCCGGCGACTCCCTGGGTGAAGTCGGTTGCCTGGATGGGGGGCCGCGCTCGGCCACGGTCGAGGCGGTCCAGGACAGCCTGCTGGTTCAGCTTCCGGCGTCCGAGTTCCTGGCCCTGGTTGAGCGTCGGCCCGACCTCGCCCGCCACCTACTCTCCCAGCTTGCCTCTGACCTTCGCCGTCTGACCGGGGCGGCGGCTGACCTGGTGTTCCTCGACGTCTCCCGCAGGGTCGCCAAGCTCTTGATCCAAGAGGTTGACCGGGCAGGTACCAGTGACCTGGAACTGGTCGAGACCCAGGGCGAGATCGGGGCCCGCGTGGGCGGCACTCGGCAGAGTGTGAACTCGGCCCTCCACGCGTTGGAACGGCGCGGCTGGCTGGAGGTCTCGAGTCGTCACATCATCGTCCGCGACGTGGACTCGGTGAGGCGCTTCGCCGCTTCCTAGCGTCTGCTGCCGGGCAGTCGCGGCAACCCTAGGGGGCCAGACTGGCACTCATGCGTCCCTTGCGCCGACTAGGGCGATGAGCTCAGTGACTCACCGAGCCAGCTGGCCGCGATTCTTGCCCTTTTCCCAGGCTAGGCGCGTACGCTCCAGGCGCCACTCCGTCAAGCCGATATGAACCCTAATCGGTACGGGATCCGTTCTCTGCACGGGACGGAGAAGAAGAGGACGGGATCACCAGTGAGAGCTTGATCCGATCGTGGGCGATACCAGCAAAGTCGACAACGTGAGCACTGGCGCTAGGAAGCGACTTGTCCGCCGAGTGGCGGAACGTCTGCGCGGGATATTCGCCCATCCCGCGGCCCGCGTCGCCGTCACCGTCGTGGCGCTGGCCATCTTCGTCCACTCGGTCAATCTCTCAGCGGCGCTGGCCAAGTTTGGCCATCTCCAGGGGACATGGGCGCTCCTGGCCATGCTTTTGACCGCGGTGACGGTCCTGACCAGCATTCTGGAGTGGGGCTTTCTGCTGAGGGGAGCCTGCGGCCGGGTCAGCTGGCACTACCTTGGGAACTGGTACGTCAAGGGACTCTTCATAAACCAGGTGGTCCCGGCCGGTATCGGCAGTGACGCCGCCCGGGCCATGCAGGTGGGGCGTCGGGTGGGCCACGGGCCGGTGATCGCGTCGCTGGTCGGGAGTCGTATGGCCGGCATGCTGGGGATGGGCTTCTGGGGGCTGGCCGGGGCGGTGGTCCTGAACACCGGCTTTCACACCAACGACGTCGTCGGCTTCGCGCTCTTCACCGGGCTGATGCTCTTGGCCTGGATCCTGGCCCTGGTTGCGGAACCCGTGTTCGCCAGGATTCGGGGGCAGCGTCCCTGGGAAAGGAAGAAGTCCTGGCGTACCCACCACCTGACCGAGCGCTTCGCGATTTTCCTTCGCTCCTTGGGGAGCTATCGTGGCGCCCCGAGGGCGCTGCTGCTGACGATTCTGGTGGGCAGCATCGGCTGGGGCCTGAACCTACTCGCCTTGCAGGCGTTCAGCCAGGCCTTGGGGCACGACGTCTCCTGGGGTGTCTTTGCCCTGGCGCTGCCGATCGCTCTCTTGGTTACCTTTATCCCGATCTCTGTCAACGGCCTCGGGGTCCGCGAGGGCGTGCTGGTATTTTTGCTGGCACTCTTCCACGTACCCCTGGCTACGGCCACCGCGCTGGCACTGTTCGTCGATTTACAACTGATACCCTTTGCCGCTTTCGGGGGCCTCGTGCATGTTGCTGAGGTGATCGTCAAGCGAGCTAGCCTCGAACTCTCTCAGGCCGAGAAGCTGCATGGCAGCTTGTGGGTCGTTTACCCCGTCCTCCGCTGGCTGGTCGCCCCTGAGGCCGTGCTGGACATGACCAGCGGTTGATACGTCGCTGAACTCGGTCCCTACCTGATCGGACATCCTGCTGGCCTGGTCGTCTCGATGATTCGTGCGAAAAACGGCACTGCCGCCTCATACAAAGGGGTGGCTTAGTGGGCCGGGAGAGTGACATCAAGCCGATTACCGGGGGCGGGCCGCTCGCTGGAAAAGTTGCTCTTGTCGCGGGAGCTACTCGCGGTGCTGGTCGGGCAATCGCCGTGGAGCTCGCTCGCAGCGGGGCGTTCGTATACGCGACCGGGCGAAGCAGCCGCACCACCGGGCCATCGGAGCTGGACCGACCAGAGACGATCGAGGAAACGGAGGAGCTGATGAAGGAGGCCGGAGGCGAGGGAAAGTCACTTCGTGTGGACCACCTCGAACCCGGACAGGTGGATGAGCTCGTCAAGCTCATGGAGCGCGAGCGAGGGCGACTCGACATCCTCGTCAACGACATATTCGGCGGCGACCGCTACATGCAGTGGGACAAACCGCTTTGGGAGCACGATCTCGACGGCGGCTTGCGGATGCTCCGAATGGGAGTGGACACTCACCTGATCACTATCGCCAAGACCATGCGTCTTCTCCTCGACGGCAAGTCTGGTTTGGTGATCGAGGTGACGGACGGAACTGCGAAATTCAACGCAAACTTTCGCCGCAACGTTGGTTTCTACTACGACCTGGTGAAGGCCAACATCGACCGGGTGGTGAAGGGGCTCAACGTCGAGCTCAGCGATCTTCCCGTCGTCGCGCTCGGCGTCACCCCAGGTTGGCTGCGTTCGGAGACCATGCTCGATAACTTCGCCGTGCGCGAGGACAATTGGCGCGAAGCGTGCCGAGCGACGCCGGGATTTGCCATCTCGGAATCACCCACCTACATCGGTCGCGGCGTCGCCGCCTTGGCGGGGGACGGCGAGGCACGTCGATTCGGCGGTCAGATCCTGACGTCGAGACAGCTGGCCGATACCTATGGCTTCACCGACACTGACGGTTCACGGCCAGACTGTTGGGGCTTTCTAGAAAAGTACGGTATCGATTACGAGGGTTCGGAGGGGATCGACGATTTCCGCTGACCCGTCCGGGTTAGACGGCGCCAGGAGGTGGGGTTCGGGCTGAGGTGTGCTCACGCAATATCTCGAGCGCACGGTCGGCGTGGCGGGTCATGTGAGTCTCGCTCTTGATCACCTCGACCACCAGGCCGTCGCCGTCGATCACGAAGGTCCAACGCTTGACCGGGATGGGGCCAATCCGGCGCTTGACGCCGAACTGAGCGGCCACCTCGCCGTCGACGTCGGACAGCAGCGGGTAGCCCAGCGAGTACCGCTCAGAGAACTCTTGCTGCCTCTCAACCGCGTCGGTACTGATCCCTATCGTCTGGGCCCCTAAGGCGGAGAACTCTGCCGCCAGGTCGCGGAAGTGGCAGCTCTCCGCGGTGCAGCCCCTGCTCAGCGCGGCAGGGTAGAAGAAGAGCACCACCGGACCAAGGGCGAGGAACTCGGAGAGCCGCCGCGGAGCTCCGGATTCGTCAGGAAGCTCGAAGTCGGCCACCCGATCCCCCCTCTCCACTTCCCCAATCTAGCGACTTGAGCTAGACGCCCCTTGGCTTGAGGGCTCCCGGCACGGGTCTTTGTGGTCCGCCCTGTGCTAGTGCGGCCTGGGCACCACCTGGGGGGTGAGTTGCTCGATGTCGTAATGGGCACGCAGTTGCCCGATCGCTTCGTCCAGGGGGCCGGTCGCTCTGGCCACCAGCTCCGCAAGCTCCTTTTGGTAGTGCTCGTGACCGGGCGGCGAAACTAGGAAGATCATCCGAGCCAGGCCAGGGCCCGGGTTGGCAAACGCGTGCGGGCAGCCCTGGGGGACGAACATGAAACTGCCCGGGCCGCCTCGGGCCACCTTGTTCCCGCTGTGAGACTCCCAGTGCTGCCAGCCGGTGGGCGTCCGGACCCGCGGCTCGAAAGCGAGCAAGTCGAGCTCGCCCTCCAGGACGTAAAACATCTCCTCGGCGTTGTGATGCAGGTGCGCCCCCACGTCGAAACCGCGCTCGATGTCGACCACTTCGAATACGGAGAAGCTCCCAGACTGCCCGTCGCCCGCTTTGAGCGTCATGGCCGGGGAGATCCGCTCGCCCTCCCCAGGCATCAGCACGAAACCGTCAGACACGCGCCCAAATAATACTTACGGAGCCGCGACGGGCTGCTAGCCGTGCCAGTGAGTAGAACCATGCCCCCAGCCGCCACGCTTGGGCCATCAGGTAGCTCAGGTGCCGTATAACTGCGGCCTTGCGGCTCTGGCTTCCGGCAACGGCCCAAACCGGGCGGCTCGAGATCAGCCGGAGACGACCTCGAACTCAGGAGCCGCCCGGTTGGGAGGGTGGTCCGGTGAGACTCCGGGCTCAGGCTTCCCGACTCTCAAGCCGCCGTCCTGCTAGCACTGCCCTGGTACGACGTTCGCGACTGACCCTAAACCTGGAGCTCTTCTGAGTTCCCGTTGCGGCTCCGGTGGGGCTGACATGGTACCGCGCCCGTGACTTGTGCGTCGAACAGGTGTTTGGTATGTTTGTTCGATGAAGCAGCTGGCGCGGTCTACGGTGCTCCCGGATCGACCTGCTTCCTCTTGGGCCAAGATCCTGGACGACCCCAAACTGCGGCCGCGAATCGTCCTGGACCGGCTGCTCCCGGCTCGAGACCCAGAGTACTGGCCAACTCCCGTGGGGCTGCATCCCCAAGTCCGCGAGGGCCTGAAGCGCCATGGGATCGAAGCTCTCTACACGCATCAGGTAGAGGCTGTCGAGCTGGCCATGGCCGGACGGAGCCTAGCGGTGGTTACCCCCACGGCTTCGGGCAAGTCTCTCTGCTATTTGATTCCGGTCCTGGACGCCATCGCCAAGGACCCGGAGTCGACCGCGATCCTGATGTACCCCACCAAGGCGTTGGCGCAAGACCAGCTCAGCGAGCTGCGTGAGCTCTCGGATGCCGCCGAGCTTGATCTGCGGACCTTCACCTACGACGGGGACACCCCGCCGGGCGCCCGCAGCGCCCTCCGCCAGGCCGGCCAGGTGGTGCTCACCAACCCGGACATGCTCCACACCGGGGTCCTTCCCCACCACACCCAGTGGGTGCGCCTGTTCAGAGGACTCCGCTATGTGGTTCTCGACGAGCTGCATACCTATCGGGGGGTGTTCGGCAGCCACGTAGCCAACCTGATCCGACGCCTGGATCGCATCTGCGCTTTCTACGGGGCCGCGCCCACCTACATCAGCTGCTCGGCGACCATCGCCAACCCAAGGGAGCTAGCCGAGCGGCTCTTGGGCCGACAGGTCGAGTGCGTCGAGCGAAATGGGGCCTCAGCGCCGCCCAGGCGTGTGGTGGTGCTGAATCCGCCCATTGTCGAGCCTCGACTGGGCATCCGGCGCAGCGCCACCCAGGAGGCGACCTCGCTGGTGCCAAAGTTGGTTCGCAGCGGTTCGCAGACCATTGTGTTCGGCCAGACCAGACTGCAGGTCGAGCTGTTGCTGAGCTATCTGCGCCGGGAGCTAGAGCAACCGGGTATCGCTGATCGGAACGGCACCCACCCCGAGATTCGGGCCTACCGCGGCGGCTACCTGCCCCTAGAGCGCCGCGCCATCGAGTCGGGGCTGCGATCTGGAGGTGTCCGGTGCGTCGTAGCGACCAGCGCCCTGGAGCTCGGAATCGACATCGGTCGACTCGACGCCGCCGTCCTGGTCGGCTATCCCGGCACCATCACCAGCGCCTGGCAGCGTCTGGGGCGGGCGGGCCGCCGCAACGAGCCGGCACTGCAGCTGCTGATCACCGGCGGCGGCCCACTTGATCAATTCCTGGCGAAGCACCCCGAGTTTCTCTTGGAACGCTCGCCTGAGCACGCCTTCGTGGATCCGGAGAACCTCCTGATCCTGGCGGCCCATCTTCAGGCGGCGATCTTTGAGTTACCGCTCGGCGCTGGTGAGCGATTCGGTACGTCGGACGTGACCGAGCTTCTCGAGGTTCTTCAGGAGGATGGCCTGATCCACCAAGCTGGTGGCAGCTGGCACTGGGCCGCCGATGCGTTTCCTGCAGATGCCATCAACCTGCGCACCGCGTCCGCCAGCAACATCGTGATTCTCGACACCGCGATCGACTCGCAGGGTCCGTCTCAAGGCCCCCAGGGGCCGTTTTCGGGCAGCTCGGGAAGACATTCGGGGTCGGGCTCGCGGGTAGTGGGGGAACTGGACGAGTGGGCGGCGCCGCTTTTGGTGCACGACGACGCGATTTACATGCACCAGGGACGGCAGTTCCACGTGGAGCGCCTTGACTGGGAGGAACATCGCGCCTACGTGCATCCGGTCTCGGTCGACTACTACACCGATGCAGACCTTCGGGTGGGGCTGCAGGTGCTGGAGTGCATGGCGGGTCCGCTCGCCGACGAGGGTCGGTCCACCGCGCGTGCGCATGGTGAGGTGCGGGTGAGCGTGCTGGCCGCGATGTACAGAAAGATTCGTTTGCTGACCAACGAGACCGTGGGCGCGGGGCCGATTCGGATCCCGGAGCGAGAACTTCAGACCACCGCCTACTGGTGCTCGTTCGCATCCAATCTGGCCCCCCTGACCGGGACGCTGGAGGTAGGTTTGCAGGCGGTCGGACACGTTCTCGGACAGGTCGCCTGCTTCCTCGCCATGTGCGACCACCGGGATCTGGGCGTGGTCTCCCAGGTGAGAGCTTCCCTGCGCTCGATCACAGCCCAGATCCCACCTCCAGAGGTGGCGGAATACATGCCCGGGGACCGGCCGACGGTGCAGACGGCCAGAGTCCCCACGTCGGCAAGCAGCTTCGCCGACACGCCGACGGTCTTCATCTACGACGTCCATCCAGGGGGAGTTGGACTCAGCGCCAGGCTCTTCGACCTCCATCAGGGGCTGCTCCCCGCTGCCGCCAGCCTGCTGCGCGACTGTGATTGCGAATCCGGGTGTCCAGCCTGCGTCGGGCCAGTCGCCGGAGTAGAGCCGCACGCCAAGGCCATGGCGCTGGCGCTGCTGGGGACGTGCGGGTGGTGACAACTCAACTTCGTCTGAAGATCCAGGCGCTGCAGGGCGGCCGATCCTGGCTGCGTGCTGCCGACTGGGACGTGGAGGGCGGCCAGGACGTTTCGAGGGCAACGCGGCTCGGATCCGGCCCTGAGCCGGGGGGGCTTGAGGGGCTCGGTTTCACTTGGGACGAGGTCCGATCGCTCTGGGTGCGCGGAGAGACCTTCACATTCACTGATCTCGAGATCGCCCCCGAGGTCCTGACTCCGAACGCACTCCACGTGCTCTCCCCTGTGGTGGCGGAGGGCTTGGATGGCCCTGTGGTCTGCTTTGACCTGGAGACGACCGGGCTGCAGCGGGGCACCGGCACTGTGCCCTTCCTCTACGGCTGGGCAGTTGCTTGGGGCAACGAGATCCGCGTTGAGCAGTGGTTCCTGGAGGACTTGGGAAGGGAGGCCGCTCCGGTAGAGGCGGCGCTGCAGATGCTAAAGAGCGCCGGGCTCCTGGTGACATACAACGGCGCTAGTTTCGACGTGCCCCTGCTGCGTACGCGCGCGGTCATGGCGGGAGTGGAGAGACCCTGGCCGGCGACGGCGCACCTCGACCTCCTGCCTCTGGTGCGACGGCTTTTTCGCCACCGCCTGACCAGATGCAGCCTGCGTAGGGCGGAGGAAGAGCTCCTGGGTCGGCCGAGAGTGGGCGATCTACCCGGGAGTGAGGCGCCGGGACGCTATCGGCAGTTCCTGCGCGATGGGGACACTGCGCCGTTGGCTCCGGTACTCCGCCACAACCAGCTGGATCTCCTCTCACTGATTCGGCTGATCAACCATCTGGAGCAGCACCTGGGCCTGGCGAGGCCAGAGCCCTCGGATTGGTACAGCCTGGGCCGTTATGCCGAGGATCGAGGCAACCTGCAACGAGCCGACACCTTGTATCGCGGTGCCGAATCGGAGTCGCCGCCTCCGCTCGACCGTGCTGCCGCCCTGCGCCGGACCCGAATGTTGCGCCGGCAGGGGAGGGAGGATGAGGCGCGGACTGCCTGGCGGTCGATTTGGGAGCGCTGGCGCGACCCGGAGGCGGCGGAGGCACTCTGTATCGAACTGGAGCACCAGCTGGGAGACCTACCCGCCGCCTTGGCTCTCGCGCAAGATGCGCTCTCCACGGCGCCGGTCGGATGGGACCGGAGGTTTGCCAAGCGGATCTGGAGGATTCAGGCTCGGCTGGACAGTCGTCGCCCGGCCGCGCGTGACACCGCGTACCAGCCAACCTCTACAGGCATGGTGAGTTCGCCGGACCGACCTTGGGCCTCCTGGCTTCCGGGTGGCAATTCGTATGAAGCCTGGTTGGCGCTGAAACGAGGGCGTGCCGCCAGGGTGGTGTCGGCAGGTTCCAGGAACGCAAAACCTGATCGATGGCCAAGTAACGGGTAGGCAGCGTCACCGGCTGATCCGCTAATGATTGGCCGGCGATCTCCTCTGGTATCCTCGCTGTCGCCGCGGGAGTGGCTCAGTGGTAGAGCGTCTCCTTGCCAAGGAGAAGGTCGCGGGTTCGACCCCCGTCTCCCGCTCCACTGATCTCATCTAGGGCTGATGCCTAGAGAAAGGAAATTCTTCGGGGACGGCCATTAAGGCATCCCCGCGTGGCTCTGCAACTTGACTATTGCCACGTAGAGAGCCGCTGATAGGATCAAACGACCACGATGACCGCCCCGGGAGCGCGCAACACACTCGTACACCCGAGGTTCGCCGGGAACCCCCCGTTTGGCCTGAAATTCGACGCCAAGAGCATCGGGATTGCAGCCATCGTCTTTTCTCTGTGGAGCATTGGCTTCCAATCGATTTCGGTCACATTTTTCGTTGGCTTTGGCGTCTCTAGCGGATGGGTAGGCATCTTCAGCGGCCAACTCTTCTTCCTGACCTTCGGACCAGTGGTTGGACTTCTGGGCGCCCTTCTAAGTCTGTGGGGAGGCTGGCGCATGTGGTGCGGATACTCGATCGGGAAGAATTGGATAGTGGCTGGCCTCGGGTTGGGGATCGTCTCGGATGTCGCTTCTAGCGTGCCCTCCTCCCCCTCTTGGCAGACCGACCTCCAGTGCGCCTTTGGCGTGGTCTTCCTCCTGAGTATCTACTGCGTCGTAGTCATTAGCCGATGCCTCCATCCCGGAGATGACTCAGGGAGGCACTGAAGACGTGATTCCCCGCCCCCGAACGTAAGCCCTAGGGAGTCACTGCGCCTCGCTTCGCCTACGGCGCGCCGTATCTGGCCACCGCGAGGTGTCCGGAAGACGGTCTTGAGGCCAGCTGCAGCCTAGTGGGTCACGGCGTTCTCTGACTCTGGTTCGATCCCAACCGGAGCAAACGGGTAACTCGGTACGCTGTTCCGACACATGACGGGCAGGGTTCCGTACCTCAACGCCCGGCTCCAGGGCTATACGAGCACGATCTTTTCGGAGATGTCCGCCCTCGCAGTCGCGACCGGGTCTCTCAACCTTGGGCAGGGGTTCCCAGACGTCGATGGTCCCGACGCGATCAAGCAGGCTGCTATCCGAGCGATTCAAGCTGGCCACAACCAGTACCCACCGCTGAACGGGATTGGCGAGCTTCGTTCGGCGATCGCGCGGCACCAGAAGCGGTACAACGGCCTCGACTTCGCTCCGGAGAGCGAGATCTTGGTCACGGCGGGGGCGACCGAAGCCATAGCGGCGTGCCTCCTGTCGCTGTGCGAGACCGGAGACGAGGTTGTGATGTTCGAGCCGTACTATGACTCCTACGCCGCCTGCACCGCGATGGCTGGCGCGCATCGCCGTGTCGTGCAACTCCGCGCCCCGGGCTGGTCGTTCGAGCCCGAGGCGCTCGAGGGCGCGATCACCGAGCGGACTCGGCTCCTCTTGGTGAACACACCTCACAATCCGACCGGCAGAGTGTTCAGCCGGGCCGAGCTCGAGGTCGTCGCGGACGCCTGTCGGCGTCACGATCTCATCGCGGTCACCGACGAGGTCTACGAGCATCTCGTCTACGAGCGGCCGCACGTCTCGCTGGCGACACTTCCGGGAATGGCCGAGCGGACGATCACGATATCGTCTGCAGCGAAAACCTTCTCCGTCACCGGGTGGAAGGTTGGGTGGGCGTGCGCGCGCCCTGAACTAATCGCGGCGATCCGGACCGCGAAGCAGTTCCTTACCTTCGTAAACGCCGCGCCGTTCCAGCATGCGGTCGCCGAGTGCCTCAACGAGAGTGACGACTACCTGTTAGAGGCTGCTCAGGTGCTCCGACAAAAGCGTGACCTCCTCGCATCGGGGCTTGATGCTGCCGGCTTTCGGGTCTTTCCGTCCCAGGGCACGTTCTTCCTCACGACCGACATCACGCCGCTGTCAGACCAGGACGGATACACGTTCTGCCTCGAGCTTCCCCAGCGCTGCGGTCTGGTCGCGATTCCGAGCTCGGTGTTCTACGACGACAAGGACGCCGGCCGGTACTTCGTGCGCTGGATGTTCTCCAAGAGCCCAGCGGTGCTTGAGGAGGCGGTCCAGCGCCTCGGCCGGCTGCACTGAAGATCGCTACGACCGGAGGCGAAGTGTCCGGTTCGCTCTGCGGTCGGAAAACGCCTCCAGAGCCAACGGCGGGACTGCCGTAAGCGCAACTGGCCAGGGCCGATGAGTTTGCCGGGGCAGGCCAGTCTATGGAGGTGTGAGCATTTACTAGTCGAGACCGGCAAGACAAACGGAGGAAGGGAAATGGCGACCCAGACAGATGCGGAGCTTCTTGTCCAGCTGCTGCGATGGGCGACCGAGATGGGTGCCGAGCCCGCCTATGCGGAGATCTTTTCGGAGGGTTTCCAAAAGGAGGATGCGTCAATCTCCAATCCTGCTGTGGGCAAGATCCTGACCTATGGTGAGGTGGTCGGGACCTTTGTGAAACATGGCCTGCTCGATAGAGATTTAGTTAACGACTTCTGGCTGTCCAGCGCAGTCTGGGATCGGCTAGCACCGGCAGTGGTACGGTGCCGAAAGGAGATGGGCGAACCGCGGATGTTCGAGAATTTCGAAGCACTTGCCAAAAGCGCGCCAGTCTGAGCTTTGCGACTTATGGCAACTACGAGCTGGTTTTCGCTCCTGAGTCTCACTGTGGATTGTGCATAGTGGGTATTGCTCAACCGACATCACCTGAGACTGCCCTCTTGATCGCAGCCCGCGCGGGGGATAACCGCGCATTCGCTGAGCTCGTGGAGCCTCACAGAGTGGGGCTCCACGCTCACTGCTATCGGATGCTGGCTTCAATGGAGGATGCCGAGGACGCACTCCAGGAGGCATTGCTGAAGGCGTGGACGGGGCTGCCGAAGTTCGAAGGTCGTGGATCGATCCGTTCCTGGCTGTACACGATCGCATCTCGGACCGCCCTCGATCTGGCTTCACGCCGCCCAAAGCGAGTCCTTCCTCTGGACTCCATCCCGACTGAGGGGCCGGACGGTCGTAGAGTCTCGCCCTCGGAGGCGACTTGGCTGGGACCGTTCCCAGCGGAGCAATTGGGTCTGGGCGACGGACTGGCTTCCCCGGAAGCGCGATACGAGTTGCGCGAGAGCGTTGAGCTCGCATTCATCGCAGCGATTCAACATCTGGCTCCGCGCCAACGAGCAGTCCTTCTCCTCCGTGACGTGATGGGGTTCTCCGCTCAAGAAGCCGCCGAGGCACTGGGGATGACCGTGGTCGCAGCGAACAGTGCGCTGGAGCGGGCGCGAGCCGCGGTCGCTCAGCGCTGTCCGGAGCCCAGCCAACAGAGCACGCTGCGTTCGGTAGGCGACTCGCGAGTACGTGAACTGGTCACCCGGTACAGCGACGCCCTGGAACGCGCGGATATGGAGGGGATGCTTGCCTTACTGGTCGAAGATGCCAGCTGGGCGATGCCGCCGGAACCTCAGTGGTACTTTGGCCGCGAGGCCATTGCTGGATTTCTGGCTGATGGTCCGTTCCAAGTCCAGTGGCGGCACCTGGAGACACGGGCCAACGGACAGATTGCCGTTGGCTGCTTCCTATGGAATCAAGATCGGCAGGTGTTCTCCGCGGCCGTACTTGACGTGCTGACGCTGCGTGGGGCACGAATTGCCGCTATCACAGCCTTCCTGGATGGCACGATCTTTCCTCGCTTCGGACTGCCGCTCGAGCTCAGCCTCTGAGCGGGGCTCGCCCCATGGCATGTCAAGGCCCCTTGCTCAGGTCGGCTCCTGAGCAGCAACGCTGCGTGCGAAACAGCCTCAGACGGAGCCCAACCTAGGTGGTGTCCGCGGCGGCGCCCCGCATCGGCTGGGACCGGCCGACCTGCGGCATTCCCCCGCGCGGCTAAGGCGGGTAACGCTCTCCTCCACGACGAGTGGCCCTGGGCGTTCCAGCCAGGCTCGGGCCTGCAGGTGCTCGAATACCTCCCGGCTTCAGCTCGGGTAGATCGGGATTGCAATCCGGAGGGTCAGGTCAGGACGTATTCTCAAATCCATCACCGGACGAAACTCGGGTGCAGAAGGAAGGCAAGCGCAGACCAGATGACCTGCCCGCACTGCGGTCGCGAGAACGACACCACCCAGCGGTTCTGCGGTGCCTGTGGTCGGCCGCTCCTGCTGATCTGCCCTTCATGCGGAACGCCGTGCTCGCTCGACTTTAGGTTCTGTGGAAGCTGCGGGGCTGATCTGAGCCCCGTTCCCCCGACTGCGCGTTCGGGGGAGGAGCGCCGGGTGGTGACGGTGCTCTTCGCGGATCTGGTCGGCTTCACTTCTCGAGCAGAGCGGCTCGACCCCGAGGACGTCCGGGCCATCCTCGACCCGTACTACGCCTGCCTTCGCGACGCAATCCAGTCTTTCGGCGGTCAGGTCGAGAAGTACGTCGGCGACGCGGTGATGGGAATTTTTGGTGCCCCGACCGCCCACGGCGACGACCCCGAGCGCGCAGTCCGAGCGGCTCTGCGTATCCAGGTCGCGCTGGCCGAGATGAACGCTTCGGATCCTCGTCGGGACCTGCAGGTTCGCATCGCCGTCAACACCGGAGAGGCGATCGTCGCGCTCGGCGCCAAGACCTGGGCCGGGGAAGCCATGGTGGCCGGAGACGTCGTCAACACCGCGGCTCGCTTGCAGACTTCAGCGCCCGTCAACTCGGTACTGGTGGGCGAGGAGACTTATCGGGCCACGCGGTTCACGGTCGAATACGAGGCGGTCGATCCGCTCCCACTGAAGGGCAAGCAAACGCCAGTACCAGCGTGGCTCGCGGTATCGGCAGCGAGCTCCCCCGGCGAACGCACTGTTGGGAGCGCCCCACTAGTGGGCCGTCAAGAAGAGCTCTCGGCTCTTGGCGATCGCTTGGACCACGTGATAGGCCGCCGTCATGCCCACCTGGCTACGATTTTTGGGCTGCCCGGGGTGGGCAAAACGCGTTTGGCCACTGAATTCGCCGCGATCGTCGCCAGCAAGGGAGGACGGACGATCCGCGGACGATCTCTGCCTTACGGGGAGAGTGGAGCCTACAGTGCTTTTGCGCAGCAGATCAAGCAGGTGGCAGAGATCCTGGACAGCGATTCTGCCCCGGTAGCGCTAGAGAAGATCCGCCGCGCGACCGCGTCGCTTCTTGGAGGGCAGGATGTCGACGAGGTAGCGTTTCCGGTGGCAATCCTGCTCGGAGTGGGTCCGGCCGAGATCGTGACCGACAGGCACAGCCTGTTCTTCGCTGCTCGGCGATTCGTGGAAGGGCTGACGGCGCAGCAGCCGACAGTGCTCCTGTTCGAGGACCTCCAATGGGCCGATCCCAGCCTGCTGGACCTGGTCGAGCACCTGGCCTCGCGGATCCGCGAGGCGCCTTTGATGCTGCTCACGCTGGCGCGGCCGGACTTCCTTTCCGAGCGTCCCAACTGGGGTGCCCGGCTCCCCGCCTACCTGGCGCTACCACTCGAACCCCTGAACTCTGAGGAGTCGGCGGAACTCGCTCGACGACTCTTGGCTCGCTCGGCGCCGGAGGTTGAGGCGGCCACGGCCATCCAACTGGCTGCCACCGGAGAGGGCAACCCGCTCTTCATCGAGGAGTTGGCAGCATCGATCTCCGAGCGAACCACCGCCACAGCCCAAGAGCTACCAACCAGCATCAGGGGCATCGTGGCCGCCCGCCTGGATGCCCTCCCAGCGGCCGAGCGATCGGCACTCCTGGACGCGTCGATCGTGGGCAAGGTCTTCTGGAGCAGTGTCCTTGATCGCCTTGGCGACCTCGATGACCGACTCGGCGAAGCTCTCGACCTCCTCGAATGGCGAGACATGATCCGGCGGGAGCCGGTGTCGCGGATACGAGGCCATGAGCAGTTCCGGTTCAAGCACATGGTGATCAGGGACGTTGCCTACGCCAGCCTTCCCAGGTCCAGGAGGCGCGAGGGACACGCGGTCGTGGCTCGGTTCTTAGAGGAGGTTGGCGTGGGCCGGGACTCGCTGGCCATGCTCGCCCACCACTGCCAAGAAGCCGGCGAGCTGGACAAGGCTGTGCACTACCTGGTGGCTGCGGCCGAACAGGCTCGGCAGGGATGGGCTAAGGAAGAAGCCGTGCGCTACTACAAAGAGGCACTCAGGCTGGTGCCGGAGGAGGATGTGGAGCAGAGGCGGCATATCAGGCTGCAATGCGCGGTGGCGGAGCAGATGGTCTTCCATGTGCCGGACGCGGAATCGCTAGTGCGCGGCAATCCGGACGCCACTTCCGACTCATAGGTCAGCTGGCCGCGCCCCGGGGGAACCGTCTCAGGGTGGGGGAGTACCGGGCCGGCTAAAACGACTCAGTTGGCCGAATCTAGTTCGAAGGTTGACTCCACCGGTACGCCCTGGCGCAGGGTGTTGAGGACGACGCAGTAACGCTCGGCGCTTCGGAGCAGACGGTCAGACCGTTCGCCACCCTCGTCCTCGTCGATCACCACCCGGGTGTGACAACGGATGGAGGTGAGACCGATGGGAAACTCCTTTCCCATGGCGAGCGTGCCCCGAGGATCCCAGTCTCCTTCCACTTGAACGTCGAGCTCCTGCAGGCCGATTCCCAAGTTGGCAGCCACCATTCTGAGAGTGATCTCCTGACAGGCGGCGAGCGCTCCTAGGAGCAAGTCGGCCGAACAGGGGGCATCGCCCTCGCCACCCACAGCCTCATGGGCTCCTGACCGCCAGGTCACGCCGGGGACGCTTGCGGGCACTACCTCGCAATGCAGGGGATCGGTTAGATCGCTTGCGCCACTGCGTACCCGGAGCCGCATCGGTCCCGAGTTGGGCTCAGAGGCGTGGCGCTCTCGGATTCCACGCTGGATCTCTTTGATGTTCACTCGGGACGCCGCCACTTATCACAACCTCCAAGCGACCGAGAGGGCGAAACCGGGCAGTCGGCCGACCTCCTCACCCAGGCTAACCCCTGCTAGAGGGGGAAATCGTCCGGGGTGACGTCGCCGCCGATCTCGTACACGTGGTCGACAACGTGGTTCCCAAGAAGCTCCGCGTGGCGCCTCACGATCTCCTCGTTGGGGGCTTGGTAGACGCAGAAGGACTTGAGGGTGCCATCGCTGTCAGCCACCACGTGGCTGTGCACCCAGACGATCTCGGGAAATTGCTCCACCGCGATCCGCTTGGACCTGGTCGCCACCGCGGGCAGTTCGTCCTCGCTAACGTCGTAGGTTCGCTCGATTAGGTACTTGGGCAATTGTTTCTCCCCACTTGCGAAGGCCGGGATCGTAACAAACTCCGAGATCCGCGCACTTAGGCCGCAGACTGAGCGCCCGCCCACTCCAGTTCGAGGCGCTCAGAGGTGAACTCCGATTTGGGAATGAAGCCAGCGGCGCCGGCATCAGCCGCCCCGGCCGCGAACTCTGCCGCCTCGTAGGTGGAGAGCACGAGCACAACCACAGGACGTTCGCCGTTGGAGTCGGCGAGGATGCGCTGGGTGGCCTCGAGACCGCTGAGCCCAGGGAGGTTCACGTCCATGAGGATCAGGTCGGGAACCAGTTCGCGTGCAGCTTCGATTGACGCCTCGCCGGTCTCCACCTCCCCGACCACCTCGAAGCCGTCGGTGGCCTCCACCACTAGCCGGGCCGCCGCCCGGAAGGGTTCTTGGTCATCGACGATGAGCACCTGCACAGCCATCTTTCCTAGTTCACCGTAGCAGGGCAGATTGCATCTGTAATGGGTGCCTGCACTACTGCGACTGGGCTGCCTGCGCCCCTCTTCAGCCGCCTTGAGCCTGCCTATAGTTGCGCGGATGGGGATCGGAGTGGTCCTGGCCGAGGACAACTACCTTCTGCGCGAAGGGATGGCCCAGCTCATTGATGCTCAAGATGGCATCGAGCTCCTTGCCACCTGCGCCGACCTACCCTCGCTCGAAACGGCGGTCGCTGAGCACCACCCAGACGTCGTCCTAACCGACATTCGCATGCCTCCCGACCATCGGGACGAGGGCTTGGTGGCCGCGGACCGGCTGCGCGACTCTGCACCGGGCACCGGAGTGGTCGTACTCAGCCAGTTCGCCGAGCCGGAGTACGCGATGGCGCTGCTGGAGAGGGGTGCCGCCGGCCGCGCATACCTACTAAAGGAGCGGGTGTCCGATCTGACCCAGCTGGTCTCCGCGATCCGTGAAGTAGCCGCCGGCGGCTCGGTCATCGATCCGGTCGTGGTGGAGCTGCTGGTGGCGGCCCGCACGCGGGGTGATCAGTCACCCCTGCATCAGCTCACACCACGCGAGAAGGAGGTCCTCCATCTCATCGCGGAGGGTCGCAATAACGCGGCGATCGCCGCCGGCCTCTTCCTCAGCGAGCGCGCCGTTGAAAAGCACATAAACGCCATCTTCTCCAAGCTGGGTCTCTCCGAGGAGCCCGACGTCCATCGCCGGGTCAAGGCGGCACTCACCTACCTCGCCGAGGTCGGGCCTAGTGCGGTGCCCTAGGTAAGCGCTCGCCACGACCCGCGTGCCTTTCCCCTTCCTGTGACCTAACCTGCAGCCCGGGCGGGATCACCCAGGGGGCAGCTCTTCGCGGCGGTGGTTGGCGGCCAAGGCCCCGAGGGCCTGGCGGTCCACCTGCTGGCCGCTCACCACCGCGACTCGGCAGGGGGTGAGCGCCTTCAAAGTGGCTGTCCGTGTGCCCGCCTCGAGCAGCGCCCGCTCGCCTAAGATCGCTCCCGGCCCTACGTTGGCGATGGGTTTCCCTGCTACCTCGACCACGAGCATGCCGTCGAGAAGGAGGAAGAGTTCAGAGCCCGGATCGCCGGCCTCGACCAGCGTCTGATCCTTTTTGATCTTGCGGATCGCCGGTTTGGCGCCAGCGCGCATGATGTTCTCAGAGAGCGAGCGCTCTAGCGCCGTCTCCACCTCGGTCACCAGCGCCGACGAGTCCTCCCCACCCCAGGGTGTGTGGCGACCGAAGGCGCGCGCGTACCAGTTGCGGAAGTCGGTGAGACCGGTCTTGGCGCAAAGGCGCCCCTGCGCGTCGTAGACCCAGTGCCGCGGGAACGGACTGGCGCCCGCAACCTCGTGCTCGGCTGAGCCGTCTGCATGGATGGTTAGCCGGAGTGTGGTCCAGGCCAGGGGAGCCGTCACCTGAACGAAGGGGGGATATTTCACTCGTTGGGGTGCCGGCAGACCGGTACGACCTCCGGCGGTCTGCTCGAACCGGACCCACCCGTTGCCAACTACCGGAGCCCGCTGCAGGTCGGGAAGGGAAGCAGCCTCGAAGTTAATGCGAGCCGGGCCGATGTCCACCTTGGTCGAGCCGATCATGCCGCCGCCACTGTACCCGTGGCCGGTGACGGCTCCCAGATCGTCGACCTCAATCCACGCCGTCAACTGGTTGGCGAAGCGGAACCGGTCGGCTTGGCGCAGAGCCTCAAGGCTCTCGAGGGCGTCGGGCGGCGGCGGATCGTAATGGGTGATCCCGGCGTCGAAGGGAAGGCGGGTAGGCCCAGCCACAGCCTCAGAAGGAATCCAGGAGATGGTCGTTACCGATGACTCAATCCGGTGGTTCATGGAGCCAAATTATGCTCTCGTCGTTGGAGCACCAAGGGTGGGGCCCCGACCGCCCGGCGGATGCCTTCCGGCCACTCTTCCCGGTGCGAGCACCTATCCGTCGGGGTGCCAGCCCCCTTGACCAGCCCCCCGGTGCCCGGGGTCAGAATCTCCCATGAACGCTCATCGGATCAGCGTGGTGCTGGCGGACGACAACCTGATCGTCCGCGAGGGCGTGCGCATGCTGCTTGGCACCGCGGACGACATAGTGGTGGTGGGCGTAGCCATCGACTACGACTCGCTGGTGGCGACGGCGGAGAAGGCGGCACCGCAAGTGGTGGTCACGGACATCCGGATGCCCCCCACCTTCACCGACGAAGGGATCCGCGGTGCGCGCGAGGTCCGCAAGCGCCATCCCGGGACTGGGGTTGTCGTCCTCTCCCAATTCGAGGAGCCCGAGTACGCCATCGATCTTCTCCGCGAACAGGCGGACGGCTGCGCCTATCTCATCAAGGATCGGGTTGGAGATGGGGACCAGTTGCTGCGCGCGGTCCGTACGGTGTCAACCGGGGGTTCGATGATCGACCCGCGCATCGTCGAACTGATGATGCGACCGGTCACAGCCGATGCTGGAATGAGCGAGCACGAGGAATCGCTCCTTCGCCTGGTTGCGGAGGGCCGGCCAGTCAAAGCCATCGCCGCCGGGCTGCGCACCACGCCGGCAGCCGCCGACGAGGAGATCCAACAGCTGTTCCTCAAGCTCGCCCAACAGGCGACCGCGGGAAGAGCGGGCGGGCTAGAGAGGCTGATGATGCTTCACCGGGCCATCGTCGAGCGTGAGGAGCAGGGTGACACCCTCAGCCGTCTTCTCCCCGGTGGCATCGCCGAGAAGGTGCGCCGGGAGGGGCGCGAGACCGGTCGCACCGAGCGAATGACGGTGACGGTGCTGATGTCCGACATCCGGGGCTATTCGACCATCGCCGAGGACGCCGACCAGACCGTGCTGGCTGGGCAACTCAACGAGCACCGGGCCGCGATGAACCGGGCCATCCTCGGGGAGGGCGGGACCGTGATGCAGTTCGTCGGCGATGCGGTGATGGCGGTCTTCGGCGCCCCGCTACCCCAGGAGGACCATGCGGATCGGGCGGTACTCGGCGCGGCGTCGATGCACGCGGAGCAGCGGCTGCTCAACCGGGCATGGCTGGGTCGCGGGCTTCCCGAGTTCCAGCTCGGCATCGGCATCTCGACCGGGGAGGTCGCTGCCGCCCTGCTCGGCTCCGACGAGCGGCTGGAATACACCCTGGTTGGTGATGCGGTCAACCTCGCCCAGCGCCTCCAGCAATGGGCCGAGGGCGGGGAATCAGTGCTCAGCGAACCCACAGTCGACGCCATGCGTGCGCTCAAATCTGAACTCGAGCACTTGCCTGCCCAGCTGGTCAAGGGGCGGCACGCGCCAGTCGGCGCGTACAAGATCCCGGCGAACTGACGGGCGCAACCGCTTTGGTGGCAAGACCGATGGTCGGACCACGGTATCGAGACCCATGGCGAGGGCTTCGCCGGGCGGGCACACCTTAGCCCGCTGCGTCGGCCTGAAGTGGCACCCAGCCCCGTACGTGGCCCCCGCGACCGAGCGACGAGTCGACATTCAAGCCACCGCCCAGGGCCTCGAGGCGATCCTCCATGTTGGTGAGGCCCGCACCCCGGTGTGCGGTCGCCGGATCGAAGCCACAGCCATCGTCCTCGACCTCAAAGAGAAGCCGGCCACCGCTCTGGTCCAGGCGGACGACCACCTGGCATCTGCCGGCGTATTTCTGGACGTTCTGGATTGCCTCCAGGATGCAGAAGTAGACGGCCGCCTCGATGTCCTGCGCATGGCGGTCGATCACACCCGCTTCGACGGTGACCGGTACGGTCGCCTTGCGGGCCTGCGACTCCACAGCGGCCACCAGACCCTTGTCTGCGAGTAGGGGAGGGTAGATGCCCCGGGCCAGGTCGCGCAGTGTCTCCAGGGCCTCGTCGGCATCCGACTTGAGTTGCGTGAGCGTGGCCAGCGCCTTGCCCGGGTCCCGCTCCAGCAGTGTTTCGGCAAGACCGAGCTTCACCTTGATGGCGACAAGGTGTTGCTGGGCCCCATCGTGGAGGTTGCGCTCCAACCGTCGCCGGGCCTCGTCCTCGGCACCGACCAGACGCAGGCGGGAAGCCCGGAGCTCCTCAAGTCGCTGGAAGAGTTCGCTGGTTAGGCCAACATTCTTTAGCATCAGGCCGGCTTGGTTGGCCAGGTCCTCGAGGAGCTTGGCTTCGATGGGGTTGAGGGACTCGCCACGGCGTTTGGTGACGCTAAGCGCCCCCAGCAGCTCGCCTTGGTGAAGGACCGGGATTGTTCGATCGGTCCCAGGTATTGCTGGAAGTAGGTCACCAGTCATTTGCATGTCGGTCTGGCCGTCGCTGCTGATTGGATGGGTCGCTGCCGGACGGAGCCGCTCGCCGTGCCGGAGCCACACCGTGGCCGTCTGCGCCGCGGTGCCTTCCTGGAGCACGCGGGCCATGCGCACCAGGACGTCCTCGGCCGCGTAGGTTCCGGCGACGCGCTGGGAGAAGTTGCTGAGTACCTCGTAGGGAGAAGCTCGGCGGCCGTAGACGAGGCGGTTGGCGCCCCGCTGAAGGCGTTCCCTAGCGGGCTGGAAGCCGACGGCCACGATGGCGGTGGCGAGGATGGAGAGGCCGAGGTTGGGCTTTCCCCCGCCACCAACGAGGTGTCCGATACCGACGGCGACGCCCACGTAGACCCCGGTAATCAGTGCCGCCAGCGAGACGTAAACAAAGGTGCGGCTGATGATGATGTCGATGTCGTAAAGGCGGTACTTGAGCACCGCGATCGCCATCGCGAATGGGACGGTGCCAAGACCCAGCACGCTGATGGCGGCGATCCACTCCAGATTGAGGTGCGCCGCCTCAAGGAGGCTGATGTAGGTTGCGAACGGGATGATGTAGAGAAGGCCGGCGAAGAGGAGCCAGCGGATCTGGTGACGCACCTCGGAGGTGGATCGTCGGTAGCGGATAACCAGCGATACCAGGCCCAGCCCGCCACAGAGTCCCCCCACCGCGAAGGCCGGATATGCGAGCCCAAGGACCGTGCCTAGGACTCCCGTCGATGCGTGGGGAAAACCTCCGCCGGCATAGCCGTGCGGGCCGAACGTGTTGCCGAGATAGCCCACGACGACAACCCCGACCGTAGCCCACACGAGCCAGCGCCAGCGACGCGACAGGGGGCGCCCATCAGGGAACAGTTGCAGAGGTAAGAGGAGCAGCAGGGCGACCATCGGTGCCCAAAGGAAGTCGCCGAGCCCCACCGCAAGAGCTCCGCCGGGGAGGGCACCATGTCGCACTGCAATCCCGTAGGTTCCGTAGTCTCCGACTGGAACGGCGAGAGTGACGATTGCTCCTAGCAACAGCCAGCCGATGAGATTGCCCTCACGTCTCAACACGATGACTGTGGCTAGGACGGCCAGCAGCAGCATCGGGACTTCGAAGGCAAGGTTGCCTGCGGCCCCGCCGCCGCTCCCGCCATAGTCGGCTCCCGGCGTCAGAGCGGGTGCGTTCGCGATCGCGAAGCTCAAGGGGATATCTATGGCCACGCCTGCCACGACGAGTCCCAGGCCACCGAGCGCCAAGACGGTTCGCCACTTAGGCCGGCTCATGCTGCTCAGTCTGAACCAGCCAGGCGCCGAGATTTAAGGGTGGACGCAACACTTTTTGCCGACAGGGTGGCCTCCCTGGCTGCGCGTGGTGGCGTCCACCCGGAGCCCTAGGCCCGCTGCTTGGTTAGGGCTCAGTCCGCTGTCGTGCCCGTGGGCGCTAGCCGTCCATTTAGGCCTAAGTCCAGCCTGTCGTGGATGGCAAAGGTATGGCGGAGAGCCGAACGTGCGGCCAACTCGCCGCATCGACCGTGCACCCCCGGACCGGGCGTCGTTGCCGAGGAGCAGAGGTAGACTCCTTGGGCCGGTGTGCGGTAAGGATCCCATCGGATCAGCGGTCTCGCCAGCGACTGGCGAAGGTCTTGGACGCCGCAAGCAATGTCGCCACCGACACAGTTGGGGTCGTAGCTCTCCTGCTCCGCGGCGGTGCGCACCGCCTTGGCCAAGATCAGGTCGCGAAACCCCGGGGCGAAGCGTTCGATCTGCCTCTCGATCCGGTCGCTGACGTCGACATCAGAGCCCGGGGGCACGTGGCTGTAGGCCCAAAAAGTCGCTTTGCCCTCAGGAGCCCGCGAAGGGTCGGCGACCCCGGGTTGCACTGCCAGGACGTAGGGCGAATCCGGATGCTTACCGGCCGCAACTTGTCGCTCGCTGGCTGCCACCTCCTCGAAGCTGCCACCGAGGTGCAGAGTGCCCGCGCTGCGGCATTGCTCATTAGTCCACGGGACTGGGCCGGCAAGTGCAAAGTCGACCTTGCAGATCCCTGAGCCGTACCGGTATCGGCTCAGCGCTCTGCGATAGCTTGAGGGGAGTCTGTCGCCGACGATGGCAAGGAGCTGCCGAGGAGAAACGTCGAGTAGCACAGCTCGGGAAGAGGGAAGTTCGTCGAGTGACTTCACCCACCATCCAGTCTGGACGCGGGCGCCGGTTGAGTGCAGTGAATTGACCATGGCGTCAATCAGGCGACCACTGCCGCCCTCGACCACGGGCCAGCCCACAGAATGAGCCAAGACGGTCAGCAGCAGGCCGACGCCAGCGGTCGGGGCCGTTTCCAGGGGCCGCATGGCGTGGGCGGCAACCCCGGCGAAGAGGCTGCGAGCCTCGGCGGTTTGGAAGCGTCGCACCTCGGAGGTGGCGGGACGCAGTGCGGCCAGCGCGTAAGCGGCGAGCACGTCGGGACGCCCTGGGGGTCGTCTTTGCGCCGAGAGCATCCAGTCTCCGATCTGAGCGGCGTGCCCTACGAGAGCTCCCAGCATCCTCCGATATACCGCTCGATCAGGTCCCAATCCGGCAGCGGTGCGTTCTAACGACCGGTAGGCGATCCCCGCTCGTCCGCCGTCAAGCGGTTGCGCGTAGACAACCTCCGAGTGGAGCAGCTTCACCCCACGCCGGGCGAGATCGAATTGGCGGAAGAAGGACGAGCCGGCAGCCAGGGGATGGGCGACGGCGCAGACGTCATGTTGGAATCCGGGCAGTGTCAATTCCTCGGTGCGGCAGCCCCCGCCGGGAGTCGCAGCTCCTTCCACCACCAGGACCTTGAGGCCGGCAGCGGCGAGGGTGAGTGCAGCGGCCAGGCCGTTTGGACCGCTACCCACCACCACGGCATCAAACTCGTGGCTCACTCGGTACTCAGGATCCTCTCGCTCGGCCGCGTATCGGCCCCGACATGCTCAGGAACGTGATGCCCCCACTAGCGTTTGTGCCGTAGGTTGCCCTCGAGGCACGACCAGCGCTCACACTCGACAAAGACCCACCTAGCCGGGAAGTTGTGGCTCAGCTCGCCGAGGGGACTGTGCAGGGGCAGGACCTGCCCCTGGCTGAACGCCGCTCGCTTTCTCGTTATCTCTTCTGCTCTACGACGATCTCCCCATCATTCCATTCGACGTCACCGGCCAGCAGATCACGGAAACTCTCGAAGAACACCGCCTGCTCGGGGCTGTCCGCGTTCTTGACATAGGCGTCCTTGTCGGCGAAGGCAACCGCCGTGATGTACTGGTCATTTCCCGCGTCGAGTCGATAGGTCCAGCCGGCGACAAAGCCCTCTGGTGGATTTGCATCGAACTTCTTGAGCAGCTCGGCAAGCCGCTCTCCTGTACCCGGCTTGAGCTGGTAGCGAAATACCGTGCCATACATGCCAATGCCCTCCCTGGCGTGACTCGTTTTGTCTGCTAGCTATCCGCCTCTGGCGACGGTGAGACCGCCGATTAGTCGCGAGGCTGCGTCTTGGAACCGCCGAACATCACCGCAGGCCCTGGCCACCATCATGGCGCCCTCCAGGCCGCCGATGATCATCCTCGCGATGTCGCGGGCTGGTCCGTACAGATGGAGCGTGCCTTCCCGCTGTCCCTGCTCCAACACCTGCTCCAGCCAGGTCTCGTTGGCGTCGAAAAATTGCACCACCGCGTGTTGCATTGGTTCCGGAAGCGTCTGGTATTCGGCCGCCAGCATGCCGCACAGGCACATCCGCTCGGCGCGGAGTACCTCTAAATAGACGTCGGAGTATCCGACCAGCTTGTCCGCCGGTTGGGTGTGATCCGCGTCCAATCTCGCCAGCGTCTTAGAGAAGTTCTGCGAATAGTCGGCGATCAACGCCTCACCCAGGTCAGCCTTCGTGGCGAAGTGGTAATGAAGCGCCGCAGTTGTGATCTGAAGCTGGGCGGCGATATCGGCATAACTGAAGCCGTTGAACCCGCGAGTCTGGACCAACAGCTCTGCTGCGGCCAGTATCCGCATGGCGGTGCCCCGGCTCTTGGCTGGCTCAGCGGGCCGCGGTCGGGGCGCCACGGGGATTTTCGCGACTCCTCTTGACATCCTTACCTACTAGTAAGTTAGCATAGCAGGCAGGCACAGACGACTCAGGGGGAGATGGTAATGCTGACTACAGAACACCGGAGCTTCCAGGCACCAGACGAGGTCCGTGAGTTCCCCAACGGGAAGGCCGAGATTCTCAAGGTCGGCGGCGGCGAGGTCGGCCGGCTGGTCTTCCAGCCCGGCTGGAGATGGTCTAACGATGTCAAGCCCATTGCCAAGACGGAGAGTTGCGAGGCGCCCCACTTTCAGTACCACGTCAGCGGTCAGCTAGCGATCCGGATGGACGACGGAAGCGAGTTCGTCGCCGGGCCGGGAGACATCACCGCTTTGCCCGAGGGGCACGACGCCTGGGTGGTAGGGACCGAGCCGGTCGTGACAGTGGACTGGTTCGGCGCAAGCACTTACGCCAAGTAGGCAACGCGTTAGCTAGGTCGATCTGCCCAACAGCGTTTCTCTAGGGATCGGTCACGGTATAGATCGACCGCGATCTGCGTTAGGGTTGCGACTCGTCTAGGAGTCACGTAGCCAAGGGGCCCTGTCCAACCTGGTTGGGCGTGCACACCATGCCGGCCATTTCCTCTCCCCGAACGACTCACCTCCTTCCCCCGCGGTAGCCATCCGGAGGCAGCGCCGGGTAGCGACGGTCACCTCTCCTCGCCCAAGGCCTGATCGCGGCCGTAGTTCGTGCGCGGCCCAGTCCTGACCTAGGGCCGGCTTCCCAGGCAGCTCTAAGGAACCATCCATGCCGTTCCCAGCCGCGCCCTATCTACTGCAGTGGCTGGGGCCGCACCGCGCCCCATCTTGGAGACGTCGTTGTACTTCCGCTTTCTAGCCCGTGAGCTCCGCCGGCGCAGCCGCTCGTCCGCGGTGGTGGCGATCGGGCTCGCCTTGGCTGTCGGCTTGGTCGTAACCGTCACTGCGGCCGCGGCCGGAGTCAAGACCGCCCAAGGCGAAGTCCTGCACTCGCTTTATGGAGTCGGGACCGACATCAGCGTGACCGAACCGGCCACCCCAGGATCAGGCGGCGGATTCCATTTCGGTGGCGGTCCCACGAGCCGGGCCCAGGCGGGCACACCCTTCAGCAGCGCTCACCTGTCCTCGAGCGCTGGGCTGACCACCTTCTCCTCCAAGACCGTCAATTCGATCTCCAAGCAGAAGGGGGTCAGCGGAGCAGCCGGGGCCCTGGACCTTACGTCCATCCACGTCACTGGGACCTTCCCCAGCTTCTCCGGCGGCAGTAGTAGTGGGGCGGCCCCATCGGTCGCCCCCTTCAGTGTCAACACCTACACGATTGACGGCATCCAGATCAACTCACCGGGGCTGGGGCCGCTGAGCTCGAGCAAGATCACCTCCGGTTCCTACTTCACCAGTGCCCAGTCCGACAAGGCGGTGGCCCTGGTCGATGCCAGCTTCGCCAAGGAGAAGGGGCTAAAGGTCGGCTCCAGTTGGACCATCGGTAGCACCACTTTCAAAGTCATCGGAATCGTCACGCCCTCGGCCACCAGTTCGGGAGCAGACGTGTACCTGCCGCTCAAGGAGGCTCAGACGGTGGCGGGCGATAGCGGCAAGATCAACACCGTCTACGTCAGCGCCGCCAGCTCCTCTGACATCAGCAGTGTCCAGTCAGAGATCCAGCATCTGGTCCCCAAGGCCACTGTCACCACCGCCCAGGATCTCGCGGATCAGGTCTCCGGATCGCTCACCACCGCCGCCAACCTGGTCAATTCTCTGGGCATCTGGCTGGCCGTCGCAGTCCTGCTGGCGGCCTTCCTCTTGGCCGCGCTGCTCACCCTGGCCTCGGTAGCGCGTCGGGGGCGCGACTTCGGGACGCTCAAGGCGCTCGGCTGGCACAGCCGCCGGATCGTGGGCCAAGTGGTGGGCGAGTCCTTGGTTCAGGGACTGGTGGGTGGGGCGGTCGGACTGGCTCTGGGGTTGGGG
>Ga0102924_1000559_pt1 | contig 46094 bp, 46 predicted proteins | sample PaiPotPPM11metaG_FD_80116 | JGI IMG/M metagenome (GOLD analysis project Ga0102924, IMG submission 80116) | Iron sulfur acid spring bacterial and archeal communities from Banff, Canada, to study Microbial Dark Matter (Phase II) - Paint Pots PPM... ... | reverse complement strand
TCGGCCTCGCCCGCCACGCCCCCCGGCGCTGAGATGGGTAATACACCAAAACCATCCCCGGAGCCATAGCTGACCAGCGAAGACAGTCGGCTCTCACCACGATTCTCGGAAACTCGGGCTAGGAACTCGCCGAAGCAGGGCCTGCAGGTCATCGTCGCATCAGCCGGCAGATCCGCGCGGCCGCGTGCGCGGCGTCCCGGCAGGCGTCCCGGTCGCCAGGCTCGCCCGCCTCGCTGGCGGTCTGGGTGAGACAATCGCACAGCGTCGCCGCGAGCCGGGCCAGGGCATCGGCGGCCAGGGCCGGATCCGCCTGCGCCGGTGCGGCCAGGGCGGGCTCGAGGTCGGCATCGAGGGGGAGTGAGGGCGCGAGGGTCAGGGCTTCGCGCCCATCGACGGCGGCGTCGGCGGTCATCATGAACGCGGCGAACAGCGCGGACGCCCGGTCCTGGCCGTGGCGGGCGGCGATGCGGATGCCCTCGAACGTGTCGAAGGCGGCCGTCAGCACCTCGGGCAGGCTGGCCGCCTGCCGCAGGCGGCCCTCGATGCTGCCCGGGTTGGTCATTCCGTTCACCATCCCTAGCGTCGCCCTGCTTTTCCCGAGCACGGCGCAGGCGCCGGACGTGCCGATCGCTTCCTCCATCGCGGGGAGATACGCGTCGATGACCTGGTTCAGTTCTCGCCGGAGTCCGCGCTGCCTGAGATGTCCTCCAGCAGCGAATGCTTTTCCCGCTATATCCAGCGCGGTCTTCGTCTTGCCCAGCTCGGACTGGAGTTTGTCGTTCCTGGCCTTGAGCTTCTTGTTCTCCGCCCGCAGCCGTGCCAGTTCCTCCGCCTCGGCGCTCTTGCCCGGCTTTCCCGACGTCGCGGGCAAGGTGCCCGTTTCCTGCTGATGCCTCCAATGCTCGAGATGCGAGTGATACAGCCGCTCCTGGCGCATCAGTGCGCCGCGCTCCGGACTCCCTCGGGCAGCGCGTCGAACTCCGCCAGGATGCGCGCGTTATACGCGGCGGTGAACGTCCGCCGCTTCGGCCGCCCCGGCTGTCCCTCGGTCACCTGACCATCATGCGCGGTGATCGCAGCCTGGTCAGCGAGTGTCATCGTCACTGTCTCGGTAGTCCTGTCTCGCCCTGCTCAACCTCAAAAGGATTCATACGTCCCATGTCTCACACGAGTTTGACAGAGAGGGAGTAGCTATGCGAGTGACCGCATGATCATGCGCCGATTGAGGGCGCGCTATTCGGCATGAGCGGGCGTCCACCAGCCCTACGGGGCACGCAGATCCGCCACATCTGTGCGGTGGGCGGACTCAGCGCCCAGCGGTAGCGAGGCGTGCAGAACGGCGGGATTGCGCGCCATGTCCGAGGACCTGCGTCAATCACTCGTCGTGATCACACCTTCTCTTAGTCCCGGAATCTTGCTGCTCCACGCTCGTGGCCAGGCAGATCAGCCCGGCTGGAGTAGGCCGGAAGCCACAGGCACCGAAATAGAACGCGGCCAGGTGCTCGCTGAAGTCGACGTGGAGCCACTCGCAGCCCGCCGCCCGCGCGTGGTGGACAGCGTGGCCCACCACGGCGGTGGCAATGCCGTGCCGCTGATGGCTGCCAGCGACCTTGGTATCGAGAAGGAACGCGTGATCGCCGCCGTCCCACGCCACATTGACGAACCCGGCCAGATGCTTCTGGCCGGGCACGCGAGCGGTCACCCAGCCCAGGCTGTGGGGCCGGATCTGATCCCACCAGCCAGCCACCGGGCGGCCGCCATGCGCACGGATCAGCATCACCATTTCCGCGTCCGTGACCGGGCCGCAGCCCACGCGAGAGGCTGCATTCCAGTCTCCCGCCGCCGCGCAGCCGGGGCCCGGTTCTGCCGGTCCGTACATGCGAGATCCTGACCCGTGGCTAGATAGCCGCGACCATGACGCCCATGGTTAGCCGTCAGGCGGGGCAGGTGGGCACGGCCGAATGAATCAGCGCGCCGACCCGCCGTTCTGCGCGGCCCTGTCGCTGCAAACTTCGCGCCGAGTCGCCGTTCATAGCCGTCATTCCGGCGAGCCATTGCGAGTGACCGGGCTGGAGGGTACGGGTCAGGTCGGCTGCCGGGGGGCGCCGGCGCAGGGTGAGCAAGTGTCGGCGGGTTGAACCGGTGGGCGCGCGTTCGGCGCCGGGACGGTCCTCACCGTGATGCCTTCGCGCGCCGGGGAACCAGGTCCAGGCAGGGTCGGGAACGGCCCGGCCAGAACAGGGCCGGGCCGCGGTGGCTAAGCGGAGACGAGGGGGGCGGGGAAATCGCGGGTGTGATGGGCCTGCGTCGCGTGGGTCAGGCTCGCTGCCTGGCCGCTGGCGGCCAGGCAGCGGTAGCCGTCCAGCCAGTCGGGCAGGTCGGCGCCGGGTTGCTCCCAGCTGACGAAGGTCGCCTCATCGCACCAGTGATCGATGCGGCTCATGGTGCTCAGATGCGGTTCGCTGCCTACGAACGCCTCCATCAGCTCCCGCTGTTGCCAGGCGGTGCGGGTCCAGTAGGTGTTGTTCGCTTCGGCCAGCACATCCGCGCCGAGATTGCCCGTCGAGTTCTGCGCCAGTTCGGTAACTGCCACCGCGCTGGCGAAGAACTCATCAAAGAACGCCGGGTCTCTGAGCCGGAGCCGGGTGACCACGATGACCGGCATCACTACCTCCTCGGCCCGGCGCAGCCTGACCAGTAGTCCTACAGTGTAGGACTAACCTACGTCCTACACTGTAGGACGGTCAAGGCGCATGTTCCCCCAGGCCCGCACCAGGAGGCAATGCGGCAGTGCCAAGAAGACCGCCGGGCTCCGATACGACCTCGGTCTGGCTGCGGCCCGCCCCGGCGCCGCGCCAGGCCCGGCCGGCCTTCAGCCGCGCGGAGATCACCCAGGCGGCCGTTGACCTCGCCGACAACGAGGGCCTCGCGGCGGTGTCGATGCGCCGCGTCGCGGCCCGCATCGGCTCGGCACCGACGTCGCTGTACTGGTACGTCTCTGGCAAGAGCCAGCTCTACGAGCTCATGATGGACGCCGTCATCGGCGAGATCGAGCTCCCTGAACGTCCCTCGGGCGACTGGCGCGCCGACCTCGCCTCCATCGCCTGGGCTACCCGCCTGACGGGGCGCCGCCATCCATGGCTGGCCGGGCTCGGCGTCCACCCGGTGCCCGGGCCGCTGACCAGACGATGGGGCGCGGCGGTCTTCCGGTCACTCGCAGGCCTCGGGCTAGACCCGGCGACCGAGGTCAACATCCTGGCCGCCGTCAACAACTACGTCTCTGGGTTCCTGGACCGCGAGACCAGCCGGTGGATGCCCGCGTCACCGGCAGCGCAGGCCGCTCAGCCCGGCGCGCCGGCCAGCGACCCGACAGCCCAGACGAGCCGGGACGACCCCAGCCTCACACCGCAGCACCTCGCGGCCAGGGCCAGCATGCACAGCGACGAGAGCTTCGCCTTCGGGCTCGACTGCCTGCTCGACGGGATCGCCGCGCGCATCGCCCCGGCGGCCAGTGAACGCCCGCCAGCAGATGCCCGGCCACGTTTAAAGGCCTGCGGCACCATCACCAGCACCGGCACCGGCGATCACCAGCTTGGTTGGCGGGCACGAGACCACCTGCCGCACCCCATTAGCGTTAAGGGGTGACGCCTCCCGTTGAACCACGCGAAATGGGCATGCTTGATGCCGGCGACGGCAACCAGATCTACTGGGAGGAGCGCGGGAACCCCGATGGGGTGCCCGCGCTGATCGTGCACGGCGGTCCTGGCTCCGGCTGCGGCGTCGGGGCCGGCCGCTCACTCGATCCAGAACGCTTCCGCGTGATCGCGTTCGACCAGCGCAACTGCGGCCGGAGCACGCCACACGCGAGCGACCCGGCCGCCGACATGACGCTGAACACGACCCAGCATCTGATCCGCGACATGGAGCAGCTGCGGGAGCACCTAGGGGTCGGTAAGTACCTGCTTTGCGGCGCTTCGTGGGGCTCGACGCTGTCCCTGGCCTATGGTGAGCAGTATCCCGGAAGGGTGTCCGGCATGCTGCTCGGCAGCGTCACCTCGACCCGCAGGGCCGAACTGGACTGGCTGTACCGAGGCGGCGGGCGGTTCTATCCCGAAGCGTGGGAGCGGTTCCGCGACTACGTCGGCGCCGCTGAGTACCGGTCTCCGCTAGATGCCGAGCCACCGATCGAGGGCCTGCTCGCCGCGTACTATGCGCGCCTGGAGGACTCCGACCCGCAGGTACGCCCTGAGGCGGCGAAGGCCTGGCTGGCCTGGGAAGACGCGCTGATCTCCGGGGAACGCAACGGCTCCCCGGGGATCTACAGCGACCAGCTGGATGACGAGCAGGTGGCGTTCGTGCGGATCTGCGCGCACTACTTCTCCAACGACGGCTTTCTTGAGGACGGCGCGCTGATCCGAGACGCCGGCAAGCTGGCTGGCATTCCGGGTGTCCTTATCCACGGCCGGGGTGACGTCAGCGGGCCGGCGATCACCGCGTGGGACCTCGCTAACGCCTGGCCTGGCTCCGAACTGATCGTCATCGAGGATTCCGGTCACACCGGCAGCGCCACCATGCGCCAAACGCGCCTCGCGGCCCTTGACCGCCTCTACGCCGCAATTACGAGCTGATCTCCGATGTCTGAGCGCCGCTGATGACTAAGTGAAGATCTCGTGCAGCCGGGTGGCAAACGCCCGGGGGCGCAGGATGAACCCGGAGTAGTTGCCGGGGAACTCGGCCAGCGGCCTGTCTAGTTCGCGGGCCAGTGCCTGGGCGCAGTGGCGGGGGAAGGCGTGGGTGCTGGTCCCGGCGACGGGCACGATGCGGGCTGCCGCCTTGTGCAGGGCGGGCAGGTCGAGCTGGTAGCGGTGGACGGCGGGAGCGTCGCGGGCGAGGAAGACCTCCAGGTTGGCGAGCCGCTCTGGCCTGGGCTGCGGGATGGCGACGTCGGGCTCGGGGTCCTCGAACCTGATCCCCGCCACCGCCACGGACTTGTGCATCGCCGCGGCGGTCCCCTCGCGTCGGTACAGCTCCTCGACCTCTTCCTGGTCCCGGATCGCCTGGCTGCGCTCGGGCTCGGGCAGCAGCCCGGTGACCGGTCCCGGCCACCCGTCCGCGGCTTGCGGGGGGTCTCAGGGAAGGAGGTTGGATGCATCTGACGGACGAGGAACTCGTTACCGGGTTGGCTAGCCAAGAAGGCGGCCTGGACCTGCAGGCTGCTACCTTCGCGCGGGTCAAGACCGCAATGGGTTTTACCAGGATGCTGACCCCGCTAGGTAACTACTTCATCGCCCGTCCCGCGGCCCGGGCCGCGGCTGGCAAGATCACCCAGGATACAGACGTGCCGCTCGACGCCGCGGTGGCGCTCGGGCTGTCGGCTGATGCCCTGCACGTCTGGAGCGCGGATCCGATGCTTAACCAGGTCAGCCAGTACCTCGGCTATGTGCCGGTGGAGCGGATCATCGCGATCGAGGCCACCCCGGGCCGGAGCTGGCAAAAGCTTACGATCACCGTGCAAGGCGGCCACCGGATCGAGCTGGAGGTCCGCGGTGCCAGCCATCAGCTGGCGGCCGCATTCGGCCAGCTCGGTAACAGCGCTGGATAAGCCAGCTCGAGCGGGACGTCAAGCCCATCTACACTGCCGTGACGCCGAGGCCGCCAGGGCCACGCTCGCCGAACTGGCAGAGGCAGTTACCTGGAACACCGCAGACCCCTGCCCGCAGGCCGCCACGGTGCTCACCTACTGGTGACCCGAATCCGAAAACCCGGCTTCCGCCGCATTACGACGACCAGACCAAGCTCTTCTCCCGTCAGTGGGTGACCGCCTACTTCTGCCCCGCTCAGGTGGCTGCGCACGCCCTATCAACCATGGCCGTGCCCAGCGGCCCCCGACTGGCGGGCCCGACACGCGACCCCCGGCGGCTGCGCGCGGCTCGGGGGGAGCCCAGGCCAGATGCCTGAGAGGAAGGAAGAGTGACGGCATGACCAGATTGCGCGCCACCGCAGCCCACATCATCCCAGAACGCTCGCCTATACAACTGGTGCCCGGCCAGCGGGTCCGGGCCGGGCAGCACGACACCCAATGGCCCGCGTTCGTTTTCGTCACCTCCGACGACGGTGCCGGGTGAGTCCCGGAGCGCCACCTCGACACCTCCTCCGACCCGGCCGTTGTCCTCGTCGGCTATGACACCACCGAGCTTGCCACCACCGCCGGAGAGGAACTGACCCTGATCAAGCAGGACAACCCAAGCGGCTGGGCATGGGTCCGCAACGCGGCAGGCCAGCACGGATGGGTGCCATTGAGCACCGTCGAACCAATTCCCGGGCCATGATCACACCCGGGATGCGTGCCGCAGTGTCATCAATGTCCGAGCAGGGAGATTGACTGGAACGCCGGGCTGGCCGGTCAGCTCCAGCCACACATGCCAGACAGCAGAAGCGGAGAGGCAAGACGCATGCCAGCCATCGCACTACGCCCGGTCGAAGACGCCGACCTGGACGCGCTCTTCGATCAGATGCGCGACCCCGAAGCGGTGCGGATGGCCGCGTTTACCGCCGAGAACCCAGATGACAGGCGCGCCTTCGACGCTCACATGGCCAGGGTGCGAAGCTTGCCCGGCGTTACGAACCGCGCCATCACCTGCGACGGGCAGCTCGTCGGCAGCATCTCCAGCTTCGTGTCCGGGGACGAGACCGAGGTCACCTACTGGATCGATCGTGCTGCCTGGGGGCGCGGGATCGCCACCGTGGCTCTGGAGCTCCTGCTCAAGCTGGTAACCGTCCGGCCGCTGCACGCCCGCGCGGCCAGCGACAACCTCGCCTCCCTCAGAGTCCTCCAGAAAGCGGGTTTCACCATCATCGGAACCGAGGTCTCCTCTGCTCCGGCGCGAAACCGCGACATAGAAGAATCCCTCCTCCGGCTGGTGTAAAAACTCACCATCGGTAACGGTCCGCTGATTACCCTCGCCACCGGCGATATCCGTCGGCTCATAGCCGTTTCATGAAACGTCCGGCCACGCCGCCCGCTGGTCCCGCTAGCACCAAGCCCGCAGCAAGATAAGCCACTACAGACAACGAGCAAAGGACCACAGGTACCGGCTGTGGTAACAGTGACGATGCGCACGCGATGCGCCCGCGATGCGGGACCGTGGCAGCGTGGACGTGGCCTTACGGCAATCCGCATCCTGCGGTAGGAACAGGAAAGGACTGCACATGAGAAAATCGATGCGCGTCGCGACCGTCTTCGTCGGCGCCACGGCAATGGCTGCAGGGTTCGGGCCAGCAGCCATGGCCATGCAGGCGTCGCATATTAAGGCAACTAATAACTGCGATTCGGCAAATAAGAACTGGGCCGAGGTGTCCATGAAGCATAATATTTTTAACTCCCGGCTCTGTTCGGCCTTCGGGTTTAGGGGCGAAATGCAGGTCTCTGTTTTGGGAGACGGCAGCATACATCACATCGGGCAGTGCGGGGGAAATAACTACGGTGGTTTCCCCTGGCTCAGCCAGAACGGCAGGGCGGGCTTTTTGACCTTCGGCCCCGGGACTACCTTCCGTGACATAACCGCCTACGGAAGCAGGATCTCCAGAGCTGGCAACGACATCCGGATATCTGGATGGACGGGTGGCGATAGGTGTCCATGACGTGACGCGCGGGAGCCGCCGGGGGCGGGTACTCGGGGCGGCGGCAGTAATAACCGTCGCCGTCCCGGTCGTAACGACCGCGCTGTTGGCGGCATCAGGCAGCGGTGCTCCGTCGGCACTAGCCGTTGTGACCAGCGCGCTGAGCAAGACCGCGCCGGCTAAATACAGCTTCAGCCTGGACTCGACGACACAGATGGGGGAGAGGCTTGTCAGCCGGGTTCTGGTCTCCGGCATGTTCGACCCCGGGCGCGATCTCGGGGTGGAATTGCTGAAGACGAGCTATCAACGCCATCCTGTGACGGCGCGCATCCTCTTCGTCGGCGATTACGTCTATACGTCGGTCTCTCCTGGATCCAGACTCGGGACCATGGGCACGCTCTGGGACAAGGCGCCCGTCCCGCCTCCGTCGGCGGGTTATGGCTTCGTCTCAGATCGGCCGGTGAGTCTGGCTGATCTCGCCGGTTTGCTGCGGCACGCGCGCGCGGTACGCGAGGCGGGACGCGCATCTGGCGCCAGATGGACCGGGACCAGCTACTCCTTCACCGCGCGCCTCTCCGGCGCATCCGTGGACGGGATCGTCTACATCGACCGGCAGGGTCGGGTCCGCCGCGAGATTACGGCAGCCACCTTGGGACATGGTTTCGTGATGCACTGGGCCCTCGCCCTCGACTATTTCGTCGTCCAGAAGACAGTCAGCGAGCCACCAGCCAGTCAGGTCACATACACAAGTTCCCCGTACTGGGGATGGTACTTCTGAGAAGCGTCGGCATCAGGCGGTTTCCGCCTGGAGCACCTCGGCCACTGGCCGGCGTGCGCCGATGCGGGCTGGGATGGCCGTGAGGACGGCGATGACCAGCAGGGTCACGGCGACGATCAGGACGAGCCCGATAACCGACGGGATCGTCGTCGCACCCCCGTTCTTCGCGGCGTCGTAGATGCCGATCCCGCCGGGGATGCCGAGTAGTGCTCCGATCAGGGCGGGGAGCAGCTGCGTCACGGACAGGCCGGCGGTGATCTGTTTGGGCGTGGCCCCGAGAGCACGGGTCAGAGCGGCCGGGTGCCGCGCTTCGATCACCGTGGTCCAGGCGATGAAGACGGCGTTGACCGCGGCCAGGACCACGAGCATGACCGAGACGATGGTGGTTGCCTCGGTCACCCGGGGACCGAGGGACCAGCCTGCGGAGCTCGTGTGGAGGATCAGCACGGCGACGAGACCGCTGGCGGTGACGGCGACGCTGAAGACGCTCAGCACCAGCCGCCGCGGCCGACGAACCGCCAGCCTAACCCCGACCAGGAGGGTGGCCGGCAGGTGCGCCGAGAGCCTGATCGCCCACGCCCGGCGTCCCGGTGGCCGGGCCGCGTCCTCGAGCGCGGCGACCGTGCTCTGGCCGGCAGCGCGAATCGCCGGCACGAACGTCGCGACGATCGCCACCGCGAGCGCCAGCGCAATCACAATGCCGACCGTGGAGCCGGTGAGTGGCGGGATGCTCGGGGCACCGAGGAGACCCGCTCCTGCACCGTTGATCAACGGCCCGGCCAGCCAGCCGGCCAGCAGCCCGACCGCTGCCGCGCACAGGCCGACGAGCGCGTTCTCGGCGAGGAGGACCACAGCCACGAGGCGTGGTGTGCCCCCAACCGCCTTCAACAGGCCGACGCGGCGCGTCTGCTCGGCCATGCGGCCCCCGACGAGCACCGCCACGCTCGCCAGCGCCAAGAGCGCGAGTAGCCAGCTTCCCGTGAGGAGGACGAGCCGCACGTTGGCGAGCGCCTTCGCGTCCGAGGCCCGGATGTCCTGCCAGGCAGTCAACGAGAGGCCGGACAGGGAGGGGTTGGCGCCCGGACCGGCCGGGAAGGCGTGGGCGCTATAGCGCGCAGCGAACCCAGCAGCCGCGCCGGGATCGGCGAGCTTCAAGTTCAAGAAGTACTCGACCGGCTCCGAACCCCCCGCGAGGGGCGCGACATCGGCCTGCGAGACCCAGACGAGACCGGGGTCGTAGTTGCCGACCGCGCCCACCAGAGTGCAGCCGAGCGAGCAGAGCTGCGTGTAGCTCGGGAAAGCGGCGGTGACGGCGATGCCGTCGACCCTGAAGGAGCGGGCGCCGAGGGTCAGCCGGTCGCCGACGCGCAGTCCGAGCGCGTCGGCGAACCCAGCCTCGACAACCACCCCTCCGGGACGAAGCCAGCTACCGCGCAGCATCGTCGGCTGGTCGACCGGCGAAGGAGCGGCACTCCGGCCTTCCACCTCGGCCCCGGCCGTTGCGTGTCCCGTCCGCAGCAGTGCCCACGTGACGGGGAACGGCCCGCTGTGAGCGACGACCCCCGAAGTGTGCTCGAGGGGTGCGAGCTCGCTGGCGTTCGCCGTGCCGCTGAAGCCCGATGGTGCGACGTCGGCCACGACGTCCGGGCCGCTCGTCGCCGCCTTGGTCCTCGCGTACGGGTTATTCGTCGTCCCGCCGAGCGCGAGCCCGAGCGTCAGCGTCGCTGCCCCGGCCGCGATCGCGAGCAGCAACAAGAGCGCCTGGGCCGGCCGGTGACGGACGTCCTTCACCGCGAGACGGTAGACGAGCAGGAGCTTGCCCATGGTGTCAGCCCTCCAAGCCGATCAGTGCGCTGAGACCGCCCCCGGTGCCACCGGTAAGCCGCGTCTCATCGACGAAAACCCCGTCACGCATGGAGATCAGCCGATCGGCGGTCGCCGCTATCCGCTCATCGTGCGTGACGATAACGAGGGTCTGGCCAGCAGCGTGCAAGCGCTTGAACAATCGGAGGATCTCCAAGGTCGCGGCGCTGTCGAGGTTGCCCGTCGGCTCGTCGGCGAGGATGAGCAGTGGCTCGTTGGCCAGCGCCCGGGCGACGGCTACCCGCTGGCGCTGACCACCCGAAAGGGCAGAGGGCAGGTGGGCGGACCGGTCGGCCAGACCGACCTGCTCAAGCAAGTCAGCGGCCCGGCGCCGGGCCGCCCGTGGCGAGCGTCCGGCGAGCAGCATCGGCAGCTCAAGATTCTCCCGGGCCGTGAGCTCGTCCATCAGGTGGAAAGCCTGGAAAACGAAGCCGACATCACGATGTCGCACCTGAGCGAGTGCGCGCTCACTCATCAGGTCGATCCGCTTTCCGTGGAGCCACAGTTCACCGCCGGAGGGACGATCGAGCCCGCCGAGGAGGTGGAGCAGCGTCGACTTGCCGCAGCCGCTCGGGCCCATGACGGCCAGCGTCTCCCCCTGGGCGATGTCGAGGTCGACGCCGTCGACGGCTCGCACGAGGCTCTCGTTCTTCCCGTAGTCCTTGCGCAGCGCGCAGGCTCGGGCGATGGGGCTATCGGTGGTCATCGAGTCCTCCTTCTCTCGGTCCAGGTCTGTTCGCAAGCCTCGAGCCAGCGCAGGTCGGCCTGCAGCCGCAGCGCGATGCCTTCGAGCAGCAAGGCGGCGTCGGAGCGGTCCGGCTCGTCCACGGCGGCCTGCTGGGCCTCGCGCAGTCGGCGGAGCAGCTCGCGGCGCTGGGCATTGACGATGCCAATCGGATCGGCCAAGCCGGCCTGGGCCGCGGCGATGAGCTTGAGGTGGAACTCGGCGAGATCTGGCTTGGGCCAGCTCACCTCGCTTAGCCACTCTGCCACCCGCTCTGCCCCGGCCGGCGTGAGCTGGTAGACCTTGCGCTCCGAGCGCGCCGAGGAGACCTCGGCTCCCTCGAGTGCCACCAGGCCGGCCTTCTCCAGACGTCCCAGGGTCACGTAGAGGTGGCCGGCGTTGAGCCCTTCGCCGAGTGGCCCCAATGCCTGGTCGAGCCGGGCGCGCAGCTGGTAGCCCTGGGAAGGCTCCTTGGCCAGCATGGCCAGCACGACTTCTTGCTGCACGTCTGCCTCCAGTCTAACGGTTATATAAAACCTAACCGTTAGATTCGCGTTCGTCAACTGCCCCTCAGGGCGCTGGTGTGGCTGGCTACACCCTGCCCGACCGCCTCACCGGCCCCGCGCCCCGCAAGCGTCCGGCAGACCAGGCCGCCCGCACCGCCAGGGAGATCTTCGACTGGCTGGTCACCGAGCACGCGGCGCGCGGCGCGATGTTCAGTTCACCGGCGATCGAGCGCTTATGAGCGCTGACGCCAGGAGCACGCACCCGATGCCGGCGAGCATCGTGGTAGTCAGATGCTGGCCGAGCACGACGAGCCCGACGAGGGCAGCGACGGCGGGCTCAAGGCTAAGCAGCACGCTTACTGTCCTCGCTGAGGTCAACCGGAGAGCGCGACGTTCCAGGACGTAGACCAGGCCGATGCCGAGGACCCCCGACACGAGCCCCTGACCGATCTGTGCGGTGTCGAGGTGCGCAACGGCAGATCCTGCTAGCGGCAGCGTCGCGACTGCCGACACACCGACCGCCAGCGCCAGGGTGTCGAGACGACCCGAGCGTTTGGCGAGCGATCCTGAGATCAGCACGTAGCCTGCGAGCGCGCAAGCCGACGCGGCGGCGAACACGAGTCCCGGTGGTGAGGCATGCAGGGACGCCGCGGACAGGACGGCGACCCCGCCGGCCGCGAGCATGGCGCAGCCGAGTTCCACGGCGCTTCGGCTGGCGAGCGCGCCGACGGCGGCGATGGCGAACGGCCCGAGGAACTCGATCGTCGAGGTCGTCCCGAGGGGCAGCCGCGCCGCCGCCTCGTAGTAGCTGAGATTCATCACGGCGGCGACGCAGCCGAGTCCGGCGATGCCGAGCCACTCGCGGCGCGTTCTGCCTCGAAGCGCTGGCCGTGCCAGGCACAGGAGCGCAACGGCCGCGGCGAGGAATCGCAGGCCGCCGACCGCTAGAGGGCCGGCCAGCGCGAAGAGCGTCACCGCTATCCCGTCTCCCGCCTGGGCCGCGACGGCGCTGGAAACGATGGCAACAGGCCCGGCGGCGCGCCGGGTGATGGCAGTGCCGGCCGGGTGGGGTTCCGGCGTCTTCTGCCGTCGGCCTACGGCAAACGTCCCGTCACCCTGCACGACGATCGGGTTCACACCGAGAGTCTCTGACCGGGCCCGGTTACCGGCAAATCGGCGGCCAGTTGTCATGGCACGGTAGCTCCGGCACTAATAGTCCCGGTTCGCCCGCGACTGCTTCGGGACGAGGCCAGCGTTGCCTGACGCGGCTCTAGCCCTGATCTTTCATCGGTGTTGATGGCTGGCGCTGGCTGATGTCCGGGCCGCCTGACGCGGTCGACGACACCCCCACCCTCAGTTGCCTCGCCGCGCACGTTGCGGGCAACGACTCCCGGACCATGCGTAGATGCAGTCGGCTCAGTGCCGCGCTAAGCGACGACGCGGCCGGCGCACGCTCCGATCCCGTGGCCGCCGACTGCGCTGACGCCTGCACCGCGAGGAGGAGGCACGATCCACTCACCGCGACCGCGAACGCCCCGACCGCGACCGACTTGCCCAAACGTCTTAATCTCAGCAAAGACCCTTCCTCCCAATCTCCTCGTTTTTCGGACGCGCAATTTCGAAGAGGGCCAGCAGTCCGCAAGATCGCTTCACGGACCGCCGGACGTCGTCGGTCTACAGCGCGTGATGGCACCCGGTGCGCCCGCCGCCCGCCAGGCCGCGGGCATCTCCGTCGACTGGCCGCGTCGACGTTGCTGCGGCTGATCCTGGACACCCATCCGGACCTCGCCTGCCCGCCGGAGACCAACATCCCGGCCCTGTGCGCGCAGCTTGCGGTGTGTGGTCGCTGATCGAGGGCGTGCCGCTGTCAGCGCAGCGAGGCGACGCGCCGCCGCAGATACCCGATCCCGCGATCGCCGGGATCCGGCAGACCATGGACCTGATGACCGGGCCCTACTTGACCCGCCGCGGCAAGCGGCTGTTGCGCGACAAGAGCCTTGGCGCGGCCAGGTTCGCCGAGTTGCTGATTCGCATCTACCCCGGCGCCCGGTTCATCTGCTTGTTCCGCCATCCGATGGACGTGATCAGCTCCGGGATCGAGGCGTGCCCGTCTGGGCTGAACGGCTACGGGCGTGCTAGTGCCGCCGTCGGCGGCCGACGGAATCAGTGCCCCGCGACCAGGTGAGCCGGTGGTGGATACGCTGCTGGCCGGTCGGCTGGAGCGGGAACTGGAAACAGGGCTTTCCGCGATTGACAGCGGCCTTGCAGCCCGGTGGCAGCCATGCATGGCGGAGAAATTCACGGTCGCGGTGCGTCAGCGGCGCTGCGCCGACTCGATCCGGTGGCATGTCGATCTCGTCGCGCGCAAGGCGGCCAGGGACAACCGCTCGATGGGCGCCAGCCCTGACGACGCGGAGGACGACAGCCAGGATGCGGACTGGAGCATCGTCGGGACCGCCCGGGCATGGCAGGAGGTCCTGACCAGCCAGCTGAACCTGAGCGTGGCGCTTCGCCTCGGCGAGCTGAGGTACTGCGACCTGGGGGACAGCGATCCCTTCGCCAGCGAGGCCAGGGTTGCGATGCTCGCCGCCCTGCTGGGCGTGACCTCCTGGGAGAACGATCCCGGCACCGCTAGCGCGGTGGTTCGCGCGATCACGGGCCCATGACGAGCGTCGGCCAGCTCTCCCATAGCCGCGACCGAGGGTGTGCGGGGGCTTACGGGAGGCTGTTGAGCTTTTCGCGTACCTGGGCGGCGTCGGCGTGGTGCAGGTCGTCGAGGATGTTCAGGGCCTGCTGCCACGCGTGGCGGGCTGTGGCCGCATTCCCGGTTTCCTGGTATGCGTCGCCGAGGCGGACCGTGGTCCGGGCTTGTTTGTAGCGGTTGCCCGAGTGCAGCCGCTGGGCGTGCTGGTAGCAGTCGATGGCCTGAGCGTAGTGACCCAGGCGCTGGTGGGCGTAGGCGATGCTGTCCCATGCCTCGGCCTCCCCGAAGCGTGCGCCGAGTTCCTGGTATAGGTCCCGGGCCTGCTCACACCAGGTGAGTGTCTGCTGGTAGTCGCCGGTAACAAGGGCGCAGCTATAGCCGAAGTTGTTTAGGGCGAGGGCGCGCAGGTCTGGGCTACTCGCCGGGCCGAGGAGGTCCAGGGCCTGCCGGGCGCTGGCGAGCGCCTGGGGGTGGCGGTGCTGCCGCTCGAATGCCACGCAACGGCAGAAGTGCACGTGGGCTTGGCCTTCGCGGTCTCCGAGCTGCGCGTAGAGCTTCAGCGCGCGGCGCAGGTGCGCCCGGCCCTCGTCATAGCGGCGCAGCTGGATGCAGGCCTGGCCCAGGCTGTGGCGGGCGCGGACCTGCCCCGCCAGGTCACCAAGCCGCCGGGCGGCGGCCAGCGCCGCCTGCTCGATAGCGGCCCAGTCATCCCAGTAACCTCGCCGGTCAAGGAAGTCGGTCATGGTCCACGCCAGCTTCCAAGCGTGGTCATCCAGCCCGCTGGCGCAAGCCTGCCTGGTCAGCCTCAGCAGGTTGTCGTACTCGCCGTCGAACCAGGTCTGATCGTCGTCACGACCGGCTGCCTCGGGGGTCACGCCCGGTTGTGGCGCGGCCAGTTCCAGCGCGCGCCAGCTACCGGCGAGCTGGCTGTTGGCGGTGTGCAGGTAATGATCGAGTGTCCGGCGGGTCGCTTGACGCTGGTCATCGTCACCTTCGGCTGAGTCGGCGAGCTCGGTGGCGTAGCAGCGCAGCAGGTCGTGAAGCAGGTATCGGCCTGGGCAATGCTCGCTGAGCAGGCTGGCAGCGGTCAGTTCCCGCAGTGCGCTGTGGGCCTGCGGCGGCGGCAGGCCCGCCAGGCTCGCGGCCGCGGCGGCGCTGATGTCAGGCCCGGGATGGACGCCGAGCAGCCGGAACAACCGCGCGGCCAGCTGGCTCAGGTTCTGATAGGACCAGGAGAACACCGCCCGGACGCTGGCCGCCGGCTCGCCGGCGTCCAGCGCGTCGAGCCGCCCGCCGGCCCCGCCCAGCTCGGCCGCCAGGGCCGACAGTGGATGAGCGGGCCGGGCGGCAGCCCGCGCAGCCGCGATCGTCACCGCCAGCGGCAGCCTGCCGCACAACCGGGTCAGCCCGGCCACCGCCGCGGGCTCGGCTGCCGCCCGCCGCTGGCCTACCCGAGCGGCGAACAGGCATGCCGCGTCGTCGTCGTTGAGCAGCTCCAGGGTGAGCACCTGAGCCCCGTCAGCGGCGGCCAGGCCGGCCAGCTGGCTGCGGCTGGTCACGATGACCAGGCAGCCAGACGAGCCCGGCAGCAGCGGGCGGACTTGAGCGGCATCGCTGGCGTTATCCAGCAAGATGAGCATCCGCTTTCCGGCCAGCAGGCTGCGGTACAGCCCCGCCCGGGCATCCAGCTCCGCAGGGATCTGCCCGGGATGAACGCCCAACGTCTGCAGAAACCCGACGATCGCCTCCGCGGGAGGGAGTGGTTCACCCGATGGGTCGAACCCACGGAGGTTCACATACAACTGGCCGTCGGGGTAACGATGCGCCGCCTGGTGCGCCCAGTGGACCGCCAGTGCGGTCTTGCCCACTCCTGCCATCCCGCCAATCGCGGAGATCACCACCGCCGGGCAGCCGCCTCCCGCCTCCTCGGCCAGCGCGGAGAGCCGTTCCAGCTCTCCCGCCCGGCCCACGAAATGCCGCACCCGCGCGGGCAGCTGTCGGGGCACCACCGCAGGGACGGACGGCTCACCCTCACCGTCGGCGGCCACCCGCGGCACTGCGTCTGGATCGTTCGTCCGGAGGAGCGGGCGCTTCAGCTCAGCGGTCTTGCCGGTGACCTGCGACGAGCGCGCCGGCACCCGACCCTCCGGCCTCAGTGTGATCACAGCCGCGTCGGCGGCGAGATCCGGGTCCGCCGTCAAGATCCGCTGATGCAGGTCATGTAGCTCATGCCCGGGCTCGACACCCAGCTCCCCCGCCAGCGTGCTGCGGGCATTGCGGTAAACCTCAAGCGCCGCGGCCTGATGCCCGCAGCGGTAGCAGGCCAGCATCAGCTGAGCGCGGATATGCTCACGCAGCGGATGATAAGCCGTTAGCCGCCGCAACTCCGGCACGAGGTCACCATGCCTGCCCAGGCGCAGGTCGGCATCGATGCGGGCCTCAGTGAGCTGAAGCCGCAGCTCGGCGAGCCGCTCTACTTCGCGGCGGGCAAGAGCGGCCGAGGGAACATCCGCTAACGGCTCACCGCGCCACATGCTCAGCGCCCGGTCCAGCAGCGACGATGCCCGCAGCCATTCCCCAGCCTCGGCAGCCTCCCGCGCAGCCCGGTTAAGCCAGTCGACCTCGGCAACATCGAGCTCTTCGGCGCAGCGAAGCTCAGCCGCCCAGCCGGACGGCCGGCCGACGATCCTGGCGCCAGCCGGGCCAAGCGCCCGCCGCAGCCGCGCCACATAGGTTCGCATGACCGTCGCGGCGTTCGGCGGCGGCGACGTATCCCACAAGGCCTCGGCCAGACCGGAAGCCGAGACCACCGCGCCGCCGCCCAGCAGCAGCGCAGCCAGTACGATCCGCTGCTTGGCCGCCGACACCACCCTGACCGCATCCACGCCATCCACAACCTGCAGCGGGCCAAGCAGGCCAAAGCGCAACCCCGTCTCGGGACCAGCAACGACCAGTTCCATCAGCCTGCTCCAGCACGCCTACGCACAGCACCAACACCGCATCCGCCGCGGGCAGCACCTGCACCATGGAGGCGCACCGGGGAGCAGAAGATGGTGCTGGAGGCCGGCGCCCAGTCGATAATCGCCATGAACCGCATCATCTCCGCATCGCCGCTGTATCACCGTCCCGTGCATTTCAAGTCAGAACGGAACGCTCGTCGCCGGGGAATGGCTGAGCTGCAGGCGGTCCCCGCCCGCGTAGCAGCGCCTCGAGCTGGTCGCACCCCAGCCATAGCGCCTGTCCCTCCCGACTCAGTTGCCGCCTCGCGCGAGACGGTCCTGCAAGCTGGACGTCCGAACCGCCCGAAACTCATCGCTTCCGCCCGAGCGCGTTGGCGGGGAAGTACGACAACGAGCAAGCGGCTCAGGGACGGGCAACGGTGAACCGTCCGGCCTGCGTTCTCGTATATTCGGTCGAGGCCTCGGCGCTGGTTCCTGAGCCCGGGAGCATTCCAGGCCTCCGCAGAGCGCCGGGGAGATCGGCCGCCCGGCCCTGTCAGCGGGAGTTATGAATGAGGCGCTGGATCTTTCTGGTGGTGCTCGGCGTGCTGCTGACCATCGCCGGCATTGTGTGGATCTTGCAGGGCCTGAACCTGCTTGGCCAGTCGGGCGGTATGAACGGCCAGCACGTCTGGGCGCTCATCGGCGTGATCTGCGTGCTGGCCGGGCTTGGCCTCGCCGCGGCGGGCGTGCGGGCGTCCCGCACCGCGGGACGGCTGCCCCGACCGCGCTGATCCCCTGCCCTGGACATGGCCGGGCCCTAGCGGGGTAGGCTCACGACCGAAACGCACAGCCTTCGGCGTCTCGCGGAAGGCCTTGTTGCTCGCGCTATCGAGCCGCTCCAGACCCCGGTGACATCTACCGGAGGTGGGCCATGCAGGCGCAATTCACGATCGGTGCCAGGGCGAGCTGCACGGATGGGCCCTGCGGCGAGGTGAGCCGGGTGGTCGTTGATCCCATCGCCCGCACGGTTACCCATCTCGTGGTCGGGCCGGAGCACCGGCACGGACTCGGCCGGCTCGTCCCGCTCGATCTGGTCAGCGTCGTCGCGGGCGAGATCCGGGTCCGGTGCACCCTGGCGGAGTTCAACAAGCTCGAACTGGGCGAGGAAACACAGTTCCTGCCCGGAACCAGCGGCTGGGCGGCCTACGGTCCGGGGCAGGTGCTCGCCTGGCCCTACTACAGCCTGGGCGGTGGGGGGGTGGACGGTGTCTCGCAGACGGCCACCTACGACGCTGTCCCTCTGGCAGAAGTGGCGGTGCGCCGCGGCGAGCACGTCCGCGCCACGGACGGACTCATCGGGCGAGTCCAGGGGCTTGTCATCGATCCTGGCCGCCATCAGGTGACTCATATGCTCCTGCAGGAGGGGCATCTGTGGGAACACAAGGACGTGGCGATCCCGATCAGCGCGGTAGCCGGGCTCGACGGCGGTATCCGGCTCCGCATCGCCAAGCGGGACGTGCAGGACCTGCCTCCGGTGAACGTAGAGCACCCGGACGGGTAGGTGACAGGCGAGCGGACGGTCAAGGCGTGGGGGCGGATCGCTGCTGCGCATGAGGGTGATGGGCCGGTGTCGGTCGCGGCGGTCTGCCGTGCGGCGGTTGCCTGGCTGGGGGTGGATGGCGCGAGCGTGACGGCAGTGGGCGGGGCCGTGGCGCGGGAACCGCTGTTCGCGACCGATGAGCTCGCGGCTCGCCTGGAGGAATTGCTGGTCACGATGGGGGAAGGGCCAGGCCTGGAGGATTTCAGATTCGGGTCACCGATGCTCGTCGCGGATCTGGAGTCGGTGGCGGCGCGCTGGCCGGCCTTCGCGCCGGCGGCGGTGGCGGCGGGCGCGCGGGCGCTGTTCGCGCTTCCGCTGCAGGCCGGGACGATCCGGGTGGGGGTGCTGTCGCTCTACCGGGTGCTGCCGGGCCCGCTGACGGCGGGGGAGCTGGCTGACGTGCTGGCGTTCGCTGATATCGCGCTGACGCTGGTGCTGGATGCCGCGGCTGGCATCAGCGAATCGCCGGAGTACCGGCCGCTGGATGGCCTGTCCGGAAGCCGCGCGGAGGTCTACCAGGCGACCGGGATGGTCTCGGTGCAGTTGGGCGTGAGCGTGGAGGAGGCGCTCGTGCGGCTCCGGGCGCACGCCTTCGCTACCGGCGCGGCACTAGGCGATGTCGCCGGCGATGTGATCAGCCGCCTGCTGCGCTTCGATCCCGATCCGTGGACCTGATCCTGATACAGGCTCTGGCTGGCAGCAGGACGGACGGCCGGGGCCGCGGCGGGGTCTACTGTGACGGATATGGCGGCAAGGGTGGACGAGCGCCTGGCACAGGTGTTCGTGGAGCTAGCTGACACGCTGGTAGCCGGGTTTGACCTGATGGAGTTTCTGCACATGCTGACCGAGCGGTGCGTGGAGCTGCTGGAGGTGGACGCGGCGGGGCTGCTGCTGGCGGACGGCGGGGGCACGCTGCGGCTGGTGGCTGCCTCGACTGAGCAGGCCAGGGTCGCGGAGCTGTTCCAGATACAGAACGATGAGGGCCCTTGCCTGGACTGCTACCGCAGCGGGCAGGTCGTCATTTCCCGCGATATCGGCGCGGAGCAGGCGGCGGCACGGTGGCCGCGGTTCGCTGCTGCTGCGCGCGAGATGGGCTTTGCCGGGGTGCACGCGATCCCGATGCGGCTGCGGGATCAGGTCATCGGGACGCTGAATCTGTTCCGTGCCGCGCCGGACGGCATGGATCTCGCGGTGGCGCGCGCGGCCCAGGCCCTGGTGGACGTGGCCACCATCGGGATCCTGCAGGAGCGCGCGGTTCACCAGCAAGAGGTCGTGGCGGGGCAGCTGCAGATCGCGCTGAACAGCCGCGTCCTGATCGAGCAGGCCAAGGGGGTCCTCGCCGAGCGGCTCCGGATCACCCCCGATGAGGCCTTCATAGTCCTGCGCCGCTACGCGCGCGACCACAACCACCAGCTCACCGAGCTGGCCGGGGACGTCATCCGCGGCACCACCCCCATTATCCGCGGCAGCTAGCGCCCGCCAGCACCAGGAGAGCCGGAACGCTGACCCCTCTCCCTCACTGACCCGCGACGGCCTGCCCGCGAAGCTGATTTGGGCAACCGCGGAGCGACTGGCGCATGCGTGGGCATTGGACGCCGGCGCACGGGCCCGGGTAGCGTGAGGCTGTCGCTCCGGACCCTGGTGGCTGCCCCGTGAGCATTTCGGGAGCAGCAGAGGATCCGGAGTTTTTGCTTCCGCAGGACCGGCTGCCCGCACGTCTCTTCTTCACAGCCCGAGGAGCCGGTCATGAGCATCGGACGGAGCGCCTCCAGCGCCCCTCCGGGCGCCCCGGCAGCAGCCATCTTGCCTGGTCTGCTGGCCATCGGCGATGACGGCGCGGCGCCTTTTCCCGACGTCGATCTCCCGCGGCGTACCGGCCGCGGACGGTGGTGGCCGCTTACGGCCCGGTCCCGGCGGGGGCGCAGGCGGAAGGTTCTCCGGGATGCTGCCTCGGCGGTCTTGGTCGCTGCGATCTTCGGGCTGGCGCTGCCGCATTTCGCCTCCTACCGCAGTGTGTGGGGCAGCATCCACGGGATGACCTGGCCGTATGACCTGCTTGTCGCAGCAGCGGCCACCGGGAGCCTGGCCTCGTACTGGTTCCTGATCTGCGCGGTGCTGCCATCGGTACGGCTGCGCGAGGCAGCGGCCGTCAACCTCGGCTCCAGCGCGGTCGCCAACACGCTGCCCGCCGGCGGTGCGCTGGCCATGGGAGTCAGCTGGGCGATGCTGTCCGGCTGGGGTGTCAGCACGGCCGACTACGTCCTGTACACCCTGGTGTCGGGAATCTGGAATGTCTTCGCCCGCCTGGGCCTGCCGGTCCTCGCCCTGCTGGCCTTGCTGACGGTCCGCAGGCCAGATGCCGTTCTGACCGCCGCCGGGGCCGCGGGGCTGGCGTGCCTTTGCGCCGCCGCGGCCGGGCTCGGCCTGCTGCTGCGCAGCGAGGCCTTCACGCTGCGCACGGGTCGGATGGCCCAGAGCACGGTCGGCGCTGCCTGCCGTCTGGCCCGCCGGCCGCCGCCCTCCGGTGTCGCCGCGGGCCTGTCCGGTTTCCGCGCCCGGGCCCGCGGCCTGGCCGCCGCGCGAGGGTGGCGGATCACCGCCGCGACGGCAGCCAGCCACGTCGTCTTGTGGCTGGTGCTGCTGGCATGCCTGCGCGGCACTGGCCTGTCCCAGGCCCAGGTGCCCTGGCAGACCTCGCTGGCGGCCTTCGCGTTCGTCCGGCTGCTGACCATCCTGCCCCTCACCCCCGGCGGTGTCGGTATCACCGAACTCGGCCTGGTGGGGGTCCTGGCCGCCGGAGCCGGGCACCAGGCCAGCGCGCAGGTGGCCGCCGCGGTGCTGCTGTACCGGGCGGTCACCTATCTGCCGCCGATCCCCCTCGGTGCCGCGGCCTGGCTGATGTGGCGGCACTTCCCCGCGCTGGGCCGGGCCGGCCAGGCGGCATCGGCGCAGCCGGCCTGCCCGGGCGCACCCCGCAGGCAGCGAGCTGGCCGCATCGCCACCAGCGGATGTGAGAATGCTCAGATGTCATCGCGCGCGCATGCCGTGGATCCTGCCCGCCTCGCCCTGTGGTGCATGGAGCATCTCGGCAGCCGGCCAGCGGATGAGATCTTCAGGTCCGGGTTCCTCTCCGCAGTCATCGGGCTCCGGCTGGCTGACGACCGCGCGGTCGTAATCAAGGTGCGTCCGGACTCGCCGCGGATAGCGGCCTGCGTCGAAGTCCAGCGCCGCATGTTCCAGGCCGGTTACCCATGCCCCCAGCCGTTGACCGGCGCCGCCCCTTTCGGCGAGGACGTCGCAACCGCGGAGGCTTACGTCCCCGGTGGCGCCATGCTCCCGAGCGCGGACCACGCGGCCCGGGCCTTCGCTGAAGCGTTCGCGCGGCTGATCAGGCTAGCCCCCCGGCCAGCCGAGGTGTCCGCGCTTGACCCGGCGCCGTCGTGGGCGGCCTGGAACCACGCCGAGGACGGACTGTGGCCGCGTGCAGAGGACCCTGACGTCAACCTCAACAAGGTGGCCGGCCCGGAGTGGATCGACGATGCCGGGCGCCGTGCCCGTGACCGGCTGCGAGCCAGCGAGTCCGAAGCCGTCATCGGCCACTGCGACTGGCTGGCCGGCAACGTGCGCTGGAGCGGAGACGCGCTCCTGGTGGTGCACGACTGGGACAGCATGACCGCTGATAGCGAAGCCGTCCTCGCCGGCTTCGCTGCCGCGCTGTATTCGACCGTCAGCGCGGACGAGCCAGCCACCGTGGACGACACTGAGCGGTTCCTCGTCGCGTACTGCCATGCGCAAGGCCGGGAGTTCAGCGCCGACGAACTCGAACGGTCGTGGGCGGCTGGCGTCTGGACCCGGGCCTGCGACGCCAAGTATCAGCACGCGGTCGGGCAGCCCGTCACCGCACTCTGCGAGAGTGAGGCCCGCGAGCGACTCCGTCGTGCCGGGACCGGCTCGCGGAGGCCATAAACGGCGCGCTGCGGAACCGCGCTGGTCAGCGTAGTCAGCGGCCAGGCGGCTAGCCCAGATCCGGGGAATGCCTCCGGCGGTCGAAAATCAGCCGTCGGAGACCATAGCCGATGATGAAGGCGATCGCGCCGATCAGGATGCCGCCACCGAGGGAGAACAGCGTCGGCCCGCCGGTCGCGTAAGAGATCGCGATCCACAGCGCAGCGCAGATAACCGCGTAAAGAAGTGCGTTGCCCGGAGCCGTTCCCAGGAACTGGCGAAGACCGCCCCGAGATGCAGACGGCGGGGGAATGACGTTGTCAGCCGGTGCGTGCATGAGGTGCCTCGGTTCCTTCCACTGCCCCTTGGTGGCCAGCGACAGCCGGGCCTCGCTGTGTCTAGGGAGATCCTACGCTTGAATTATAAATCCAGCAAATTATTTCTAGAATATTGGAACGATCTTCTAGTCACCGTGCCGCCCTAGGCATGCCCCAAGGTCTACCGGGGTGCTTGCCGCCCGGGGACAGGTACTGCCTCCGGTCCATCTGCGCGAGAGCGGCCGAGGTCCAGCGCAAATACCTAGTTAAACAATTAACATAATCGACTATACGGCCAGTGAGTGTGATGCTGAGGCTGAGCGCAGCTGGCAAACCCTTGCTGGCCGCAGGCGACGGAGTCAGGATCGCGAGGCAGGGCGGCGCACGACAGGCGCCGCTCGATGGTCGCGGCCGCGCGCCGGATGAGAGATGATGGCCATCCCACGGGCTGTTCAAGAATTGAAAACTGCCGAACCGGCATATTCCGGGCACAGCCACCGCCCGGGCCGGTAAACGGACACCAGCCGTTTCATGATCGTGGTTGATCCGGTGCGACCAGCGCAACCAATCAACCACGATCATGAAGCCGGGGGGTTCCGGACTGTCCGGAATGGACACTCAGGCGGGCTCAAACCAGTTAAGCCAGGCGCTCGTCGGCTGCTGGCGTCTCGCCCCGGCCGAGCCCGGGCCGTCGGCGATTCTTGAACAGCCCGCCCAGCTAGCCCAGAGGAGCAAGCAGATGACCGATGTGGCGGAGCAGGCCACGCTTTCCGGATACCGGGTGTGGACGGAGCCCAACGCCCGCCGGGTCCGCGTGTTCATCGCGGGCCAGGCCGTGGCGGACAGCTCCCGCACGCTCTACCTGTTCGAAACCGATCATCTGCCGGTCTACTACTTCCCCCGCGCGGACGTGCGCTTCGATCTCCTCGAGGCTTCCGATCACCGCACCCACTGCCCGTACAAGGGCGACGCGTCCTACTACTCGGTGGTCGTCGGGGACCGTCGCGTGGAGAACGCCGTCTGGGCCTACCCGGACCCGCTGGCCGCGATCCCGCAGATCGCTAACTACGTGGCGTTCTACTGGGACCGCGCGGACGCGTGGTACGAGGAAGACGACGAGGTGTTCCGCCACCCCCGCGATCCCTACCATCGCGTCGACGTGCTGCAATCCTCGCGGCACGTGCAGGTGCGGATCGGCGGCGAGATCATCGCCGATAGCCACCGGCCGCGGCTGCTGTTCGAGACCGGCCTTCCGGTCCGCTACTACCTGCCCAAGCTGGACGTCCGCCAGGATCTGCTGGTCGTGACGCAGACGCGTACCCGCTGCCCGTATAAGGGCGAGGCGGTCTACTGGTCGGCCGAGGTCGCCGGGCAGCGGCTGGATGACGTCGCCTGGAGCTACCCGGCCCCGATCCCGGAGGCGCCGAAGATCGAGAACCTGGTGGCGTTCTTCAACGAGCGGGTCGACATCGTCGTCGACGACGTGCCCCAGGAGCGCCCCGTTACCAGGTGGTCATGAGGGCAGGAGGCGCCCGGCATCGCCGGTCCGGGGGCTAATTCTGCAGTAATTCGTCAGCGTCCTTGATCCGGGAGAATGCCCGGTCCGGCCGGTGATCGTCCGGCGCGCTGTCCCTTTCCGGGAGCCTGCGGCGGAGTCGCTCCTGTTCGGTACTGATCGCCTCGAATGTGAAACGTAGTACCTCACTGTCCGGCATGCGGGCATGCATCTCTATCACCGCGACGGTGTGCAGAATCAAGGCGATAAGTGCCGGTGCCTGATCGGCCAGGATAAATAGTCGAGGCCTCGGCAGGCCGTCACCGTAGTGGCCGACGATAACGGCGGCTATCGCCGCGTATGCGGATAGAGTCAGCAATGCCTGCTGGGGTAGCAGCGCGGCCAGGCTCTGAAACGATGGCTGGCGCCGCGTGACCGCCCACGCGGCGAGCGCGGAGGCGAAGAACAATACCGCCGCCATCAGGACCCGGGGCACATCATGGTAGACGTGCAAGGCGGTCGCGCCGTACGGCGACGGGCTCACCAGGAGCAGGCAGCCCCAGCCGAGATGCAGCAGCACCGCGTACCAGATGATCCAGACCTGAGAAACCCGTGGTTTCGCGCTCACTCCGCCCCGCCTCCTCGCGTGAGGAGGCGGTCAGCCGCAATCCGGTAAAGAGTCGCGGCCGGGGCGGTTAGCCCGGTTGATATCAAATATGTTGCACTCATTCGTCTCCCGTGCCCGTATCGCGCGCAAAGTGCGGCCCGGCATGGGTGATACCAGAAGAGTAAGATATTTGCGGTGATGCTCACCCGGTTCGGAGAACTCGTTAAGAATAGCGACAGCGGGCGGCGCAAACAAATGCGCCGGACTCCGGATCGGGGCGCCCGCGGGTAACCCCCGCGTCCGGGCGGCGAGGAGGCAGATGTCGTCGGCGCGCGGGGCGGGGCCGAGCATGGCCCGCTCGGCCACGCTGCACACCTGCTCGGCGGTGCGGGGCGCCGACCGGCGAAGTGCGTCGGCCAGCGTGCCCATCCCCGTGCTGACATCGTGGCGCCGGTCCTCGATGAGACCATCGGTGTAGAGCAGGAGCCCGCTTCCGGCCGGCAGCCGGTACCGGCCGGCCGAGAACGGTGCGTCCACTCCGGTGCCAAGCATGACGCCCGTCTGCCCGTCGAGGTACTGGGTGCCGCTGGCGTTGGTGACCAGCGGCGGCGGGTGGCCCGCACTGGCGTAGGCGAGGTCGCCGGTGGCTGCGTCGAGCACGACACAGGCCACGGTGGCCATGGCCTCGGGCAGCAGCCGGGCGAGGGCCACGTTAGCCCGCCGCAGGATCCCGGCGGGGCTGGGGTCGTCCAGCGTGCAGGTCTGCAGCAGCGTACGGACCTGGCCCATGACCGAGGCGGAGGTGATGCTGTGCCCGACCACGTCACCGACAACCAGCCCCACCCGGTGGGCGTCGACGGGAAAAGCGTCGTACCAGTCACCGCCGACGGTGGCGCCGTCGCTGGCGGGCAGATACCGCATGGCCAGGTCCAGCCCGGGGATGGCGGGCAGGCTTTCCGGCAGCAGGGACCGCTGGAGGGTTTCGGCGATGCTGCGCTCGCGCGCGAAGGCATCCGCGCTGGCGAGCGCGGCCGCCAGGCGCCCGGACAGTTCCTCGGCCATGGCGATGTCGGGGTCGGCGAACGGGACCCGGCCGGCGTCACGCCCCATGACCATGACGCCCAGCCGCTGCGCGGCCGCGGTCAGCGGAGCGGCCAGAGCGCTCCGGGCCGCCGACCCAGCCAGTACGTGAGCCAGGGCAGGCTCGGCCTCCGCCCAGCCGGCCGCCTCCACGCGGATATCGGGCACGGACTGCACCGTGCCGGTCCGGTAGGCGACCAGGGCGGACATGGGCCCCTGGACCGCGACGGGCTGCTCCCGCAGGCGGGCCGATGCCGCCGCCCGTCCGGGGTGCCGGCTCGACAGCGCGGCGATCTTGAGGCGGTCATCCCCGGCCGGGAGGAACACGACGCAGAAGTCAGCCAGGCCAGGCACCACGAAGTCGGTAATCCGCTGCAGCAGATCCTGGCGATCTCCCATGGCCGCCGCCAGGCCAGCCGCCGCCAGCAGGACTTCGAGGCGTTCCGGGACCTGGCCATCCTGCTCCGGCGCGGTGCCGGCCGCCGGGCGTGCGTCCCGCTTCTCCCAGTCCAGGTAGAGCGCGGTGAGCTGGCCCCGCAGTTCTTCGTGCCGGTGGTAGATCCCGACCGCAAGCTGGGCCAGCTCAGCTTCGGTGGGGAGCCTGCCCGGTTCCCGGGGCTGACGGCGCCGGCGCCGCAGACGCCACCACCACAACCCGATGTAGGTCATGGCCGGGACGCTCAGCCCGATCACGATCAGATACGCAGCGCTCAAGCCCGATCCTGCCCCCCGGCATCGCCTGCAGCGACGGGCACTGCCCGATGGTGATCTTCCCCGTAGCGGCTATCGCCCGCGTTGACTCTTCGTTCGACTAGATCACACAAGCCCCATCGGGCGCTAGAGCCCGGACAGGCCTCGCCCGCATGGCGCGGGACTGGGCGGGTTTGACCTAGAGCATCCTCTAGCATTCAGACTCGGCCTCAGCGCCCGGGCGGACCGGGCGACGGGAGAGGAAACCCCGCATGAAGTACCGCACGATTGGCACGGACCCGGGTACCCGCCGCGAGGTGAGCGTGCTCAGCCTGGGCACGATGCACTTCGGCACGGCGAGCGACGAGGCCACCTCGTTCGCGATCCTGGACCGGTACGCGGAGGCCGGCGGCACCTTCATCGACACCGCCGACAACTACGGGTTCTGGACCGGCACCCAGGGCGGCGAGAGCGAGGAACTGCTCGGCCGCTGGCGGCGCAGCCGCGGCGTCGGCGACGAGGTCGTGATCGCGACCAAGCTCGGCGCCCGGCCGCTGGCCCCCGGGACCAGCTTCACCGACAACGCCGAGGGACTGTCGGCCCGGGTGATCCGCGAGTCTTCGGAACGCAGCCGGGACCGGCTCGGCGTGGCCCGGCTGGACCTGCTGTACGCGCACATCGAGGATCCGGCGGTGCCGCTAGCCGAGACCGTGGCGGCCTTCGGCGCGCTGGTGACCGAGGGCACCGTGGGCCTGCTCGGAGTGAGCAACCACTGGGCCTGGCGGGTGGAACGCGCCCGCCGCCTGGCCGCTGAGGCCGGCGTGCCCGGCTACGAGGTGCTGCAATACCAGCACAGCTACCTGCGGCCGCGTACCGACCTGCCGGGCAGCCGCGCCCCGGACGGCATGCCGGGCCAGGTGGGCGGCGACCTGCTCAGCTACCTGCGGGCCGAACCGCGGCTCGCGATGGTCGTCTACTCGCCGCTGCTCAAGGGCGGCTACGTCCGCCCGGGCCAGCTGGATGCCCCCGAGTTCGCCGAGTTCGACCACCCGGGCACGCCCGCCCGGCTGGCGGCGCTGCGGGAGGTGGCCCAGGACGCCGGCGCGACCGTCAACCAGGTCGTGCTGGCCTGGCTGATCGGCACGGAGGTCCCGGTGATCCCGGTGGTCGGCGCCTCCTCGGTCAGCCAACTGGACGAGAGCCTGGCCGCGGTCGACCTGGACCTGACCGCCGACCAGCGCGCCCGCCTCGACGCCGCCGGCTGACCACGGGCTGGCCATCACGCGCCCTGCTGCAGGGCGAGGCGGGCGTGCTTGAGCGCGGTGTCGATGCGCCGGGTGTGGTGCTCCCATCCGCCGGTGACGTTCTCGAGCTTGTCCCGGCCGGTGGCGAATGCCCAGCAGGCGAGGATGAGCGGGCGCAGCCGCATGGCCGCGCCGAGGCGGTCGACCTCACCGGGTTCCAGGGTGACGAAATGCCGGTAGCCGGAGATGGCCGCCGCGACGTTGCCCTGGTCACCAGCTGCGGCCCAGAGCAGGCAGCCGAACGACACGATCCGCGGTCCCCGCCCGGTTCCGGTCCAGTCGATGATGGTCACGTCGCCGCCGGGCTGGCCGATCGCGTTGCGCGGCACGCAGTCCGGGTGCACCAGGGCGTGCGGCAGGTCGGCGCACCCGTCGCTGGCGTCTAGGGCGGCGACCAGGGCGTCATACCGGTCGCCGTCGCCCGCCGCCACCCGGTGGCGCGCCTCGTGCAGCAGCGTCCGGGCCGCGGTCACCTCCTGCGCTGGTGAGCCCGCCGGCAGCAGGTGGTGCCAGGCCCCGCCGGGGCGCCGGGCCGCGGGCTGACCGCCGGGATCGGCGGTGTGGAGCCGGCCGAGGAACCGTCCGAGCAGCTCGAAAGACGCGGGCTGGCCGGGCAGGGGCCGTCCCGGCGCAAGCTCGGTGACCAGCACCGGCTGGCCGTCGAGGACGGAGACGGGCTCGGGGCGGGCACACCGTTCGGCGGGGAAGCCGGCGGCGGCCAGCCAGGCCAGCAGCTGCGCGTCATCGCGGACCGCGCCGACGTCCATGGCGGCCGGGAAGACCCGGGCGATCCAGCTGGTCCCGCCGGCCAGGTCGACCCGGTGGACGCCCAGGTCGAGCTCGCGGGAGCGCTTCGCGGTGACGCCGTAGGCCGCCTCCAGGTGACCGGCCACGCGGTCGCCGCCGGACCGGTAGAGAACCCGCTCGATGAAAGCGGCGATCCGGCCCGCGCTGGGCGGTGTGCCGCCGGCGGCCGGCGCCCAGGCGGGGACGAGCATCCGCAGCCCGGCCCGCTGCGCTCGCTCGGAGATCTCGACGGCGCGCCAGCGGCTGCGGCCGAGCAGGTCGCTCGTCTGCGGGCCGTCGGCGGTTTCCGGGGGCAGGGCGAGCGCCAGCCGCGTCCCCGGGGTGGCCAGCGAGCGAAGCTCGGCGAGCAACTCGGCCAGGGCGGGCCCGCTCAGGCCGTTCGCCCCGGCCTCGCAGCAGAACAGGGCGGGGGAGTCGGGTTCAAAGCCGCTCCCGGTCAGGGCATCGCCCAGGCCCCGGTTCAGATCATGGGCTATGAACGTCACGGATGCGCCGGCATCCGGCCGCCCGCCGTCATTCGCGCGCTCGCCCGCCGGGGCAGCGGGGCCGCCCACGTCCCACCAGCGAGTTCCCGGCTGGGTGTAACGCATCACCCGCCCGTCGTGACCGGCGCCCACGAAGACGTACTGCGTCACCCCGCGGCCGAGGGCGGCGGTGATCACCCGGTCGTAAAAGTTGTCATGCATCGGCCGGCCCCAGGCGGATCACCCAGGCCAGCGCGTCGCGGGTGGCCTGGACCCGGTCGGCGCCCAACGCTGCATCCATCTCTGCCTCCAGGGAATCGACCACGTCGCGGATGACCTCGGCCGCGGTTGCGCCTCGTCCGGTGAGCCGGACCACCAGCCGCCGCCGGTCGCCGGGATCCACCCAGCGCTCCAGGTACCCGCGGACCACCAGGGCGTCGACAAGCTGGCCCGCGGCCTGCTTCGACACCCCGAGCTGGACGATGATGTCAGCCAGCGGCGCCGACGTCCGGGCCATGCCGCCGATCACGTAAGGGCCGTTGGGCGGAAGGTCGTCGTAGCCGCGCTGGGCCAGCGCGCGGCGGATCTCCGCGGTGAACACCGCCCGCGCGCCGCGCAGCAGCGCGGTCAGCGGCCACGCCTCGATGCCACCCTCCACGGCCGCCACTTTAGTAAATAGTCGGTACTATAAGCAACCGAGACAGTAACAACTCAGGACGGCCCGGATCAGGTATGCCCCGGCCGGGTGAGGCAGGTCCCGCTAGTCCGGCCAGCGGCAGCTCGTGACCTGGCCGCCGGTGATGGTGGCGGCGATGGCGGGAGTTCCCCCCTCGCGCCAGATGGTGTAGTGCCCGGCGGCCAGGCCGGGGTAGACGGCGGCGTGCCGGGTCCGGCCGGGCAGTCGCCGCGGCCGGACCCGGGAGTGCACCCGCGGGGCGCGCGCGGCGTCATCGCGGCTGATCTCGATCTCCGCGCCGTCCAGTCCGGCCGGGGTGTACAGGACCAGGGCGCCGGTGCCCGGGCCGAGGTCCAGGATCACGGTGCCCGGGCCGGAGGGCCCGGTGACTGGCTCGCTCACGGTGCTCAGGACGGCTCGTCGTAGCCGCTGTACGGGGTGCCGAGGTAGGGGAACTGCCCCAGCAGGGAGGCGTGCACGCTGGCGGGGGTCAGCCCGTCGGTGAGCTTGCCCGCCGCAGCGTCCGGAGTGTAAGACTTGTTCACCAGCGGGTAGGTGACGCCGGCCACCGCCCGCAATTCGATCGCGACCACGTCGTCGGTCACCCGGCGGCCGTTCGGGAAGCCGCCCGCGTCGCCGCCGAGCAGCCCGTAGATGCTCTGCTTGCGCACCGGGGTGGGCGGGATCGAGGTGTTCAGCCGGAGCATGTCGGCCAGCACTGACCCGGTGTAGTTGGTGAACCCCGGGATGAGGCCGGCCGGGATGCCGGTGAGCAGGATCGCCTCGAGGTCGGCCCGCGGCTGGCCCGACTTGACCAGCGCGGCCAGGTGCGGGAACACGCCCGGGTACAGGCCCGGCAGCAGCGAGGCGAGTTCGGGGTGCGTGACGTACTGCGCGAACCGCTTGTCGTCGGCGGGCGGGAGCGCGTTCCACTGGTCCTTCCTGGCCAGCGGGACGAGCACCTCGTTGAACAGCGGGTTCCCCAGCCGCGACACCTGCCGGTACGGTCCGCTGCACACGCTGGTCCCGGTGTCGGCGTCCCAGACCTGGGCCGCTGACGGCAATGTGGCGAACCGGCCGCCGGGATGGTCAACGGGTGGCGCGGGCAATCCGGGCGGCGAGGTCCTGGTCGCGCAGCCGGGTCTGGCGGGTCCCGGCGAACACCTCGATGTCCCCCGATCTCGCGTCGCGCACGTGCACCACGATCGGCCCGGCCGGGGCCTGGGCATCCTCCCGGCCGGGGCCTGGGCATCCTCCCGGCCGGCCGGCCGGCTCGCCGGCGCCGGGCTGGCCGTGGCCAGAGCAGGGCTCGCGACCGCACCTATACCGGTGACGGCCAGGCCGGCCGCGCCTGCCGTCGCGGCCCCCTGGAGCAGGGAACGCCGGGAGACCCGGCGTGCGGGATCCGGCCCGTGTTCCGCATCGTGAATGGCATGACGATCCTTCCCACGGCGGCCGGCGTGCGCATCCCGGAGGCGATGTCGCCGCATGCCGAATTATTGTGATTAGGAAATTACTCAGAGTGACTAGCTGAGTGTGGCGAGCATAGTGTCGGAACGACTGGGGCTGCGGTTGTTTCCCGCCGGTCAGGCCGGCGCGCGCAGGCCCCCGCCACCAGATCGCCGCTCCCGCGGCGCTGATCCGGATATGCTCATCCAACGCACGTTTCGGATGATTTGGCGGATTCTCGTACCGCTGGTAAGTGGGAGGATCATCTGAGGTGAACGGGGATGGCCATGTTCGGTGGCGTCTGCTGGGGCCACTGGGGCTCCGGACCGCGGAGAGCTGGGCCGGGGTCGGGGCGCCGAAACTGCGCGCGCTGCTCGCGGTGCTGCTGGTGGAGCCGGGCCGGGTCGTATCGATCGAGCGGCTGGTGGACGAGCTGTGGGGCGAGGATCCGGGCCCGGGGGTTCGCAAGCTGGTCAGCCAGTACGTGTTCCGGCTACGGCGGCTGGCGGCTGACCCTGATGCCCGGGTGCTGGTCACCGAGGCGCCCGGTTACCGGCTGGCGATCACTGCCGATGAGGTAGATGCCGGGAGGTTCGAGGCGCTGCTGGCCGAGGGCCGTGCGGCGCTGCGCGACCAGGATGCCGAGCGGGCGGCGGACCTGTCCGCGCGGGCGCTGAGCATGTGGCGCGGGGCGGCGCTCGCTGATGTGCCGCGCGGGCCGCTGGTCGCCGCCGAGGCCAGCCGGCTGGAAGAGCTGCGAGTCGCGGCCATCGAGTTGCGGATCGAGGCGGGCCTGCGCTGCGGGCAGGCCGACGACTTCGTGCCTGAGCTGCGCCGGCTCATCGCCGCGGACCCGCTGCGTGAGCCCTTCTGGTATCAGCTCATGCGCGTGCTCGACCAGGGCGGCCGCCCGGCCGAGGCGCTGGCCGCCTACGCGCGCGTGCGCGAGATCCTCGCGGACGAGCTGGGCGCTGATCCCGGCCCCGACCTGCAAGAACTGCACCGCCGCATCCTGGCCGGGCAGCCGGTCCCGGATGCGCCCGCGCGCGACGACCGCGGGCGGGCGGGCGCCGCCGTGCCCCGCCAGCTTCCGGCCGCGGTGCGGCACTTCGTGGGGCGGACCAGGGAGCTGGCCATGCTCTCCGGGTACCTTGACGCGGAGTCCGGCGCGGAAGACGGCCTGGTCATCTCGGCGATCGCCGGGTCGGCGGGCGTGGGCAAGACCGCACTCGCGGTGCACTGGGCCCACCAGGTCGCCGACCGGTTCCCCGACGGGCAGCTCTACGTCAACCTGCGGGGCTATGACCCTGGTGCGCCCATGCCGGCCGCTGAGGCACTAGCCGGGTTCCTGCGCGCGCTGGGCGTGCCCGGCCGGGACATCCCGGCCGAGGCCGACGAGCGAGCGGCTCAGTACCGCGGCCTCCTGGCCGGACGGCGGGTGCTGGTGCTGCTGGACAACGCCGCTTCCGCCGAGCAGGTCCGTCCGCTGCTCCCCGCCTCCTCCCCCTGCGTGGCCGTGGTGACCAGCCGTGACGCGCTGGCCGGGCTGGTCGCCCGGGACGGGGCCCGGCGGCTGGACCTGGAGCTGCTGCGTCCGGCGGACGCGGAGGAGCTGCTGACCAGGCTGATCGGCGAGCGGGCGGCGGCCGACCCCGAAGCGACGGCGAGGCTGGCCGCCCAGTGCGCGCGGCTGCCCCTGGCGCTGCGGGTCGCGGCCGAACTCGCCGCCGCCCAGCCCGCACTCGCCCTCACTGAGCTGGTTGGTGAGCTGGCCGACCAACAGCGGCGGCTGGACTTCCTGCAGGCCGACGACGACCCGCGGACGGCGGTCCGCGCCGTGTTCTCCTGGTCTTACCGGCACCTCGACGCCGGTGCCGCCCGCACGTTCCGGCTGGCGGGCTTGCACCCCGGTCCTGACTTCGAGTGCTACGCGGCGGCCGCGCTGGCCGGCACCGGCCTGGCGCCCGCTCAGCGCCTGCTCGACTTGCTGACCCGGGCGCACCTGGTCCAGCGCACCGGGCCGGGCCGGTACAGCCTGCACGACCTCCTCGGCGCCTACGCCCGGGAGCTCAGCGCGCAGGCCGGCGGCGAGGACGAGCAGCGAGCCGCGCTGACCCGGCTGTTCGACTACTACCTGCACGCGGCCGCCACCGCGGTGGACACCCTTTACCCGGCCGATCATCACCGGCGGCCCAGCGTTCCCGAGCCGGGGACGCCGTCCGCGCCGGTAACCGATCCCGCCGCGGCCCGGGCCTGGCTCGACGCCGAGCGGGCGAGCCTGGTCGCGGTCGCCGCCCGGGCCGCCGCCTCCGGCTGGGCCGGCCACGCCACCCGCCTGGCGGTGACGCTGTTCCGCTACCTCGATACCGGCGGCCACTACACCGAGGCGGTCAGCATCTACAGCTCGGCCCACCAGGCCGCGCGACTCACCGGTAACCGCGGCGCCGAAGCGGAGGCCCTGGCGAGTCTGGGCACCGTCGAGCTGCGGCAGGGCCGCTACGAGCAGGCCACCGGTCATGGCCTGCTGGCCCTGGCGATTTTCCGCGAGACCGGCGACCGGTCCGGCGAGGCCCAGGTGCTGCATAACCTCGGCGGCGTCGCCTTGCTCCAGGGCCGCTGGGAGCAGGCCGCCGATCGCTTCGAGCAGGCGGCAGAACTGTGCCGACAGACCGGTGACCGCTATGGTGAGGCTCGCTCGCTGATCAACACGGGCATCGTCGCGCTGCAGCGGGGCCGCTGGCAGGAGGCGAGCGACCACAACCGGCGGGCGCTGCGCCTGTGCCGTGCGGTGGGTGACCGCTCGGGCGAGGCTTACATCCTCAACAGCCTCGGCATTGTCGAACGGCGGAAGGGCCGCCCCGATTCGGCCGCCGATTACCACCAGCTCGCCCTGGCGATTTTCCGCGAGACCGGCGACCGGTCCGGTGAGGCGTACGCGCTCACTGGTCTCGGCGATGTCGGCCAGCGAGCGGACTTCCACGAGCAGGCCCTGGTGATTTTCCGCGAGACCGGCGACGCGGCCGGGCAGGCCAAGGCGTTCAACGGACTGGGCGAGGCCCTGTTCGGGGTCGGCCAGCCCGAGAGCGCCCGGGCCCGGCACTCCGACGCCCTCGACCTGGCGGGCGAAATCGGCGACAAGTACGAGGAGGCCCGGGCCCACAACGGCCTCGGCCTCGCCTATCACGCCACCGGCGAGCCGGATCAGGCCCAGCGGCATTGGCGCGACGCCCTCAGCCTGTACGCCGATCTGGGCGCGCCCGAGGCAGATGAGGTCCGCGACCGGGCCGGGCGGCACGCCGGGCAGTCGCGGCACGCCGGGTAACCCGGCCCGGTCGGTTCGCGCGCTACGGCAGCCGGGCGGCGATCGTCTCGGCGCAGTCCAGGGCCTCGGTGTGCGTCGTGTCCACCTCAAGGTCGTAGACGACGCCCTGGTGAACCAGGTCAGCCTGGGACGCGGCCATGCCGATGACCCGGTCACCGCGCGCGATCTCGCGGGCCGCGGCGACCCCGCGGTGACACCGGACGCCGACCCACAGCGTCGGCAGCGCGCCCAGCGCCCGCTTCCACCGCTGCTGGGACGCCGCGCCGCCGAGGAAGGCCTCGTCGAGGATGATCCGGGCCCCGGCGCGTGCCATCGCGGCGACCCCCTCGGTCCAGGCCGCCTCCAGCGCGCGGAACTGCGGCCCGACGACGATCTCACCGTCCGCGCCGAACTCGATCCCCGCGGCCGACATCCGTGCGGCCGCGGGCATCGCCTCGATCAGCGTGTCCACCCCGAGGGCCAGCCACGGATCCGGCAGGACCTTCTGCAGGCACCGGGCGATCCCGGACTTTCCCGAGCTGGAGCCGCCGTTGAGAACTATCACCCGAATGGCCACCGCGCCACCGTACTATCGCCGGGCGGCCGGCCCGGGCCGCCCACGGCGGCAGCTAGCCGGGCAGCCGGGCTCGGACCATGGAGCGCCGGGCCTCCTTCAGCGCGGGGTCATCGGCCAGGACCATCCGCTGGAGCCGGGCCAGCTCGGGACCGGGGTCGAGGCCGTAGCCGTCGGCGAGCACCTGGCGGGCCTGGGTGATGGCGGCCAGCGCCTCGGCCCGCCGTCCGCACCGGTAGAGCGCAAGGATCAGGTGCTCCCAGCGTCGCTCCTGCGCCGGGTCGGCCGCGGTCTGGGCGCGCAGTTCCGGCACGAGCTCACGGTGCTGGCCCAGAGCGAGCCTGGCCTCGGTCAGGGTCTCGCTCGCGGCCTGCCGCTCGTCGAGGAGCCTGCGCGTCGTGGCCCGCATGGCCGACGTCGGCGGGATGTCGGCCAGCGCCGGCTCGCGCCACATCCGTGACGCGCGGCTCAGCAGGCGGGCCGCGCGGCCCGGGTCGCCCTCGTCCATGGCTTGCTGGCCCTGCCCGGCGAGCAGGCGGAACTCCGCCACGTCCAACTCGCCGGGCAGGACATGAAGCCGGTAGCCGTGCCCGGACTTGTGCAGCCGCTTGGCCGGGTGGAGCGTCCGCCGCAGCGCCCAGATATGCGTACGCAAGGCCCCGGCGCCGCTGTCGGGAACGTCCGCGCCCCACAGCAGGCGGGTCAGGTCCGCGCTGCCGACCGGCTCGTTGGCGTGCAGCAGCATGATGCAGAGCAGTTCGCGCTGCCGGGCCTGCGGGACCGGCAGGAGCGCGTCGTAGTCGTCGCTCACGCGGAGCGGACCGAGGACCAGGAATCTCATTTCACGTCACGATTGCCGTCGGAGTGCGGATGGCGAGTGCGCCGTCCGGCGTGATCCAGAGTTCCAGTGTTCTCGGCCCGCGGGCCAGTGACCATGAAGTGCGTCGGCACAGTCGCGACGCCCATGTTCTCGGGCGCGCCCGGTGACCACGAAGTTCGTCGGCACAGTTGGGCGGCCAGCTTCGATGGCGGCCGCCCTGGACACAGCGTCAGCTCGGCATCAGCTCCAGATCAGCTCGGCCCAGACCGTACGGCCCCGGTGATCGCCGCAGACTCCGGCGCGAGCCGACAGCCCGCACACGATCAGCAGTCCCCGGCCGCTCTCCGCGGCCGGGTCATCAGGCATCCTCGGGCCGAGCGGCGCGCCGCCGTCGCTCACGGCGACCCGCACGAGCGCCCCGAGCCGGGCTATTCCCACCGTGAACCAGCCGCCCCGGCCGGAAGCGGTGTGCCGCACGGCGTTGCTGCTCAGCTCGGTGGCGACGCACGCCACGTCGTGCCGCGCCGGGCGGTCCGGCAGCAGGCCGGCCAGCCAGGCGCGCATCACGCTGAGCTGGCTGTTCTCGCCGGGAAACACCCGGCATAGCGGCAACCCGGGCCGCGGCGGCGGGACGGGGTCATAAGGGCCCAGGCTGACCTGGTCCGGGATCGAGCCGAGATACCGGGTGGCGGTCACGGCCGGATCTCCCGGGGGCCGCGGCCGAACCAGCGTGGCGTGGGTGACACTCTGCCAGTCTCTCCGGGCCTTCCCCGCCGAACCAGGAAGGCTTCCGGCAGTCTGGCGGCAGTTCCGCGGCATCCCGCACGTCCCCGTACGGCCCAAGGCGCGTGGCGACCTGGGCGCTGCTACGCGGCCCGGGTCTGCCCGCGGGTGGGCACAATGCCCGGACTTTGGCGCCCCGAACGGATTCCAGCCTTTCGCTGCCGTTTCTGAACACCATCGGGTAACGCCCCGATGTTTCGCGCCGAGCCATTCCTGGGAAATCAGGTAACAGAACGGATTGAACGCTGGGCGCGATGGCCGCTTGGCCCGGTTTAGCCGAGAAGGACGGCTTTGCCGCTGGCCATTTCGGTATGGCCCGCGATGATAGGCGACTTATTGGCAGGGGCATCGGGGGGAAGCCGCTACTACCGCGACAACCTGGGCGGACGGCCTATATCGGCCTTCCCGCCCCGTCCCCGGCCTGCGCCCGCCATGATCGGCGCAAGACATAAACCGGCAAGGAGAGATGTGAGGCGACAAGCAGTTTACATGAGGGGGCAGGAAAGGTCCCGGAGCGCCACGCGGGGCAAGACCGTGCTGCTGGCCGCATTGACCAGCGGGGTCCTGGCGGCCGCCATTGCGTTCGCGGCCGTACCCCGGGGCGCCCACCACACGGCCGGCCTGTCCGCCGCGGCGCAGGACGCTCAGGCCGACAGCCGCGCGCCTGACGGCGCGGCGCCGCTGCGGGTGCTGTCGATTTCCCCGGGCGAGAGCCCCGACGCGGTGACCGCCACCGACCCGGTGCGGGTGATCTTCTCGGCTCCGCTGGCGGCGGCCTCCCCGCTGCCGACCTTCAGCCCGGCGGTCGCGGGCCGGTGGCACGCGGCCGGCGGCAACGCGATCGTGTTCACGCCCAAGGCCCCGCTCGGGCTGACCCGGCAGGTGACGCTGCAGATTCCCGGCGGCTCGTCCGGTGTGCGCTCGGCGGCGGGCGCCCGGCTGGCCGGCGCGACGACGGCCGTGTTCCAGGCCGGCGGCTGGACCACGCTCCGCCTGGAGCAGTTGCTGGCCCAGCTCAGCTACTTGCCGCTGAACTGGACGCCGGGCAGCGGCTCGGGTACCGGGGGCCAGCCGGGCGGCGCCGTTACCGTCAGCTACGCCGAGCGCAGTGGCGCCGCTGCTCCCGCCGGGACGTTCAGCTGGCAGGGCAGTTACCCCGCGGCGCTGACCAGCCTGTGGCAGCCCGGCCAGCCCAACGTCATCCTCACCGGGGCGGTCATGGCCTTCCAGTCCGATCACGGGCTGCCGATGACCGGCACCGCCAGCCGCCACGTGTGGCGGGTCCTGTTGAACGCGGTGGCCCGGGGCGAGCGTAACCCGCACGGGTACACCTACGCGCTGGCGGACAAGGCGATGCCGGAGACGATGACCGTCTGGCACGACGGCTACGTCGTCTCCCGCGGGCTGGCCAGCACCGGCGCCGCGGTGACGCCCACGCCCGACGGCACGTTCCCGGTGTACCTGCGCCACCGCGCCCAGGTCATGCGCGGGCAGATGCCGGACGGCGCCCCGTACGCCGACCCGGTCCAGTTCGTCTCGTACTTCAAGGGCGACTACGCGGTGCACAGCATGAACCGGCGGGCGTTCGGCTTCCCGCAGAGCCTCGGCTGCGTAGAGCTGCCGCTCACCGAGGCCCGCCAGGTCTGGCCCTACCTGAGCTACGGGAGCCTGGTCACCGTGACGGGCTGACCGCCCGGGGCCCCGCGCCCGGGCTGCCCGGCCGCGGTGCCCCCCGGCGGAGCGGCCTTCGGGGGCCGGGCGTCCAGGCCACGGCGGGGGCCGTCCGTTCAAAGTATTCAGTCTCTTGACCGGGCTTAGTAGCGCGGGTCGGGACCGCCTAGTTCGTCCTCGCCGGCGCCCGGGTCCGGGCCGCCGAGCTCGTCGGTGGCTCCGGCCTGGTCCGGGCCGCCCAGCTCGTCCTCGGTGCCGCCCGGGTCGGGGCCGCCGAGTTCGTCCTCGTTCGCCGCCCGGTCCGGGCCGCCCAGTACATCGCCGCTGTCGCTGGTCATCTTGCCCTCCTCGGTGATCGGCGGCCGGTAGCGCGACCGTCCAGTCTGCCTACCGACGACGATAGTCCGCCCCGCGGAACAAGCCAGCCTTGCGGGCCGGGTGGGTGGCGGCGGCGCGGCAGGGGATGCTGAGGGGGTGGCATCCGACGCTTCCTCGGCGCCGTTCTCGGTGCGCACGGCCTGGGCCCGGCACCTGGAGACGCCGCTGCGCCGGTTCCTGCGGACCGAGACCGGCAGCGCCGCGGTACTGCTGGCCGCGACGCTCGCCGCGCTGGCCTGGGCCAACCTCGACGCGTCGGGGTACGCGGCGGCCTGGCGGACCGAGGCGTCGGTCCGGATCGGCTCCGCGGGGGTGGCGGCCGACCTGCGTGAGTGGGTGAACTCCGGGCTGATGGCCTTCTTCTTCCTGGTGGCCGGGCTGGAGGCGCGCCGCGAGTTCGACATGGGCGAGCTGCGCGAACGGCGGCGGCTCGCGCTGCCGCTGGTCGTCGGGCTGGGCGGGATGGTGGTGCCGATCGCGATCTACCTGGCCGTGAACGCCGGCCAGTCCTCGGCCCGGGGCTGGGGCACGGCCATGTCCACCGACACGGCGTTCGCGCTGGGCATGCTGGCCCTGGTCGGCTCGGGCGTCCCGGACCGGGTGCGGACCTACCTGCTCACGTTCGCGATCGTCGACGACGTGGCTGGGATCGTGATCATCGCGCTGGCCTACAGCGGCCATATCGACGTGACCGGGCTGGTCGTGGGCGTGGCCATCCTCGGCCTGGTGGGGGCCGCCCGCGCGCGCGGGATCCGGAACGGCGCGGCGTACCTGGTGCTCGGCGTCGCGGCCTGGGTCGCATTCTTCAAGTCGGGCGTGGACCCGGTCGTCGTCGGCCTGGTCATGGGCCTGCTCGCGCTGGCCTATCCCGCCGCGCGCGGCGACCTGGAGCAGGCGTCGGAATCGTTCCGGCTGTTCCGCGAGCAGCCGACGCCCGAGCTGGCCCGGGAGGCGCGAGAGCGGGTGCGCGCGGCGATCTCGCCCAACGACCGGCTGCAGCAGCTTTTCCACCCCTGGACGAGCTACCTGATCGTGCCGTTGTTCGCGCTGGCCAACGCGGGGATCACGATCAGCGGGAGCTTCCTGGCCCGCGCCTACAGCTCGCCGGTCACGCTCGGGATCCTGCTCGGCTACGTCCTCGGCAAGCCGGTCGGCACCGTGGGCGCGGCGTGGCTGCTCACCCGGGTCAGCCGGGGCCGGATCCGCCCGCCGGTCGGCTGGGCGGCGGTGACCGGCGCTGGCGCGATCGCGGGCATCGGCTTCATCGTTTCGCTGCTGATCGCGTCGCTGGCGTTCCACGGCACGCAGCTGGCCGAGGCTAAGGTCGGCGTGCTGTCCGCCGCCCTCGGCGCGTCGGTGCTCACCTGGATCATCTTCCGGGTCACCGCGCAACTCCCCAAGCGGCTGCGGCTCCGGGCGCTGCTCGGCACGGCCGAGACCATCATCGACCTCGCCGTGCCCGTCGACCCGGAACATGACCACGTGCGCGGCCCGGACCGTGCGCCGGTCACGCTCGTCGAATACGGCGACCTCGAGTGCCCCTACTGCGGCCAGGCCGAGTCGGTGGTGCGTGAGCTGCTGGCCGGCTACGGCGACCTGCGGTACGTCTGGCGGCACCTGCCGCTCACCGACGTGCACCCGCACGCCCAGCTCGCCGCCGAGGCGACCGAGGCGGCCGCCGCGCAGGGCAAGTTCTGGGACATGCACGACCAGCTTCTCGACCACCAGGGCGCGCTGACCGCCCGGGACCTGATGCGCTACGCGGCGGAGATCGGCCTGAACCCCGAGCGGTTCGCCCGAGACATGCGCCGGCACGCCGGCGAGGCCAAGATCGCCGCCGACGTGGACTCGGCCGACCTGAGCGACGTCTCGGGCACGCCGACGTTCTTCGTCAACGGCAAGCGCCACCACGGCGCCTACGACATCGACACGCTCGCGTCCGCCGTCCGGGCAGCCCGGGCCCGAACCCTGATCACCGCCGCGCCGCCCCGCCGCGCCTCGTGACGTACCGTGCTACGACGGGGCGCGCGGCCGAACCTGCCCGTTGCCCGGTCTCAAGCCCAGGCTGCCCCGGGAAGCCGACTCTCTCGTGATCGTGGTTGATCCGTTGCGGTAGTAAGCGTGTCGGAAGAACTTGAGTCTGGCGTGTCGCGATACCACGCCAGTTTTGTGGCATTACATACCGATTTCCCGCGTCCCGCTCCGGCCGCGCCCCAGGACCGATCTTGAGTGGATGGCCCATCGACCGCAATAGATTCGGGTCGATGGTCCATCGACTCGAATGGCAACGCCGCGCCCGGGGACCTACGGCCCGGATGTCCGGCGTCCGGACAACGCCGTGTTGGCCGATGTGTTCCAATCCGGGCTGCTGACCTGCAACAGTGCATGTAACGGTTCTCTTGCTAGCAGATCACAGCCATACTGTGGCCATGTCCGAGCCCTGTATCCCCATGTCAACCATGGATACGCTGCCGCAAGGCATCCCGCCTGAGCACGTGATAAGCCGTTCGGGTGTACTGGCCAGCCGTCACCACCCGACGCCCGGAGAGGCCAGGGACGCCCTGGCCCAATGGGCGCTGCGATGTAACTACAACGCCGTCGTCGGCGTCCGTTTTATCGCTACCGCCGAGAGGCTGCTGCCCGGTGAGGAGACCACCGAGGTTAAATGGGCCGCCTACGGTACCGCGATTGGCTGGTGACGCCGCGAGCGGGATGATCAGGGCCGGACCAGGGGGAGGAAGATCTCGTCCACGATCTCCTCGAGAACGTCGTCCGAGGGCGCGCTTCGGGCGAGGAAGATCTGCTGCCGGAACAGGTCGGTAGGCAACGTGGCGACCATCGGCCTGATTTCGGCGCGGGCCTCGCCGCGGGCTGCGGCGCGGTCGAGGATCGTGGTCATGACGCCCGTGCGGATCTGGAGTACCTGGTCCTGGAGGCGTGAGAACAGCTCGGCATCGCCGAAGTAGTCGCCGAGCACGCCGTAGATCGTCTCCTGCCCGGTCTCGGCCAGCCGGTGCGACATCCGGCGCAGCAGCGTGAGCACGTCGCCGCGCAGGCTTCCGGTGTCGGGTATGTCGCCCGACAGCAGGGGGCGATGCCGGCGCATGGCCGCGATGACTAGCTCGGGTCGCTTGCGCCAGCGGCGGTACAGGACGGCCCGGCTGGTCCCGGCCCGGTCGGCGACGGCCTCCATGGTCAGCCGGGTGTACCCGACGGCCTGCAGCTCGTCCCAGGCCGCGTCGAGCAAGGCGTTCTCCAGTTCCTCGCCGCGGCGCCGCGTCTTCCCGCCGCTGTGGGCGGCCCGCGGCGCGGGCGCCGTGTTCCGCGCTGCGGTCGTGTTCCGCGGCGCCGCCGTGTTCCGCGCTGGGGCCATGCTCCCTCCTTAAGAGACGCTTGCATCTTAGCGTTCGTGCTAGTTAAGATACGTGCGTATCTAAATAAGATACAGACGCATCTTAATGAGCGGAGCCGCACTCATGTCTTCCACCTCGCCAGCGGCCAGCCCCGTTCCCGCCCCGGTCGCCGCCTCGGCCGCCGCGGTCGCGCAAAAGCGCGGCTGGGGGCCGCTGGCCGTGATCGCCTCGGCTCATCTGATGGCGGTCCTGGACACCACCGTGATGTTCGTCGCGCTGCCGTCGGCCCAACACGCGCTGGGCCTGACGGTCACGAGCCGCCAGTGGATCGTCACCGCCTACACGCTGGCGCTGGCCGGGCTGCTCCTGCTGGGCGGGCGCCTCGCCGACCGATTCGGCGCGCGGCGGACCCTGGTGGCCGGCGTGGCGGGCTTTGCCCTGGCCTCGGCGGCGGGCGGCGCGGCGCCGGACGCGGCGATGCTGATCGGGGCCCGCGCCGTCCAGGGGGCGTTCGCCGCGGTGCTGGTCTCCTCGACCAAGTCGCTGCTGATCACGATCTACACCCACGATGACGAGCGGGCCCGGGTGATGGGGGTGTTCACCGCCACCCTGACCGCCGGGATGGCGGGCGGCCTGGTCCTAGGCGGCGTGCTCACCACCGAGCTCGGCTGGCGCTGGTGCCTGTACGTGAACGTCGTCCTGTCACTGGTCGTCCTGGCTGCCGCGCCCCGGGTGCTGCCGGCCCTGCCCGGCCGGCCGGAGGTGCGGATCGACCTGGTCAGCGCCGCGCTGGCCTCGGCCGGCCTGGCTGCCCTGATCTATGGCCTGGGTGAGGCATCGGCCCAGGGCTGGGGGTCCGCGCCGGTCGGCGGGTCGCTGGCGGGCGCGGTTGTGCTGCTGGCCGGTTTCGCGGCGCGTCAGGCCCGCCTGGGCGGCCCCGGCCGTCTCAGCCACCCCGGCCGTCTCAGCCACCCCGGCCGTCTCAGCCGCCTCGGCCGCCCGGGCCGTTCGCCTCGCCCGGGCCGTCCGGCCACCGCGGCCCGCGCGCCGAGCCCGCTGCTGCCGCTGCGGATCGTGCTCGAGCGCAACCGCGGCGGCGGATACCTCGCGATGATCGTCAACGCGCTGAGCACGTTCGGGATGCTGCTCATCCTCACTTACCAGCTCCAGTCGGTCATGCACTATTCACCGCTGCGGACGGGCCTGGCCCTGATCTCGTTCGCACTGGCCACCGCGACCGGGTCGGCGTTCCTCGCGCCCTGGCTGATGATGCGGGCCCGGCCCCGGTGGCTGATCACCGTCAGCGTCGTGGCCGAGGCCGCGGGCTTGCTGCCGCTGATCTGGCTGACCCCGCACAGCGGCTACCTGCCGCTGATCCTGGCCGCCTCGATCATCGAGGGGCTGGCCACCGGCGTGGCGGGACCCGCCACCCTCAACATCACGCTGCGGGCCGTCCCGGCCGGCGACCGGGGAGCGGCGAGCGCCGGGTCCAGCGCGGTCGGCCAGCTCGGCGCGTCGATCGGCGCGGCGCTGCTGAACACCATCGCCGCCACGGCCACGGCCGGCTACCTGGCCACGCACGGGACCGCCAGCGCCGCGGCCGGGACGGTCCACGGGTTCGTGGTCGCGCTGGCTTGGGGCGCGGTGATCCTGCTCGTCGCGGCGGTTCCTATTGCTGTGTGCATCAACGCCCCGGCGCCGCGGCGTAACCGCTGACGTTGCCCGCCCGCCGCGGGGTGGCTACCCGTCGGCCTCGTCGGCGGACAGGACCCGGCGCGGATGCACGCCGTCCACGTAGCCCAGGAACGGCGGGTAGATGTTGTAGCCCAGGAGTTCCTGAAGCCGCTCGGGCAACTGGCGTACCACGCGGCGCGGGACGGCGAGGCAGTGGTTCTCCTGGGGCCGCAGCCAGGCGGCGGCGTATTCCAGGATCACGCCGAGGCGCGGCCGGGCGGTGCGGTTGGCCCCGCCGCCGTGCCACATGCTCCCCAGGTAAAACAGCACCGAGCCCGGCGACAAGACGGCGGTCAGCATGGGATCCCCGGCCGCCGGCTGACGGCCGGGCTCCCAGCGGTGGCTGCCCGGGATGAACCGGGTGGCGCCGTTGTCGCCGGTGAACTCGTCCAATGGCCACATGGTGTTGACGACCACCGGCGGCCCGGGCTGCGGCAGCGGGTAGACGGCGTCGTCGCGGTGCAGCATCTGGGCCTGCTCGCCCGGCCCGATCCGGATGCCCACCGGGGCGCTGAGCTGGTAGTGCCCCAGCACGTGGTCGAGCACCTCGAGCAGCAGCGGGTGGATGGCGGCCCTGTCGAACGTCCGCGTCTTGGCGAACAGCGCGTACACCCGCTGGGTGGCCCGCCCCTCGAACGCGTTGCGCCCCGTCGGCGTGGTCCCCAGCACCCGGCTCAGGTCGGCCCGGGCGGCCTGCACCTCGCCGGAGGTCATCAGGCCGGAGACGACCACGTAGCCATCGTCGGTCAGCCGCTGCGCCACGTCCCGGCCCGAGGACGTCGCGCCAGGCATCGGGCCCTTCACTACCCCCGAGCCTAAACCAGCCCGCCTACCCCGGCCCGGGGCAGCGCTATGCCGCCCGGGCGTCGCGGGCGGCTGCGAGGATAGGCGGGTGGCGGAGTTCGTGGTGCGGCCATCGCGGCGAAGGACGGGCGGGCGGTGGCGGAGCTTTTCGCGGCGGTGGCTCAGGAACGCGACGGGATCGCGACCGAGCCGCCGGTCGACGTCGGGGCGCGCGCGGCGGTGTTCGCGCGTACCGCGGACGCTTCGGTCGTCGGCGTCGCGGACGGCCGCATCATCGGCATGCTCCATGTCGAGGTCAGCCGGTTCGGTTTCGGCGAGCTGTCCATGCTCGTCGACCGCGAGTGGCGTGGCCGCGGGGTCGGTTCGGCGCTGGTGTCGGCGGGGATCGACTGGTCCCGGGGCCAGGGGCTGCACAAGCTGTGCCTCGAGGTGTTCCCGCACAACGCCGCCGCGATCGCCTTGTACCGCAAATCCGGCTTTGCCGAGGAAGGGCGGCGGGTCAGGCATTACCGCCGGGCCAGCGGCGAGCTGTGGGACTCGATCGTGATGGGGCTGGCCCTGTGAACGTCGCGGATCGGCCTAGATCGGGCGGGCGGCGGGCACGAAGGCCTCCGGCGGAGGGAGCGGGGACGGCTCCGCCAGGGCGTCGGTGATCGGCCGTGCCCCGGCGATGAACCGGTCCAGGTCCTCGCCGTGCACGACCCGGGCCGGGAACGGGTCGGCGGCCGCCCGGCGGGTCAGCTCTGGCACGGGCAGGGCCTCCTGCGCGGCGGCCAGCACCAAGTTGCCGAACCGGCGCCCGCGCAGCACCGGCGCGTCGGCGATCAGGCAGGCGTCCCGGAAGACGGAGCATGCCGTGGCCGCGCGGGCCCGGGCGTGGGTGAGCGGCGGGCCGTCGCCGACATTGGCCCCGCAGACGCCCGCCGGCCGGAGCGCCCGCGCCATCGCGGCGGTGAACTCAACCGACGTCAGGTGGGCCGGCGTGCGTCCCCCGGCGAACAGATCCGCGATCACGACATCGAACGACCCGGGCGGGGCCTGTTCCAGGACCGTGCGGGCGTCCGCCACCCGGACCCGCACCCGCCCGGCCCGGCCGCCGGCGGCC
>Ga0102924_1000555_pt1 | contig 46266 bp, 41 predicted proteins | sample PaiPotPPM11metaG_FD_80116 | JGI IMG/M metagenome (GOLD analysis project Ga0102924, IMG submission 80116) | Iron sulfur acid spring bacterial and archeal communities from Banff, Canada, to study Microbial Dark Matter (Phase II) - Paint Pots PPM... ... | reverse complement strand
GGTTCGCAGGTCAGACCGGACCCAGGCTCCCGACCCTACGCCCGAACCACCGCAAAACCACGCAGGCAGGGCCGGAGCCGGAAGCACTACCCACAGTCTCCCTGCCAATTTTGACCCGCGATCCCGCCAGAGTGGCACAGATAAGGGTATTTTGTTCTACTTTATGGGGTTGGAATGGGGGCCGTTGCTGTCTTTCCCCGCTTTTGACCCGCGATCATGCCCCCAACGGCGCGGAGATGAGCGGGGAAACGCCGAGCGGGAAACACTGGTAGTCCCGCTCAGTCTCGGAGGGTCGTGCGCAGCCAGGTCTCGATGCCCGCGATGTGCACTGTGGCCCAGGATCTGGCCAGGTCGGCGTCGCAGGACAGGATCGCGCCGTGGATGGCGCGGTGCTCGGCGAGCGTGCGCTCGAGGGCCCGCGGCTCGGTCATGCCCCGCCAGATCCTGGCGCGCGCGGTCGGCAGCGACATGTTGTCGACGAGCGACGCCAGGACCGAGTTGCCGGAGCCGACGGCGATCTTCTTGTGGAACTCCAGGTCCGTGGCGACGAAGTCGTCGACGGGCGAGTCCACGGTGACGGCGTCGAGTATCTTGCCGAGCTCGGCTTTTTCCTCCGCCGACATCCGGATGGCCGCGAGCCCGGTGGCGGCGGGCTCAAGGATGCGGCGCACCTCGAGGAACTCGAGCACCGTGTCGTCCCGGTGGAAGTCGATGATGAAGCTCAGCGCCTCGAGCAGGAGCGACGGCGCCAGGCTCGTCGCGTACGTGCCGTCGCCCTGCCGCACGTCGAGGACGTTGACCAGGGTGAGCGCCTTCACCGCCTCGCGCAGCGAGTTGCGGGACAGGCCGAGTTCCGCCGCGAGGTCGGCCTCCCTCGGCAGCTTCTCCCCCGGCCGCACCCGGCCCGAGATGATCATCTCCTTGATCTTGCCGATCGCTTCGTCAGTCAGTGCCACGGCCCGCCCCCGCTTCCTGTTCCGTCCGCTTCTCCAGCACCGGCCTCTCCAGCACCGGCCTCTCCAGCACCGGCGAGCCGGTAGGCGCGGGCGGCCGTCGCGCCGAACACCGCCGCCCGTTCCGCCGGTGACAGCCCGGCGGTCAGCGACCTTGCTAGGGCCATCACGCCGGCGTAGTCGCTGACGAGCAGGCACACCGGCCAGTCGGAGCCGAACATCACCCGGTCGGCGCCGAAGGCGCCGAGCACGACGTCGGCCACCGCGGCGAACGCACGGGTCTGGGTGCCTGGCGGCCCCTCCGTCACCAGACCCGACAGCTTGCAGGTGGTGTTCGGCAGCACGGCGAACGTGCGGACCGCGGCCGCCCACGACCCGAGGTCGCCGCCGACCTCCGGCTTGCCCGCGTGGTCGAGGACGAACGTGAGATCTGGCACCGCCGCCGCCGCGTGGGCGGCCGCGGGCAGCTGGTGCGGCAGCAGCACGAGGTCGTAGGCCAGGCCCGCCGCGGCGACCGCGCGCAGGCCGCGAATGACGTCGGGGCGGCGCAGCCAGTCGGGGTCGGGCTCTTCCTGCACCTGGTGCCTGATGCCGGCGAGCCGCCCGCCGCCCGGGCCTGCCGCCAGCCCCGCCAGCTCGTCGCAGACCGCGGGGCTGGTCAGGTCGGTCCAGCCGACCACGCCGGCGACCAGGGGGTCGGCACCGGCCAGCGCGAGCAGTTCCGGCGTCTCCCCCGCCACCGTGACGGTCTGCACGACCACGGTCGCCTCCACCCCGGCGGCCTCAGCGGCCGGCCGCAGGTCGTCCACGGTAAACGTGCGCCTGATCGGTGTCTTGTCCTGACCGGAGAGCCACGGCTGGTCCCTGACCGCGAGGTCCCACACGTGGTGGTGCGCGTCGATGACGGTCATAGCTGCCAGACCACGGGAAGCGCGGCGTCGCCGCCGGCCGCCGAGTAGTCGTGGGGCGTGTCGAGCAGCTCCGCCATGCGGGCCTGCCACGCCGCGTTCACCGGCTCGCGATTCAGCGCCGCGAGCATCGCGGCGTAGTCCGCGCAGTCGATGACGTGGAACAGGTCGGTGCCGCTGCGCCAGATCGTCCAGCCGGTCACGCCCGCGGCGCGGATCGCGTCGGTGAGCTCGGCCGGGACCGCGGCGTGGGCCCGCTCGTATTCCTCGATCCGGTCGGGACGGACCCTGGTGTGCAGTGCGACCCTCATGCGAGCGCCTCCCAGAGCGCGCCGGGGATGTCGACCGCGCGCAGCCGGAGCGCGTCGCCGGCCTCGGCCGCGCTGCGGACGCCGATGAGCACGCTGGCCACCGCGGGGTGGGTGAGCGGGAAGCGGGCCGCCGCCGCCCGCAGCGGCACGCCGAATTCCGCGCAGACCTCCGCGAGCTTCCTAGCCCTGGCGATGAGCTCGTCCGGCGCCGCGTGGTAGTCGTAGGTCGCGCCCGCCCCGGGGGCGGCGAGCACGCCGGAGTTGAACACTCCCCCGGCGATGACCGACACGCCGCGGCGCAGCGCCGCAGGCAGCAGTTCCCGCCCGGCGCTCTTGTCGAGCAGCGTGTAGCGGCCGGCGACAAGGACCACGTCGACGTCGGTGTCGGTGACGAACCTGGTGAGCATGGCCGCCTGGTTCATGCCGGCGCCGATCGCGCGGACCGTGCCCTCCGCGCGCAGCCGCTCGAGCGCCGGGTACGCCTCGCGGAAGGCCTGCTCGCCGTGGTCGTCCGGGTCGTGGATGAGCGCGATGTCGACGCGGTCCAAGCCGAGGCGCTCAAGGCTCTCCTCGAGGCTGCGCCGGACGCCGTCGGCGCTGAAGTCGAACCGCCTGACGTAGCTGGCCGGGATCGCGAAGCCCTCGGTGTCCCGGCCGACCTGGCCGCCGGGCGCCGCCGGTTCGAGCAGCCTGCCGACCTTCGTGGACAGCACGTACTCGTCGCGCGGGCGGTGCCGCAGCGCGTCGCCGAGCCGACGTTCGGACAGGCCGAGGCCGTAGTGCGGCGCAGTGTCGAAAGTCCTGATCCCGCCCGCCCAGGCCGCGTCGACGGCGGCGGCCGCGTCCTCATCGCGGACCTCGGCGTACAGGCCGGCGATGGCCGCGCCGCCAAACGCGAACTCGGTGACCCGCACCGCGGAACGGCCGAGCGGGCGCGACGGCAGCGTCACCCCCAGATCACCCACCGCTCCGTCCATCGGACCGTCTATCGCACCATCTGTCGCACCATCTGTCGCACCGTCCATCGCACGGGCGCCCGTCATGGACGCGGCCGGAGACGCAGGCCGGCCATTCCGCCGTCGACCGCGAGCGCGGTGCCGGTGACCGACGCCGCGAGCGGGCTCGCGAGGTAGGCGATGCCCGCCGCCACCTCGTCCGCGGTGACCAGCCGCCCCATCGGCTGCCGGGCCTCGAGCGCCGCCCGCTCGGCGGCGGGGTCGCCGACCGCCGCGAGCAGCCTGCCGACCCAGGGCGTGTCGGCGGTGCCCGGGTTGACGCAGTTGACCCTGATGCCCTCGTGCAGGTGGTCGGCGGCCATCGCGAGCGTCAAGGCGAGCACCGCCCCCTTGGTCGCTGAGTAGAGCGCCCGCTGCGGCAGGCCCGCGGTCGCCGCGACCGAGCAGGTGTTGACGATCGCGCCGTGCGCCGACGCGCGCAGGTGCGGCAGCGCGGCGCGGGTCACCCTGACCATGCCGACGACGTTCACGTCGTACACGCGGTGCCACTCGTCGTCGCTGTTGTCCGCCACGGTCCCGGTCGCGCCGATGCCCGCGTTGTTCACCAGGATGTCGATGCCGCTCAGTTCGGCGGCCGCGGCGTCGACCGCCGCCCTGACCGACGCGTCGTCGGCGACGTCGGTGCTCAGCCCGAAGAACTCGCCTGGTGACTGGAGATCGGGCGGCTTGAGGTCCAGCACGGCGACCCGCGCGCCGCGCGCCGCGAGCAGCCGGGCGGCCGCAAGCCCGATACCGGAACCGCCTCCGGTGACGACCGCGGCGAGCCCGCTCAGTTCCGCCATTGAAGTGTTTACCTTTCTTCCGCGGTTGACTCTCCGCCGACGATCCTGGCGAGGAACAGCGCGAAGAGGATCACCGCGCCGTCGATGGCCTCGATCCAGTAGTTCGACACGTTCGCGAGGTCGAGGATGTCCTGCACGATGCCGAGGAGTATCACCCCGGACGCCGCGCCGACCATGTTGCCACGACCGCCTTTCAGGCTCACGCCGCCGATCACCGCGGCCGCGAAGACGGAGAAGATGATGCCCTCACCGTAGCCCTGCTGGCCGGTGACCGCGGAAACCCGGCCGGCCTCCATCAGCCCGCCGATCGCGGCGAGCACGCTGCCGGCGATGTAGACGCCGATCTTGACCCGGTCGACCTTGATGCCCGCCGCCCGGGCGGCCGCCGGGTTGCCGCCGACCGCGTAGATGGCGCGGCCGGCCCGGTGGTAGCGCAGGAACAGCCCGGTCAGCACGAAGATGACCACGGCGACGATCAGCGAGACCGGCAGCTGGCCGTAGGACGCCGAGCCGAGGTAGCCGAACGGGTACGGCAGGTTGAACAGCGACTGCGCCTTGACGATGCCGTTCTGCAGGCCGGCGAGCACGATCGTCATGCCGAGCGTCACGATGAACCCGTTCAGCCGTCCCTTCACGATCAGCAGGCCGTTGACCAGGCCGATGACGGCGCCGACGGCGAGCAGCACGAGGATGCCAAGGTACGGGCTCAGGTCGGTGCCGGCGCCGTAGGCGGCGACCGGCACGATCAGCCAGGCCGCGACCATCGGGGCGAGGCCGAACGTCGATTCGAGCGACAGGTCCATGCCGCCGATCAGCAGGATCAGGCTCTCGCCGACCACGACGACGCCGAGCGCCGAGCTCTGCTGGCCGATGCCCGCGAAGTTCGACACCGTGAAGAACGCGGGGCTGACCACCGTGCCGACCACGATCAGCAGGATCAGCACCGGCAGCAGCGCCACCTCGCGCAGCACGCTGACGTTCATGCCCCGCAGCCGCGCACCGATGGACCCGCCGGCGCGGGCCGCGGCACCCGCGTCCGCCGGGGCGGGGGCCCGGCGCTGCGGTGCTTGGTTCGAGATCATTCGTCTCCTTGTCCGGTCTGTCCGCTCTTCTTCGGGGGGTCTTGGGGGTCGTCCCCCCAGGGGGCACTGATGCCTTCGGTCGCGAGGATCAGCGCGTCGCGGTCGAAGGGCGGGCTGCTGAATTCAGTGAAGACCTCGCCGCGGACAAGCACCAGCACCCGGTCGCAGATCGCCAGGTCGGACAGCTCGTCGGTGCACAGCAGCACGCCGGCGCCGCTGGTCGCGGCCACGGAGGCGAGCGAGTTGAGCAGCAGTTCCTTCGACGCGACGTCCACGCCCCGGGTCGGCGTGATCGCGACGATGAGCGAGGGGCGGTGCGCGAGCGTCCGCGCGACCGTGACCTTCTGCTGGTTGCCGCCGGACAGCTCGGCGACCGGCTGCTGCGGGCCCGACGACACCAGCGAGAGCCGTTCGGTGAACGGCGCCGCGGCGACGGCCCGGCGGCGCGGCGGCAGCAGGCCGAGCCGCCCCGACAGTTCTCTGGTGATCGTCATCGTGGTGTTCTCGGCCACGCCGAGGTGCGCCACGAACCCCTCGGCGCGCCTGTCCTCGGGGATGTAGCCGATCCCGGCGCGCTGAGCGGCGGCGCGCTGCCCGGTGGGCACCCGCCGTCCGCGCAGCCGCACCGCGCCGCCCGCGGCGGCCTCCGCTCCCGCGATGACCCGCCCGATCGTGGCCACGCCGGCGCTGAGCAGCCCGGTGACGCCCACGACCTCGCCGGGATACACGCGCAGCGACACGCCGGACAGCCGGCCGCGGGCCGAGTGAGAGCTGAGCCCGTCGACGGCGAGAACCGCCTCGCCGCGCGCGGCACCGTCAGACGCGGGATCCCCGGCAATATCCCCGTCCACGGGAGCTTCCGGCCCCGTGGTTGGAGACGCGGTCGCGGCGGTATCCGCAACCACGGTATCCCCAACCACGGGGTCCACCGCCGCGGTGCCGACCATGGCCGCGACCAGGTCGTCCTTGCTCAGGCGGGCGGTGGGCGCGGAGAGCACCAGCTCACCGTCGCGGAGCACGGCGACGTCCTGGCAGATCTCGAAGACCTCTTCCAGGTGGTGGGAGATGTAAAGGACGGCGACGCCGGAGGCGGTGAGCTGCCGCACCCGTTCGAACAGGCGCTCGCTCGCCTGCCGCTCGAGCGCGGCGGTGGGCTCGTCGAGCACCACGCACTTAGCGCCGCGGGCCAGGGCCCGCGCGATCTCGACGACTTGAAGCTGCTCGACCGACAGGTCCCGGCAGGGGGTCTCGGGCGCGACGTGGAGCCCCCATTCCCCCATGATCTCGCGCGTGCTGCGCCGCATCGCCCGCCAGCTCACGACCGAGGCGGTGGCGCCGAGGAAGACGTTCTCCGCCACCGACAGGTACGGCACGATCATCGAGTGCTGGAACACCGTGGCGATCCACTCGCGCCACCGCCCGATGTCGCCGACCCGCGGGGCCGGCTCGCCGCCGAACCGCACCGTGCCCGCGTCGGGCTCGGAAAGGCCGGACAGGATGGAGACGAGGGTCGACTTGCCCGCGCCGTTCCGGCCGACCAGGCCGAGGCACTGCCCCGCGTCGATGGACAGGTCGACGCCGCGCAGGGCGCGGGTGGTGCCGAACCGCTTCTCGACGCCGGCCACCTCGACGAGCGTGGAAGTCATGCGATGTCCATTCCTGTGAACGGGGCGGCCGGCGCCCGGTAGGGCGCCGGCCGCCCGGCCGGCTAGGAGGAGGCGCAGACGCCGCCGTGCGCCTGGCCGTACACGTTGCCCCACAGCGACGTGTCGTTGACCGCGGTGGTAGTGAACGAGGCGGGCAGGCCGTCGACCGGGCTGCTGAGCGTGAGCGTGGTCGCGCTCTTCGTCACGAACGGCGCCACGATCGGGTCGGCGAGGTTGGTGTCACCCTGGTAGGTGACGTTCTGCAAGGTGGGCGCGCCGCCGCCGGGCTGGCCCGCCGCGAGCTTGACGCCCTTGGCGGCGTCGACGGCGTAGGTGAGGGCGTACTGCGCGTACAGGTTGGCGGGCTGCGACTGCGACGCGGTGACCGAGCCGTTGCCGATGTCGCACATCTCGAACGGCACGCCGTCGTCGCTGATCAGGATCACCGGGTTAGCCGAGCCGGGGCCGAGGTTCTTGCTCTTCAGCAGCGGGATGATGCCGGTGTCCGGGCTCGACCACTGCGAGTAGATCGCCTTGAGCTGCGAGCCGTAGGCGTTGATGGCGTTCTGCGCGTCGGTGACCGCGGTCGCGTCCGTCCAGACGGTCGGCTCCTTGAGCACCTTCACGTTCGGGTCGTTCGCCGTCATGCAGGAGTCGAAGGCGTCGGTGCGGTCCGCGCCGTTGGACGACGTGAGGTCGCCTTCCAGGTCGAGGACGTCACCGGACTTCACCTTCGAGGAGATGTAAGCACAGGCGTCCTGCCCGTACAGGGTGTTGGAGGCGCGGACCACCATGTAAACCTTGCCGACGCCGACGATCGTGTCAACGGAGACGAGCTGTACGTTGTGCGCGGTTGCGTAGGTGATCGCCGGCCCGAGGCTGGTGGCCGTCTCCGGGTTGACGACGATGGCCTTCGCGCCCTCGTTCACCAGCTGCTCGATCTGCTGGTTCTGCAGGCTGGCGTTGGCGGCCGCGAGCAGGGGGCCGAGCAGCTTGACGTGCATCTGCTGCGCGTACTGCTGCTCGTAGTTGATGTAGGCGGCCCAGAAGGCGGTGTTGTTATAGGTCAGGTCGATGCCGATGGTGACCTGGCCGGAGGCGGACGAGCTCGCCGTCGTGCCGGTGCCGCCGGTCGAGCTGCCCGTGCTCGCGCCAGCCGGGCTGCTCGAGCTGCTCGAACTGCACGCCGCGGCGAGCAATCCCGCGGCGGCCAGCACCGCGGTGCCGGCGAGGCGTCTTCTTAGTCTCATGGCTCTCCTTTGAGGGACGGGATCTTACTGGCCTTGCGTGAGGTCAGGGAAGGTGGTGCCGGCCAGCTGCTGCCAGACGGCACCGTGGGGGAACTCGTAGTCGCGCAGCGACTGCTCCCGGAGTGTCGCGGAAAAGCCCGGCGCGGACGGCGCCAGGTAACGGCCGCCGGTGACGCGCACCGGATCGGTAAAGTGCTCGTGCAGATGGTCGACGTACTCAAGCACCCGGTCGTCCGACGTGGCACTGACGGCAACAAAGTCGAACATCGCCAGGTGCTGCACCATCTCGCACAGGCCGACGCCGCCCGCGTGCGGGCAGACGGCGACGCCGTACTTGGCGGCGAGCAGCAGGATCGCCACGTTCTCGTTGACCCCCGCCACCCGGCAGGCGTCGATCGTCAGCACGTCCGCGGCGCCCGCCTGCAGCAGCTGCTTGAAGATCACCCGGTTCGCGACGTGCTCGCCCACCGCGATCTTGGCCGGCGCGACCGCGGCACGGATCTTCGCGTGCCCGAGGATCTCGTCCGGGCTGGTCGGCTCCTCGACCCAGTACGGGTCCCAGGGCGCGAGCGCGGCGATCGCGGCCTCGGCCTCCGCGATCCCCCAGCGCTGGTTGGCGTCGACCGCGATCCTGATGCCGGGCCCCACCACCTCACGGGCGAGGGCGATGCGGCGGACGTCATCGGCGGTGTCGGCGCCGACCTTCAGCTTGATCTGGGTGAACCCGTCGGCGACCGCCTGCCTGGACAGCGTGGCCAGCTTCTCGTCGGTGTAGCCAATCCAGCCCGGTGTCGACGTGTACGCGGGGTAACCCGAGCGTTCGAGCCGGGCGATGCGCTCCTCCTGGCCGGCCCGGGCGGCCCGCAGGATGGCGAGCGCCTCGGCGGGGGTGAGCGCGTCGTCCAGGTAGCGGAAGTCGACGAGGGCGACGATCTCCTCCGGCGACAGGTCGGCGAGCAGCCGCCAGACCGGCTTGCCCGCCACCTTGCCCGCCAGGTCCCACGCGGCGTTGACGACCGCGCCGATCGCCATGTGCATGACGCCCTTCTCCGGGCCGAGCCAGCGGAGCTGGCTGTCGCCGATCATCGCGGCGCTGAAGCCGCCGAGGTCGGTGACGATGTCGGTGACGTACCGGCCGACGACGTGCCGCCGCAACGCGGCGACCGCGGTCACCATCACCTCGTTGCCGCGCCCGATCGTGAAGCACAGGGCGTTGCCCTCCAGACCGGGCGCGTCGGTCCGCAGGACCGCGTACGCGGCCGAGTAATCCGGGTCCGGGTTCATCGCGTCGGAGCCGTCGAGCTCGAGCGACGTCGGGAAGCGGACGTCGTAGCAGTCGAGCGCGACGATTCTGGCGCCCGCGCTCCCGGCCACAGCGCTTCCGACCACAGCGCTCCCAACCACGGGGGAACCCGCCGGGATCGTCACGGGCTCTTCTCGCTCCACGTGCGTCACTTGCGCTCCTCGGGCAACAAACATCGGATCTATTGATCGGATGTTTGCACGCGAAGCCTCCCGGAGCAAGAGTCAGCCGGAAGAGATTTGGACTCATTCATCGGACCATCCATCACGGTTGACTATCGGAACTATTGACTTGACTTTCTAAACTTTATACTTGAGTATCTAAATCATGAGATCTAAGCCGTTGATACTCGTGGCGCTGCTGCTCGCGGCGTTCCTCGTCAACCTCGACACGACCCTGGTGAACGTCGCGCTGCCCGCCCTGACCAGGCAGCTGCACGCCACCACGACCCAGCTGCAATGGGTCGTCGACGCCTACAACCTGGTCTTCGCCGCCCTGCTGCTGACCTTCGGCAGCCTGTCCGACCGCTTCGGCCGCAAGGGCATGCTGCTCGCGGGCCTGGCCGTGGTGGGCGCGGCGAGCCTGGCCGGCGGGTTCACGACCAGCGCGGCCGGGCTGATCGCGGCCAGGGCGGTCATGGGCCTCGGTGCCGCGATGTCGTTTCCCGCGACCCTCTCGCTGCTGACCAACGTCTTCACCGAACGGGCGGAACGGGCCCGCGCGATCGGCCTGTGGGGCGCGATCGGCGGCCTGGCCATCGCGCTCGGGCCGATCGTCGGCGGCTGGCTGCTCGCGCACTTCAGCTGGGGCAGCATCTTCGTCGCCATGGCCCCGGTCGCGGCGCTCGCCATGGCGGCCGCGGTGCTCGCCGTGCCGCCTTCGCGCAGCCCGGAGAAGCCAAGGATCGACGTCCCGGGCCTCCTGCTGTCGTCCGCGACCATGGCGCTGCTGATCTTCACGATCATCGAGGCGCCCACCTCCGGCTGGACCGCCGCCCGCAGCCTGGCGGGGTTCGCGGGCTCGGCGGCGCTCCTTGCCGCGTTCATCGCGGCCGAGCGGCGCACCGCGCAACCGATGCTCGACGTGCGGATCTTCCGCGACCCGCGGTTCAGCGCGGCGAGCGCCGCCGTTACCGTGTCGTTCTTCACGCTGCTCGGGTTCATCTTCGTGATCACGCAGTACTTCCAGTTCGTCCGCGAGTACAGCGCGCTGTCTTCCGGCGTCCGGCTGCTGCCCGTCGCGCTGTCCGTGGCGGTCGGCTCGGTCGCCGGCACTCAGCTCGCGGTGCGGGCCGGCACCCGCCTCGTCGTCACGTCGGGCCTCGTCGCGATGGCCGCGTTCTACGTCTGGGTGGCGGCGACGACGAGCACATCGCTCGCTTACTGGATCATCGCGGTGCAGATGGTGGTGTACGGGCTCGGCATGGGGCTGAGCTCGGCGCCCGCCACCGAGTCGATCATGGGCGCCATCTCGCGGAGCCGGGCGGGCGTCGGGTCGGCCGTGAACGACGCCACCCGGCTCATCGGCGGCACGCTCGGCGTCGCCGTGATCGGCAGCGTCTACGCCTCCGTCTACGGCTCGCGGCTCGCCGCCACCACGCCGGCCGGCGTGCCCGGCCAGCTCGCCGCGGTCGCGCATCAGTCGGTCGGCGCGGCCTACGCGGTAGCCGGCGGCCTGGCCGGCGCGGGTCACCCGGTCCTCGGCCAGGCGCTGCGGCTCGCGTCGAGCAACGCGTTCCTGCGCGGCCTGTCGGTAGGCGCCCTGGTCGCCGCCGGCGTCGCCGCGGCCGGCGCGGTCCTGGCCGTGCGGTTCCTTCCCGCGCGGGGTTCCCAAGCACGGGCCTCCCAAGCACGGGCCTCCCAAGCACGGGCTTCCCAAGCACGGGCGGGGCGGAACGCGCCGGCTGAAGAGCCCGCCGAGGCGCCGGCCAGCCCCAACCCGGTCAACTGAGGCGGCCAGAGTCAGCCGCAACCGTTCGGGATGATCGCTTTCGACTGTTCAGAACGGGTGCGGCTGACTGTTACCCGCGGCCGCACTGCCGGTGGTCCGCGGCGGCGCCGGGTCGCACGGGCACTGCCTTCCGTGAACTGTTAGCGATATCGTTAACAGTTCACGGGAGGCGCGCGCGGGCCCAGCGGGCTTTTTGCGATATCGGCAAGTTTTCTGTGCCGATACCGCAAGCGTGGCTAGCGTGTGGCCATGACCAGCCAGCACACCAGTCACACCGTTGGCGGGGCGCGCCAGCACGCGCACGCCGCTTCCGCCGGATCTCCTGACGAGGCCATGACCGTCCTGCTCGACCTGGACGGCGAGGTGCTGCACGACTACTGGTCGGCGGCGCTCGACTGGGCCGCGAGCGCGGCGGGAGCGCTTGCCGCCGCGCGGACCGGCCGCGTGCTCGACCTCGGCGCGGGCACCGGCACCGGCGCGCTCGGGCTCGCCGAGCGGTTCCCGCGGGCCGAGGTCATCGCGCTGGACGTCGAGCCCGGCTCGCTCGCGCGGGTGCGCGACAAGGCGCGGGAGCGCGGGCTCGACGGGCGGGTGCGCGCGCTCGAGCACGACCTCGACGCGGGCTGGCCCGACCTCGGCCCGCTTGACCTGACCTGGGCGTCGATGTCGCTGCACCACATGGCCGACCCCGGCCGGGTGCTCGCCGACGCGCTCAACGCGACCCGCCCAGGCGGCCTGATCGCGGTCGCGGAGTTCGCGGAGCAGTTCCGGTTCCTCCCGTCCGGAGCCGGACCCGGCGCGCCCGGGTTTGAGGAAAGGATCGCCGACCAGCTCGGCCGAGCGCACGCGGAGGAGCTGCCGACCCTGGGCTCGGCCTGGGCGCCGCGGCTGGCCGACGCCGGCTGGGAGGTGGCCGGCGAGCGCGCGTTCGCGATCGACCTCGACCCGCCCGCGCACCCGCGCGCCGCCGACTACGCGCGAACCTGGTTCACCCGGCTCTCCGAGGGGTTCGCCGACCGGCTTGAGCCGGCCGACCGCGCGACGCTCTCGGAGCTCCTTACCGACCCCGGTGCGCTCGCAGGCCAGCGGTTGCACATCCGGGGGACGCGCACGGTGACCCTCGGCCGCCGCCCGGGGCTGTGACCAGCGGTGCCGTGACCAGCGAGTGTGAGCTGGGTCTCCCGGTCCGAGATTGACTTAGGTAAGGCTAACCTAATTTAATTGATCCATGGAATTCGACGTGCTTCCCGGTCCCTCGCTGCCGGAACGCGCCCGTACCGCCCTCGCCCGCGCCGCGACCGCGACGATCAGCGCCGCCGTGGTTGGCGGGCCCGTGGTTGGCGGGCCCGCCGTGACCGGGCCGGTTCCCGTCATGTCGACGTGGGACGGCAGCCCGCTGCTGCTGCCGGCGGCCCGCTCGCCGCTCGCGCGGTGGCTGGCCGACGGCCATGACGCGGTGCGGGTGTCGCTGCCGGCCGGGCCGCCGTTTTCCGCGCTGTGGCTCACCGGCACGGCCCGGCCGCTCGGCCCCGGTGACGACACGGCCGTCGACACCGGGATCACCACGTGCAAGGTGGCCATCGGGTCCGTCGAGTTCACCGGCGGCGACGTGTTCAACCGCAACGGCGCGCGGGTTTCCGTGGAGGAGTACCGGGCGGCGCGGCCTGACCCGTTGTGGCGGATGGCGCCGGGCATCTTGCACCACCTGGAGCACGGCCACCCGCGCGAGCTTGTCCGCTGCGTCCGCGCCCACGGGATGACCAGGGCCGACTGGGTCATCCCGCGCGGCCTGGACCGCTACGGCCTGGAACTGCTCGTGCTGTCGCCGGACGGGATCGCGGCGGTCAGGCTGTCCTTTCCCGACGGGCCCGTCTCGTCGCTCAACGACGTGCCGGTCTCGCTGCGCGCGGCGCTGACCTGCCGGTGCGCGGCCGGCCCGGACCACGGGCAGCCGTTACGAGCCGATCCGCAGCACGACCTTGCCGCGGGTGTGGCCGCCGGCGACCCGGGTGAGGGCCTCGCGCGCCTGTTCGAGCGGCAGCGCCGCTTCGACCTGCGGGCGCAGCGCCCCGGCGTCGACGAGGCGGCTCAGCTCCTCGAGCAGCGCCGTGTCGCCGTGGGCGGCGAACGAGTCGACCGTGATGCCGCGCTCCGGGCGGGCTTCCGGCCCGGCGAGGACGATGGTGACGACGCGGCCGCCGTCGCGGACCGCGCCGATCGCCTGGGCACGCGTCTGGCCGCCCGAGCAGTCGAACAGCAGGTCGACGCCGCCGGGGACCGCGGCGCGCACCTGTTGGGCCCAGTCGGCGGCGTGGTAGTCGAACACCTCGGCCGCGCCGAGGCTCCGCAGGTAGTCGTGGTTGCCGGGGCTGGCAACGCCGAGGGGGCGAGCGCCCGTGGCCGCGGCGATCTGCACGGCGGCGGTGCCCACGCCTCCGGCGGCGGCGGTGATGAGCACGGTCTGACCCGCCCGCAGCTGCCCCCGGTCGACCAGGCCCTGGTAGGCGGTCCCGGCGCCGATCACCAGCCCGGCCGCTTCCTCGAAGCTCGCCCTGGCGGGCATCGGGGCGAGACGCTCGACCGGCGCGAGCGCCAGCTCGGCGAACCCGCCGCCCGCGGGGAAAAGGACCCCGTAGACCCGGTCGCCCGGCTGGAGGCCGTCGCGGTCGCCGTCGCCGTTGCCTGGGCCGGCCGCTTCGACGACGCCGGCGATCTCCTGGCCGGGGACGAACGGCAGGGTCAGCCCGGGGAAGCCGCCGCCGAGGAACCCGACGTCCCACGGGCCGATGCCCGCGCCCCGCACCCGGACGAGCACCTGTCCCGCCGCGGGTACCGGGTCGGGCTGTTCCGCCAGCTCCACACTGTCGATCCCGTCGAGCCTTCGTGCCAGCGCTACTCGCATGATCACCATCCTGGCACGGTTCAGTGCGCCGGCTGTGTGCGGCTGCCTCTACGGGAGGTTCTTCGCGTGAAGAACTCGGCGAGCCGGGCGACGGCCTGGCCGACGTAGGGCTCCGGGCCGCCCGCCGTCCGGTTGGGTCTGATTGCGGGTCATCCGGTTCATCGGCCCGGTACCGCCGACCCGGTTGCCGGACTTCGTCCGGTTTTGTCCCTGCCTCTGGCCGGGTGTTTCAGTCATTGCGGGTCATCGGGGGCGGATATCGCCATTTTTGACCCACGATAATTCTAGAGGGACGCGATAATGGGTATTTTGTTCTATTTTATCAGGGCGGAATGGGCGTCCTCGCTGTCCTTTCCTCATTTGACCCGCGATCACGCTGGCGGACCGGCGTAAAAGCGCCCGGCCCTCAGCCGACCCGCAATCACGACTCAGACCTCGGCGGTCAAATCCGCCTAGCCGATACTCACAAGTCCGCGCCCGGAGTGCGAGCCGACGGCCCGGCCGGCTGGGCAGCGCCGCGCGAGGAATGTTTGCCTTCGCCAGATACACGACATATCGTGACTTCCATGGTTGGCTTCATCTTCGTGTTGGTGATCGTCGGGCTCTTCGTGGGCGCCATCGCGCGCCTGCTGATGCCCGGCCGCGACCCGATCGGCATCATCGGCACCATCCTGCTCGGCATCGCTGGCTCCTTCGTGGGCGGCTTCCTTCAAAACCTCGTCCAGTACCACTCGCTCAGCGTGCACGGCTTCCACCCCGTCGGCCTGATCGGTTCGATCATCGGCGCGTGGGTTTTGCTGCTCGTGCTGCGCCTCACCGGGCTTGAGCCTGGTCGTCGTCGTTACTGACCCGGTCGGAGCCCCTGGCGTGCCGGGCTAGGAGTTCCTGGTAGCGGGCGGCTACGTCGGCCTGGTCGGCCGGCTCGGGGACGGTGCGCTCGCTCACCCGGTTGATCATCGCCGCCTGGTCGAGCAGGACCTGGGACCGGCCGGGCGGCGCGGCCGCCATGATCGTGGCCAGCACGTCAAGCTGCCTGATCAGGACCGCCGGCATGCCGTCGGCGGCCTGGCGGATCTTCTCGAACGACCGCTGCACCAGGCGCTCGTAGCTGACCGGGGCCGCGATGAGCCTGATGACGCCCATGCCGTCCCGGTGGGCGGACTGCGGGCGCCACTCGACGGCGATCTTGCACAGGCTGTCGCCCAGCCAGTCGATGCAGGTGAGGGCCGTGAACGTGTCGTTGACCGCGGGAGAAAGCGCGCGGATCCCGATCTCCACGAGCTGGTCGATGCCGAAGGCGATGTCCTGGCTCAGCGTGCGGAGCGGGCCGGTGATGTGCACGGTCTCCAGACGTCGTGCGATCGCGGCCGAGGCATCGGCCGGCCATACGGTCGCCATCGGGTGCCCCTTGGTGAGGAAGTGTCCGGGCCGGTAGTGCAGCCGTATCACCGCGTCGTGCTCCGCGGCGATCTTCACCAGCGTCGCGTGCCGGATGAATCGCAGGTAACCGCTGGTCGGTGCCGTGACGACGCGGCCGGAGCGGTCGAGCCGGGCGAGCAGGACCTCCGCGGTGGGGCCGTTTTCCGCGGCCGGGCCGTCGGCCGGCGGGAGCGCCGCCTCGGCGTCGATGGCCTTGCCCAGGTCGTGGGCGATGCTCGCGATGACGGCGGGCAGCTGGATGGCGGTGGCGATGTGGTGGATGAAGTAGATGAGCACGCCGAGGTCGATCGCGGTCAGGGCGAGCGCCACCGTCACGGAAAGGTGGGGCACGAAGCTGCTGCCGATCGAGATCAGCGCGAGCATCGCGTAGAAGAAGGTGGCCACGAAGGTCCCCAGCGTCACCTGGCTGCCCCGGTCCCTGATGAACGTGCGCAGCATCCGGGGCCCGAACTGCTGGGACGCGAGCGTCAGCGCGACGATCATGACGGAGAAAACCACGCCGACGACCGTGATCAGCGCCGCGGCGAGCGACGCGAGGATCTGCCTGGCGGCGTCCGGCGAGCCGCTGATCACCCACGACGGCAGGCGCAGGTGGCCGTGGAAAGCGGCCTCGTCGATGCTCAGGGTCACCGCGAACAGCGCGACGGCGGCCAGGCTCTCGATGGCGGGGATGAGCCACATGTTCGTGCGCAGCGCCTCATCGCGCCAGTCCGACTCGCTAGCGAGCCCGCGAAGGGTGATGCGCATGGCCTGGTCCCCGTCCGTGTCAACATGCCGACCAGGCTTCCCGGCTCACCTGCCAACAGGATAGCCGTCGCGGGCGCGCACTCGGCCCGCAGCCGCCCGCGCGTACAATCCGGGCAGAGGGCCGGACCTGAGGGGCGGGAGGGTGCCGTGCGAGTCGAGGCGGCCAGAACAGCGCTCTGGGCGGCTCCCCGGGCGAAGCTACCGCCCCGGGTGAACATCCCGGTCGGCCGGGTCGATCTCACGCTCCAGCCCATGATGTTGATGTTCGTGGCGATACTCGTCACCTTCCTCCTCACCCGGACGGTGACCAGGCTGATCCGGTCGGGTAGCGGCGCCGGGGCCGGACTCGGCAACGTGAGGATCGCTGGTAATCACGTTCACCACCAGGTCTTCGGCATCCTGATCATCATCGGCACGGGCATCGTCCTGGTATCGGAGACGCCGCGGGGTGCGGTGCTTGACGCGGCCGCCGCCGTCTTCGGCGCGGGCGTCGGCCTCACCGTGGACGAGTTCGCGCTCTGGCTGCACCTGGAAGATGTGTACTGGACAGAAGCGGGACGCAAGTCGGTCGACGCGATCTTCTGCGTGCTGGTGATCACCGGGGCGCTGATCGGCGGAACTGACTTCGTAACCGGCCGCGTGGGGACGGCGGCGTGGTGGTCGTCGGTCGCCGTCATCGCCGTCAACCTTCTGCTTTGCGTGATCTGCCTGCTTAAGGGGAAGGTCGTGACCGGCGTGGTCGGCATCGTCGTCGGCGTCGTGGCGCTCGTCGGCGCCATCAGGCTAGCCAAGCCCGGGTCGTGGTGGGCGGTGCACCGCTACGCCGGCCGGCCGCGGCGCGCAAGGCGCGCCGCGAGCCGCTACGACCAGCGTCACCAGGAGCGCTGGAACCGGGTGAGGGACCTTGTCGCCGGCGCACCGAGCAGGAAAGGGCCGGGTTTCCCGCCTGCCACACCGCCTACGCCCTGAACCGCCCACGCCGGGGTCCTCGGGGCACGGGCGGCCGCTCGCACTGGCGGGCCGGCCGGATTCGGGCGAGGATCGTTGGGGCGCGGCACGAACGGGTTCGCGCAGCGGCCGGGAAAGCGCCCGAGAGTCCCCGAGAGAAAGCGACAGCACCAGATGACCGACAGTCCCGTGACGGACAGCCCCGTGGTGGAGAACCCCGTGGTGGAGAACAAGGTCGAAGGCGGCACGGCGGCGGGGTTCGAGCCTGTCGCCGAGGAGTTCGGGCGGCTGCTCGCGCGGGAGCGGGACGCGCGCGGGCAGTTCTGCGCCTATCTGCGCGGGCAGCGGGTCGTGGACCTGTGGGGCGGCGGGGACGTCGCGGCCGATGACCTGCAGGGGGTCTTCTCGAGCAGCAAGGGGGTCTCCGCGGTCGGCATCGCGCTGCTCGTGCAGCGGGGCGTGCTTGACCTGGACGCTCCGGTCAGCCGGTACTGGCCCGAGTTCGCCGGCGGCGGCAAGGGCGACGTCACGGTCCGCCTCGCGCTTTCGCACCAGGCCGGCGTGCCCGGGGTGGAGCCGCAGCTCACGCTCGACGAGCTCATGGACCACGACACGGTGACGGCCAGGCTCGCGGCGCAGGTTCCGCACTGGCGGCCGGGCAAGGCGCACGGGTACCACGCGCTGATGATCGGGACGATCATGGACGAGCTCGTCCGGCGGACCGAGGGGATTCCCATCGCGGAGTTCTTCAGGAAGGAGATCGGCGAGCCGCGCGGCGTCGACTTCTACCTCCGCACGACCGAGGACGTCGATCACCGGGTCCGCATGCTGCTGCCCGCCGACCCCACGCCCGAGGAGCAGGAACAGCTCGGCGGCGGCCAGCCGCCCGCGGGCGACAGCCTCACCGGCATGGCGTTCAACCGCGCGGTGGCGGCGGAGCACGCCGAGCTCCTGCCGAACATCCGCGCCTATCGCGCTTCGGGGCAGGCCGCCACGGCGGGGGTCGGCTCCGCCCGCGGGCTCGCCCGGCTGTACGCGATGTGCATCGGGGAGGTCGACGGGTTCCCCCGGCTGCTCACCGAGGACACGGTCGCCCGGGTTACCCAGATCCAGACCGCCGGCGAGGACCTGGTACTGCGCGTCCCCAGCCGCTTCGGCATCGTGTTCCAGAAGGCGGACGACCGGCTCACCTACGGAAGCCACCAGGCGTTCGGGCACGACGGCGCGGGCGGCTCGATCGGCATCGCCGACCCGTGGCACGGCCTGTCCTACGCCTGGATCCCCCGGCGGATGTCGTTCCCCGGCGGCGCGGACGTCCGCGGCCTCGGCCTGGCCCGGATCGCGCGGGAGTGCACCGGCGGCCGGTAACCCGGCGGCCGGTAAGCGGCCGGTGACCGTCGCCTTGGTCGACTGGCGGACGATCAGCTCGGGCTCGAAGATCACCTGCTGGTGCTGGTGCGCCTCGCCCGCGCCGGCCTCCTCGAGCAGCATCCGCGCCGCCGTGCGGCCGAGCTGCTGGCGGGGCTGGCGCACCGAGGTGAGCGGCACGGCCGCCGCCGCCGCGAAGTCGATGTCGTCGTAGCCGACGAGCGAGATGTCCTCTGGCACCCTGATCTTGTGCCTGGTCATCTCCTGCAGGACGCCGAGCGCGATCAGGTCGTTGCCGCAGAACACCGCGGTGGGCCGGTCGGCCGCCGTGAGGGCGGCGATCTCCGCGCCCGCTTTCTGGCCCGCGGCCACGTTGAGCGCGCCGGCGTCGATAATGTGCAGCTCCCCGGCCGGGCGGCCGGCCCGCTCGAAGGCGCGCAGCGCGCCCTCGAGCCGGTCGGCCACCTGCCTGATCGTGCGCGGGCCGCTGATGTAGGCGATGTGCCGGTGGCCGGCCGCCAGCAGGTGGGAGACCGCGAGGTCGCCGCCGAGCACGTCGTCGACCGCGACCGAGCACTGGCCGCGGGACGGCGACCTGCTGTCGACGAGCACGACGGGGGTGCCGCGCCGCTGCAGCCGGGCGAGCCGCGAGCCCGCCCCGACGACCGGGGTGATCAGCACGCCCTGCACCCGGTGCTCCTCGAGCACTTCCAGGTAGCGCTTCTCCTTGCGTTCCTGGTCGTCGCTGTTGCACAGGATTACGGCGAGGCCCGCCTTGTTCGCCTCGTCTTCCACGCCGCGCGCCAGGTCGGTGAAGAAGGGGTTCGCCACGTCGAGCACCACCAGGCCGATCGTGCGGCTGCGGCCGGCCCGCAGCTGGCGCGCGGACTCGTTCCGTACGAAGCCGAGCTCCCTGATCGAGGCGTTCACCCGGTCGCGGGTCGCCCGCGCCACGATGTCGGGCCGGTTGAGCACGTTAGAGACCGTGGCGACGGAGACGCCGGCGTGGGCGGCGACCTCCCTGATGCTGACCGGCACGCTTACCCGCTTATTCGTGGACTGGGCATTCTTATGAAACGATACATGCTTGTGCTACCGGCCGCCTCGTAGGTCAGGACCGGAAAACTCGTGCCGCCTACCGTCGTGCGGCCCAGGCGCGGCGGTCGCCGGACGGGACGTAGCGGCGCAAGCCGGCGGCGGCCTTGCTCTCGCGGAGCAAGGCACGCAGGCCGACAAGCGAGTCCGGGGCCGCGCCGAGGGCACGGGCCTGGACGAGGACGTTGCCGAGCGCGGTGGCCTCGGCGGGCCCCGCGATGACGGGCAGTCCGGTCGCGTCGGCGGTGAGCTGGCACAGCAGTTCGTTGCGGGAACCGCCGCCCACGATGTGCACCGCGTCGGCGTGCCTGCCCGACAGCTCCCGCGCGTGTTCCAGGGCGCGCCGGTACGCGACGGCCAGGCTGTCCAGCACGCAGCGGACGATCTCCGCCGGGGCGGCAGGCACCTTCTCGTCCCGGCGGGCCAGCCATCCCTGGATCCTGGCGGGCATGTCCCCCGGCGGCAGGAACTCCGGGTCGTCGGCGTCGATGACGAAGCGCAGCGGCGGGATCTTCGCCGCCTCGGTGAGCAGTTCCTCCAGTGACCCGGCCGCGGCGCCCCAGTGGCGGACGCATTCCTGGAGCAGCCAGAGGCCGCTGACGTTGCGCAGGTACCTGACGGTACCGTCGACCCCGGCCTCGTTGGTGAAGTTCGCGGCGCGGCTCGCCTCGCTGAGCACGGGCCGGTCGAGCTCCATGCCAACGAGCGACCAGGTACCCGACGAGATGTAGGCGAAGTTCGCACCCTCCGCGGGCACCGCGACGACCGCCGAGGCCGTGTCGTGCGACCCGACGGCGATCAGCGGCAGTGGTTTCCCCGTTCCGGCGATCTCCGGGATGGCGGTGACCGGGCCGATCACGTCGCCCGGCTGCCTGAGCGGCGGGAACAGGCCGGGCGGAATCCCGGCGCGTTCCATCAGGCCGGCCGCCCATGTCCGGGCGGACACATCGAGGAGCCCCGTCGTCGACGCGTTGGTCACCTCGGCCCCCGCTTGTCCGGTCAGCCAGTAGGCGAGCAGGTCAGGGATCAGCAGCAGCGTCCGCGCGGCGGCGAGCGCGGGGGTCCCCGCCGCGGCGGCGACCTGGAAGATCGTGTTGAACGGCAGGTGCTGAATCCCCGTGGTCGCGTACAGTTCCGCCGCCGGGACCGGCACGCTGACCCCGTCCGTGCGGCGGTCGCGGTAGTGCACCGGGTTCCCGATCAGCGCGCCGGCCGCGTCGAGCAGGCCGTAATCGCAGCCCCAGGAGTCGATGCCGGCGCTTGCCAGCGGAAATTCGGCCGCCGCCGCCTTCAGCCCGGCGGTCACGTGCGCGTAGAGCCGGAGGATGTCCCAGTGCAGCGTCCCCCCGGCGAGCACGGGCTCGTTCGCGAACCGGCTGACCTCGTGCAGTACCACGTCGCCGCCGCCGACGCGGGCGGCGATCACCCGGCCGCCCGAGGCGCCGAGGTCGACGCCCGCCACGACCACCCCGCCGGTCATGGCGTCACCGGAGGAACGCGGCCGCCACGCCCGCGTCGACCGGGATGAGCAGTCCCGTGGTCAGGGCCAGGTCGCCTCCGGTCAAGGCGAAGACCGCGGCCGCTACGTGCTCGGGGAGCACCTCCTTCTTCAGCAGGGTCCGCTGGGCGTAGAAGGCGCCAAGTTCTTCCTCGGGGACGCCGTAGACGGCGGCGCGCTGCGCGCCCCAGCCGCCCGCGAAGATGCCGGAGCCGCGCACCACCCCGTCCGGGTTGATGCCGTTCACGCGGACGCCGATCGCGCCGAGCTCGGCCGCCAGGAGGCGGACCTGGTGCGCCTGGTCGGCCTTGGCGGCGCCGTAGGCGATGTTGGCCGGGCCGGCGAAGACCCCGTTCTTGCTGACGATGTAAACGATGTCGCCGCCCATGTCCTGGGCCTGCATCGCCTTCGCGGCCTCCCGCGAGACGAGGAACGAGCCGCGCGCCATCACGTCGTGCAGGATGTCCCAGTCCGCCGCGGTCGTTTCCGTCAGCGGCTTGGAGATCGACAGGCCGGCGTTGTTCACCACGAGGTCGACCCCGCCAAACGCGAGCGCCGTCGCGGCGAATGCCGCCGCCACGTCGTCCTCGCTCGTGACGTCCGCCGTGACGGGGACGGCGACGTCGGCGGGGCCGAGTTCCCGCGCGACCGCGGCGGCGGCGGCCTCGTCCCGGTCGGCCACGAGCACGCAGGCGCCCTCGGCGGCCAGCCGGGTTGCCGTTGCCTTGCCGATGCCCGAGCCGCCGCCGGTGACCAGGGCGATCCTGCCCGCTAGGGGCTTCGGCCGGGGGCGGCGGCGGAGCTTGGCCTCTTCCAGTTCCCAGTACTCGATGCGGAACTTCTCGCTCTCGGGGATCGGGGCGTAGGTCGAGATCGCCTCCGCGCCGCGCATCACGTTGATCGCGTTGAGGTAGAACTCACCGGCGACCCGTGCCGTCTGCTTGTCCGCGCCGTAGCTGAACATGCCGACGCCGGGGACGAGGACGATCGCCGGGTCGGCGCCGCGCATCGGCGGGGAGTCTGGAGTCGCGTAGCGTTCGTAATAGGCCTGGTAGTCCGCGCGGTAGGCGGCGTGCAGCTCCTTCAGGCGCGCCACGGTCTCCTCGAGCGGGGCGTCCGGCGGCAGGTCGAGGACCATTGGGCGGACCTTGGTGCGCAGGAAGTGGTCGGGGCAGGACGTGCCGAGGGCCGCCAGCCGGGCGAGGCTCTCGCTGCCCGTGAACTCCATGACCGCCGGGTGATCGCTGTAGTGACCGAGCTGCGGCTTGTCCGTCGAGGCGAGACCGCGGATGTACGGGGCGAGGACCGCGGCGCGCGCGCGGCGCCGGGTCTCCGGCAGCGGCTCGATAAGAGTTTCACCGAACGGCTTCGGCTTGCCTCGGTCATCGATGAACTTCTGCGCGGTCGCGATGATCTCCAGGGAGCGGGCTTCGCACTCGTCGCTTGTGTCACCCCAGGCGGTGATGCCGTGGCCGCCGAGCATCACCCCGATCGCCCGCGGGTTCGCCTCTTTGATGGCGGCGATGTCCAGGCCGAGCTGGAAGCCGGGGCGGCGCCAGGGCACCCACGCGACCTTGTCGCCGAAGCACTCGCGGGTCAGCGCCTCTCCGTCCGCCGCGGTCGCGAAGGCGATGCCCGCGTCGGGGTGCAGGTGGTCGACGTGGGCCGCCTCGACGAGGCCGTGCATCGCGGTGTCGATCGACGGGGCCGCGCCGCCTTTGCCAAAGGCGCAGAAGTCGAACGCGGCGACCATCTCGTCCTCGCGCTCGACCCCCGGGTAGACGTTGACGAGAGCGCGCAGCGCGTCGAGGCGGAGCACCGCGAGGCCCGCCGCGGTGAGCGTGCCCAGGTCGCCGCCCGAGCCTTTCACCCACAGCAGTTCAGCCGGCCGGCCGGTGACCGGGTCGGTGTCCGTGCCCTTGGCGGAGGCGTTGCCCCCGGCGTAGTTGGTGTTCTTCTGGTCGCGGCCCAGGCGGTTGGACCGGGCGAGCAGCTCGGCGACCGCCTCGGCGGCCCCGGTGGGGTACGCGGCGTCGGCCATGGTGCTCATGCTCCCCAGCCGGCGGCGGTGCCACCCACCCGCTGCGCCACGATCTTCTCTCCGTAACCGGAGGCCAGGTACGCCTTGACGGGCTCGGGCGCGAGGCCCATCTCCTCCCGCAGCTCGCCGAGCAGCGGCCGGACGTCCGTGTTGTACGCGTCCATGAGGACCGCGTTCGCCGCCAGGACGTCGCCGGCGAGCTGGGCCTCGCGCAGCGCGTCGGTGTCGACGAGCAGCGCCTTGGCGACCGCTTCCTGCACGTTCATGACCGAGCGGATCTGGGCGGGGATCTTCGGCTCGATGTTGTGGCACTGGTCGAGCATGAACGCTACGCCGGGCCCGCCGTAGAGCGCGCCGGCCTTGACGACCTCGTGCATGATGCGGAACAGCTGGAACGGGTCGGCGGCCCCCACCATCAGGTCGTCGTCGGCGTAGAAGCGGCTGTTGAAGTCGAAGCCGCCGAGCTTGCCCGCCTTCAGCAGCATGGCGACGATGAACTCGATGTTCACGCCGGGGGCGTGATGGCCGGTGTCGACGACGACCTGGGCCCGGTCGCCGAGCGCCTGGCAGTGCACCAGCGCCGTGCCCCAGTCCGGCACGTCGGTGGTGTAGAAGGACGGCTCGAACAGCTTGTACTCAAGTAGCATCCGCTGATCGTCGCCGAGGCGCGCGTAGACGGCGGCGAGCGCCTCGGCGAGCCGGTCCTGCCGGGCCGCGATGTCGTCCTGACCGGGGTAGTTGGTGCCGTCGGCGAACCAGAGCTTGAGGTCCCTGCTGCCGGTGGCGTCCATGATGTCGACGCACTCAAGGAGGTGCGCCAGGGCCTTCTTGCGAACCCTGGGGTCCGGGTTGCAGATGCTGCCGAGCTTGTAGTCGTCGTCCTGGAAGACGTTGGAGTTGACCGCGCCGATGCGGATGCCGTTGCTCTTGGCGTGGGCCGAGAGCGCCGCGTAATCGTCGACCTTGTCCCAGGGGATGTGCACGGCCATGATCGGCGCGACGCCCGTGTACTGGTTTACCTGGGCGGCGTCGTCGGCCTTCTCGTAGGGGTTCCGCGGCACGCCCGGCTGGCCGAACACCTTGAACCGGGTCCCGCTGTTGCCGAACGCCCAGGACGGCAGCTCGATCTGGTGATTCTTCAGGGCGCCCTTGACCTCGGTCAGGTCACGCATTCGGAGTCATCTCCTAGTCCAGGTGAAATATCTCGTCGATCCGACGGAACGACTGGTCGGGCGGGCCGTCGGCGACGAAGAACTCGGACATCTCGGCCTGCCAGCGCCGGTTGACGTCGGTTGTGGCCATCGCGTAACGGGCGGTGGCCAGGTGATCCTGGATGGCTGGGGCCGCTCTGGCGTTCCCAGCCATCCAGGATCTTTTGGGGCCGACTTGGCGCGCTGCGCTTCTTGCTGTTATCCGCTGCCACGGGCTGGTTGCCGTGGCGGCGAAGGGCCCGCGGCCGGCCGGGACCGCCGGGCAGGGGGGCGGGGCGGCCGGAGTTGGCTGAAGTCGTTCGGGATCATGGATTTGGGGTTGGGGTTAGAAGTTGAACTGGGAGATGTTGCTTGAGCTGAAGACGAACGGCGGGCCCAGCAGGACCGTGTTGTCGGCGCCGACGGTGTAGCTGCCGAGCTTGCCCGCCGTGAACGACTGGCCGGAAGCGCCGGTGATCTTGCCGGAGGCCAGCTCGACGGCGGCGTAGGCGGCCAGGTAGCCGAGGCTGGCCGGGTTCCACAGCTCGAACTCCTTGACCGTGCCGTCGGAGACGTACTTCTTCATCTCGTCCGGGGTGCCGAGGCCCGTGAGCGCGATCTTGCCGCGGTACTTGGACGTGTCGAGGACGGCGGCGGCCGCCGCGATGCCGACGGTGGTCGGCGAGATGATCCCCTTGAGGTTCGGGTACTGCTGCAGGAGGCCCTGCGTGACCTGGGTGGCGGTGGTCGGGTCGTCGTTGCCGTAGACGGTGGAGACCAGCGTCATCTTCGGGTACTTCTTCAGCTCAGTCTTCATGTACCCGATCCAGGCGTTCTGGTTGGTCGCGCTCGCGGCGGCGGAGACGATCGCGATCTGGCCGCTGTCCCCGATCTCCTTGGCGAGCACGTCGACCTCGCTGGTGCCGATCTGCGCGGTCGACGCCTGGTTGATGAACATGGACCGGCAGGTCGGCGCGTCGGAGTCGTAGGTGACGACGGTGATCCCGCGGTGCATAGCGGACTCGAGCGTCGGGCACAGCGCGGTCGGGTCGGTGGCGGACACGATGAGCGCGTTGGCGCCCCTGGAGACCGCCGCCTGGATCGCCGGGATCTGGCTGGCCGGGGTGGCGGAGTTGCCGCTCGTCTCCGTGCCGGTCTCGCCGAGGGAGCTGAGCGCGGAGATGGCGCCGCCGGAGTTGGCGCTGTCCGCGGTGGTGAAGTACGAGTTGCCGAGGTTCTTCGGAATGACGAAGACCTTGAGGCCGGACTTGAGGCTGCCGGTGGCGGCCGCGCCCGTGCTCGACGCGCCCGTGCTCGACGCGCCCGTACTTGATGAGCCCGTGCTTGATGTGTTTGTCGCGGCTGAGCTTGAGGAACTTGAGGAACTGGAGCTGCAGGCCGCGACTGCGACCGTGGCGGCGATGGGGAGCGCGAGCGCGAGCTTCCTTGCCCGTCTGCGGGTCATATCCTTGTATCCTTTCAATTCGTTGCCGGGGATACTTCTGGTGTCTGGGCCTTGGGTTTCTGGTGTGGTGCTACGTATGCGACAGCCGGCGGAGCCAGCGGCCGACCGCCGGCCCCAGAACAGTGGGCAGGAAGACGCTGGCGAGCAGCAGCCCGCCGGTGACGATCCCGGTGGCTTCCTGGTTGAAGTTGGTCAGCAGGAGCGCGTTCTGTATGCCGGCGAAGGCGAGGACCGCGAGCACGACGCCGATCAGCGAGCCCTTGCCGCCGAAGATCGACACGCCGGCTAGCAGCACGATGGCGACGACGCTGAGCTCGAGGCCGAGGCCGTTGTTCTGTACGGCGGTGCTCAGCCGGAACGTCCAGAGGACGCCGGCGAGGGAGCAGATGAAGCCGGAGATCATGAACAGGATGGTCTTGATCCGCTTCACCCGGATGCCGGCGAACTGCGCGGCCTCCTGACTCGCGCCCATGGCGTAGATGGAGCGGCCGAGCGGCGTCGCGTGCAGCACCACGCCGAAGATGATGGCCAGGACGATGAAGATCAGCGTCGAGTACGTGATGTCGTTGCCGGTGAACGGCACCGCGTTGACGCCGAGGTTGGTGTAGGCGGTGGGGAAGTTGGAGACGGTGTTCGGGCCGAGGAGGATGGTGGCGACGCCGCGGTAGAGGGCCAGGGTGCCGATCGTCACCGCGAGGCTCGGCAGCCGCAGCCTGGTGACGAGCAGGCCGTTGACCGCGCCCGCCGCGATGCCGACGACGGCGATCACGACGAAGATGGCGGGCATCGGCCAGCCCCTGGCCCACAGGTAGCCGAGCAGGGCGCTCGACATGCCCAGGATCGACGCGACCGACAGGTCGATCTCGCCGCTGATGACGATCAGCGTCATCGGCAGTGTCATGATCGCGATCTCGCCGTTCGACAGGCCGAGGTTGAACAGGTTGTTGCCGGTGAGGAAGTCGGGCGAGGCGGCGGAGCCGATGCCGAAGATGAGGATGACGACGACCGCGAGTCCCGTCTCCCAGCGCAGCGCGGCGCCCAGCCGTTCGGCCAGGGGACGCTTCAGCTCCGTGAGGCTGCCCGTTGACGTGCTCATTGACGGCTCCTGGCGTTCTTGCGGAGCGCCGCGGTGAGGCGCGCGGTGATGGTCTGGTCGAGCGCGATGGCGAGCAGCAGCAGGAAGCCCCAGATCGCCTGGTCCCAGAACGGCGAGATGCCGAGCACGTACAGCGCGGAGCTGATCGTGGACAGCAGCAGCGCGCCGAGCGCGGCGCCGGTGACGCTGCCGCTGCCGCCGAAGATCGCGACGCCGCCGACCACGACCGCCGACACGACCTGCAGTTCGTAGCCGGTGCCAGCGGTGGAGTTGATCGTGCCGTACTGCGCGCCCCACAGCACTCCCGCGACACCCGCGATGGCGCCGCTGACGGCGAACGCGGTGAAGACCCGCCTGCCGACGGGGAGTCCGGCGAGCCGCGCGGCCTCCGGGTTGGAGCCGATCGCGTACAGGTCGCGTCCCGACCGGTAGGTGCGCAGGTAGTACGCGCCGATGGCGATGACCACGGCGACCGCGATGGCGATGTCGGGTATGCCGCCGATGGTGTCCTTGGGGATGTCGAGGAAGGCGTTGGGCAGCGAGGAGGCGTCCACCTCGCTGCCGCCGACGATCAGGATGTCGATGCCGCGGATGATGTACAGCGTGGCCAGGGTGACGACCAGGCTGGGGACTCGTCCCGCCGCGACCATGATCCCGTTGGCGAGGCCGCAGGCCAGGCCGATGCCGAGGCCGGCGAGGAAGACGACGGGGATGGGGATGCCCGGGTGCTGCGCGAACAGGTCCGTCGACAGGTAGGCGGACAGTCCGACCACCGACCCGACTGACAGGTCCACGTTCCGGCTGATCACGACCATGGTCTCGCCGAGGGCGAGCAGCGCGAAGACGGTCGTGTCGACGAGGACGAACTGGATGTTGCTCGTGTCGAGGAACCGGTGCTTGACCAGCGTGGTGACCGCGACGAACACGATGAGGACCGCGAGGATGCCGGACTCGCGGATCCGGGAGACCCGCTCGGCGAGGCGCACGCTCCCGGCGCCGCTGTCCTGCCGCTGCTGGCGGCGCGGCGCGATGACGGCCCTCACAGTGTTCCCCGGGACGCCTCGTGCTGGCCCATGGCGGCCGACATGAGGGCCTCTTCCGTCGCGTCGGCGTGGCTGAACTCGGCGGCGAGGCGGCCCTCGCGCATTACGAGGATGCGGTCGGCGACGCCGAGCACCTCGGGCAGTTCCGAGGAGATCATCAGCACGGCGACACCGTCCCTGGCGAGGTCGGTGAGCAGGCGGTGGACCTCGGCCTTGGTGCCGACGTCGATGCCGCGGGTGGGCTCGTCGACGATGAGCAGGCGCGGCTTCCGGCCGAGCCACTTGGCGAGTACGACCTTCTGCTGGTTGCCGCCGGACAGCATGGCCACCGGGTCGGTCAGCCGCCCGTACTTGATCTTGAGCCTGGCCGCCCAGTCGGAGGCCATGGCCCGTTCGGCTTTCGCGCGGATCAGGCCGCCCCGTTCCAGGTTGCCCAGGGAAGCGAGGGCCACGTTCTGCTGCACGGACATGTCCATGACGAGGCCCTGCTGTCTCCTGTCTTCCGGCACGAAGCCGATGCCGGCGGCCATGGCCGCCGTGGGCGAGGCCTTCTTCAGTTTTTGCCCGTTGATCGTGATGTTTCCGGCGTCGTAGCGGTCGATGCCGAAGACCGCGCGCGCCACCTCGCTGCGGCCGGAGCCGACCAGGCCGGCGAGCGCGACGATCTCACCGGACCTGACGGTGAGCGAGATGCCGGTGAACACGCCCTCGCGGGTGAGCCGGTCGACCGTTAGCACGGGCTCACCCGGCTCGGCGCCCGCCGCCTCGGGCGGGCGCTCGGCGAGTTCCCTGCCCACCATGGCCCGCACCAGGTCGTTCGCGGTGAGGCCGGCTAGGTCGCTGGTCATGACGTGCTTGCCGTCGCGCATCACGGTGACGGTCTGGCAGATCGCGAAGACCTCCTCGAGCCGGTGGGAGATGAAGAGGATCGCGGCCTGCTGGCTCGTCAGCGTGCGGATCACCTCGAAGAGGCGGTCGACCTCGGCGGCGGAGAGCGCGGCCGTCGGCTCGTCCATCACGATCACTTTGGCTTCCAGGGACAGCGCCTTGGCGATTTCCACGACCTGCTGGTCGGCGATCGACAGGCCGCGGGCGATGCGCGCCGGGTCGAGCGGGACGCCGAGCCGCGTGAAGGTCGCGGCGGCCTCCTCCTGCATCGCCCGCCGGTCGATCCGTCGTCCCGGCCGAAGCGGCTGGCGGCCGATGAACATGTTCTCCGCGACGGTGAGGTCGGGGAACAGCGTCGGCTCCTGGTAGATGACGGCGATGCCCGCTGCCCGGGCGGCGGCCGGGCCGTGCAGCGTGACCTGCCTGCCGTTGACGGTGAGGGTTCCGCTGTCCGGCTGGTGCACCCCGGCGAGGATCTTGACCAGGGTGGACTTGCCGGCGCCGTTCTCGCCGACCAGCGCGTGCACCTCGCCGGCGCGCAGCGTCACGGAGCCGTCGATCAGGGCGTGCACGGCGCCGAAGGACTTGGCCGCGTGCTGCAGGTCAAGCGCGGGGAGCGCGGCTGCCTGCGTCTGATCGCTCGGGTCGCTTTCCGCGGCGTCCACCGGGCGCACCTCCGCGTGCGTCGGGTTCCAGCTGAGATGTGGAACGTTTCAACTTCCCTGTAGTCTCAGCGCGGCCCACGGAGGTGTCAATACGGGCGTCGGCGGACGAATCTGAATCGTTATAAGTGTTAGCGCGCTACGGGCCGGCGGGTAGCTAGCCCGTGATCACCGCGTCGGTGTCCCCGGCGAGCAGCCGCTGCGGTACCTGGCTGAACGCGTACCTAACCGGGACCGTCCCCGGGAGCTGGGTGAACGCCCAGATCACGTCGTACCGGTCGTCCGGCCACGCGCCGGGGATGGGCGTGCCCTCCGCGATTGGCAGCAACCGCGCGATCACCGGGATGTGGCTGTGCTCCCAGCAGATCAGCACCACGCCGGAGTAGCCGGCGACCACGCTCGCGGCCAGCCGGTGCTCGTCTCCCACTTCGAACGGGGTGCCGATGTTGAGCCGCAGGTGCTCGGCGAGGCCCTGGATCGTCTGGTAGGTGCGGTGGACGGCGGTCCTCTCCTGGTCGCCGTGCGAGGGAGAAAGCAGGGCCGCGGGGGTGCGCAGCCCCGCCCGCGGCGGCCCCGCGGCGGGGGCGAACAGGGCCGTGAGCGCGCCCGAGCGCTGCCACCCGCGCGGCAGCAGGGAGTGCTCGTCCTTGGCCCCCTGGTAGTCGACGCCGAAATGCGGTGACGGGTGCTTGCCGTGCGACGGCGGGTGGCCCGGCTTCTCGCCGTGCCGGATGACGTAGATGACCTCCGGCGGGCCGTCACCGCCGCCCGCTTTCGCGGGGTGCGGGCTCATCGGCGCCCCCTTTCCCCCAGCCCCTTCTGTGCTACGGCGTCCACGCTACGGCACGAGGACCGTGCGCTCGCCGGGGACTTCCATTCTCGTCCAGGCGTCCTCCACCGCGGACAGCGGAACCGTTTTGGCACGGACCGCGATGGTGCCCGCGGTGATCTCCTCGACCAGAGACGGCAGCTCGGCCAGGTAGGCGCGGGGCGAGACCGAGCCCTGGCCGCTGCCCTGGAGGCGGAAGTTGGCCGCGCGCAGCGCCGCGGACGGCAGGTCGATCGTGGGGCCGGCGACCGCGCCGATCTGGATCCAGTCGAGCGGGCGGCTCCGGTCCGACCGGCCGGTCAGCAGCGCCGTGATCGCCTGCTGCGCGGGCTTGCCCCAGAGGTAGTCGATGACGATGTCGGTCTCGTCGGCCACGGCCGCGAGCGCCTTGGCGGTCGCGTCGGCGTCATCGGTCAGCGGTACCACCCGGTCGGCGCCCGCGGGGATCAAGGCCGTTAGCCGGCCCCGGTCGCGGCCGGCGCCGACCACGCGGCCGGCGCCGAGCCGCCGGGCGACCTGTATTGCCATAGCGCCGACGTTGCCGGTCGCGCCGAGGACGAGGACGCCCTGTCCTGCCTTGAGCGGCACCCTGCGGCGCAGCGCGACCCAGGAGGACATCGCCGGGTTCATCGCGGCGGCGACCTTGGCGACGTCGGCGCCGTCCGGCAGCTCGACCGAGCGGCGCGGGTCGACGAGCGCCTTGTCCGCCATCGTGCCCATGACGTCGTCGTCGGCCGCGAAGTAGACCAGCCTGCCGTCGGGCAGCCGCCCCACGCCGTCGATCCCGGGGATCATCGGCAGCGTGCGGGTGCTCGTATAGTGCCTGCCCGCGGCCCCGGTGCGGACGCGCGGGTGCAGGCCCGCGGCGAGGACGTCGGCGAGCACGGGGTCGGCCAGCACGGGGTCGGCCAGCACGGGGTCGGCGGCGGGCTCCGGCACCGCGAACTGCTGGTAGTGCGGTGGTTCCTCGAATGACGTCACGACGGCCGCGTTCATCATGGCCATGGCTTCCTCCTTACCCTGACAAGCTCATTTAGTTTGTGGCACGTACCAATTTAGTTGGTGACACGTACTAAATCAAGTAGACTGGCCCCATGTCGACCCGACCGGATCCCCCGTCCGCGCTGCGGCAGCTCGGTCCCGTTGACGGGCTGGCCCAGCTTTCCTTCGTGATCATGGGCCTGCTCGAGCGGCGCGCCGCCGAGCACGACCTGTCGATCCCCGCGACGCGCCTGCTCGGCGTGCTGCGGGACCGCGAACCGACCATGAACGAGCTCGCGCGCCTCCTGGACCTCGACAAGTCGAGCGTCACGGGCCTGGTCGACCGCGCGGAGCGGCGGGGCCTGGTCGAGCGCGTCCCCTCCCCCGCCGACCGGCGGGCCGTACTCGTCAGGCTCACCGCCGGGGGCCGGTCGCTCGTGTCGGCGGCCGCGCTGCTGTTCGCCGCGGACGTCACCGACCTGCTCGGCCGTCTCGCGCCCAGGGATCGCGCGGCACTTTCCCGGCTGGTCAGCCGGCTCCTGGTCGCCCACGCGGCCGACCACGGCGTCGACCTGTTCGCGACGATCGGCGAGGGCGCGCGGAGCGGGCCGGAGCCGCCGGGATAGGAGCGGGACGGGCCCACCAGGCTGACGATGGAGTCCGTAGCCGGGCAGCGACTTGCCCGGCGGCTTGAGCCGTGCCCGCGGTAGGGCGGGAGGCGGCCGCCGTCGTCCAACTAGCGTGACGGCTGCCGCGCTCTGCCCGTTTCGCACCCGCGCGGTTAAGAGGTAAATTCCGTCCAACGGGAAGTCTTTTTACAACGGGTTAAAAATCACGCCTGGCGAGCAATGCGGTTATGTTAACGCCCGGTCCGCGGACGCGGCGACCGTTCCGTTTGCCTGATTTGTCGCGCATCCCGGCAGCTCAGGTTCATGATCGCGAAGGATTTTCATCTCATCCAATGAAAATCCTTCGCGAAAGGAAAATCCTTCGCGATCATGGTGCCGGGCGGCAGGCGCGCGGTGGCATCAGACCCCACGCGGCCATCACCCGCACCGCATATCTACTAACTTCCGGGCTAGTCTACTAACTTCCGGGCTAGCCCTCGGCGAGGGCCGGGCGCTTGGCCGGGCGGCGCGACGCGGTCGCGGCGGCGAGCGGGGGCTTCCACGGGCCGCCGGTCATGAGCCTGCGGATGTACTCGAGCGTGGCGTCGATGATCTTGCTCGCCTGCCGCCGGTTGCTCGCGGACGCGACCTCGCGCGCGCCCTCGCCGATGATCGAGGTCAGCGAGGTCACGTACAGCCGGTCGAAGGAAGAGTCCGACAGGTGCAGCAGCGTGTCGTTCTGGACCAGCCATTCGTGTCCGCGGCGCCGCGCCATCACCTCGAAGCCGGGCGGGCTGTCGCCGCTGAGGAACAGCATCGCCAGGTCCCTGCGCTCCCAGCTGCCCTCCAGGTAGGCGCGCGCGCCGAGCGAGAACAGCTCGAACGGGTCGGTCACGCCCGCCCGCTTCGCCTGGGCGACCGCGCCGCTCGCGGCCTGGTCGTGCGCCGCCTGGTGCTCCTGCCACAGCGCGAAATACAGCTCGCTCTTGCCGCCGAAGTGATGGTAGAGGCTGCCCACGCTCGACTTGGCCCGCCTGACCACCTCGGCGATGCTCGCGTCGGCGAAGCCCTGCTCCGCGAACACCTCGCGCGCCGCGTCGAGCAGCGCGCGCTGCGTCTCCGCCGTGCGCGCCCACTGCCAGGAGCCCGGGGCCTTGTCCCGCGCCGGTCGTGGTGCTGGTTCCACCGGTCACTCCTGCCTGCTGTTCCAGAACTGGATTCTAAGAGTGTAACCAGTGCCACGACGCTCGCTGGCCTCCGGGGCGATCTTGGCCGGCCCCGTTACGGCTGGCGCCAGGTGATGAGCGCGTCGAGCGCTTCGACCTGGGAGCCGCGGACGAGCAGCGGGTTGACCTCGAGCGCCTCGAGCCGGTCGCCGAGCCGCACCGCGAGGTCGGCCATCGCGGTGATCGCGTCGGCGACCGCGTCGAGGTCGGCCTTCTCGGTGCCGCGCGGACCGTCGAACAGCCGCGCGCCGCGCAGCCCGCGCAGGGCCCTGAGCACTTGCGTCCGGCCGACGGGGAGCACCTCGAGCGCGGTGTCGGCCAGGATCTCGACCCAGATGCCGCCCAGGCCCACGGCGAGCACCTGGCCCCAGGCCGGGTCGGTCACGACGCCGACGAGCAGCTCGATGCCGCCGGACCGCTGCGGCTGGACTAGGGCCCCCTGCACGCCGGCGCCGGCCGCGCGGCCCGCGGCGGTCACGTCGGCGTACGCGGCGCGGACCTGCTCCGCGTTCGTGAGCCCGATCTTCACTCCCCCGATGTCGCTCTTGTGCTCGATGCCGTCGGCGGCCAGCTTGACCACCACCGGGTAGCCGACCGCCGCGGCGGTGTCCGCGGCCTGCTCGGGGCTGGCGACGAGGGCGCTCGGCACGACCGGGATGCCGTGGGCGGCGAGGAACCTGGCCGCCCGGTGCTCCGACCAGGACGATCCGGGCTGGCCCGCCGAGAGTAGCTCCGCCTGCTGCGGCTCTGCCTGCCGTAGCTGCGCCGCCCCGTCCGCGGGGCGGGCCGCCTCCTGCGCCGCCGCCCGGTGCAGTACCGACCAGCGGACCGCGTGTCCCAGGGCGGTCATGCCGTGCTGGATGCCGCCGAGGACGCCCGGGTAGCCGGTCTGGCTCGCGACGTCCCGGCCGAACGGGGTGATGTCGGTCAGCGTGTTGCCCATCACGATGACCGGCCTAGTGGTGTGCCGCAGCACCTCGCTGCTCTGCTGGAACATCTCGACCACCGGCGCGGGGTCGGGCGGCGCCGTCCGCGGCAGGTCGGAGACCAGCACGAGCGCGTCCAGGCTCGGGTCGTCCTGCACGGCCGCCAGGGCGTTGCGCATGAGGTCGCGGTTGATGAGGATGTAGCCGGTGACGTCCACCGGGTTCTGGGTCGCGGCGAACGGTGGCACCACCTTGCGCAGCCGCTCCACGGTCTCCGGCGCGAACTCGGGCACCTCGATGCCCTCGTCTTCCGCGCGGTCGGCGATGATCTCGCTGGCACCGCCCGACGCGGTGACGAACCCGAACCGGTTGCCGGGCAGCGGGCCGGTCTCGGCGAGCAGCCCCGCGGTGATGATCAGGTCTTCGAGGCTGTCGACCCGGATCACGCCGCTGCGCCGGAACACCGCGTCGACCACGGCGTCGTCGCCGACCAGGGAACCGGTGTGCGCCTTCGCGACCCGCGCGCCCGTCTGGCTGCGGCCGACCTTGATCGCCACCACCGGCTTGCCCTTGACGAGCGCCTCGCGGGCGAGGGCGACGAACTCCTCCGGGTGCCTGACCGACTCGATGAACAGCGCGACCACCCGGGTGGCGTCGTCGTCGATGAGGTAGCGCATGACGTCGGTCATCGACACCATCGACTCGTTGCCCATGGAGACCAGCAGGCTGACGCCGACGTTGCGCGACTGCGCGAAGGTCAGCACCGCGCTGGCCAGCGCACCGCTCTGCAGCACGACGCCCACCGGGCCGCGCAGCAGCGGGTTGTCGATCGGCAGGCCGTAGGGGGTGATCCCGGCGGCGGCGTTGATGAACCCGTTCCCGTTGGGGCCGAGTATGGTCAGGCCCCGGCGGCGCGCGAGGTCCGTCACCTGCCGCTCAAGCTCGGCGCCGTCCGCTCCGACCTCGGCGAAGCCCGAGGTCAGCAGCACCACCGACGGGATTCCGGCGTCGGCCACCTCGCCGAGGACGTCGAGCACCGCCGAGGTCGGCACCATGACGAACGCCAGGTCGACGGGGCCAGGCAGGTCGGTGACGCGCTGGTAGCTCGGCTCGCCGTGCACCGGGACGCCGCGCGGGTTCACCAGGTAGACCGGTCCGGCGAAGCCGTGCAGCTTGAGGTTGCCGTAGATGCTCCACGACCAGCGGGACTTGTCGGTGGCGCCGACCAGGGCGATCGACTGGGGGTTGAAAAGCTGCCTGACCTGGTCGACTCCCACGGATACCTACCTCCGGCAACAAGCGCAACTGTGATTGCTAGAATGTCGTTCTAGAACGCATTCTCAGGCGCGGCCATACAGCATGTCAACCCCGCGCCGCGGCGCTCAGCGGTCGTTAAGGAAGGCGAGTACGGCGAGCACGCGGCGGTGGTCGGAGTCCGACGGCGGCAGGCCGAGCTTGCTGAAGATGTTGCTGATGTGCTTCTCGACCGCGCGCTCGGACACGCAGAAGCGGCCGGCGATGGCGCCGTTGGAGCGGCCCTCGGCCATCAGGGCGAGCACGTCGTGCTCGCGGGGAGTGAGCGCGTCGACCGCGGCCCCGTGGCGGGTAGCGTTCAGCAGGCCGCTGACCACTTCGGGGTCGAGCGCGGTGCCGCCCGCCGCGACCCGGGTGATCGCGTCGTTGAACTCGGCGACGTCGGCGACCCGGTCCTTGAGCAGGTAGCCGACGCCGCCCGAGCCCATGCTCAGCAGGTCGGCCGCGTACCTGGTCTCGACGTACTGCGAGAACACCAGGATGCCGACCTTGGGGTGGGCCCGGCGGATCGCGATCGCGGCGCGCAGTCCCTCGTCGGTGTGGTCGGGCGGCATCCGGACGTCGACGATCGCGACGTCGGGCTCGTGCGCGCCGACGGCGGCGAGCAGGGCATCCGCGTCGCCGACCGCGGCCACGATCTCGTGGCCGCGGTCGGTCAGGATTTCCCTCAGGCCCGCCCTGATCACGGCGGCGTCCTCGGCGATGACGATGCGCATGGCTACCGCGCTCTCAGGCGTGCGAGGGCAGTTCGACGGTGACGGTCGTGGGGCCGCCCGGCGGGCTCTCGACCTCGATGCGGCCGTCGACCGTGCGGACGCGCTCGGCGAGACCGCGCAGGCCGCCGCCCGGCACCGCCCGCGCGCCACCGTGCCCGTCGTCGGTGACGCGGATCCGCAGCAGCCCGGGGACGTGCACGGTCTCGAGCGTAGCGTGCGTGGCGCCGCTGTGCCTGGCCACGTTGGTGAGCAGCTCCGCCGCCGAGAAGTACGCGATCGTCTCGATCGCGGCCGAGGGCCGCTGCGGGACATCGGTGACCAGCTCGACGGGCACCGCGCTGCGGTTCGCCAGGGTGGCGAGCGCGTCCGCGAGTCCGTTGTCGAGCACCGGCGGGTGGATGCCGCGGGCCATGGTCCGCAGGTCGGCGATGGCCTCGAGCGCGCCGCAGTGCGCGTCCTCGACCAGCTGGGTGACGCGGGCCAGGTCGACGCCCGCGCCGTCCAGGAGCTTGTCCTTGGCCAGGCCGAGCTTCATGGCCAGGGCGACGAGTTGCGCCTGGGTGCCGTCGTGGAGGTCGCGCTCGATCGTCCTGAGCCTGGCCGCCGAGTCGTCCACGGCGCGGGCCCGGGTCTGCTCGAGCGCGCGGATCCGCGCCGCCGACGAGCCGGGTCCGAGCAGGCCGCGCATCAGCCAGCAGTCGGCTTCCGTGAGGCCGTGCATCGCCCAGGGGCCGACGAGCAGCAGGACGACACCGAGCGGCAGGAGCGTGAACGACCCGGACAGGCTCGCCAGTGCGGTGCCGCCGAGCGTGCTGCCGAGGCCGAGCGTCCGCCAGGCGGGGAAGGTCAGGCAGAACACGCCGCCGAGCCAGCAGGTCGCGATGACGGCCAGGCCGATGACGGCGAGCTGCAGCTTCAGCCCGAAGTAGGCACGCGCCCGCCAGGCGGCCGGGTCGAGTATCCGCGCGCCGAACCACTCGCCGACCTCGCCTTGTGGCTTCAGGCTGCTGATCGTGATGCCCGATGCGGCGGCCAGCTCGGCGACTCGCGCCTGCGGCAGCCGCTGGGTGGTGACGCCCGGCTTCGTCTCCCACTCCCTGGCCTTGCCGCCGGCGGCGGTGACCGCCTTGAAGAGGGCGATGGCGGTCGCGGCGTCGGGTGTCGCCACCTTCAGGCGCAGCATGGCCCGGTACGGCGGCGGCGCGGGGATGTCTTCGCCGAGCAGTTCGCGGGCGAGGAAGCGGGCCGCCGCGCCATACTTCCGCACGATGCCCGCGGAGAGCCCCCAGAGCAGGCCGTTCTCCAGCATGGGCACGATGAGGGCGACGGCGGAGGCGGCCAGGGGAAGGGTGGCGAGCATGTGGCCGATCTCCGACCAGGCGCGCCTGGTGAAGGGCGCCTCGATCACGCGCCGCAGTGGCGACGCCGCGGACTCGGTCATGCTGTGATTGTCGTACGTGATGACGGTGCTGTGACCGCCTCTTGACCTGGTTTGTGCGTTCATGCCTCGATGCTGCGGCCGGGGCATCCGCCGGGTCGATCGTGGCAGCCGAGGCCCTGCGGTACGGCTAGCACGACCTCTAGTTCAACGGAATGACGATTTCATGAAATGTCCGGAATTTCGAGGCGCGGTTTTTGCGCCCGAAATTCCGGACGGGCAATGCCGGGACTAGTGCCACTTGAACCGCCAGGCGGCGAAGCCGCAGCCCGCGGCGGTCCAGGCGAGCAGGACGAGCAGGTCCGTCAGCGGTGCGTGAGCGACCGGGGTGTACGACTGCTGGAGGATCTGCGCGAGGGCGCGCACCGGGAACACGCCCACGGCCGCGGACAGCCAGTGCGGGACGGGGAACGTCGGGTCGAAGATGCCGGACATGATCGCCAGCGGGAGGTAGCTGGCGTTGGCGATCGGCGCGGCGGATTCGGCGCTGCCGGCGACCGCGCTCAGGGCCAGGCCCAGGGCGCCGAAGCAGAGGACGCCGAGCGCCAGGCCGCCGGCCAGTTCCGGCAGGCCGCCGGCGCGCGGGACCGCGTGGAACGCGAACGCGCCGATGGCCATGATGGACGCGGTGATCGCCAGGGTGGTGGCGGCGGTGCTGCCGAGCACGCCGGATAGGTAGGCGCCGGCGGGCAGCGGGGTGGTCCTGATCCGCTTCAGCACGCCGTCGTGGCGGAGCGTGGCGAGCTTCGCGCCGAGGTTGACGTAGGCGGCGACGATGACGCCGAACGCGATGATCGAAGGGACGAAGATCATCTGGCCCGCGACGCGCGTGCCAGGCAGGTCCCCGGTCGCGGTCGTCGAGCCGATGAGCAGCAGCAGGGCGATCGGCAGGGCGAAGGTGAACAGCGCGTACTCGGCGCTGCGCCAGAACGAGCGCTGTTCGAGCAACGCCTGGCGGAAGGCCAGGCTGACGGTCCGGCTCAGTTGAGTCCTCCGGTAACGAGATGAAGATAAGCGTCCTCGAGCGTGGGGGTTTCCACGGACAGGTCGTCGAGGTCGCCGAGGTTGTTCGCGGCGGCCCAGCCGAGGAGCTCGCGCAGGGCGGTCGCGGAGTTCTCCGTCTGGCAGACCGCGACCTCGCCGCTGACCACCACGCCGAGACAGGAGGGCGGCGCGACCGAGCCATCACGCACCCGTTCGGGAGCCGCGAATTTGATCTTGGTCTTTACCCCGGCCTGGCGGGCGACGTGCCGCACGCTGCCGGCGACCTGGATGCGGCCGCCTTGCAGGATCGCGACCCGGTCGGCGAGGCGCTCCGCCTCGTCGAGGTAGTGCGTGGTCAGCAAGATCGTCTTGCCGAGCGCGCGGAGGTTCTCGATCGCCGCCCAGCAGCGGCGGCGGGACTCCGGGTCGAAGCCGGTCGTCGGCTCGTCGAGGAAGATCAGGTCCGGGTCGCCCGCGAGGGCGAGCGCTAGGTCGAGGCGGCGCCGCTGGCCGCCGGAAAGGCGCCTGACCTGCACATTCCTGTCTTCGGTCAGCTCGACCACGCTAAGCAGGTCCGCTAGGGCGCGCGGCTTCCGGTAGTACGCGCGCCAGCTGTCGATGAGCTCCGCCACCCGGGCCTGGCGGGGGAAGCCGCATTCCTGCAAGACGATGCCGATCCGCTCGCGGAGCCTGACCGGCTGTGCCTGCGGGTCCATGCCGAGGACGGTGACCGTGCCGCCGGTGCGCTGCCTGAAGCCCTCGAGGATCTCGACCGTGGTGGTCTTGCCCGCGCCGTTCGGGCCGAGGAGGCAGAAGACCTCACCGGACTTGACCTCGAAGTCGACGCCCTTGAGCACGTGACGCTCCGCATAGCTCATCGTGAGGGCGCCGACCTCGATCGCGGTACTCATGCTTGCTCCCCCGTATCGATGTCCTGGTTCAGGTACTGCGCCGGCACCAGGGCGTGCAGCATGGCGTCGACCACGGTCTCCTGCGCCACGTCGGCGGGGATCGCCGCGCCGTAGGGGTCGGAGTGGCGGTGCCGGGCGAACCAGGTGAGCGTCTCTAGTACCAGCCGCGCGGTCGCCGCCGTGTCCGGCGTCCGGCGCAGCGTGCCGGCCTTGGCGCGGGTGTCGAGGTACCTGGTGAGCGCGTCGAGGACGGGGCGGCGAAGGCCGGTGTTGAGCAGGTCGGCGAGTTCCGGCAGCTCACGGGCGGAGCGCTCGATCATGTCGGCGGCGTGGGCGGTCTGCTCCTCGAGGGCGAACAGTTCGCGCACGATCAGCTGGAGCTCGGCCGCCGGGTCGTCCGTGTCCTCTTCGTCGAGCGCGAGCGCGAGCGCGCCGAACGGGACCTCCGCGGCGACGAAGTCGCGGGCCTGGCCGATCATTTCCGCCAGCGAGGGGACGGTCAGCGGGAACCGGTCCTGCTGGCCCGGCGGCGGCTCAAGCAGCAGCGCGTGCCTGATCGCGAGCACGAACAGGCCTTCCTTGCCGTCGACGTACCGGTAGAGCGCGGCCTCGGAAAGCCCCGCCTCCCGGGCGACGTCGCTCATGCGCGCCGAGCGGTAGCCGTCACGGGCGAACACCCGCACGGCGGCGGCGATCACCTCGGGAAACCGCTCGTGGGCGCTGCGTTTAGCTGACATTGGGCTTACCTGACACGCACGTCAGTGTATAGGGGTCAGTGAGTCGTTCACTCACAAATGTCTGGAAGGTCACGTGTTAAGAAGTCGCATGTGAGTGGTGAATAATGATCTCCGTGTCGCTGATCGGGTCGCTTGCGGGCATCGTGGGCACGGAGCACGTCCTGACCGGGGACGCGGCGGCCGGGTACGCCGTCGACTGGACGGGGCGCTTCCGCGGGCACGCGGCCGCGGTCGTCCGTCCGCGCGACACGGCCGAGGTCGCGGCGGCGCTCGCCCTGTGCCGCGACGCCGGGACGCCCGTCGTGCCCCAAGGCGGCAACACCGGCCTGGTCGGCGGCGGGGTGCCGCTGCACGGCGAGGTGGTGCTCAGCCTCGCCCGGCTCGGCGACCTTGAGCTGGTTGACCGGGATGCGTCGCAGGTCACGGCCGGCGCGGGGGTCACGCTGCAGCGGGTCGCGGACGCCGCGCCCGAGCTGGACCTCGGGATCCAGATCGCCAGCAGGGAAAGCGCGACCGTCGGCGGCGCGGTGGCGACGAACGCGGGCGGGGTGCGGGTGCTGCGCTACGGCCCGATGCGCGCGCAGCTGCGCGGCATCGAGGCCGTCCTGTCCGACGGGACGGTCGTCTCGCACCTGGCCGGGCTCACCAAGGACAACACCGGCTACGACTATCCCTCGCTGCTGGCCGGCTCGGAGGGCACCCTCGCCGTGATCACCAGGGCGCGGCTGCGTCTTGTCCCCCGCGCGAGCGACGCCGTGACCGCGGTCATCGGCATCGGCGGGCTCGCCGAACTGCACGCGCTCGCGCGGCGGGCGGTCGCGGAGGTGCCCGGGCTGATGTCCGCCGAGTTCTTCACGCAGGCCGGGCTGGACGTGCTCGTCGCGTGCGCCGGCCTGGTACCGCCGCTGCCTTCGGCGTCCCCGGCGTACCTGCTGCTCGACGCGGCGGGTCCCGGTGCGCTCGACGACCTGGCGGCGCTGATCGGTGAGCGGCCGGCCGCCGTGGGCGAGTCGGGCGCGGACCGGCGGCGGCTGTGGTACTACCGCGAGCGCCATCCCGAGGCCGCCGGGTTCCTCGGCGTGCCGATCAAGCTCGACGTCTCGGTGCCCGCCGCGCACTGGGTGCGGCTCGCGTCCGAGGTGGCCGGCGTGGTCGGGGCGGCGGATCCCGGGGCGCGGGTGATCACGTTCGGGCACGTGGCGGACGGGAACGTGCACGTGAACATCGTGCCCGCCGCCGCGGCCGACGGGCGGCACGAGGATGCGGTATTCTCCTTCGTCGCCTCGCTCGGCGGGTCGATTTCCGCCGAGCACGGCATCGGGGCGCTGAAGGCACCGTGGCTGCACCTGGCGCGCAGTTCGGCGGAGCGGTCGCTTTTCGCGCGGATCCGCGGCGCGCTCGACCCGTCGGGGACGCTTAATCCGTGGGTGCTGCCGCGGTTATTCGTCGCCTCTGGAAGGCGTGATCGGGCGGTTGGCGAGCGGACCTGGGGGCAGCCTTTATACGGGTTTGCGCGCGACGGCGCCGTAGAAGTTGATCTCAGAGGGCACCGGCCTGGGACCGGGGATGTCGCGCCGCCATTCGGATACCATGACCGCTCCCGGATCGAGCATCTTGAGCCCGGTGAAGAAATCCTCGAACTCGTCGAAGGTGACGGCCCGGACCGGGATCCCGACATCGTCGCCGACCTTCATCGCCTTCGTGACGCGCTCCGGGGCATGGTCCGTGGTCAGGTGCGTGAGCACGACGTAACTGCCTGGCGCCAGCGCGTCGATCAAGGTCCGGACGACCTGGTGCGGCTTGGCGGAGGCGGGGATGAAGTGCAGCACGGCAAGCATCAGCAACCCCACGGGCCTGCTGAAATCCAGCCCGCCGCTCGTCCCGGCCTCGGCCAGGATACGCTCCGGGTCGTTCAGGTCGGCAAGGATGCAAACACCTCGCCCGCCTAGCAGTGCGCGAGCATGGGTGACCACCATGGGGTCGTTGTCGACATACGCGACGCGCGACTCGGGCGCGATGGCCTGAGCGATCTCATGGGTGGCCCCCGCGCTCGGCAAGCCGGGACCGATATCAAGGAATTGCCTGATGCCAGCCTCGACGGTCAGGTAGGTGACCGCGCGGCGGAGGAAATACCGGCTCTCGCGCGCAGAGGTCCGCCAGTCCGGATTCACGCGCAGCCGCTTCTCGGCCGCTTCCCGGTCGGCGGCAAAATGATCTTTGCCGCCGAGTACGTAATTCTGCATCCGCGCCGAGTGGGCGACGCTAACGTCAAAACCGACCAGCGGTGCGTCATCCTCTTGCGGCATCAACGAACTCCTCCGGTGCTCGGGCCATAGCCTAGCGGCGCCGGCGTGTCGACTCATGCTGAAGGTGATAGCCGTCCCTGGGCCGGGGGTAGGTTTCTTTAGCGGTTGCGCCAGCGCGGCGGGCGTTTTCCCGCGAATGCGGCGGGGCCTTCGATCATGTCCTAACCCGACGCAGGCCGTCGAAGACCACGGCGAGCAGCCGGGCGGCGAGTTCCTCGCCGCCGGCGCCCGGCGGCCTGTCGTTGATCGTGTGGAGCAGGCCCTTGAGCAGGGCCATCAGGTCCGGCGTGGTGATGTCGGCGCGTACCGCCCCGGCCTGCTGCGCGCGGCGCAGCAGCACGTCGAGCGCCGCGGCCAGCTCGCCCTGGAGCGCCCCGGGGATGGCGATGGCGTCGGGCAGGTCGCGCTTCGCCGCCACCTCCTGCCGGAACCGGCCGAGGAAGCCGAAGAACGCCTGCCCGGGATCTGGGTCGTCGGCGACGTCGCGCGCGGCGGCGATGAGGTCGCGGAGCCTGGCGGTCACCACCGCCTCGAACAGCTCTTCCTTCGAGGGAAAGTGACGGTAGACCGTGCCGGGGCCGACCCCGGCCATGGCGGCGATCTCGTCGAGGGGCACGCCGTAGCCCGACTTGGCGAACGCGTCCTGAGCCGCGCGCAGGACCTTGTCCCGGTTGCGTTGCGCGTCGGCGCGCAGCGGCCGGTCAGCCATGGTAGCTAACCGGGGCGCTGGTTCCGTATAGTACAAGCGGAGTCATCGTTCCGATTATAAGGAGTCCGCCATGCCACTGACGCCACGCGAGGTCGCGGAGCAGGTCCGCAAGATGGTCGCGGGGGAAGGCGTCGTATTCGCCGACCTCTTCGCCGCCGACGGGGTGCTCACCTATCCGTTCGCCATGCCCGGGCAGCCGGAGGAACTGCGGGGGCGCGACGCGATCCGCGCCTACTTCGACGGGCACGGCCGGTCGCGCGAGCTGTTCACCATGGACGCCGTCGACGCCGAGACCTGGCAGACCGACGACCCCGAGGTGGTCGTCACCCAGATCACGCACCACGGCACGTCAAACGTCACCGGCGCCGCGTACCGGCTGACCGCGCTCGGCGTCATCCGGGTACGCGACGGCATGATCGTCCGGTACGAGGACTACATGGACCCCATCGCGCTGGCCAGGCTTCTGGGTCGCTCCGGCGACCTCGCCGCGGCCCTCGCCACGGCCTGAGCTCCGTCTTCTCAAGGTCGGCTTGACATGCAGCCGTTTAGCTGCCTATCGTAAAGGCAGCTAAACGGCTGCATTTTGATGGCAACGGAACGAGCTTCGCGATGGATGAGGTGTTCAGGGCGCTGGCCGACCCCAGTCGGCGGCGGCTGCTCGACAGCCTGAACGAGCGGTCCGGGCAGACGCTGCGCGAGCTGTGTGCCGGGCTCGACATGGCCAGGCAGTCGGTGAGCAAGCACCTGGCGGTCCTCGAAGAGGCGAACCTCGTCACCACCGTGCGGCGCGGACGGGAAAAGCTGCATTACCTCAACGCCGAGCCGATCAACGCCATCGCCGACCGGTGGATCAGCCGGTACGACCAGCCCAGGGTCCGCGCGCTCGCGGACCTCAAGAAAGCCCTGGAGGGAACCCCGATGGACAAGCCGAGCGTCGTGTACGCGACCTACATCAGCACCACTCCCGAGCGGCTCTGGCAGGCGCTGACCGAGCCCGCCTTCACCAAGCGCTACTGGGAGACGAGCTTCGACACCGACTGGGCTCCCGGTTCGACGATGACCTGGGACAACCACGGCGTGCTCATCAGCGACCCGGAGCAGGTGGTGGTCGAGTCCGACCCCTACCGCCGCCTCTCCTACACCTGGCACAGCGTTACGCCCGAACTGGCCACGCGGTTCGGCTGGGACGACGACATGCTGGCGAAGCTGGCGAGCGAGCCGCGCTCGACGGTGACCTTCGAGATCGAACCCGCCGGGAAAGGCGTGGTCAAGCTGACCGTCGTGCATGACGGCTTCGCGCCCGGCAGCACCGTGGCGGAGATGGTCCGCGGCGGCTGGCCCGCCGTTATCGCCAGCCTGAAGACCCTCCTGGAAACCGGCGACCCGCTGCCCGCCTAGGGGAACCGCGCGGGCGAGCGGGTCACGGCCATTGTTGCCAGCGGCCGCGCCCTGGCCTGACAGGGCCGCGCTCTGGCCTGACGGGCATAGCCGCCGCGCCCTGGATGTTCTGGCCGCTGACGGGTCGTGAGCTACGGTTGGCGAGCGACGGTTAAGCGGGCGACGCTTGGCGAAGGAGCGGCGGAAATGGCGCAGGACACTCACCGGCAGGTGAGCATCGAGCGGGACGCGGCGGGCAAGTACACGGTGACCAACGAGCGCGGTGGGACCATCACGGTCGGCTCCGGTAGCGACGGTGAGTTCACGCCCGTCGAACTGCTGCTCACGGCCATCGGGGCGTGCACGGCGGTCGACGTGGACGTGCTGACCTCCAGGCGAGCGGAGCCGGCCGCGTTCACCGTCGAGGTCGGCGCCGAGAAGATCCGCGACGCCCTCGGCAGCCGCCTGACGGACATCGCGGTCACCTTCCACGTGGCGTTCCCGGAAGGCGAGGGCGGCGACGCGGCGCGCGAACTGCTGCCCGGCGCCGTACGCCGCTCCCACGACTCCCTGTGCACGGTGAGCAAGACGGTGGAACTCGGCACGCCGGTCAAGAGCGAGATCGCCTGAGCCTAGGCGGCGGGCCAACACTGGGGCGCGGCGTGCCCTTGGCGCTGCCGCGGCGGCAGCCTGCGGGCGGTTAGGCGGTGTAGCGCACTGGTTCTTGGGTGTAGGTGCGGCCGGTGGGGCTGGTCCATACGTGCCAGCCGGGTTTGGGCTGGGTGACGGTCCCGCCCTTTGACTGTTTGACCTGGTAGCAGCGTCGCCAGCAGGCCCCGTGATCTTCCCGGAGGGCTCCAGCGTCCCAGTGCACTCAAACGGTGGCCTGCCATGTGCCCATTAGGTGCACTCGCGGTCGCGGACCTGGACCAGGCGGCGCAGCCGGCGCTGGGCCGGTAGCCGGCGACCTCGTTGGCGTAGTCGCAGCTATGGGTGGGCACGGCGTTGAACCGGACGGTGAGGTCTCGGCCGCCGGGCAGAGTCAGTCTCCACGTATCTGTTGTTCGCGGGGTAAGGTGCCAGCCGCCGGGCGGTGCCCCGGAGCGCGGCGGGGTGAGCCTTTCCGTCCCGGCGAGCATGGGGCTCGCCCGCCGGCCGGCTGGCGGGCGGATTGCGGGTCATCCGGGTGGCGGCCCCGCGGCGTCGTCCCGGTCACGGTGCTTTACGGCGCTTTGTCCCGTACCCCGGTCGGCTGTTTTCTTCATTGCGGGTCATCCGGGGCTGATATCGCCAATTTTGACCCGCGATCACCTCTGGGCGGTGCAGATGATGATACTTTGTTCTATTTTGTACAGCCGGAATGCGCGCTGTTCCTGCCTTTTCCCTCGGTTGACCCGCGATCACGCTGGCGGGCCGGCGTGACCGCGGGACGGAAAGGGCACGGCGGCGGGCGGCGCCTGCCCGCCCTGCGGCCTGGCTGCCGCGGGTGGGCCAGCTGCCCTCGCCGTTATCATCACGAGCCCTTCCTCATCGGGGATGGTCGCGTTCGCGGGAGAATCTGATGTTCCTGGCCAGCGCGCTGCATGGTGGGTATTTTCTTGGTCAGATGCGAGACAGAGC
>Ga0102924_1000553_pt1 | contig 46355 bp, 31 predicted proteins | sample PaiPotPPM11metaG_FD_80116 | JGI IMG/M metagenome (GOLD analysis project Ga0102924, IMG submission 80116) | Iron sulfur acid spring bacterial and archeal communities from Banff, Canada, to study Microbial Dark Matter (Phase II) - Paint Pots PPM... ... | reverse complement strand
CTTGGGTCTTTTAATGAGGCAAAATGATTTCCAAGGTCCAATACGTTCTGCTGTTCCATCTGATCTCCATACCGTTTTGGACCCTATTTTACCACTTCCCTTATTTAGATGCGATTGCCCTGCCCCCAAAGGGGGCACGGCGGTAAATCGCGCCGTGTGCCCTTTGGGTATGTCACCTTTAGGTGATCGCCATCGATAGGGGCCCAATTCACCGTGCACCCTTTGGGTGTTGCGCCCGCTGTTCCCCAAGGAGAAAGGGATGTCTGATCAAGAACAGATTGCTGCTATCATCCTGGCAGCTGGCACTTCCCGCCGGATGAGATCCTCACACAAGCTCTTGCTCCCATTGAATAACCGTCCCATCCTTGAACATGTGCTTATCGCCGCGTTAGCGTCGCAAGCTGATCCAATAGTGCTTGTGCTCGGGTATCAAGCTGATCTGATACGTACAGTTTTGGAGGGATATCGCAGTGTCCCTGCTATTACCTGGGTAGAAAACTCCCATTATCTGCAGGGGATGTCAAGCTCGATTCATGTTGGGATACAGACATTACTCAACATGAAAAAAAATCCTCAATGTGATGGTGCTATGATCTTGCTTGGAGATCAACCATTGATCTCATTTGAAGTGATGAATCGTTTGATCGAGGTGAGGCAGCAATCTCATCAACCTATTGTTGTTCCTTTTTATGCAGGGAAACGCGGCAATCCCGTTCTGTTTGAAAAAAGCATATTTCCAGAACTATTGGCAATTACAGGCGACGAAGGTGGAAGAAGTGTCATTCAACGGCATCTTCACGATGTCGCTATGGTCGAGATGGAATATCCAGGTATACATATGGATATAGATACATGGGAGGATTACGAGCGATATCGTCAATGTGGAGAAGCCATCTCTGAGCAAGCTGAACAGTCTGAGTGTGATCGGCGTGCAGACACCGCTCGATCATCATCTCCTCCAGGTCGCGGGAGCTGAGGGCATACCGCGAGGAGGAGTGCACACACAAGAGAAGGAATATATCGTCGTGAGGTGTCGAAAGAATAGCGATCATTCCACAAAGTTATTTACAAAAATTGCTGACTATGGTAAAATTCCCAAGAACTAAGGATTTGCAGAGGATCGATCGGATAGTTGGCAGGGAAAAAAGTAGCGGAAAATATTATGAGAGTAACTTGAGTACATTTTCACTCTAACGGTATATCAGGAGAGAAGAAGGGATTCTCACCGATGCCTGTACAGCTTGAAATCATCAAACAAATACCAGAAAGCACTTCTCATCCAACGCCATTGCTCTTTATCCACGGTGCATGGCATGGTGCATGGTGTTGGGATGAGCATTTCCTATCCTATTTTGCCAAGCATGGCTATCGTTCATATGCCGTTAGTCTACGCGGACATGGAGCAAGCGATGGACGCCAACACCTTGCAGGAACACGTTTCAGAGATTACATGGAGGATGTAGAACAGGTTATTAACCAACTTGAGACTTTGCCAATAGTAATAGGGCACTCCATGGGAGGCTTCATCGTTCAAAAACTGATGAAAACCCATAAACTACCAGCCGTTATTCTTCTTGCCCCATCACCACGAATTGGAATAATCGTTACAGTGCTGAGCCTCTTACGACGACAGCCGCTAGCATTCCTCAAAGGGACTTTTCTATTTGCGTTACATCCTTTGCTTGGGCTCCCGCCACTCATACCTAATGCTTGTTTCTCACTAAGTCTTCCCGCACCGCAGCGGCAAAAATATACTGCACTTCTCCAACCTGAGTCCTTTCTAGCTATCCTAGACACATTCGTGTTTGATCTATCCAAACCTAGAGACACTGATATACCAATGCTTGTTTTAGGTAGTTCTTTAGATATCTTTGTTCCTCCCCAAACGGTTAAAACCACAGCTAGACTATACAAAGCTCAGAATGAAATCCTCGAAAATGTCTCACATGATATGATGCTAGATGCAGCTTGGCAGGATGTAGCCGAAAAGATTGTTACATGGCTGAAGCAACTAGGCATCTAAAAATTATTCTATACGTTAGTATCCAGCGAATAATGCACATAATAACAAATAGGGCTTGATTTGAAAGGCAGTAAAATGATGGAGAAGATATGTGACCTCCACATTCGGGATGCACGTGAGAGCGATCGCGACGCGATCCGAGAGGTTACTCTGGCAGCCTACGAGGAGTACGCGGCTGTGGTTCCCACACCACTCTGGATAGAGTATCGACAGCACCTGCTGGCAACAATCGATGAGGAGGGACCAATTGAGCGCATCGTAGCCGAGAGAAATGGGACCATGGTCGGTAATGTCTTGTTGTATCCGCCTACAGCCAATGCCTATGCGGGGCTCTCTACGAGCATCGGTTGGCCAGAAGTGCGCCTACTAGCTGTTGTACCAACGGCACGCAGACAAGGTGTGGGAACCGCGCTTATGGACGAATGCGAACAGCATGCACTCCGCATGGGGGCAACAGTCCTTGGGCTGCATACAATGGATATGATGCAGGCCGCAATTCGCATGTATGAGCGTATGGGCTTTGTGCATACCCCTGAACGCGACTTCAGCCCTGTGGAAGGCGTGCTCGTTAAGGGCTATTGCCGCCGCATCGACCAGGCCACATGAGAAAGGGAGTGTCTGTGATGAATACATCGACGCTCGTAGAGAAGCAGCTTCTGGCCACCAAATTCTTTGTACCCGTTGCACCACGTTCGCTGATCTCACGTCCTCGATTAGCTGCCTTGCTTCAGGAGAGCCTGACATATCCCCTCACTCTCGTTTCTGCTCCCGCAGGCTTCGGTAAGACTACCTTACTTTCTACCTGGGGACAATCGCTGCCAGCAAGTTATCCTCTGGTAGCCTGGGTATCCCTCGACGAGGAGGATAATGAACCGCGGATGTTCTGGACTTCTGTTCTGGCGGCATTGAACCAGCATCAACCGGAACCCTTTACTCCACTATTGAAATACTTGCAATCGTCGCAAGCTCCACCCTTCAACTACGTTCTGATGGTGCTCATCAATCTGCTGATAGAGAAAACACAGCGCTTTCTGCTGATCCTAGACGACTATCATCTGATCACCGAGCAGCAGGTGCATACCACCTTCTCGTATCTGGTCGAGCATCTTCCTCCTCAATTGCGTGTCATCTTGGCAACACGTACAGATCCCCCTTTGCCACTCTCGCAGCTACGAGCAAGCCGACGGATGCTGGAACTGCGCACCAACCAACTACGCTGTACGACGGAAGAGACCAGAGCTTTCTTTCATCAGTTGATAGATATTCAGTTGCCTGATGAGGCGGTTCAAGAAGTAACAGCTCGCACTGAGGGCTGGCTGGTGGGTTTGCAATTGCTTGGTCTTTCCTTGCCAGACGGAGCTGATCCACGCACTTTGCTAGAGCAAGTGAGTGGGGATCAGCGCTACATCCTGGACTACTTGACCCAAGAGGTCCTTCGACAGCAGCCACCGGAGGTGCAAACCTTTCTCCTCTCCACGTCTATCCTCGAACAGCTCAGTGCATCGCTTTGCGATGCCATCATGCAGCAAGGCAACAGCCAGCAGATGCTCCAACGGCTCGAGCAAGCCAATTTATTTGTGGCATCCCTGGATAGCAAGCGTCAGTGGTATCGGTATCATGCGCTTTTTGCCGAGGCTTTGCGCTACCGGCTGGAGCATACCCAGGCTGATATGGTGTCCACTTTGTATCATCGTGCCAGCTGCTGGTATGCTCAGCATGACCGGACTACCCAGGCTATCCTGTATGCCTTCCGTGCCCATCAGTGGCAGTGGGCTGCTGATCTGATTGAGCGTCACCCGCTCTTGTCACTTACCTGGGGAGCAAGTAAACATGAGCTGGTCACCTTCCGAGAGTGGCTTAAGCAGTTGCCAGAAGAGGTTGTGAACTCTCGGCCCCGCCTCTGTCTTGCGTGTACCCAGATCTTGTGGGCAGTTACCCCATACCCCAGGCTCCAAGCTTGGCTCGACGCAGCCGAAGCCACGTTGACGGCTTCGCACGCCAAGCATTCGTCTGCACATACCTCACATCCAATCCTCACTCCACAAGAGCTGCAGAACCAGGAGGACCTGCTCGGAGAGGTAATTGCCTCTCGTGCCTTCCTGCAAAGCTTTCAGGGGGATGGACAAACCGCGCTCGCACTCTGCCAGCAGGCTCTGTCCCTGCTCTCAGCAGACAACTTCATGATCCGTGCACTCGTCGGCACTGCCCAACTCATTGCCTTCTATTCCTCTTCTACCAACGATGCCGTGGCTGCTATCGAAAGTGGGCTACAAGCAGTCTCGCTTGCCCAGACTGTAGGGCTAAACGCTCTGGCTATGGGTATCATAGGTGTAACTGCTCTCCGCATGATAGGAGCTGGACAATTTCACAAGATACAACAACTATCCAAACAAGCAAAACAACTGGGAACGCAGCCAACAGGAGTAGTATTGCCAGAGGTGGGCTGGTCTGCTGTCTTTGAAGCAGAGATCTTGCGCGAGCACAATGAGCTCGATGCCGGGCTCCCTCTGGCTAGAGAGGCTATCTCGCTCTGTGCACAGACTCAATCGGGTGTATCGCTCACCTATCTTCTCTGTGGGTACGGGGTGTTGCTGCGTATCTTTCTGTCACGTGGAGAGTTAGACGCAGCACGCACTGCCCTCCAGCAGTTTGAAGCTATCGGCACGAGCCTGAACCAGCATGTCTATATCCATATGTGTTCCTTCCTGACCACGGTTGATCAGGTCAGGCTCTGGTTGGCCTGCGGAGAGATGGAGCGTGCCATCCGCTGGATCGAGCAGTTGGATATAAGAGGACGACATAGTAATCCATTTGTACACGAACGGGAAGAGGTGGCCCGCATGCGTATTCTCTTAGCCAATGACCAGCCAGATCTCGTCCTCAAACGACTGGAATGCGTGCTACAGAGAGCAACAACAGGCCAGCGCTGGAGTCACGTTATTGAGATACGGCTCTTGCAAGCCTTGGCTCACCAGATGTGTCAACAAGAGAGACAGGCTCTCGACGTCCTCGCAGAGGCGGTTCGTCTGGCCGAGCCGGAGGGCTACATTCGCAGCTTTGTGGACGAAGGAGCCCTAATGGCTGCTCTGCTCAACAGGTTGCAAGAAGAGCAATGTAAAGATGGACCCACTCCCTATCTTGATAAGGTGCTTGCAGCCTTTCCGCAGCAAAGCGAGGAACATCAACACCAGCTGAAGCGAGAGACACAGCACTCCACAGCCCAACTACTACTGGATCCACTGAGTGAGCGAGAACTAGAGGTCCTGCAGTTAGTGGCACGTGGCGCATCCAATCAAGAGATTGCTCAAGAACTAGTCATTGCTGTTGATACCGTTAAGCGTCATATAAGTCACATCTTCTCCAAATTGGATGCAAGAAATCGAGTACAAGCGGTAAGACAGGCAAGAGCACTCGATCTGCTTAGCGAGGAGCACTGAGCTCTTGAGTCTCTGCCTACCCAGGCAGTTGCCATTCTTTACCCATCGCTTGGAGAACCTGAGTAGTTACCTAAATACTCAATGGTTTCATAGAGCAACTGTGGCAGTGTACCAAATGAGTAGGACATGGCAACACATTCGTCACGCTGGTGCGCCCCCCGCCCATGTACACCAAAGTTAGCAACAGGAATGTTAAGCTGTTGAATAGCTTCGAGCGGAAGATAATAGCTACCGGGGCGTACAGGCGCTCCCGGCATACTATCTTGCCAAACTGGCATATTCGCTTTGAGCGCTGTTGAGTCGATACCCACATCAAGCCGTAGATAGCTCAAATCGGAGAGGTAAGGGAAGTATTCATGCTGCACTAGCCTTGTTTCAGGGTGTGCCTGGACAACTGCGGCAATAGCATCTTGCAAGACACAGGGAGTAGCCGCTACATGTGGATAGTACGGCGGCGCATAATACAGGATCACAGCCGGGCCTTGTCTGCCACTAATTGTCCAAAGTTTGTGTACAAGATGCAGACTACGTTCGCGCTTATCCAATTCCGCAGGCCAGCGTTCCCATTCAGCGTTCAGTTCCGCTTCAACCTGTGCATGACTAAGGTGCTGCACGGTGTTTTGATACAGTTCGGCATAGGTCAGCACCACTCCTGTGCGAGATTGTATATGTTCCTGTTTACTGCCCTGGCTGGCGAACCGCCAGCGGCGCTCGGTCTCGTCAATGGTTGCCAATAGACGCTTCAGTACCTGTTCCGCACGATCTTGCAGGCGCGTCAGCAGTTGCCTGGGATCGGTATGAAAGGTGAGTACATTTAAAGAAAAATAGGCGGCAAACGGAAGCTGTACATCGTAGCGTGCCTTGAGGTCTGTCGCGTGCAGTGTCACGGGAGGTGCTGTAATCTGACCACGCACTCTGTCGCATAACTCATCATTCATGCTCAGGTCGCGAATGAGTTCTGCTGCGAGCAGGTTGGCATCAATCCCGTTAAACGGCATGCCGACATGAGACTCGCGTCCAATGCACAGGAAACCGGGCAATAGCTTGCCGACTGTACCCGTGTAGACATAATGATGTGGATCACCAGGATACAATTCTGTGCTATAGTCGGTATTGATGACACCGAGGTAGTCCAGCTGATATTGTGCTTGTAAGCGCTGTAAAAAGTGTACAGCTTGCAACACGCCTGCCGACTCGTTCTCCTCATCAGGTGTAGCCAGTAAGAGTATTGAAAGCGGCAATTGTTCTACCTGTGCTCTTTGTGCAAGGCGGCGCAGCAGTGCAATATTGATTGCAACACCACTTTTCATGTCCGCCACGCCGCGTCCAAACAGCCAATCATCTCCATTACCTGACTCGGTTCCTTGTCTCCACAGCAAGTGTTGCTGCGTGGTCAGTTGCTCAGGATCCAGTGCTAATGGCTCCAATGAGCCATAGTCCTTTGTGTCAACGGTATCAATATGTCCTAGTAAAATCAATGTTGCGGGACTACTACCACGTAGGAATCCATAGGCATTATGGCGCTTGTACGGGTCCTCTGCAAGGGGGTCCAGACCGTAGGTAGTATAGATGGTATCTAAACCACCTTCGCACAACAGGTTTAACACCTCGTACGCAACTCGATTCTCGCCATCGCCTGGACTCACGCTGCGTACTTTAGCCAGCCGCACGGTATAATCTCTAACTGCCTCGTACCAATCACTGTGAATGTTGTTGTCTTGTCTGCTTGCCATAGATCAAGCCCTCCTTTATCAGCCTTTTCTTTGCTATATATTATCTTATACTAACCTGTAGATAACTTGTAGCTCCTCAGAGCAAGCCTAACCTCCTCCTTTGAGCTTGTCTTAACTCGAGGTTTCACGATTCCAGTGACCCAGATATTACTCTCCCTGGGATGCTCCCTTGCTTCCGCATCAGGTCATCGAGAGGAAAAGGAGCATTCTGAGACACATCACTGTTTTCTCTAGTTTGCCGCCACCAGGCAAGAGAAAAGGGAACCGCAATCAGCAGGCAAAAGAGCGCAGGAAGTAGCATTCCCCAACTGGCTCCGAAGTGAGCAATGATGATGCCCATCAGAGTAGGACACAAGAAAGCCGCCGTTTCTCCACCAAAGGACATCGCGCTTGAGATGAAGCCGAGCCTCTTGACAAAATACCGTGAGGTTATTGCCATAATGGTTGGAAAAATGGGACCAAGGAAGAGCCCCATTAGCAGACTTGCGGCAAAACTCGTCCAGATGTTTCCAGGAAAGATGACTACCAGGAGTCCACTCAGGCATCCACCGAAAAAGCAACAGTACAGCAGAAAGCGTTCATCAACCGCATCTCGCTGCAATAATTGAGCAGAAAGGATGCTTCCTGACGTCAAGCCAAGCCAGAACAGAGTAGCAGCTGGAGCAGCAATAGCGAGGATGACTCCTGTTTCCTTGCTTACCACTGTCACAATCCAATTTGCAAAACCAACTTCTGCTCCTAAGAAGAAAAAAATTTGTAATATTGAGAGCCAGAATACTACCTGTTTGAATATGTGCGTTGAAGGTACTGTAGACTTTTGCAGTGTCTTGCTCTGTGCTGCAGCTACAGGAACATGTATCGGTATGAGGCAACCAATTGTCACCCATGCGAGGATGGTAACCACACAAAAAGCCCATATCGGCTCATGCAGAGTTTGCAGAGCGAAGGAAAGGAACAATGGTGCAAGCAGTGCTCCAATGCCAGCAGCACTCTGCAACTTATTGAGTACTTCACTTAACGTTTCTAGAAAGAAAAGGGCTGTAAGCATGTTCAAGCTTACATAGATGAATCCAAAAGCGATACCAGCGAAGAATTGTGCAATAAGTAATACACTAAATATGTGTGTCCAGGTCACAATTAAGCCTGTTATACTAAAAATTCCCATACCGCTTAATAGCAGGTATTTTGGATTAATACGATTGCTGAATGTCCCTAGAGTAATAGCGTTGAGCAAAGTGCCTGTAGAGAAGGAGGCGAAGATCCATCCGGCGAGATCAAGCGATATGTGGGTATGTTCTATGAGCAGAGGCAGCGTTGCAGTTGGCAAGATCATAGCAATACCTGTAACACCATTAGCGAGGCAGAGTGTGTAGAAAAGCAAGCGGTGATTAATCTGTTGTCCATTATATTGGTCGATGGTTCTATTCACAGAAGTATCCTTTCTACTAATATTAAATGTGATTCATGATAATAGTTCTAAATTTAGAATATTTTGGTCAATAAGAATATTTCTACAAGGTACTTTTGAGCAGGAAGTCCTCAACCTCATGGTCTTAAGTATAGCCAAGAAAAAGACTTTTGAGAAGGCTAAGAAGAAGACATCTAAATGACAGGAAAGAGACAACTTGGGAAGAAGGTGTGCAACTTGCTCACGATAGCATAATATCAAATGTATCCTGAACAGCCTGCTGGTTTGGGCGTTGAATCTCGACTCTGATGTTCCACGAACCGCCCATACTAAATGCCTGATGTTGGTCAAAAGTTGTGGCGTAGACAGGATTGCCGCCTGTGATGAGCGCGTGACCTGTTCCCATATCCATGATCTGCATGTTTGCAGTGAGCTGTACCTGGGCATCGGTAACGGGTTTCCCATTTCTATCGTTAATGAGCAGGATCAGTGTATTGGACTGACCGATATGTCCTGGCAACAGGTCCAATGTAACGGAGAATGGGCCGATTTGTTTAGTCTGTGTGTTAACGGTGTTGGTTGGTGACACTGGCTGATTTGTATAGGTCACATCAGGAAAAACGATGGGGGGGGCAAAGAAGGACATCAATGCGGAACACAACAAGACACCTATTCCTAGCGCAGAAAGTATGTCCGTTGTAGTCTTTAAACGGCGCCCCATCATTCTCAATGCAGACTGGCGTGCATGCCGATCTGATACTTCGCCTTCCACAGCTGACAAGAGTTGTGCCTGACGCATTATCCTGGGACGTAATACAAACAGTATATACGTGCTTAGGAGAACGATAATTGCTGTGATAATTAATTGCACTGCTAGCGTACTTCCATAGGGATCAGTGTGCAGTTGTTGCAGATCGTGAATACTTGTATTACTCAGGAAAATGAAGCTAAGAAGCTGAATACTGATGCTTGCCAGCAAAACTGGTGTCAGCCTCTGCTGCAACGTGACCAGCATCTCTGCGTCATAGTCTCTGTTTTTGGTCCTCAAGAGTGGTAAGAGGGCATAGCTCAAGTAGGCAAAGCTACCAAACCAGATGCCCTGAGCAACATTTTTAAGCCAGTCAAAGAGGATTGCGCTAAAATGTGGCTGGAGTACCTGCGCGGCGGGGCCAGTGAGTACGAACAGCAGGGTAAGTAGACCAGCCAGCAGGAGCCATGCTACTCTATGGCTAGAGATTGCTAGAGACGACATTGCTTCAGCAGGTTCTTTCAATTTTCCGGTATCACCTGTCTGATGTGTGTCAGCCGTCTGAGCTTCTTGTGTTGGCTGGAAACTCTGTGGATCGGAATGAGCGGGAAATTGGGCTGACTCTGATGGAAGTCTATTCTTTCTGGATTGATGTGTCCAATTCAGCAAGCCCATTGTCAGTGCAACCAAGACTATGCGCAGCAGCCAGATGTGACCATAGTTTGTTTCAGTGATCATACTTAATGACAATGCCAGGGGAAGATCATCAATCTGCTGTACCTGTTCCAGATGTATTACGCGTAAGAAGAGTGTGACACATTCTCCAAAGAGCATGGTTGCTAGGCAGAGCCGTTGTAGCGAGTAAGTGTGCTTTCTTAGCTGAGCAAGTAATGCTATGCCACGTCCGCCATCCCTCAGGACAAACTGCTCCATTACCACAATGCCAATCCAGGCAGTGAGGGCGATAAAGACAAGCCATTCCCACAGAATTGCTAACAACGCTATCAAATCGAGGGTGTGTATTTCCTCTAGTTTGTTGCTGGTGCTCGGGCCTAATATTGGAGTTCCTGTGAAGGAGAAGTCAGAGGAAACAACGTTGAAGCCAATAATACCCTCGGTAGTATGGCCATCGTCGTTAGCCACGGCGGTCCAGATAACCTCATAGTTTCCTCTTGGCTGAGTATTGGGAGTCTTTACTGGTATGACGAGTTCTTGCGCGTTCAATAGCGCAACATAGCTGGGAGTTGCTCCCACGTCAGTGTAGTTCCCCCCCCGAGTAAAATAAACGTGTGCGCTACTGAGGGGGCTGACGGCAGCATTAAAGTAGATATGAACTTCCTTGGGTGTCTTGGCAACTGTTGAACCATCCACCGGATCAGAGCCGATAACATAGGCGTGTGCAGATGCCACTGACGGTTGGATCAGTGCCATTGTACAGATATATGCCAGGATGCTTAAGAGCAACGCAGCTCCTGTTGTAAGCAATTGTCGTCGTGGCATAGGCTCTCTTTCGAATGTGAAATGCTAGTTGGCAATAGTTCGAGCATTTCTATATGTCTATTTGGTTGGGCAAGACCACTGATTGTAACTGATTGTAACACTAGTGGGTTAGGCTGGCAACCTTCGCGCCTTGACTGATCGACCTGAATAATGTCTATAAAGTAGTGTCACCTATTATTTTGATTTAGCTTTATATCTTGTATAAAGACTTGTAATTAGGTAAACTATTCAGTATAATGTAAACAGAGGTTTATCAATAACTTAGAGTCGGTTTTAGCCTCAGTCTATTTTTGCATATGCGGATATATTGTTAATCTGCGCAGGTACTGGTGGTGACTTCGGCTCATTGATTGATAAATCAATGGGCTATTTATTTGCTTCATTGATTCAGAGAGAAGCAGTATAGCTCAATATTAAATAGTGTTAGATCGGGGAAAGGGATTGTTATGTTGTCTGATGATGTAGGGAGTCCCGTGACTATGTCGATAGCGGAGACGGGTCGCAAGGGAGATAGTACAGGTTACAGCAAGTATGGTCCAGATCATTATCGTGACATTGGTAAAAAAGGGGGTATGATCCTTAAAGAAAAGCGTGGTGTTGAGTATTACCGCATGATTGCCCAGAAGGGTGGGCGTGCCAATGTCACCAAATATGGTTTGGATCACTTCTCAGCAATGGGCAAAAAAGGTGGGAATGCGACAAAAGCACGCCAGGACCCAGATTTTTACAGTCGCATTGGCAAGTTGGGAGGTGCAGCCAAGCGTCAGAAGAAAACCTCCTGAGATCTCCCCAGTCTAAGTCCCAAGAAAGGTAGGCCAGCCGTGCTCCCTTTGGGGGTTCCTTCCCTGCTTAAAGGACGGAAGCTTTCCTGGCCGAGTGCTGTAAATGGTCTATGTGGGATTGAAGGTAGTACCTTGCTGACTTTCTAATTTGCTCAATCCCTCTGCAATTCTGCTTGCTATACCAGTCTCGGCTGTTTGGCGAGCGACACGTAGGGCATTCTTGATTGCTTTGGCGTTGGAGCGACCGTGTGAGACAATTGCAGAGCCGTTGATACCTAGCAGAGGAACGCCGCCGTATTCGGCATAGTCCAGGCGCTTGAAAGCTTTGCTTAGACTGGGTTTGAGTACGGCTGCGGCCAGCTTGTTAAGTAGGGTACTGGTCATCTGGGTACGTAACAGTTTGATTAAAGACTCTGCCAATCCTTCACTGAGCTTAAGAACGACATTACCAACAAACCCATCACATACCACAATATCTGCTCCACCGACGGGAATATCACGTCCTTCGATATTGCCAATGAAATTGATGCCGAGGGTAGCAGCATTAGCTCTTAGTAATTGGTGTGCTTCGATTACCTGCTGGTTACCCTTTGTTTCTTCTTCCCCATTGGCCAACAGTCCAACACGCGGGGAGGTAATGTTAAAAATACGCTCCATGTAGATAGAGCCCATAAGAGCGAACTGTTGCAGATATTCTGGCTTGCAGTCCGTGTTAGCTCCCATGTCAATGACTAAGCACACCCCAGCACCAGCGAGGGTAGGAAAGATACCACCAAGAGCGGGACGATCTACACCTGGAAGGCGTTTCAGTGTGAAGAGTGAGGCAGCCAGCATTGCGCCGCTGTTACCAGCAGAAACTGCTCCCAGGGCATGACCATCGCGTACGAGTTGTAAAGCGAGGATCATCGATGCATTTTTCTTTCGTCGCACAGCGGTAGCAGGATGATCATCCATGATGATTTCTTCATCGGTATGAATGATGGGCAAATCCAAGCCACTGATATCGTGTTTAGCCAGTTCGGCACCAATGAGATTTTCTCGTCCAACCAGGTAAACACCAACACCATATTCACGAGCTGCCTGTACGGCACCCAATACTGTTTCAGCAGGAGCCTTATCACCTCCCATAGCGTCGAGAGCAACGCGCACGGGAGAATTTATGGAGGCACTCATGCGTCTCTTTCTCCAGGTTCCCCGATGGTCTTTTTAACTAGTTCGACAAGCTTGTCGAGGTCAAAGGGCTTGTAGACAATGTGCACGACACCTGCCTCACGAAACTCTTTCTCTTCGTTCGCAGCACCTAGGTAGGCAGTGACAACAATAACCGGGATCTGGTGGTCAACTCCCATCGCCATCAGTTTGAGTTCGTCTCGACCATCCAGATAAGGCATCATCAGATCGAGCATGACGAGGTCCGGCTGGTACTCGCGGACTGCATCATAGAAACGCAAACTTTGTGTCGTCATACGTGTTTCATACCCTTCATCCGCCAGGGCTTCAGTCAACAGATCGGCAATCGTTGGATCATCATCCATTATCAATATCTTTTTGGCCATGGAAGCATTATCTCCTTATCTCAAAATGAACAACAAGCTAACGGAGTATCCTTTATTGTATTCCTTTGCTAGTGCAAGTAGCAGCCTATTTCCTGCAAACACAGATGTATTATAGCACTCCCTGATAGAGTGTGTACGCTAGAAAGGGCCAATTGGTAGATTGTGTAGGACTTCTGCTATCTTAAAAAAAGAGATGTGTTGGCCTGCTATGAGCCGTTTCTTCCTCGCATAGCTCTGCAGGAGAAGGATCTTCGCGAAAAAGAGTTCACATCTCCTTACTTAACAAGCCAAGTTCTTGTGCTTGTATTGCCGCTTGCATCCGGTTATGGACACCCAACTTGGCAAAAATGTGTTTGGTATGACGTTTGACGGTATCGAGGGCAATAACGAGTTCTTGGGCAATGTCCTGGTTGGATGCCCCACTCACCAACAGCTGCAGGACCTCTCGTTCTCGCTGACTCAATGGCTCCGGTAACTGATAGGCCTGAGCTGGTTCTTCTGTCTGTGCATGGGTCTTGGTCTCCTGCTGAAAGGCAGCCAGCAGGGTGTCCAGATAAGGAGTGGGTCCGTGCTTGCGGTTGCGCCTTCGCAGTCGATAGAGCAGAGATTCCATCGGAGCCCCCTCCTCCACAAAACTGCGGATGTAGCCCTCCGGCTCGGCCAGACGAACTGCCTCCGAAAGAGCTTGAAGTGCCTGCCCCTCTTCCTGAAGCATCTGATGGGCCAGAGCTTGCAAGAGGCGAATCTCAATGACATGCCCCCAGCGCTGGCCCGTGGTTGCTCTCTGGAGCACGGGCTCTAGCCGCTCAAGAGCCAAATCTGGCTGCTGTTTGGCTAAGAGAACACGAGCACATGCCACCTCTTCTCGTTCATGTGCAAACAAAGTACCCTGCCGCTGTCCTATCTCTAACTCCTTAGCCCAGCGCGTTGCGCAGTCTATTTCCCCAGAAGCCAACCAGAGCCGAACTTGGTCAATCACTACATGGTAGGAGCGAGCGTGGACATAGGAGGGTCCGTTCATGCCCATGCCTATCTGCTCAGTTTGTTGGAGAGCAGAGCGTGCCATATCCAACTCTCCACGCGACAGGAAGATCCGCAGCAACAGCGCATACCCAGCGTGTAAAACCGCAGGCGATATAGGTGCCTTGACCTGTTTGCATAGCTCGATAGTCTCCTCTACTAGGGCCAATGCTGTGTCTAACTGGTTCCATTCGTGCAGAATCTCCGCTTGCGAGATCCTGGACCAGCCAACCTGAAGCAGTGCACGTTCTCCTAATTGTTCTCCCTGTAGTACCACTCGCTGAGCTAACTGGTATGCTTCGCGCAATCGTCCTACCTCTCTCATATGGCGGATAGTTGCACTCATAATAAAGATATTATAAACGGGGTGCCCCGCTGACTGAGCAAGAGAAGCAGCTTGCAACCCACTTTCGATAGCGGCAACCGCATTATTGGCAGAAGAAGTAAAATAGGCCCAGAGCTGGGCATAAAGAGCAAATATACGAGCCATGGAATAACCCTCTGGAAGTAAGGAGAGAACCTTCTGGCTGAGCGAGAGTGCTAATTGTCCATCCCCCTGAAAGCTCAGCAGAAGGGCACGATAGGCAATCACTTCCCCGAGCAGAAGAAGCTGCTCGTGCGGTGTTTGCGGAGGGAAGATTGAATGTGAAGTATCCTGGTGTATTATAGCGGTCAGCCTTGCTTCAGCCGCATCGAACCAAGCGTCAAGCATGGTTTGTGGGGCAACTCCCCACAGTATCTGAGTACAGATAAGACAGAGGCGAGGCCGGGAAGCTATCACATCTTTAGGAAGCTGCTCCAGCCATTGCCAAAGCATGGCTAGTTCGTGCGCACTTGCTCTCCAACCAAGTGAGGCTGCTGAGAAACGCTCAATCTGATCAGCAACCCACTCCCACTCTTTGGCGCGTAGGGCATGTAAAATAGCTTGAGTGGTCTGGCCATATTCAGCATACCAACGGCTGGCACGATGGTGCAAGTTGGGCACCAGATCAGCCTGTCTCTGTTGCAACAGGGAATACAACGCTTCAGTAAAAAGGGCATGATAGCGATACCACTGCCGTTTGCTATCGAGAGACACGACAAAGAGATTGGTCTGCTCAAGTCGTTGGAGCATCTGCTGGCTGCCATGCTGCTCCATGATCGCGTCACAGAGGGAGGCATTGAGCCGCTCGAGGATGCTGGTGCAGAGCAAGAAGGCCTGGATCTCCTGAGGCTGTCGCTCAAGGACCTCCTGGGTCAAAAAGTCCAGGATATAGCGCTGATCCCCACTGACCTGCTGCAAGAAGGTGAGCGAATCGGTGCGCTCTGGTAAGGAAAGCCCCAATAATTGCAGGCCAACGAGCCACCCTTCAGTGCGACTTCTGACCTGCTGGATGGTCTCATCGGGCAACTGCATGCCCATCACATCATGCAAGAAGGCTCCAGTCTCCTCGAGCGTACAGCGTAACTGGTCTGTGCGCACTTCCAAGGCCAGCCCACGTGCCAGTAACTGCGGAAGGGGCAGAGGAGGATCAGCCCGGGTGGCCACAATGATGCGCAATTGAGCCGGAAGATGCTTGATCAGATAGGCCAGGGTGGTGTGGACCTGTGGCTCAGTAATCACCTGGTAGTCGTCCAGGATCAAGAGGAAGTGATCTGTTTGCTCTACTAGCAAGTTGATGAGCTCTGCTAGGAGGGTGACCAGAGGGGAAGATTGTGGGGATTGGACCTGCATCAAGAGGGAAGTGAAACAATCGGGGAGTTGCTTATTGAGGGCAGTGAGAATATAGGTCCAGAAGAGCCGAGGTTCGTTATCCTCCTCGTCCAGAGAGACCCAGGCGATGCGAGGGGTGTTTGCAGGCAACGATTGGCTCCACATAGAGAGCAGCGTGGTTTTGCCGAAGCCAGCAGCGGCCGAGACCAGCGTCAGGGGATACTCCAGGCTTTTGTTGAGCAAGCTCGTCAGGCGAGGACGAGCAATCAGTCTCCCTGGTGCCGTGGGCACATAGAATTTGGTAACTAGAAGCTGGCTCTCTAAGGGCGTCGATGAATGCATGATCGTCTATCCTTTCTGCAAGAGTTTCTTTTTGTCTCTATCGAGGTAACCTATTCATTTCCCGTGAATACACTCTTTATTGGATATTCTACCATAGCAAGCAATCCTGAGAAAGAAAGACTCGAGGTTTACACTGAGGGTTGAATGCGCTATACTAGCTCCGAAATGAACGCGTTTTGGTCATATCTGGAGGAAATTGTCTGTGAGAATTACATGTAAGCAGCAAGATTTGAGCCGGGGACTCTCCATTGTGGGGCATGCAGTCTCTAGTCGTAGTACATTGCCCATTCTTGCTAACATTTTAGTAGCAACCGATCAGGGCCGCTTAAAACTGTCTGCAACCAATCTGGAAATTGGTATTAATTGCTGGGTCGATGCCGATATTCATCAAGAGGGATCAACGACAGTTCCGGCCAAGACTTTCAGCGAACTTGTCGGCAGCTTGGTACAGGGCCAGGTAGATCTCATTGTCTCTGAGGATTCGCACTCTGTCAATGTGAAGACTGCGAAAAATAATGCCAATGTGAAGGGGATGGACCCGTCGGAATTCCCACTGATCCCGAGTGCAGAGGGTGGGGAAGCACCAATTATTCTGGATGCAAGTCTCCTCAAAGAAATGATCTCTCAGGTTGCATTCGCAGCTGCCGATGATGACTCCCGTCCGGTCCTTACTGGTGTACTGGTCGAAGTCAGTAATGAGACGGTATCATTTGCTGCTGCCGATTCATTCCGTCTGGCGATGCGCGTAGCTCCGCTCCCTGGTCACACCGAGCCGCATGGCAACATTTTAATTCCAGCGCGTACCCTGGCTGAGCTAGCCCGTATCTTGCCCTCAGAAGGTTCTGTTCAGATGGTTGTCACACCTAATCGCAGTCAGGTACTTTTCCATACCGAACATGTCGATCTGGTTTCACGTTTGATCGAGGGAACTTTCCCGAACATCCGTGCAGCCATTCCTAAGCAACATAGCATGCGTGCAGTAGTCGAGACCAAAGAATTCGCGGCTGCGGTCAAGATGGTCACTCCCTTTGCACGCGACAGCTCAAATATCACTCGTGTCAAGGTCAATGGTGGAAGTGGCGAAGGAGTTCAGGCTGGTGCTGGCACATTGACGTTAGAGTCTAATGCCGAGGATGTTGGTGACAATATTGCCACTATCAATGCTGCTGTCGATGGTCCTGATGTACAAATCATCTTCAATGTGAAGTACCTTACTGAGGTGCTTGCGATTATGGATACGCCCGAAGTGAGTCTTGAGCTGAACTCGTCGGCCAGTCCAGGTGTACTCAGACCTGTGGGTTCCGCTGATTATACCTATGTCATTATGCCAATGAGTACCAATCGCTAACTCATGTATCTTACCCGCCTCTCCTTGAATGAGTTTCGCAACTATAAGGAACTGGCTTTAGCTCTGGAGCCAGGACTTTTCGTCTTCCATGGTGATAATGCCCAGGGAAAGACAAATCTACTTGAGGCTGTGAGCATGCTTGCTATGGCCAGTTCTTTTCATGCCAGCAATGATCGCGAGGTTGTCAACTGGTTTGCCCAGGAACATGTTGCGCACGTCGATGGCACCGTCAAGCGTCGTGAGGATGACGTACGGATAGAGATTATTATTTTCGATCCCACACCTCCCACCTTCGAAGCGAATGAACAGGCGATCCGTCAGACACTCCCGGTTGAGTTGCCTGCCAATGTTCCCCGCAAGCGCTACAAGATCAATGGCGCACCCAAGAAGACTATGGATGCGATCGGGCAATTGCGTGTTGTTCTCTTCGCCCCCACCGATCTGCACCTTGTCGATGGTACTCCTGATGAGCGTAGGCGTTTCCTTGACCGGACACTCTGCCAGATTCAGCCGCACTACTGTCAGGCATTGATGAAGTATCGCAAGATCGTGGCACAGCGTGCTGCCCTGCTCAAGCGTATCCGCGACCAGCAGGAAGATCCACAGATGCTAAACTATCTAGATGAGCAGCTCACCCAGCTAGCAAATCACGTTATTCATGAACGCCAGCGCATGATTACAACCCTCAATCAGCATGCCAATAGTATTCAGCAGGCTATCAGCGGAGGTCGGGAACAGCTCCAGATCGTCTATCGCCCATCATTTAAGGTCGATGCAGCCTGGAGTGCTGCCGAGGCTCCCCAGCAGTATCTTGCACAATTACGCGAGGTCCGCAAAAAGGAAATTTTGCAAGGTAGCTGTTTGCGTGGACCCCACCGTGACGATCTGGAATTCGTAGTAAACGGCGTGAATATGCTTACCTATGGCTCACGTGGTCAGCAGCGTACAGCTGCCCTGGCGACCAAACTCGCCGAACTAGCTTTTATGCGTATTAGCACCGGTGATGAACCCATTCTGCTGCTCGATGATGTGTTTAGTGAACTTGACCACTTGCGCCGTGATTACCTGCTATCTCAAATTATGCATCATGATCAAGTATTGCTTACCTCGACCGATCTGGCAGGCTTCCCTGCGGAGATTATCAAACAGGCTCATGTCTATCACGTTGCTGATGGCGTAGTAACGCTGCAAGACGAGATTTCTGCGTAAGCTACTTCGCTGCCGCGACACTTCTTCTGGTGGGGATGATAGGGTCTCATAAGTACCCTATAGCTTTGACAGTGCTCCCATCCTAGCCTGGAGACGTGGTGATCCTGATACCGCCTCCGTCATTGTTGGCCTGGCTGCTCAGCAAGCGGGCCGCCCTGATCTCATCCGTTCTCCTAAACGCATCTTAGCTCATCTCTGGAGGGAGGAATCCGAGTTATGGAACGCCCTCATAATATGAAAAAACCATATCCGCCAACCAGTAACAGTTCAGTCTTTTGCCTGTACTGGTTCCTGGATATTCCCTATAGTTCTAACATTCGCTGCTAACGCTTGTAAAATTCTGTCTTTCTGGTGATCGGATGCAGCGTCGTAGCAAGCCATAAGAGCTAGATGCTGCATAACTGCGTGCCGTATCTTGTCATCTGGACTCGATTGCTCTTCTAGAGATGTCCAAAGTAGAGCTTGTGTTGAAGATTTGGGATTTAAAGCAGGTCTCATGGGATGTTCTGAACTGGAAGGTAAAGGTGTGTCAACATGTGTTGGAGATTTGGGTTCTAAAACAGTTCTAACTACTCTTGACCATTCTTCGAGAAGATGCTTATTTATCGCCGAATTTACTAGGTCTGGTGAGCCTATCTCTTCTCGCAAAGTAGTAGCATTCTCTTGTAGCGCTCTTAGATGTGTGGATCGGCTTTCCTGAAGTTTATGAATCTCTTCCGATCCTTCGACTGTATTATCAATTTCTGCTTGGTATTTCTCTTTTATCGATCCAAATCTCTTTTCAAGAGATTCTAACCTACTTTCAGCAAAATATATATCTATGCCCAATTTTTCATAAGTATCTTGACTTACTAAACTCGCCTTTTTTTTCTTTAAACGATCTAATTCCCCCTTTAAATCATAAAAATCATTTATGGTGTTTTTGTCATTTTCTTCTAGAACATTTTCTTTTGGATCTTTTCTTGCCATTTGAAGCCATGCATTATCCTTTGCTTCTCCCACCTCTTTATCTAGCTTTAAACACGCTTCTGTGAAATTTGTAACAAGTCTAGCAATTTCTAGAGGTTGTCCTCTATACCACTCTGGTTCATCATGATCTGTAAATTTTGCTCTTTCATAATCTCTCCATATCCTTTGAATGCTTCCTGTTATCTCACGCCCTGATCTGTGTGAAGACACTGAAATTCTGGACGACACAGAAGGGTTTCTACGTCGTGTAGTGTCGGAGAAGCCTCTCTGCCCTGGATGGGGCATCGTATCATCGGGCTCAAGAGAAAATCTTCTACGTTTTGGTGAATGTTGTGGTGAAGGAGGAGGGCTAAGGTGTGTAGCGTCGAAGGGGCCTCCCCGCCATGAACCAGCCCCCTCAGAAAAGGAGTCTCTCTGAACCCCCTCAGAAAAGGGGCCCCCCCACCCTGAACCAACCCCCTCAGAACTGGACCCATGAGAACTAGACCGTGGTCTTCTAACTTCTAGTGAAGTAAAATGCTCCTCATACCAATGAAGTTCGGTAGGATTTTCTTTTGCCTCAGAAGTTATTTCTTCTTCAAAAATTCTTCCTTCTTCAGAACTGGACTTAGGCCCTCCTGCCTCTGAAATTCTTATTTGTGGGAAGGTATTTGATGAAGCAACATTTTCAGGCACAGGATTGCTCGCCTCATTAGACCCTATTCTGGGTGATATCGTCGTGAGAGGAAAAGCAGCCGTCTGGGTATTGGGATCTAAGCTCTCTCCCTGCGAAACGGAATCGGGTCTATTTCCTTCTGATGATGATAAACAACCACGACAACAGGGAAAGGCTTTAAGAAAGCCTTGAGTAAGCCTGTCTGAGAAAGATGGTTGCCCTTCTCTGTTGTCTCCTTGTCCTTCGTTCGGCGGTTGGCCCATAGGTCCTTGCCGTGTCCCCTGTCCTATTTCTCGTCCTGTAGGAAACCCCATTTCGGTTAGGGGATAAGCTTCCGCTTGCGTGCCCTGTCTCTCCGAATCGGTGATCTTCGGGTGAAGCCACGACATTTCTGCTTGTCTAGTGTTTTGACGTCCTCTTGAAGCTTTACTAGTGTCTTGACGCCTTTGTGGAAGTTCAGTGGGAAATTCCATACAGTTATCTCCTTATTCAAGTATTAATAGCACTTATTCGATCATAGTAACAAACTTTTCCAACCTGTGAAATGGCTTTTCTCGGTGGCCGAGACCTGACGGATTATTATAAGCATAACCAAGCAGAGAAGCTCCGTCAATGCCAAGATGTAGACAACTTTGCGACATCTTCCTAAAAGTTGGTGGTCCAGGGGAAAGAGGGGCGAGCTGAGGAACTATGCCATATCAAGAAACGGACCGCATAGTTTTCAAATATGATACAATTTTAGGACAGTCATGTATCCTAAGAGTACTGACTATCTCGTAAAACAAAGGCGGCAAAAGTCTATGTCGATGAAGATACCAGAAACTGGAAAAGTTCCCTTGAAAGATACAGGTGCCATGAGTGCTGGAAAACCTAATCGGGGCGGTTTAGAAGGTGTAGTGGCCGCGACGACGGCAGTTAGTAAGGTAGATGGAGCAGCGGGACGTCTCATCTACCGGGGCTATGATATCCATGATCTGGCCCGCACCACCTCATATGAGGAAATTGTTTATCTGTTATGGTTTGGCCATCTGCCGAATCGGCGAGAACTTGATGATCTATCTGCGAAGTTGGTAGCAGAACGTAGCATACCAGACATAGTCATGCAGACATTGCGTGGCTTGCCAGCGAAGACTGATCCACTGGATGCCCTACGTACGGCTGTTTCTGATTGGGGCGCGCTCTCTATTTCAGGCTTGCCAACGATTGAGCAGTCTATAGCAATTACTGCGCGTTTTCCTCTCTTCCTCGCAGCTTTTAATCGTCTACGCCATGGACAGGAACCAGTTGAGTCAAAACCAGAATTGAGCCATGCTGCAAACTATTTGTATCTCCTGACAGGCAAGGAACCCAAAGAAGAGCACGTCAAGGCGTTGAATTCCTACATGGTATTGCTTGCTGATCACGGTATGAATGCCTCAACCTTTACTGCACGCATTGTGGCGAGTACCGAGTCAGATATCGTCTCGGCTCTGATTGCTGGAATCGGAGCCCTTAAAGGACCTTTGCACGGTGGTGCACCTTCTAAGGTGCAAGATATGCTGCGAGAGATTGGGACAGAAGAGAATGCTGAGCCCTGGTTGCGCAATGCCATCACGCATGGAGGCCGTGTAATGGGCTTTGGACATCGCGTCTACAAAACGACTGATCCGCGTGCTGAAGAACTGCGTGAAATGGCACAGGTAGCCGATCCTACAGGGTTTGTGTTTGCACGGCGCATTGAGGAACTGACATTGGCTCTACTGGCGGAGTTGAAGCCCGGGCGTCGCCTCTATACCAATGTTGAATACTACTCTGCTGCCCTGATGGCCTCAGTCGGCCTACCTGGTGATCTCTTTACGCCGACCTTTGCTGTTAGCCGCTGTGCCGGGTGGACCGCGCATGTGCTGGAGCAGCTGGATCACAATCGTTTGATCCGCCCTGAAGCCGATTATACTGGTCCGGTAGACTTGCTATTTGTACCATTGGCCTCACGCCGATAAGCCCCGCCCCTCCCAACGGACGCGATCACCTTTAGCTGATCGCGCCCGCCGCATCCCCTCCCGTTTTGTTAGTGCCCTTGTGTGGTCTTAGCGTGTTGCCACAGAGCCGTCCATTCCTCCAGGCTATATGAGCTAAGTTCGCGTCCCTGCTGATGAGCAGATTCTTCCATGGCCTGGAAACGACGGCGGAATTTGCGATTGGCGCGTCTGAGGGCTTCCTCCGCGTCTATCTTGAGCCATGTGGCCCAATGGGAGACTACGAACAGGACATCACCGATCTCTTCGCTCTGTTCCTCCAGAGTTGGAGCTTGGTGCACCTCCTCAAGTTCCTCTGCTAGCTTGGCATGTACGCCCTGGACGTCAGAGAACTCAAAGCCGATTTTTCTGACGCGTTTCTGATATTCCTGGCTGACAGTAAGTGCAGGCGACGCGAGGGGGACACGGTCCAGCACGCTTTCTTGTTCAATCGTATTTCCTGCTTTAGCACGTTCCTGCTTTTTGATGGCTTCCCAGTTCTGCACAACCTCTCCAACTCCACTGACCTTGGCATCGCCGAAGACATGGGGATGGCGGCGGATCAACTTGGTATTGATCTGCTCAAGTACATCACCGATGGAGAAAAAACCTTCCTGGCAGGCAATCTCGGCATGCAAGTAGATCTGAAGCAGCAGATCACCTAGCTCTTCGGCCAGTTTATCCATATCATTCTCTTCTAGAGCTTCCACGACCTCATAGGTCTCTTCAAGAAGGTAGCGTGTGAGACTCTGATGTGTCTGCTGGCGGTCCCACGGGCAACCATCGGGATGACGCCGCAGGCGCATGATGATATAGCGCAGTGTTTCAGGAAGCCTGTGTGCGCTCAACTCATCCACTGGAGGCACATACAGTGTGCTGAGATGATTGGCGAAGGTGTTGCGATCGAGTTCGTACAGCGGCATCTCAATGACCCGCTGATCTTTATCGATGCCAGCTGCACATATCAGCTTGACTGGCCATTCGTCGGGGTAGCATTCACCCAGAGCCAATTTGACCTGACTGGCAACCCGCTGGTTGTAGAGCTGAACCACGAGCAAGGGAACGGTAGGAATAATCTTACCACCCACTTCTTGCATTCCCAGCGCGGCAAGATTGGTCGCATCGATGATCTGCGTGCCAGACTCAAATGGATCGAGTTCCAACATGGTGCACACAGGCTCGATAAACGAGAGTCCTGCCACAATCGTTGTGCTAAGATTGCGTTCACGTGCCATACGCAGTACAAGCTGGACGGAAATTTCGCCAATCAGGGGATGGCCTGGAACAGCGTAGATTATTGGCTGACTAGCTGCCAGATTACAGACTTTTTCGGCAATTTGCTGGTACAGTGTACTCCAGTTCTGCGACTCATTATAGAGTCTATCAAACGATTCTATTTGTAAATGGGGAAGATCCTGTTTTAATGGCTCGACTGTAGGGTGAATAGCGGTTCGAAAATAGACAGTTTGTTGGTCGTGAGCAGCCTGGGCCAGCATTTCATGAGCTTGCAGAGTGAGGTCTTTGATGCTCCCAGGCCCGAGTCCAATAATGGTAATTGCAGCTTTTGTCATGGAAGTAATATAGCAGTTGAGGGTAGGTGTGTCAAATTTGAGAACGAAAGATTCCATCATTGTCGAATATCCTCTAACGTGCTATGCTATCTCCAACAAGAAAACTGCAAAGATTGCTCAGCAGAAGATGAGTAACATAAGGAGGTTTGTTCTCGATGGCATCCGCTGAAAATTCAATACCAACCTGTCCGGTTTGTCACCGGTCAGATCTAGTAAAGACAACGCAGGCAGCTTATACTTCTGGCGTGGTTCGCTGCGCTCCTCCCGATATGCCAACCCGAAATATTTCTATGCTACCTTATATTGGCGCGTGTGTGGTTTTTATCGGCATTCTAGTTTTCCTGATTATCGTGCTGGTCGCTAGCGGTGGCATGGATACGAGAATTATGCTCTTTTTCCTCGCCGCAGCTATCCTTTGTATCATTGCTGTACTTGCTATCTCCTTCTATGCCTTCCAGCGTGTAGTGCAAGGGGATGCGGAGGCGACCCTGTGTTTCCCTGCCTGGGATAGCGCGATGGCAACCTGGCGTAGCCTGTACTACTGCTCGCATGACGACGTAGTATTTGACTCTAAAGCCAACAAAGTTGTCACCAATGAGCAATTGGCAGTTCTGCGTGCCTCGGGTGAAAAGGCAGAGCGAACAATCCAGCAATCTGCACTGGCAAGCCATTGATCTCAAGTCATTAAGGCGCCCGCATAAATAGATCAGGGGACCACGATTGGTCCCCTGATCTGCTTATTTGTATTTCTTCAGTAGCGTTTTTCTATCAACACAAGTCTCTTGAAATCTTAGTCGAGAGTAATGACGACGACATTATATCAACATACTCATGGCATCAACACACCTTTAAGACATAGCTGTCCGCTAGATGACAGGTGTTTGTCTCTTGTATGGCAGGCGTTTATCTGTCATACTCATAGGCAGGAAGTGCTGTCTTACCTCCGAGATTGTAAGTTAAGAGTTCGTAATCTATAAACAAGAAAGCACTTGATGACTTGACCAGGCCGTTGCTAGCTAGCGAACCTGGTCTTTTCTTTTGCTCAGGCGTCGGAGAGCGGTATGGTACCGAGTTCTATTCCGCGATAGCTCCTAGTAATGCACGTGCGATTACAATACGCTGGATCTGGTTTGTACCCTCAAAGATCTGGGCGACCTTGACATCGCGCATGTAGCGCTCGATCGGGTAGTCACGTACATAGCCTGCGCCACCCAGGACCTGCAGTGCGTTGGTGGTAACCTCCATTGCCATGTCAGAGGCAAAGCATTTTGCCATCGATGCATACATTGCTACTTGCGTGACATTCTGTACGTCCTCTGTCTGGTCGAGTTTATCGGCAGCTTCGTAAACCAGCAGGCGTGCGGCCTCAATCTTCATCGCCATATCGGCCAGCATAAATTGGATGCCTTGAAAGGCTCCGATCGGTTTGCCAAACTGCTCGCGTTCCCTAGCGTAGGCGCATGCCGTTTCAAATGCAGCTTGTGCGACACCTACTGCTATAGCGCCAATATTAACACGCCCTCCGTTGAGTGCAGAGAGCGCAATTTTAAAGCCCCGTCCATCCTCACCGATGCGGTTAGTAACAGGAAGTTGGCAATCGGTAAAAATCAGTTCGCGGGTCGGCGATGAATGCAGGCCCATCTTCCGCTCAGTCTTACCAAATGAGAAGCCAGGTATGCCCTTTTCAGCTATAAAGCAGGAGATCCCGGCAGATCCTGTTCTACTGCTGCTGCGAACCATAAGCAGATAGAGGTCGGCTTCGCCGCCATTGGTAACCCACATCTTAGAGCCGTTGAGGATATAGCAATCGCCATAGCGCTTTGCCTGGCATTGCAGACTGGCAGCATCTGATCCGGACGAGGCTTCGCTCAGAGAGAATGCGCCAAGCACTTCACCAGTCGTTAGGTGTGGTACCCAGTGCTGACGCTGCTCCTGGCTGCCAAAGAGGACAAGTAAGCCAGTAACCATATTGTGAACGGAAAGGCCCACAGCGGTGGCCATATCGCCCTTCGCCAGCTCTTCATAGACCAGCACTCCGCTCAGGCGGGGAAGCATGCTGCCGCCGTAGTCCTCAGGAGTGGTCATGCCCAGCAGACCCAGTGCTGCCATTTTTGTGTAGACTTCACGAGGGAAGTAGTTCTGTTCATCCCACACTCCGGCGTGTGGTGTGATTTCCTGCTCGGTAAATTGACGCACCATAGCACGAATATCGGCTTGCTCTTCATTGAGATCAAAGTGCATAATATGCTCCTGTACCAGTGGATAGGGCGGTCACGAAGTACCGCTGTGCCCCATAAGCGTGAACTTAAGGGGGTGCAGGGATCTCCCTGCCGGGGTTTGGGGTGTCCCCAATGCTTCTGTTCTCACCTCTCGCCGCCTGCGGCGGCGAGAAAAAGAGGTTTTGCGGGGAGACCCCGCACCCCCCAAAGGGGCTGGCCGCCCCTTTGAACCCCGCTTTCGGCTCTTACGTTAACGCCTATGGGGCACAGTGATAAATCGCGTTGCAGGGGTAGGGTGGGCGCGATTTATCGTGTTATTTCGTATCCGATAACTGCACTATTTGCCATACCTGTAGCGTGCGATCCACACTTCCTGAGGCAAGACGTGAGCCGTCGGGCGACCAGGCTACTGTCATCACGTAGCCATTATGCCCATAGTAGACAAACTGTTTTTTTGCTGAGGTGTTCCATACATGTACGGCTTTGTCATTTCCACCAATCGCTACAATCTGCTTATTTGTCGGTGACCAGGCAATAGTGTTCTTCATTGTAGACCAGGACTCCCCTATCATAAATTCCCTATTGAGGTAGATATCCCGAACGCGTATATGGTGATCGCTACTGACAGTGGCAATACGTTTGCTATCTGGTGACCAGGACAGCGCATTGATTGGTCCGTTATAGCCACCGAAGGTCTTTTGTCCATGGCGGGGGAAGAGCAGTTTACTGAAGAACGAGCGCCCCTCGCGTACCTTATCCAGTTCTTTAATTCTGAGCTTGCAGTCCTTGCCTCCCGAAGCCAGATAATGGCCGTCAGGCGACCAGGCAATGCAGTGAACTTTATCACCATGGTCTTCGTACTTGACGATCAGTTCTTTTGTAGTAGCGTTCCATACCTGCACTGTTTTGTCTTCACCAGCCGAGGCAATTTGCTTGCCATCGGGAGACCAGGCAACAGTCAGCACTGGCCCACTATGCCCATGGTAGGAGCGAATCAGTTTCCCTGTGGCCGCTTCCCAGATGTGGGCGCTCTGGTCATCGCTAGCCGAGACCAGGTATTTGCTATCGGGAGACCAGGCAATAGTGTTAATCCGAGCATTATGTCCTAAATACGACAGAAGCTGCTTGCCGTTGGTAGCGTCCCAGACTAGGACCGTTTTGTCGTAGCTGGCTGAGGCAAGGTATTTACCGTCAGGCGACCAGGCAACCGCTGTAATACGACCGGTATGACCCTGGCACACATAGAGTGTATTGGTCTGGAGACGGACCTGGGGCTGACTCGTCTGCCTCTGAGATTTTTTATTGGATGTCTGTTGTGAGGCTGGCTGCAGGTATGTCTGGGACTGTTTCGTAGATATGGAAGATCCAGAGAGTGCAGGGAGCGTAACAGGCAATGTACCTGCCCATACATCCTGTAGAGACAGTGACCGTACGTATTGTGCCATAATACGCTGCAATTCCTGACGTACAATAGAGATACTTTCCGGTCGCTGATCAACCGTCACATTAACCATACTCATCACTAGTATATCCAGGCCAGCTAGCAATGGATCGGTAAAGTGGAGTGGCTCGAAGTGGAAGGGCCTGTCAGAGGGATCATTTCCGGTTAGCAACTGGTGCAAGGTTGCGCCCAGGCTATAGATGTCGGCGCGTGTCGTAGTTTGGGATTTGCCATATTGCTCTGGCGGCGCGTAGCCCGTGGAGCCGAGTGCCGTAGTATCTTTCTCCTGCCCCGGCTTAAAGTGACGGGCGATGCCGAAATCGATCAGGTAGACATGCCCATTAGGTGTCAGCATAACATTGCCTGGTTTGAGATCGCGGAAAACAATGGGGGGCTGACGTGTGTGCAAGTATTCAATGACTGAACAGAGCTGGAGTGTGATACCGAGAGTCTTCTCAACTGGCATTTTGCTATTGCCAAGCCTCTGCAGTTGATCCTCGAGTGTCTCACCATCGATAAAATCCATGACCAGATATGAGCGTCCGCTTTCGGTGAACTGCTCATAGATACGTGGCAGATTGGGATGGGTTAGATTGGCCAGCAGCATTGCTTCGCGGTTAAAGGATTCGGTGGCTAGTGCAAGGTCCTTTGAGTCAATGCTGCTCTGGCTCATTTCTTTGATGGCTACCAGCCGATTCCCGAATTGCATATCTTTGGCCTTATAGACTGCCCCGAAGCCGCCGCGACCAGCCTGGACAAGAATAACATAGCGCTGCTTCAACATCGCCATGGGGATTAAGCCCGTCAGCGTATTGCTGGTAGCTATATTTCCTGTGGTGTTAAACGAACTACCGCAAACCCGGCAAAAATGTGCCTGTAGCCGATTGGCTGCACCACAGGTATCACAAAAATTTGGTGACGAAAGCGCCATAAAATCCTTGACCAGACATTTGTCCTAGGTGATAATACTTAAGTACAGTAGTACAAACCCGGTCAGGTTGTCAAGAGGGCCCATTTGCTCATTTGCCCTGAGAGGTGTTTTCTGTTCGCTTGTACTTCTCTGTCTAGATATACGTAGCTAAGACGAGTAATTTTTGCACTGATTGGGAATATTTTGGGAGAGGAGTGGGCAAAAGTTACTTCTGGAGTCAATGGATAGTTTTGATATTGAGAACTATATTGAGGGAAAGTAGTAAAAGTGCAAAAACTGCTCAAATTTCCTATTTTGTATCCATTACTCATTATCGCAGCTGCTATTGTGCTTCGGGTAACGCTGAGCATCCAAGGTTGGACGTCGGCGAATAGTGATGAAAGCATGTGGAATCTCTTGACGTTGCATATTGCCTACCGTGGTGAGCATCCTACGTTTTTCTACGGACAACACTATCTGGGAACCTTTGAAGCATACGTTGGTGCTGTGCTCTTTCGTGTCTTTGAGCCTTCGGTATTACTGATGCGTCTAGAGATGATTGGCTTCTGTGCACTATTCCTGGTAGCCCTCTATGCTCTTACCAGCAGGCTTTATACTAGGCGCTTTGCTTTGCTTGTTCTGGTGCTATGTGCTTTGGGTGGCCCGAAAGTGCTGCAGCTGCAAACAGAGGCCGTTGGCTATCCCGAGCTGCCTCTGCTTGTCACTTTGCTCTTCCTGGTTGCATACAGTCTGGTTTGCAAGAGCGATGTCTGGTCATGGCGGAGACGAGCAGTGGTGTATGGCCTGTGGGGGGTCATTGCTGGCTTTGCTCTGTGGGAACATGTCCTCACGGCTCCCTATGTGCTTGCATCGGCCTCTTTGCTTATGCTGTGGCGATTCCGTGATATGCTGAGACTCGGGCTCTGGTGCGTGATCATTGGAGCCGTCATTGGAGGTTGGCCTTTGATCTGGTACAACCTGCATGCGCCACCTGGGCAAGACTCGCTCTCTGTTGCTCTGCACATGACCCAGCTCGGCCAGGATCCTCGCTATGGGATCATTGATCATATTGTAGGAACAGTCCTGGTGACGATCCCGTTTGCGACGGGATTCTGGTCACGCTGTCTATCCTTGCATATCTCTGACCACTTGCCTCTCTTCCCTACATCTCATCCTCATTGTATAGCAGAACAGGCTGGATGGGGTGGAGGTTATGTCGTACTACTGATTCTTGCCATGGCCATGGCATGTATGGCACTCTGGTATCTACGTCGTATCTCACAATGGACCATTGATGATCGCAGTGACGCAATACAACAAAGTGCTCGTCTCTTTCTCCTGATTGCTGCTGTCCTCACGCTTGTGTCCTACATACGCGGCGGGGCTCTAGTGCTTGATGCTATGAACGGATCTCGCTATCTTATATGTACATGGGTATCGCTACCAGCTATCATATGGCCCTTATGGGTTGGAGCTGACTTTGCAAAGAAGAGGTGGCTGGTCAGGGTTTTCCTGGTCCTAAGAGTCACTTCTGCTCTGCTTCTCGTAGCTCTCCTGACGTATGGAACATTTGGTGTGTTCAGTCAGATCCCACAGGCACAGGCCGAGAACTCGCGCATAGAGGAATTGACTACCTATCTCCAGAAGTCTGGAATCACCCGGTTTTATTCTGAGTATTGGACATGCAATAGGCTCATCTTTCTTTCACGGGAAAAGCTGATCTGTGGCAATACGTGGATTGCGGGTCACGAGGTCATCCATACTTCTGACCGTTATAAAGCATACCTGGCGATCGTCGAGGCTTCTAGCAATCCAGCATTCGTATACCCTGCGGGTGATGGTCGAGTTCAGGCGTTGGAGCAGAAACTAAGAATGGGGAAGATTTCCTATAGTCACAAGCAGATTGCTGGATATGTGGTGTGTAGGCCGTCGAGGTCCGTTACGGTGACGTGAGGGAAAAGGTCTCGCGATTTCAGGATGGAGAGCTTGACACGTCTCAAAATCGCTGCTATTATGCATCGGGCAAGCGCAATTTTGCTCTGCTCAAAAAGGCAGCTCATGCCCCCTCAAGAATCACAAGAGTATTTTTTGTGGGCTACTCCCCTACGCTTTGTGATAGAGTGAGTAGCTGCTCAGGTCGCCTCGGCACCCACGGTGCCTCGGCCTGCTTTGCGAACGGCCAGAGGCTGTGAGGATGCCATAGAAGAGAGCACCTGAGTAGTTACGAATATATTAAGGAACTGTGCTGATGGCCCTCCACCAATGCCATCCACGTATCCTCCCTCAGATGTGCGTGGGGACGAACTAAGGAGAGAATTTAAAGAACATGTTTGCAGTAATCAAAAGTGGTGGACGACAATTCAAAGTTTCCGTAGGCCAGAAACTTGAAGTAAACAGGCTTCCGGTCGAGGATGGCACACAGATTCGTTTTGATGAAGTGCTGCTCATCTCCGACGCCAATCGCTCATTCATCGGTGCACCTTTTGTGGACAATGCAGAAGTGCTGGCAACCGTTGAAAAGCAGGCGCGTGGCGAAAAATTGATCGTCTTCAAGTACAAGTCCAAAAAGCGTTATCGCCATCGTCGCGGTCATCGCCAGGAACTGACCGTGCTAACCATCGATGACATTGTTGCAGAGGGTAAGAGCCTGATAACTGGAGAGGCTCCTAAGGCCAAAGAGGTTCCTGCTGCACCTGTTATAGAAACGGAAGTAGTAGAAGAGGAACAGACTGAAAGCAGCACGGAGGAATAAATCATGGCACATAAAAAAGGTATGGGTAGCTCGCGTAACGGTCGCGATAGCCGCCCAAAGATGCTTGGTGTTAAGCGTTTCGATGGTCAGCTAGTGACAGCTGGTAGCATTATTGTACGCCAGCGCGGCACCAAGATTCATCCAGGTGCGCATGTTGGTGTAGGTCGTGATCATACGCTCTTCGCTCTGATCGATGGTTATGTCAAGTTTGGACATAGCTCACGCAAGCGCCGCTCGGTGAGCATTGTGACTGAGTTCCCCGATCGCCCCTCAATCATCGAGTTACTCGCTGCCCAGGAAGCCGCATTGGCTGAGGCATAAGCACGACCGTTTATAAGCTTTATTATACCCAAGCGAGCCACCAGAGGTGGCAAGGCGATCTGAATAGTTACAAATAAGCCAGCATGGCACTTACAAGAGTGCCACGCTGGCTTATTTGCTATGGGGTTGTGTTTAATAGTTTTGTTTCTTCCACGTCTGGCTCTTTCTATCACTCATTTTGAAAGAATGAAAAGTTTTAGTGGCACTTTCATTGGCTTTCTTTTGCATTTTTGCTATATTATCAAATAATATTGATATAAAGTGGGTTTTTATGATATAATCTTCAAAGCAGGAGACGCTGGACGAACTTGATATAGCTCTGTTACGGACTCTGCAATAGGATGGGCGGTTGAGCAATGCGGATCTAGCACGCACGATCAATCTCTCGTCCCTTGCTACCTATACCCGCTTGCGGAGACTGGAACAACAGGGGTATATCCGCCGGCCGAATCACACTGTATACCAAGCTTGATGTGGTCTTGCTAGTGTTGTATGCCCTCGTCGGTGATCTGCTAATGATGTTCTCTCTGATCAAGAAAGGAAATATGTTCTGGTGTGTATTGCAAACTTCAGGCAGCTCCCCAATGTCCCGACGTTGCGAGATATCGAGTATGCCAGTAACGTGATTCGCGATGCAATCCATGTGACGCCTATGCTACGTTCTCGAACCTTCAGTACAATGACAGGAGCGAACGTATATCTCAAGCCTGAGAATCTGCAGCGAGCAGGATCCTTCAAGGTACGCGGAGCCACCTATAAGATATCCCAGCTCAGCGAAGAGAAACGCAGGCATGGGATGATTGCGACGTCGATGGGCAATCATGCCCAGGCCGTCGCTATTGCTGCCCAATCGTTTGGCGTTCCTGCCACCATCGTGATGCCTGAGCTGGCTCCCCTGGTAAAAGTCATGGCAACACAAGGGTATGGGGCCAGGGTCGTTCTGCACGGTGCAACCTTTGATGACGCTTTTGCCCATGCACTTGAGCTGCAAGCGGTGACTGATGCCACTTTCGTACATGCTTTCGATGATCCTGATATCATTGCTGGTCAAGGTACCCTGGGTCTGGAGATCCTTTCACAGGTCCCTTCTGTCGATACTCTCATTGTCCCGATTGGTGGTGGAGGTCTCATCTCAGGCATTGCCATTGCAGCACGGGCTCTCAAACCTGACATTACCATTATTGGTGTCGAGGCGGAAGGTGCAGCTAGTTGCCGTGTCTCGCTTGACGCTGGAGAATTACGAACGCTTCCGCACATTTCAACGATTGCCGATGGGATTGCGCTGAAGCGTCCAGGTGAACTGACTTTCCCCATTATCCAGCAACTGGTCGATGAGGTTGTTACAGTGAAGGATGAAGAGACGATAAGGGCCATCTTCCTCTTGCAAGAGCGCTGTAAATTGCAGGTGGAGGGTGCAGGAGCAGTGAGCTTAGCGGCACTATTACATCCAGGGCTGCTGAATCTGACGGGCAAGGAGGTTGTAGTACTCCTCTCAGGTGGAAATATTGACATGGGCCTGCTCGGAGGCTTCATTGCGCAGGGACCACTGATACAGGGAAGTATTGCCTCCTGAGGATGTTGATTGCAAACCATTCAGACGAATTGAAGCATTTACTCGTATTTATTGTAGGATTCGGATCATCTCAATATTTTGGGGTAAATTTGCCGATGAGCTTTCGTCGTGGCGCTTCTGTCCTGAATTCTCCAATGGATGAGCCCCGGATTTTTGAGATGATCCTAGGATTCAATATTTAATCTGCAGAACATGATTTATCATTTGCAGAGGAGAAAGATCTATGACCGTCGATATCAGTGACATCGAGAATATTTTGGCACAAGCTGAGACATGGCGACAAACCCAAACAATCAACTTGATTGCCAGTGAGAACACTCCAAGCAGAGCCGTGCGGCAAGTGCAGAACTCGGACTTTATGGGACGCTATGCTGAAGGCCATCCCAATGAGGGTGAGAAAGTTAATCGATATTATCAGGGAACGCGCTATATCGATGAAATAGAGCGAAAGGCTCGTAAAGAGATTATTGAACTCTTTAATGCTAAGCAGGCAGATGTGCGTCCGATTAGTGGAAACGCTGCGAATACAGCCATTGCTATGGGTTATTTGCGTGGTGGCAGTACTGTGATTGCTCACTCAACCGATGCTGGTGGGCATATCAGTCATGGGCCAGTTGGCATCTTTGGCCGGCGCCTTCAGGCCCGTGGGCAATCGCTCAAACTAGGGGTAGCAAACTCGATCTATCTTCACTATCTGCCACGAACCGAGGACCATTACCATGTTGATGTCAATAAGACCCTCGAATTGATCGATCAGGTTTCACCACAACTCATCATTCTGGGTAAGAGCCTGTTTCTCTTTCCTGAGCCAGTGTCAGAGGTGGCTGCCTTCTGTAAAACGAGAGAGATCCCTATACTCTACGATGGTGCGCATGTGCTTGGACTCATTGCAGGTGGGCAATTTCAGTCGCCATTGCATGAAGGAGCAACCTGGATGACAGGCAGTACGCATAAGACGTTCCCCGGTCCTCAGCGTGGTATCATTTTGGGCAATATGGATGTGGAGGCCGAGAAAAAATACTGGCTTCCTGCAGATCGTGGTGTCTTCCCCGGTTCTTCGAGCAACCATCATTTGCACACGCTTCCGGCATTGCTCGTTGCGATTCGCGAGATGAAGCAGTATGGGCATGCGTATGCCGCTCAGGTTGTGCGCAATGCTCAGGCGCTCGGACAGAGTCTCGACGAATTGGGTGTCCGCGTCGAAGCGCGTGAGTTTGGGTACACTAAGAGTCATATGATAGCTGTAAATGTCGCTCAATGGGGAGGGGGTGTAGAAGTTGCTAGACGTTTAGAAGCGAATGATCTGATAGTGAACTACAACATGGTCCCTGGTGATACTGACCCACGCAACCCCTCTGGCTTGCGTATAGGAGTCTCGGAGATGACGCGCTTTGGCATGGATGAGCAAACAATAGGTGAACTAGCTCGGTTGATTCATGATGCGATTTGCGGGAAGAATGTAAAGCAGCAGGTGAATATGTTGCGTAGCCGATTTATAACAATGAAATATGTGTAAGAGTAAGTCTGGCTATATGATTCGAAAGGAGAGTTCAGTTATGGGCTATATACCTAGTACCCCAGAAGAACAGCAGGCGATGTGGGAATATCTAGGTCTTTCCAGCATGGAGGACCTGCTCGCTCCTATACCAGCCAATGTGCGCTTGCAGTGTCCGCTCAATCTTCCACCTGCCCTTGCCGAACCCGAACTCAAACGCTTGTTTGGTGGTATAGCGAGGAAGAATAAGGACTTGGATACGACCATTTCATTTCTGGGGGCAGGAACCTATGATCATGCCATTCCGAGTGTTGTTCCCCACTTACAACGCCGTTCGGAATTCGTCACCGCATATACTCCCTACCAGCCAGAAGTGAGTCAGGGCATGTTACAGGCAGTTTACGAGTTCCAGACGATGGTCTGCCAAGTGACGGGGTTAGATATTGCCAACGCCTCGCTCTACGATGGTGCAACGGCCCTGGTTGAAGCGGTCTTCCTGGCACTCGGTCCCGGGGGACATGGTGACGTTGTGATTTCGGCGGGTGTTGATCCGCAGTATCGCCGTGTTCTCCACACCCATGCGTCTGCGCGAGGCTTTACTGTCAAAGAGGTTCCTACCCGCAATGGTGTGACCTCTCTTGAAGAGTTGAATGAAGCTGTGGGGCCCAAGACAGCCGCCGTTGCTATTCAGCAACCCAACTTCTTCGGCTGTCTTGAGGATGTCCACGCTCTAGAGCCTATCATACACAGGAACAAGTCTCTCTTCATCGCCACTATCACCGAGCCTGCCTCACTGGGTATTCTCGCACCTCCGGCAGAATATGGGGCAGATATTGCCGTGGGTGAGATGATGAGTTTTGGCAACCCGATGAGTTATGGTGGCCCTGCCCTAGGCTTTATGGCAGCAAAGCAGAAATATATGCGTCTTCTGCCTGGGCGGCTCGTTGGGCAGACTGTTGAAGAGGGCACTAACCGGCAGACAGGCTATATCTTGACGCTGCAGACGCGTGAACAACATATCCGTCGTGAGCGGGCTACCTCCAATATTTGTACTGACCAGACACTACTGGCGGTCGGGGCCACGATCTTTTTAGCGACACTGGGCAAGCAAGGTTTGCGCGAACTTAGTGAACTCTGCCTCCAAAAAGCTCACTATGCTTTCCGGCAGATTACTGCTCTTCCTGGCTATCAAGCAATCTTCACTTCTCCCTTCTTCGATGAGTTCGTTATTCGAGTTCCCATTGCTCCAGCGAAGCTTCAGCGGAAGCTTACACAGTCGAACATCATCGGTGGCTATGTACTGGATGCGATCTACCCAGGAGTGGACGACTGTATGCTCTTCTGCGTTACCGAGACACGCACTAGAGACGAGATCGATAGATTGGTCGCCGTGTTAGAGGAAGTTGTTCCAGACCACCTGGACGAGATATATGCTGTGCCGACTGATGGCATCCAGCCTCACACCAGGATAGGCACTGATAGTCTGTGTACAAAGGGAATATAGGTATGAGCGTTGAGAAGCTGATATTTGAGTATGGTGCTCCTGGCCGTCGTGCTGCTACAATGCCTAGCATGGATGTGCCAATCGAGCTGTTAGAGAATATAATACCAAGAGATCTATTGCGTGAGCAGCCTGCACCATTGCCAGAGGTGAGTGAGATCGAAGTAGTGCGTCACTATACCCACCTCTCACAACGCAATTTCGGTCTTGATACAGGCTTCTATCCCCTTGGTTCCTGCACTATGAAGTACAATCCCAAGCTCAATGAGGATATGGCCTCCTTGCCAGGGTTTGCACATATTCATCCGCTCCAGCCTGAGGAGACCGTACAGGGTGCAATCCAGTTAATGTATGAGCTGGAGCAGTATTTAGCAGAAATAGCTGGTATGGCACGTGTGACCTTGCAGCCTTCTGCTGGTGCACATGGCGAACTTACAGGTCTCATGTTGATTAAGGCTTATCATCGGAGTCGGGGCGAGGAACAGCGCCATATCGTACTCATTCCTGACAATGCACACGGCACTAATCCTGCGAGCGCAACACTGGCAGGTTACACGACGATGGAGGTCAAGAGCGATCCACGCACAGGTGGGATTGATATGAATGACCTCAATGCGCTGTTGAACGCGAATGCTGCTACTATCGCAGCAATCATGCTGACCAACCCAAATACACTAGGACTCTTCGAAACCAATATCGTTGAGATTGCCCACGTGGTGCATGCTGTCGGAGGACAGCTCTACTACGATGGTGCAAACGCAAACGCCGTACTTGGCATTACACGTCCTGGTGATATGGGCTTCGATGTTGTTCATTTCAATCTCCACAAGACATGTAGCACACCGCACGGTGGTGGTGGCCCTGGCGCGGGTCCTATTGGCGTCAAGGAGCATTTAGTGCCTTTCCTGCCCGGTCCACTGCCGGCTAAAGGCGAAAACGGCTACTTCTGGCAGGAGCCTGGGCCGCAATCTATCGGTAAGGTTCGTGCCAATGTGGGCAACTTCGGCGTGCTGGTACGTGCCTATGCCTACCTTCGTACATACGGCTCCGAAGGTTTGCGCCATGTTGCTGAGAGCGCAATCCTCAATGCCAACTATCTCAAGCACGAGTTGTCGTCCGACTATGCGATTGCCTATCCACAGACCTGTCAGCACGAGTTCGTGGCAACGGCAAAGCGCCAGAAGGAGGAAGCCAATATGACGGCCTTGGATATCGCCAAGCGTCTACTGGACTTTGGCATGTACGCGCCTACCATCTATTTCCCACTCATTGTACATGAGGCGATGATGATCGAGCCAACCGAAACGGAGACTCGCGAGATGCTAGACAGCTTTGTGCGTGTGATGCGACACATTGCTCAAGAGGTTCGTACCGACCCAAAGATTGTCAAGACAGCACCACATACAACAGTAGTGGGAAGGCTGGACCAAGCCTTAGCGGCACGCAAACCAAATCTACGCTGGCAACCCGGGTAAGAAACAATGAGGTAATGCAGTTGATTGTCGTAACCGTGAAAATCTGGTATAGTGAGTGACAGTAGCAAAATGCATACTCAAGCCATAGGTTTCGATCTAGTATTTCGCGTGAGGGGAAGCCATGAACAGATGCTGTCCTTTTTTGTGAATTATGGGCGGGAAGATACTAATGTCCTTTAAAGTCTGCCGGAGTAACTTTTGTATGACTACGCATGATAATGTCTCTCAATTGAGACGTACTCCTCTGTATGAACAACATCGTGAGCTGGGGGCTCGTCTGGTGGAGTTTGGCGGTTGGGAGATGCCTGTGCAGTACAGCAGTATTTTGGAGGAGCATGAGGCTGTACGCACGCGAGCCGGGCTCTTCGATGTCTGTCATATGGGCGAATTCAAGGTAGAAGGTCGCGATGCTCAGGCCTTCTTGCAGTACCTTGTTCCCAATGATGTCTCGCGTCTTGCGATCCATCAGGCGCTCTATACGCAGTTGTGCCTGCCCAATGGGAATGTGATCGACGATCTCTTGATCTACTGTCTGACCGAGCAGCACTATATGCTGGTGGTCAATGCAGGCAATATTGCCAAAGACTTTGCATGGGTAAATGGACAGACCTCTCACTTCCAGGATGTAGAGATGAGCAATCAATCAGAGACGACTGCACTAGTGGCTTTGCAGGGTCCACTAGCGGAAGAGATCTTACAGCCACTGACAGAAATTAATCTCCAGAGCATTCGTTACTATCATTGCATGGCCGGGCTAGTCAATGGCGTAAACAGTATCGTTTCGCGTACTGGCTATACTGGTGAGAATGGTTTTGAGATTTACTGTTCTTCTGCCGATGTTGTGAAGCTCTGGGAAGATATATTGACAACAGGGAGACCTCGGGGATTGCTACCTACTGGCCTGGGTGCACGCGATACGCTCCGCCTGGAGGCTGGCTATTGCCTGTACGGGCACGAACTCGATGAGCAGACCAATCCGCTTGAAGCGCGGCTGGGCTGGACTGTGAAGTTTAATAGCGGCATGTTTATTGGCCGTGATGCCTTGCTCAAGGTGAAAGAACAGGGCCCAGAGCGATTACTAGTGGGCATCGAACTGCTTGAACGTGGCATACCACGCAGCGGCTATGCACTCTATGAGCAGGATCAACAGATTGGCAGCCTGACTAGCGGTGCTCCCGGTCTGACCGTACACAAAAACATCGGTATGGGGTACGTCGAAGCTGCACACGCGACCATTGGCCGTCAAGTGCAAGTAGATATTCGCGGCAAGCGTATCGCGGCACAAATCGTGGCACTGCCTTTTTATAAGCGCAAATAAGAAAAAGGTGACTACTCAGGGATGCAGCGGGCGCGATAAATCGGGCCCCTACACTATACGCGATAAATCGCATTGATCAACTCAATTGAAAAAGGTAAAACCTCAGGTACTGACTAGACTTTTGTGCGATTGATCGCGTCCGCCATACCCCTGGAGAAGAGAGGAATGAGAAGATGGCTAACTTAAATCATCCCGACAACCTGAAATATAGTAAGACCGACGAATGGGTACGTGTGGAAGGTGATCAGGCTGTAATTGGTATTACTGACTATGCCCAGGACCAACTGGGAGATATGGTCTATATCGATCTGCCCTGGGAGAGTGGGCAGCAGATCGCGCAAGAGGAAAAATTTGGGGATATTGAGTCGGTCAAAGCGACATCTGAGCTTGTTTCTCCTATTGCAGGCGAGATTGTCAAGGCCAACGACGAACTCAAAGAGCATCCCGAATACATTAATGATGATCCTTATGACAAGGGCTGGCTGCTGGTCGTGAAGCTTGCAGGTACTGCCCAGCTCGATAGCTTGCTGGATGCTGAGCAGTATCTCGATTATCTGCAGGGACGGTAGCGGCGAACACGATAAATTGCAGGGATGGGGTAGCAGCGGACGCGATAAATTGCAGGGATGGTAGCGGCGGACGCGATAAATCGGGTCCCTACTAAAATCGCAATTCATTGCGATTTTAGTAGGTATTATGGATGTATTTATCACGTTCGCGTATGGTCTCTCATTTCTGTGCTGGGACGCTGACCATTGTCTCAGACTCAGCCATTGCCGATGCTGTCTCTGGCCTTCTGGCAGGAGTGATACCAAGTTGGAGCGGTCTCCGTACCTGTATGTAGCGGGACAGGAAGTAGGAACCAATAACCAGAATGGCAGCTAGCGCCTGAGAAACGAGTGTCTCTACTGTCGGGAAGACTGCAAACCACAATCCCATCCAATCTGGTATGGGCCAATTGAGATGTGTGGTGGGAAGCCACGAAGCTAGTTGCATTTCCTGTGCCTGTTCACCAACCATGACGAGCATCACAACTCCCAGCATCACACCTGTCAAAATGAGCATTTTCTTATATGGCAAGTGATGGTGTGCCACAAAGGTTAGTATCCCGACAATTGCTGTGAAAAAGAGCCCTACGAGGACCCCTTGCAACACCACAAATGAGCCTACCTGTAACCGTAAGTTCTGAAGAAAGAGGACAACCTCAAAACCCTCACGATACACCGAGGAGAAACCAAGCAGAGCCATCCCCCACAGCAGACGCGATCGCGATTTGCTGGAGTCTACAGCATTTTTGAGCAAATCTCGCTTTCGTCGATTATGCATCGAGATCCAGCCAGTCCAGTAGACCTTGTGGAAGAACCAATTCATGATGACGAGAAGAACGATAATGGCTAAGAGTCCTGTTCCAGCCTGAATATCGAGTGCCGGAATGTTGTGAGTCAAACTGCTCAGAATCCCAACGGCGATAAACCAGGTAATCACAGTCGCCAGGAACCCGCCCCCTGCGCCAGCTGCAATAGGACGTCGATAACTCTGATTGGTACCTATCATGCTGGCAGTGATCGCCGACAGCACGAGAATCATCTCTAACCCTTCGCGGAACACCAGCAGACCAGTATCCATGATCGCAGCTCCACGGCTGATATGGGCAACCGTGGGATCAGGGTTACCGGATGCCGTGATGCCTTGCCATACCAGGGCTGTCAGCACGGCCAGTCCGGCGAGCACGAGTATAATTTTCCATCCCATCTTGACGGGCTTGCTAAGAGACTCAAAGGCAGTTTGCATGAATATGTCAATTCCTTTCTAACAAAGCAGGGAAAGAAGTGTCGTTTGCCTCAATCCTTCCAAAATATCCACATCCCGGTTCACGTACTTGTGTCATCGCTCGTATATTAGGGCATGCTAAAATCCTAGTGATTTACTCATATATTAGGGCAACCTAACATATGCGTCAAGCCCCCAATTGCCTATACCACGCTAACATGCTATACTCCTCCTAAAATATTCACACCAAAAGCCCTTTATGCCCCATCAACCAACCAAAGGAGCAAGCAGTGCGACCTAAGGAAACGATCAGAATTGCTATAGCAATTCTGGCAATACTCTGCCTCTACATTACATTCCTGCTAGGAACCGGGAACGTTTTGGCGGCATCTATTAATCATCTCTCAAAGGCTCCATCTCTAACACCTTCACCTACTGCCACTGCGGCCTCGACTAACGCTGCTCATCCTACCATTAGCCTCGACCCTGCCGTATGGGCTGCATTGATTGGCTTCGTAAGTGCTATCATCGTGGCATTGATAAGTGGTGCTTTTATAATCTATCAAATACGGCGCACTGCTCAAATTGAACTGAAGAGGCAAGAGGACCAATTTCGCCACGATCAGGAAATGGAACGCCTCCGCAAAGAGCTTGAAGCACAATATAAAGCCAAGGAGCAACAGGAACAGAACGAAGCTGCCAAGGCTGAAGCTCTGCGGCTCCAAATGGTGCTGGCCCAAACCAATACAGAGCGAGCGGAAGCATATCGTCAGGCACTGCATGCCGATCCACGTGTCTCGCGCTTACAGATTCTGGATATGAGTCATCCTCTGGAAGTGACTAGCATCTACGTAAAGGTACGCGTTCACCAGGATGCCAGAAGCAGCTATGAGCTTGACCCAACCATACGAGCCGCAGAATTGCAACATGATCCCAATGCCTTACTACAGGCAGGCATCAAATATATGGAACGACGAACTGACAGTGCCATGGACCCTGATGAAGCCATTCGCAAGTATAAACGCTGTGTGTTCATAGGCGATCCTGGTGCAGGAAAGACCACCCTGCTCAAATATCTGGCGCTGAGGTCGGCAGATGACCAACTCGATCAATTGCCGGATGTGCCTATTCGTATTGAACTCAATGCCTTTGCGAGTTCCGGCCACCACGATTTACTAGATTTCGCGGCAGCAGAGTGGGATGAGCGTTATGGTTTCCCGCAAACTGATGCACGCAACTATATGGACGAGAACTTGCAAAAAGGCCATGCACTTGTACTTCTGGATGCGCTTGATGAAACGGCGGTTGGCGAGACTCCCGAAGCTGCAGATGCCTCCTACCAGCGCGTCGCAGATGCGATCATGTTGGTAGCTGCTCGCTATCATCAAGCTCCCGTCGTAGTCACGGCACGCAAGGCTGGCTATCACCAGCGATCGCCGCTGACTGGTTTCACAGAACTGGAAGTGCTGGATTTTAGCTCTGACGACATCCGGCAATTTGTCACAAACTGGTTCAACTGCCATCAAGATCCCCAGAAACGTGCTAATGGCGACGATCTGAACAAAAAGTTAGAGCGTAATCCGCGTATGCAAGCACTGGCAGCCAATCCGCTACTCCTCTCGCTCATCGTACTGGTATACGAGGCACAACTTGACCTGCCCGAGCGCCGGGCCGAACTGTATAAGCGCTGTGTTGAAGTCTTGCTCACAGAATGGGATGCCAAACGCAATATTCGTCGTCGTCGCGAATTCAAGCCGGAGCACAAGCGCCAATTGCTAACAGAAGTGGCCTGGCATTTCCATCGCCAGGGTAAGCGCTACTTTCCTGAAAAAGAATTATTGGATGTAATAGCCGAATTCTTGCCCAAAGTTCGTCGACAGCTAGAAGAGAATGGACAGATCCTGGCAGAGGTTGCCAATGAGCAAGGCTTGCTCAAAGAGCAGGCGCGAGGCTGGCAAGGCTTTCTTCACCTGACATTGCAGGAGTACTTTGTTGCTCAATATATGACTGACCATCAACAACTGGACGTGTTGCTAGCCCATCGCGGTGATCCCTGGTGGGAAGAAGTGCTACTGCTCTACGCTGGCTATACACCCGATGCCAGTCCTCTCCTTTTGAGGTTGATAGGTCACGAGAGCGAGGGTGGTCTGCCAGAGGATATCTTCTGTACCAATCTTGTCCTGGCAGGGCGCTGTTTAGCTGCCCGACCAACGGTCCAGCAGATATCGCTCTGGCAGGTAGTGATCGATAGACTGTTTGAGGTACTGCTAAGCACGCCTTATCCCTTAATCCAGGAGCACATTGCCGAAGATCTAGCGGCTATTGGCGGTGTAGAAGTCAACAATCATTTACTGCAGCTGCTAACCAATGAGCAGATCAGTGTGAGTGTGCGTGTGGGCATTGCCTCAGCACTAGGGGAGGTGGGAGAGAAGTCGGTAGCAGGAGAGCTGGTGCGGTTGCTAGCCAATGAGCAGGTCAATGGGGACGTGCGTGGCAGGATTGCCTCAGCGCTAGGGGAGTTAGGAGAGAAGTCGATAGCAGCAGAGTTAGTGCAGTTACTAGCCAGTGAGCAGATCCACTGGTATGTACGCTGGAGTATTGCCAATGCGCTAGGAAAGTTAGGAGAAAAATCTGTCGCAGGAGATCTGGTGCAACTGCTAGCCAATGAGCAGGTCAGCTGGGATGTGCATGAGATGTTTGCTGCTGCGCTAGGAAAGTTAGCAGAGAAGTCGATAGCAAGAGAATTAGTACAGCTGCTAGCTAATGAGCAAATCAGTGGAGAGATGCGTGGGAGGATTGCCGATGCACTTGGAAAGCTAGGAGAGAAGTCGGTAGCAAGAGAATTAGTACAGTTGCTAGCCAATGAGCAAATCAGTGAGGCTGTGCGTGTTAAGATTGCCAATGCTCTTGGGCAGTTAGGAGAGAAGTCAATAGCAGGAGATCTAGTGCAGTTGCTAGCCAATGAGCAAATCAGTGAGGCTGTGCGTGGCTGGATTGCCTATGCACTTGGGCAGTTAGGAGAGAAGTCAGTAGCAAAAGACCTAGTGCAGTTGCTAGCCAATGAGCAGATCAGTGAGCACGTGCGTGGGAGTATTGTCGATGCGCTAGGGCAGTTAGGAGAAAGGTCAGTAGCAGCAGAGTTAGTGCAGTTGCTAGCCAACAAGCAGATCCGTGGGGAGATGCGTGGGAACATTGCCTATGCACTTGGGAAGCTAGGAGAGAAGTCGGTAGCGGCAGAGTTGGTGCAGATGCTAGCCAACGAGCAGACCAGTAACCATGTGCGTATCAAAATCGCCGATGCGCTAGGGGAGTTAGGAGAGAAGTCAGTAGCAAGAGACCTGATTCAGTTGCTAGCCAATGAGCAAATCCGTCTAGGTGTAGGAGGGAGTATTGTCGATGCGCTAGGGGAGTTAGGAGAGAAGTCGGTAGCAGCAGAGCTAGTGCATTTGCTAGCTAACGAGCAGATCTTTTGGTACGTGCGAGAGAGAATTGCTAGTGTGCTAGGGCAGTTAGGAGAGAAGTCGGTAGTAGCAGAGTTGATACAAATGTTAGCTAACGAGCAGATCAGTGAGAACTTGGGTGAGAACATTGCTAAAACTATCGAAACACTCGCATACGACGAATCAATTGTTCGATCCCTCGCCGAGCTTCTGCCAAACTCAGACATTGCTGAGACCATCCACAGTGTCTTATGGACGCTGAGCCGTCGGTTTGGGGTGAGAATTTTCATGGTTGATGGTGCGGATGGGAAGCGGATCAAGGTTGCCAAGTGGGGATGATGCTTTCGAGGAATCCATTGGCGGTTGTGTATTCCCGTTGGACAGGGTCTGTTGTGATATCATGAGGAGTCTCGAAGGCAAAGTTCTCCATGCCATCCGTTTTTGAGATGGAAAGGGATCTGTAGACAGTAGTTAACGATATATCTTAAAGAGAGAAAGAGGTAAGCATAGATGATCCAACCAACACAATACGATGCAATTGTAATCGGCTCAGGACAGGCTGGGACGCCGCTCTCCAGGGCGCTAGGGCGAGCCGGATGGAAGACGGCTATTATCGAGCGTGAGCATGTCGCCGGTACCTGCGTCAATGAAGGCTGTACACCTACCAAAACCATGGTTGCGAGTGCTCGTGTTGCCTACCTGGCTCGACGAGGCGCTGATTATGGAGTAGAGACTGGTCCGGTATCTGTGGATATGACAGTCGTACGGCGACGGAAACGCGATATTGTTACCAGCTTCCGCAGTGGCAGTCAACGGGGGCTCGAAAGAACCAAAGGCTTGGACTTGTTGATGGGAGAAGCTCACTTTATCGGTCCAAAGATACTGGAAGTGCACCTGAACAATGGTGAAACTCGTCAATTGACTGCCGATAAGATCTTCATCAATACTGGCGCTCGACCATCAATGCCATCCCTAAGTGGAGTGGATAAAGTGTCAACGCTGGACTCGACATCGATCATGGAACTGGATGCGGTACCCGAGCACCTGCTGGTGATAGGGGGCGGCTATATCGGGCTGGAGTTTGGGCAGATGTTTCGCCGCTTCGGTAGTGAGGTGACGGTTGTCCAGCGAGGTGCACACTTGTTGGCGCGTGAGGATGATGATGTGGCCGATGAGGCGGCTAAGATCATGCGTGAAGATGGCTTGGAGATATTATTAGAGACAACTCCTCTGCATGTCGAGCAACTTGCCAATAATCGTATTCGACTAGTAGTACGTACTCCACAAGAAGAACGGGTTATCACTGGGTCGCATCTGCTGGTAGCAGCAGGGCGCACACCCAATACCGATTGGTTGAATCTAGCTGCAACTGGCCTAGAGGCGGACAAGCGTGGCTTTCTCCCTGCCAATGAACGGTTGGAGACAAGCGTGCCCGGTATCTATGCACTGGGCGATGTCAAGGGAGGACCAGCTTTCACTCATATTTCCTATGATGATTTTCGTATTATTCGTACCAATCTGCTCGAAAATGGCAATGTTACCATTCATGATCGATTAGTCCCTTACACCGTCTTTATTGATCCACAGCTTGGACGTGTCGGACTGAGTGAAACAGAGGCAAAAGCTCAAGGGCGCAATATTTGTGTAGCCAAGTTGCCAATGGATTACGTTGCTCGCGCACTAGAAGTAGACGAAGCCCGAGGTTTCATGAAAGCCGTCGTGGATGCTGATACCAAACAGATTCTAGGTTGTGCGGTCCTGGGTATTGAAGGGGGAGAGATTATGGCCATGCTGGAGATTGCAATGATGGGAAAACTGCCGTATACAGTTCTCCGTGAGGCCATCTTCGCTCATCCGACATTGGCCGAAGCACTGAATAATTTGTTCTCAACCCTTGATAAGTAGGCTAGTGTATAATCACACTTAAGGGCAGATGTATAATCCGCCCTAAGCTGATTTTGGCAAACAACTTGGAACTTATTCGGCAACCTCAGTGAGGCCACTCTAATCCAAAGGCAAAATAAGGTTTTCGAATAAGCTCTTAATTTAGAAGCTGGTTTTGCAATCGCTAGCGGTTTTGCAGTCTGAAAGACTAGTTTTGCAATCGCTAGCGGTTTTGCAGTCTGAAAGACTAGTTTTGCAATCGCTAGCG